>WNGN01005785.1_pt1 | contig 19339 bp, 20 predicted proteins | sample 5400561 | NCBI WGS metagenome assembly WNGN01 (sample SAMN13153379, study PRJNA577476) | soil metagenome | isolation source: 115 cm soil or saprolite under Garry oak tree replicate 2 | place: USA:California | collected 2016-06-15
TCGAGCTGGCGCAGGGCGCGCCGCGTGGCGCCGCCGTTCAAGGAAGTGGCGGGGTTCTGCCCCACGATCACCGCGGCTTTCACCTTTCCCTCGGCCATGGCGGCGAACATCGCCATATGCGAGTGGTCCCCGAGGATCTTGGGGTGCCAGTCGTAGCCGAAGTCGTTCTCGGTCGTCGCGGCGTCGCCGTACATCGACTTCAGATAGGAGACCATGAACTTGGGGAAGTTGCCCCAGTAGCCGGTCGGCGTCGCTTCCACCGCCATGTAGTCCCGCAGCGTGTCGTGCGGGCGGAGGGCCGACGGCGCGTTCATGTATCCGTGGATGGAGTGGTACAGCGTCGGCACGTCGGTCGAGCCCTGAATCGCGGCGTGGCCGCGCAGCGCCATGATGCCGCCGCCCGGCCGGCCGAAGTTGCCGAGCAGCAGTTGGAGCAGCGCGCAGCAGCTGATCATCTGGACACCGTAGGTGTGCTGCGTCCAGGCGACCGCATATGCGAACGCGCTGGTGCGCTCGCGCCCCGAGTTTTCGAGTAGCATCTCGGCGACCCTGACGAACTTCTCCTTGGGCGATCCGCACACCGTCTCGACCATCTCTGGCGTGTAGCGGCTGAAGTGCTTCTTGAGGAGCTGGAACGCGCAGCGCGGATTGCGGAGCGTCGGGTCCTTCTCCGCCGGTCCGGGCTTCAGGGATCGCACGAGGTCGTCGAACGGCGGCCCCGCGCGCCGGGCGATGAGGTCCTTGGTGACCGCTCCGGGCGCTTTCGGACCGCGCTTGTACTGCCACGTGGCGTTGTCGTAGCGACCCAGGAATCCATTGTAGGCCCAGAACTGGGGCTCGGTGAACTGGACGAGTCCCGAGAATACGCCGTCCAAATCTTCGGTGTCCTTGAAGTCGTCGTTGATGACCGTCGCGGCGTTGGTGTAGTTGACCACGTACTCCTTGAAGAAGGGGTCCGTGTTCCAGCGCCGGCTATTGATGACGTAGTTGATCAGCCCGCCGAGGAAGGTGATGTCGGAGCCGGCCCGGATCGGCACGTGCAGGTCGGCGAGCGCGCTCGTGCGGGTGAAGCGCGGGTCGACATGGATCAGCTTCGCGCCGTTCAGCTTCGCCTTCACCGGCCAGCGGAACGCCACGGGGTGGCACTCCGCCATGTTGGAGCCCATGATGACGAAGCAGTCGGTGTGCTCGAGGTTGCGCGGGTACGTCGTCGCCGCGCCACGACCCAGCCGTGTCCCCAGACCGGGGACGCTAGAGCTGTGTCATATCCTGGCCTGGTTCTCGATGGCGACGACGCCGAGTCCACGCCAGAACTTCTGGCACAGGTGATTGAACTCGTTGTCGAGCGTAGCGCCGCCGAGCGCGAAGATGGTGGGCGTCATGTTCACCGTCTTCCCGTTGGGAAGCTTCTCGATGAACGTGTCGTCGCGCGTCTTCTTGATCAGCTCGGCCACGCGGTCCATCGCCCACTCGAGCTCGACGACTTCCCAGCTCGAGGCGCCGGCCTTGCGGTGCAGGCACTTGGTCTGGCGGTTCGGGTTGACGTGCAGCTGGTAGATCGCCGCGCCCTTGGGACAGAGCGTCCCTTCGTTGTGCGGGCTGCGTGGATCGCCTTCGATGTTGACGATGCGGTCGCCCTTCACGTGCACCAGGGTCGCGCATCCCACCGAGCAGAACGGGCAGATGCTCGGCACCGCCTTGGCGTCTTTGAGCCGCAGTTCCTGCGCCGCGGCGCGAGCGGGCGCGAGCGTCGCACCGAGCCCGACGAGTCCGCCGATCGCGGTGCCGGCGCCTGCGCCGGCGGTGGCTCGCAAGAATTCGCGTCGGCTGACCTGCATGGAGCCCGTCCCTCCTTTAGAAGTCGTACCGCACGGTGATGGAAATGGTTGCGAAGCCAGAACGGCCGACTGAAACCGGGGCGGCGGGTACACCGAGGCGAGCGACGACGATGCGGCGCAAGGACAACCTCACGTGTGTTTACGTACCTGATGTGTCGCCCCTGAAACCGCCGCCGTCAAGGGGGCGCGGGGCGGGGGGGCGGGGGCCGGGATTCGCCGTAAGATTAGTGCCATGGGTTCGCCACCCGACATCACTCCAGCGTACTACCAGATCCTCATCGTCCGAGAACTGCGGAAAGCGGGAATGGACGTGGGTGACCCCCTCGTTCACCGACGGAGCGAGCTCCCCGAACCACAGCAGGGGTTCGTTCTGGAACTTCTGGTGTCGCTAGGCCTTGGGCAATGGCGCAAGCGCGCCCTGATTGCCTGTTACCGCCAAGATGGTGCGGTGGGGCAGGAAATCGTCACGCAGCTGCCGTCGCGGCTCACCGCCGCGAAGGCTGATGTCGGGATGATCGTGGCGACTGGGGATTTCGACGCCGCAGCCGTTGCGGCGGCGCCGCAGTCCGGAATCGTACTCCTCCAAGTCATTGACGGGCGGAAGGCGTACGACTCGAGCGGGTGGGGCGCGCCCGGCCACTACCCCGCTTGGCTGCCTGCTCACGCGTTGCAATTCGTCGAGTCGGCGCCCGACGGGACTCTACGTTCGCGGCCGCTCGAAGCTCGGGTATTCCAGGGGGACTGATGCAAAAGGATGCGATGGACGTGCTGCAGCGGTGGATAGATCAGTTCAATGCCCGCGCGGGGGGAGCGATTGCGCTGAGCTCCGGCGGCGAAGCTGGAGGTGCTCAGCTCCGACTCAAGTACACTCCCGCTGACGGCACGATCGCGATCCTGCATTTCGTCGCCGTGAGCGAGGGTGGGGGTGGGGGTGGGGGGGGGCGCCCCGGCATCCGCGTCCAGGCGTTCGAGGGCCCGACTGCGGAGACCTCGGTGCAGGCGGGGCTGTGGGCGAGCGGGCAGTTGGGGCGCCGGCCTTGAGAGAAACCTTAATCCGTGAGCGTGATGCGGCGCGCCCGATCCCAGAGACCCGGCGCACCCAATCGTTGTGCCACGCTTTGGAACTCCATGGAAGGCCCGCGCCAGCGCAGCTCCTCGACGTCGGTGAATACGGGCACGTCGGTTCGCAACGTCGCAAGCGTGCGGAACAGCAGAGCGAGGTCGCGATTCTCCTGCAGTGCAGCCGCGAGCCTTGCGGCGCCACGCACCGGCACTGACCAATCCGTTGACTTTGCGGGAATGCGTTCGAGGTGCGCATAGCGACCGAGGACCGCGCTGGACGCCTTCTCGCCCCAACCCGGAATGCCCGGAAAGCCGTCGGCGGAATCGCCGACCAGCGCGAGGTAGTCGGGTATCGATGCGGGACCGACACCGAAGCGTGCCACGACGCCGCGCTCATCGCGCTGCTCGCGCTTGCGCCGGTCAAATTGCACCACGCGCTCGCCGCGGACGCACTGGCTGAGATCCTTGTCGGGAGTGCAGATGATCACCTGCTCGACTGGGGGTGACGCCGCGGCGCGTTGCGCGGCCGCGGCGAGCGCGTCATCCGCCTCGAACTCCTTCATCGCCCACACGACCACGCCCATCGCCCCGAGCGCGTCTTCCAGCGGATGGAACTGCGCCAGGAGATCCGGCTCGACCCCCGCGCTCGTCTTGTAGCCCGCCCAGAGGTCGTTGCGAAACGATTCGATGACGTGGTCGGTCGCCACGCCGAGGTGCGTCGCGCCACCCTCGAACATGCCGAGCACCGAACCCAGCACGCCGATGATCGCGGCTACTTCATGGCCGTCCCGGTCGATCTGCTTCGGCATCGCGTAGAAATGCCGGAACAGCTCGTAGGTGCCGTCGAGGAGGTGGACTCTCAAGCCTTGAGGTGCCCGAACAGATCTGCGCGCACCGCCGGATCCCGCAGCTTCCACACCACACCATCGGTGAAGTAGTGATGGATATTGAAGAACGCGCTGATGGCAAAGCCCACCACCTGGCCCGGCCGCGATCCTAGCCAGTTGGTGACCACGGCCATGGCACCGAGCGGCAACAGGATCGAAGCCACAATCGAGCCGACCAGCAGCACGATTAGATAGAGCATGATCTGAAACGCCACCAGCCGCGACGGACCTGCTCCCACCGCGCGGCGCGTGCGATTCATTTCGACGCGGAACGGGAAGATCAGATACTGCAGCGCGTGCGCGATCTGTACGATGAAGAGCGCGGGGAGGCCGACGCGCGCCATCGCCGCATACCAGACGAAGATCGCAATCCAGGGAATCCAGGCGCGGAGCGGTGCCACGCGGCCGGTGCGCGACCTGTGCATCGCAAAGCCGGCCAGCCCCATCACCAGCGCAACCGCCGTGAGGACGCTGAGACCCACGTACAGCGGCGTGAGATCGACGTACCGATCGTAGCCCAGGTAGAAGAACCAGACGACGTGCCAGGCCGCGAGGATATACAGCGACGAGCGCACCAGCCGGCGCTCGACCGCGTTGAAGGGGTTGCCGTCCAGATACGTGAACGTGGCCACCATGCCCCACGCCTGGCTGGTGTAATGCCACGCGAGGTACGTGCTCGAGACCGTGAGCAGCGCGGACACCGGAACGTCGGTCCAGCGGCTGGCGACGACGGCCGAGATGCAGGCGATCAGCAGGAGCGTGGGGACATAGATCGCGGCCCAGGGATGGGCGCGGATGCTCTCGCGCGTGCGGTAGACCATCCGGTAGGACGCGAGGAAGTGCGGCATGTTCACCAGCGCGCCGACCCACGATTGCACGCCGACGCTGAGCACCAGGACCTCCGTCCGTCCCATGACCAGCAGCGGGACGAGCACCAGCAGCGACAGCCCACCGGTGGCCAGCGCGTCGACGAACGGCGAGAGGATCGCGGGTGGCTCACGACTGGCGGCGAGGGGTTGGCCGGCCGTGATGGCGCGCGCGGCGGCTTTCACCGTGGCGCGCTCCCGCTCTGCTGCTGGCGCCGCAAATCGAGCGTGAGCTGATCCCGCAGCGCACCGATCGCCCTGCCGCGGATGTTGAGGATGCCGCCAGGCAGATTGTCGAAGCGATAGCGCCGCAGCACCACGAGATAGGTCCCGGGGTTGCGATCCACGACAGCCGTTAGGTCCACGGCCGTCTCGAAATAATGGTCTGCGTAGATCTGCTTTGCGGCGGCCAGGGTCATGCCCGGCAGCTCCGGCGGCGTATAGACGACCAGGTGCGTCACGCTCAGGATCGGCCGCAAGCGGGGGAGCACGTCCTCCGACCAGAAGACGATTTCCGCTGCGCCTGCCGGAAGCGCTCCGCGAGGATAGCTCGCGAAATAGGTTTGCAGTGACGGCACCGTCTGGTAGACGTATGGCGATTCGGCGAGCTGGGCGGCGAACGCTTCGCTCGAGCGGACGGTGAGCTTGCCGCGATCGTCATAGAGCGCCATGGCCGAATCGCCCCGTGTGCGGTAGTCGGTGACGTACTCGACCAGACGACGTCGCGCGTAGACGCTCAGCTGCGCCTGCAGCTCCGCGGAGGGCGCCGACCAGTTCATCTGCTCGTGAATACGGCGCATGTCGGTGGCCGGTAGCTTGGCGACGCAGTCGCCCGGCTTGCAGTTCTTCATCTCCGCGACGTCGCGGCTATTGATCGTGACCGCGGCGACGTCCGCCTCCGTCGCCGGATTGCTGAAGACGCCGAGCTGCGTGCGCGTAGGTGTCCGCAACGAAGTGGGGAAGTCGCGCATCGCGCGGGTGTGCTGCTCGCGTGAGGTCGGGGTCGTGATGATGCCGAAGATCGCGACATCGCGGCGATCGCGGGTCTCGAGCACCTTCACGATGGGCTCACCGCGCTCGACCGCCTCGAGCTGCCCGGCGTCGAGCTCGATACTCTGTTGCAGGAATCGTGTCAGTTGCGCGGGTCGCTGCGGTGCGCCCTGCAGTACGAGAAGCAAGGTCAGCATACGTCTCCAGTTAAATCAGTGGTTCGATGGGCAGGTGAGAGAATAATTTCGCGCCGAGGGGACGCCAGAATCCCGCCTCGGGCTCATCGGTGTAGCCGCCGGTCCATCGCAGGCCGCCATTGGTACCACGTGTCACTTCGTACGCCTGCTCCGGACTCGACCACCGATCGAACAGCGCCGCCACTTCGCGGGCCAGCTCGGCACTGCTGACGAGCACGCCCACTTCGGTGTTCTGCTCGAGCGAGCGGGGATCGAGGTTGACCGAGCCGATGAAGACTGACGTGCGATCGAAGACGAACGTCTTGCCGTGCAGGCTCGCGCGTGAAGAGCCGATGGTGGCTTTCGAGGCGCGCCGCTTCTTGGCCCCCGCGGCTTCGGGCCGCAGCTCGTAGAGCCGCACGCCGTGGTCGAGCAGGGGACGGCGGTATTTCATATAGCCGGCATGCACCAGCCAAACGTCGGTCGCGGCCAGCGAATTGGTCAAGACGCGTACGCGCACGCCGTCCTGGCGCCGGCTGCTGAAGAATTCCACGCCCGCCGTGCCCGGAACAAAGTACGGTGACACGACCAGCAGATCGGTTCGTGCCGCGCGTGCGTATGGGGAGATCTGGCCGCCGAGGTACGTATCGCGGCGCGTGCCGACGGGTTCCGTCAGCTTTTCGGGAGGGTCGGCGATCACGCGGGCGGCGGCCCAATGCACGTGCAGGTCGTCGGCGCGCAGGTCCCGCGCGAGGTGTGACTCCACGAGCGCTTTTCCGTAGACCGAGTCGCGCAGGCTGTCACACCGATCTCGCAGCTGTGTGCGGGCCGCGGGGAAGAAGCTCGGATCAGGAGCAAATTTGGCGAGCTGTGCGATCGGCACGGCGAACGGACTGTTCCAGTAGGTCTCGAAGCTCGCGGTCGACTGCTGCGCGATGGGTCCGGCGCCCAGGACGTCGACATCCTGGAAATCGAGCTCGCCGACGCCGAAGTATTCGTCGCCGATGTTGCGGCCGCCCAGGATCGTTGCGATCCCGTCGGCGATGAACTGCTTGTTGTGCATGCGGCGATTGACGCGTGTGAAACTCGTCAGCAGCTCAGCGAGACGGTGCAGTCCTGAGCGGTGCGTGTACGGATTGAAGAGCCGGACCTCGATGTTCGGGTGGGCGTCCAGCCCGGCAACTGATTCGTCCTTTTTTTCGAGTGTACCCCAATCGTCCAGCAGGACGCGCACGCGTACGCCGCGGTCGGCCGCCGCGATGAGTGGGCAGCAGGCGGAAGGCCGACCGGGGGGGGTCACCGCCACCGTTTGCCGCGACGCGCGGCGCGATCCAGCGTTCGAGTCGAGTCAAGTCCTCGGAACGTTCGCATGGCGATAGAGTCGCGCAAGGTGTCGAAGCGCGTTCATAACCGGACGCGCTTGAGCAGCTGTGCATTGATCGCGACGATCACGGTGCTGGCCGACATGAGCACCGCCCCCAGCGCCGGCGTCAGCAGCACGCCGCGTGAAGGCCCACCAGAGATTCTGGACCATCTTGCGATACGTGGCGCGCGATAACGTGATGATCTTCGGAATATCGCGCGGATCGGAGCGCACCAGCACGATATGCCCGGCTTCGACGGCCACGTCGGTCCCGGCACCGATCGCGATACCAATGTCGGCCGTAGCCAGGGCGGGTGCGTCGTTCACGCCGTCACCCACCATCGCGACCTTTCGGCCGCGACGTTGCAGCTCCTCCACCTTGGACGCTTTGTCCTCGGGGAGGACTTCCGCGAACACGGTGTCGATACCGAGGTCCTTCGCTACGGCATCGGCGACGGCGCGCGCGTCCCCGGTCAACATGGCGACTTCGATGCCGCGCTGATGCAACGCGGCAATGGCCTCGCGACTTTCCGGCCGGATCGCATCCGCCACCGCGAGGACGGCGAGTGCGCCGCCATCGCGCACGAGATAGATGGCCGATTGTGCGCGCTGCGTCGCGGTGTTGGCGGCGTCGCGGAGACGTTCCGGCACAGTCGCTTTGGTGCTGCTCAGCAGGGCTTGGTGCTGCTCAGCAGGGCGGGCCCGCCCAGCTGATACTCCACCCCTTCGACCGTCGCCGTCACGCCCCGGCCTGGTAACGCGCGGAAATCCTTCACGACCGGGAGTTGGAGACCGCGCTCCTCGGCGCTCTTGACGATGCCGCGTGCGATCGGGTGCTCCGATTCCCGTTCGATGGCGGCGGCAATGCGGAGCGCGGCGTCGCTGGACATACCGTCGGCCACCGTGAGGTCCACCACCCGAAACTCGCCGAGCGTGAGTGTCCCCGTCTTGTCGAAGATCACCGTGTTGAGCAAGCGCGCTTCTTCCAGGCCACGTCGGTCTCGAACAAGGAGACCCGCCTGCGCGCCGAGTGTCGTCGAGATCGCGACGACGAGCGGGACCGCGAGCCCGAGCGCGTGAGGGCACGCGATCACGAGGACCGTAACGGTGCGGACCACGGCGAAATCGATCGGCGCACCGAGCAGCTGCCAGGCGACCATCGTCAGCAGCGCGGCGGCGATGGCGATTTGCGTGAGCATCTGGGCGGCGCGATCGGCCAGCTGCTGCGCCCGCGATTTGGACCGCTGCGCATCGGCCACCATGCGCATGATCTTCGAGAGCTTGGTATCCGCGCCGGTGCTTGTGACCTCCACGCGCAGCGAGCCGTCGCCATTGATCGTGCCGGCGATGACGGCGTCGCCTTCACGCTTCTTCACGGGGCGGGATTCGCCGGTGATCATCGCTTCGTTGAGGGAGCTGGCTCCCGCTCGGATCGTGCCGTCCACCGGAACACTCTCGCCGGGCCGGATCAAGACGACTTCACCGGGGCGCAGGTCGCCGACGAGCACGCGTTCCTCTGCGCCATCGCGGAGGCGTGTGGCGGTATCTGGCAGGAGCTTCGCGAGCTCCTGGAGTGCGCCCTGGGCGCGTTGGATCGATCGCATTTCGATCCAGTGGCCGAGCAGCATGATCGTCACCAGCGTCGCCAGCTCCCACCACAGGGCGTCCGCCGAGATCAGCCCCAGCTGGACGATCCAGGAAAAGACAAACGCCACCGTGATAGCCAGGGAGATCAACGTCATCATTCCAGGGAGCCGGTCCTTCAGCTCGCGCCAGGCACCTTGCAGGAACGCGCGGCCACCGTACAGGAACACGAGTGTTCCAAAAACCGTGGGAATCCAGCTCGCGCCGGGGACCGCAGGTGCGCGATACCTCAGCAGCATCTGGATGTGTTCCGACCAGAGCACGGCGGGGATGGTGAAAACCATCGATAGCCAGAACCGATCGCGAAACATCTCTGACGAATGCCCCGCGTGCCGGTCGTGCGTCTCGTGCGCGACCGGCTCGTGCTGCGTCGGGGCGTGGTGGGCTTGGTGGGCGTGATGGTCCTGGTGTTGGGTCATGCCCGAGAGTCTCCCATCGAGAAATTGGCTGGAGGAAACGTACTAGGATCACTCGATTACATTTCTAACCGACGATGAGCAGCCCTTCATGAGAATCGGCCATATCCGCAGACGAGCGTTGAGATTTCTAGACATGCGGAACCCATTCAGCGGCTCTGTCGGCGGCGCGCTCGTGCTGATCGTCAGCGTCGCTGCGTTGCCGCTCCAAGCGCAGATGGACAGGCAGCACCCGATGTCCATGGGGACCGGACCACTGGGGATTCCAGAGAGCCGGACCGGCTCGGGCACATCCTGGCTTCCGGACGCCTCGCCTATGCATGCCGCGCACAAAATGGTGGGCAATTGGACCCTGATGCTGCATGGTGTCGGCGTGCTCCAGTACGACTGGCAGGGAAGTGCACGCGGGAGCAATCAGGTGGGATTTGTGAACTGGGCGATGGCGATGGCCACACGTCCTGTGGGCAATGGGCAGCTCCAACTCCGAAGCATGCTCAGCGCCGAACCGTGGACGATCGGCAGTCGTGGTTACCCCTTGCTCTTGCAATCGGGCGAGTCTTATAAGGGCGCGCCGCTGCACGATCGGCAGCATCCCCACGATCTCTTTATGGAGCTCGCCGCGTTGTACGACCGGCCGATCGCGTCCAACTTTGCCGTCTCGCTGTACCTCGCGCCCGTGGGTGAGCCTGCCGTGGGGCCGGTCGCGTATCCGCATCGCCCGTCGGCGTTCGGCGATCCGTTGGCGCCCATCTCCCATCACTGGCAGGACGGCACACACATCACGTTCGGCGTTCTCACGGCGGGCGTCTTCACGAAAACCGTGAAGCTCGAGGCGTCGTGGTTCAACGGCCGCGAGCCCGATGAGAAGCGGACCAACTTTGATTACTCCGGGCGTCGGCTCGATTCCTACAGCGGTCGTGTGACCGTCAATCCTGGGCCCCACGCGAGTCTGTCGGCTTGGTACGCGTACCTAAAAAGTCCCGAAGAACTCCGGCTCGACGAATCCCTCCACCGGATCGGTGCTGCGTTGCTGACGAGCAAGCCCACGGGCAAGAACGGCACCTGGTCCAACGCATTGATCTACGGCGCGAACGACATGATTGGCACTGGAGGTTTGCAAACCAGTGTCGTGCTCGAAAGCACGCTCGAGCCCGATCGGATGAACTCATTCTTTGGTCGCGCGGAGTATGTGAGGAAGAGTGCCGAGGAGCTGGTCATCACTGGCGTCCCGCCAACGACGGAATACGCCATTGTAGACTTTGCCCTCGGCTATGCTCGCACAATCGGTTTGGTGGACGGTCTGCAGTTGGCGGTTGGCGCGCGGGCGTCGGTCAACTTCGTGCCGGCGAGTCTGGAAAGCGCCTACGGAAGCCGCACGCCGAGCGGTTTGACAATGTATTTGCGCGTGCGGCCAAAGAACTAATCAGAACCCCCGAGGCGGGTGCCTCGGGGGTTCCTGTCGCAATTCACATCGTGTGTTCGCGCCGCTCCATTGCCATCACCCACGCATCGACCTGGGTGCGCTGCGCGTCAGTGAGCACCGCTTTGGCGCGCGCCGAGGCCGCCAGCATGGCCCAGTGCGCTTTGCCCATCGCCGCGTGGGCAGCTTGGAAATGGGGGAGGAGCGCGGAGGTATCGGGGGAAGGGCTTTGGAAGGCTTGGGCGAGTTCATCGAAATGCAATTTCACATCCGCGGCTGCCGCATCATGCGCCGTTTTCGCGCCGTCCCGAATCGCGGTTAGCCGAGTAACCTGATCGCCGGTCAGATGCAGCGAGTCCCTGCGCGATAGGAGATGATCGGGCGCATAGGACATGGCGCGCATCATCGGACCCATCATCTCGCGCATCATGGGCATCATATGCTCCATCATGTCCTCGCCGGCACGGGCTCCCCTTTTGGGAATTAGGTCGGAGATTCGTGTGTTGGCAGGCTAGTCACACCGCCCGCCAGAGCGCAAGATGTACGGTGACTCGCGCCCGGGGGCCCATGCGGAAGCCATTGACGATCACAACAGCGTTGCTGCTCGCAACGGCGTCGCTGCTGCTCGCGCACGATCTCTTTCTCAAGCTCGAGACGTACTTCGTACCACCGGCGACTCCGGTGCGCATCGCCGTGCTGAATGGAACGTTCACCACGAGTGAGAGCGCCGTCACCGCCGACCGACTGCGGGATTTGAGCATCGCCGGACCTGTAGCTGGAGCGCGAACCGCCATTGCTCGAGATGCGTGGAAGCCGCAGGGCGACACCACCTGGCTGACCCTGACGACCGGCTCACCCGGTACGTACGTCGTCGGCGCGTCGCTCACACCGCGGCAGATCGCGCTCACGGCGGAGCAGTTCAACGGGTATTTGAAAGAAGACGGCATTCCGGATGTCCTCGCCGCTCGTACGCGGGACGGCGAGCTGACGAAGGGGGCACGCGAACGCTACCAGAAGCACGTCAAGGCGATCCTCCAGGTCGGCGACGTTCGCTCCGACGCGTTCGCGACGGTCCTGGGGTATCCGGCGGAGATCGTGCCCACCGCAAATCCGTATGGGCTGCGCGCTGGCGATAGCCTGTCGGTCCGCTGTCTCGTCGATGGCAAACCGGTCGCGCAGCAGCTCGTGATCGCGGGAGGCGAGCACGATGGCCGCGCGATCGAAGAGGCGCGTGCCAGGAGCGACGGGAATGGTCTGGCACGATTCGCGCTGCGCACGCCGGGAAAGTGGTACATCAAGTTCATTCACATGGTGCCCGTGAGCGGAGACAGCGTGAACTACGAATCGAAGTGGGCCACTCTCACCTTCCAGGTGCGGTGACATGGACACACCAGCGCACGCACTGCTCTCGCAATGGGAAAACTTCTGGGTCATTGTGGGCTCGTCGGCCGGCGGCCTGACGGGCCTGATGTTCGTGGTTGTCGCCCTGATCAAGGAATCCTCGCTGCCGCGCAATCCCGATTCGATCGACGCCTTTGGGACACCCACCGTCATCCATTTCGTCGCCGTGCTGCTGCTGGCGGCCGTGCTCAGCGCGCCGTGGCAGCGACTCAAAGATCCCGCGCACGTCGTGGGCGCGACCGCGCTGGCGGGTGTCGTGTACGTGCTCATCGTGTTGCGCCGCGTGCGCCGGCAGTCGGGGTACAAGCCGGTGCTGGAGGATTGGGTGTGGCATCTGATCCTGCCGATGATCGCCTACGTCGGGCTGTTCGTCGGCGCGGCCGGCCTATCGCACGATCAACCGTGGGCGCTGTTCGTGATCGGCGCGGTCGCGTTGCTGCTGTTGTTCATCGGGATTCACAACGCCTGGGACACGGTCGCTTATGTGGTGGCGACCGATAAGGACCGAAAATCATGATCCACCGACGCCAGATGCTGAAGACGCTGCTCGCCGCTTCACTATTGCCGGCGGCGGCCCCCCTGGTTCCCCCTCCGCTGCGCCTCCGTCCGCGGGTGCGGCCGCTGCGATCGGTGAGCGACGCCGTAGACTGGCCCGCGGTTCGGGACCTCTTTCCACTGGCTTCCGACTGGACCCACCTCTCGAGCTTCCTCTTCGTCTCGCATCCCAAGCCCGTCGCCGACGCGATCGACCACTTCCGCCGGAAGCTCGACTCCGACGCGATGTGGATCGAGATCGCGGCCTTCACCGATGCGGAAGGGCGGCCCTTCGCGGCGGTCAAGCGCGCGCTCGCCGACTATACGGGAGGAAGTCCCACGGAGATCGCGTTCACGTCGAACACGACGAGCGCGTTGGCGATGGCCTATCATGGCCTGCGCATTCGTGCTGATCAGGAGATTCTGACCACCGAGCACGACCACTACTCGCATCACGAGTCAATCCGCTATTCGGCCGCGCGCTCGGGTGCGAGCGTCCGGTATATCCCATTGTATGACAGCGGGGCCACCGCCAATGTCGGCCAGATCGCGGACCGCGTCGGCCGCGCGATCACCGCCAAAACCCGCGCGGTGGGTGTGACCTGGGTGCATTCGTCCACCGGGGTGAAGCTCCCCATCGACCGCATCGCCGAAGTCGTGGCGCGCGCCAATCGCGGCCGGGTAAGCCCAGATCGCTGCTTGCTGATCGTGGACGGGGTGCACGGGTTTGCGAATCAGGACGTGGACGTCGCGCGACTCGGCGCCGACTTCTTCGCGAGCGGCACGCACAAGTGGCTGTTCGCGCCACGCGGGACCGGGTTCCTGTGGGGCCGCGCGGATGCCTGGCCCGAGCTGCGACCGACGATTCCCAGCTTCGATCCGGACGGCATCGACACGACGTTCGGGACGTGGGCGGATCGCGCGGAATTGCCACCCACGCAGGCAGCGTTCGTCTCGCCGGGCGGGTTTCTTGCCTACGAGCACCTACTCGCCGTTCCGGCGGCAGTGGAGCTGCACCGCACCATTGGACGAGACCGCGTCGCAGGGCGCATTGCAGAATTGAACGCGGCGTTCCGGGAAGGCGCGGCCAGGATTCCCGGCCTAACGCTGCACACGCCGCGCGATCCGGCGCTCTCCGGCGGGATCTCGTGTTTCGAAGTGCGTGGGATGACGCCGGAGCAGATCGTGGCGCGACTTGCTGAGAAGAAGATTCGCACGACAACATCACCCTATAAGGTCTCGTACGCGCGCGTTTCCGCGGGTATCATGAACAAGCCGGAAGAGATCGAGCTGGTGCTGCGGGAAATCAGAACCCTCGCTGCCTGATGGAGGAACTGTGCAGTCTCAGAACTATGATGCGATCGTCGTAGGGTCGGGGATCTCCGGCGGCTGGGCCGCCAAGGAGCTCACGGAAAAAGGCCTGCAGGTGCTGCTGCTCGAGCGCGGCAAGAACATCGAGCACATCAAAGATTACGTAAATGCCACCAAGGCGCCGTGGGACTATCCGCATCGCGGCAGACGCACGAAGGCGATGGAGCTGGCCTACCCAGTGTTGAAACGCGACTATCCGCTGAACGAAACGAACCTCGATTGGTGGGCCTCCGACCAGGAGTCGCCCTACACCGAGGTGAAGCGGTTCGACTGGTACCGCGGTTACCACGTGGGCGGCCGCTCGCTCATGTGGGGCCGTCAGAGCTATCGCTGGAGCGATTTCGATTTCGAGGCGAACGCCAAGGACGGAATCGCGATCGATTGGCCGATTCGCTACGCGGACATCGCGCCCTGGTACGATCATGTCGAACGGCATGCCGGGATTTCCGGCTCGCTGGAAGGGATGGCGCAGCTGCCGGACGGTCAGTTCCAGCCGCCCATGCCGCTCAACTGCGGCGAAGAGCTGATCGCCGGCCGACTCAAGGGGCATTTCGACGGCCGCCGGCGGATCATTCCGGGACGCACTGCCAACCTCACGCAGCCGCTGCCCGGACGCACCCAGTGTCAGTTTCGCAATGCCTGCTGGCTGGGCTGTCCGTTCGGTGGCTACTTCAGCACGCAGTCCTCCACGTTGCCGGCCGCGATGGCGACGGGCCGGCTGACGCTGCGGCCGTTCGCGATCGTTACCGAAGTCCTGTACGATCGCAACACGAAGCGCGCGACCGGAGTGCGCGTGCTCGATGCCGTGACCGAGCAGACCACCGACTACACCGCTCGGATCATCTTCCTGTGCGCGTCCACGCTCAATTCCACGTGGCTGCTGCTCCGCTCGGCGACGGACGTGTGGCCAGGCGGCCTCGGCTCGAGCTCCAACGCGCTGGGGCGCAATCTCATGGATCATCATTTCCGCGCGGGCGCGTCCGGGACAATCGAGGGGCTCACCGACAAGTACTACTATGGCCGCCGGCCGACCGGCTTCTACATCCCGCGCTTCCGCAATCTGTTCGGTGATAAGCGGGAGTACTTGCGCGGCTTCGGATACCAGGGGGGCGCAAGCCGTCAGGGCTGGTCGCGCGCCGTCGCGGAACTCGGCGTTGGCGGTGCATTCAAGGACGCCGCGGCGCAGCCGGGTCCGTGGACGATCGGCGGCACCGCGTTCGGGGAGATGCTTCCCAATCCTGCCAACCGCGTCACGATCGACACGACCAAGAAGGACAAGTGGGGACTGCCCGTGCTCGCGATCGACTGCGCCACCGGCGAGAACGAGCGGCTGATGCGCAAGGACATGATGAACGACATGGCCGAAATGCTCGAGGCTGCGGGCGTGAAGGACGTCCGCACCTACGACGGCGGATATTGGCCGGGGATGGGGATCCACGAAATGGGGACGGCGCGCATGGGCCGGGATCCCAAGACATCGGTCCTCAACTCGCACAACCAGGTGTGGGACGCCCCGAACGTCTTCGTGACGGACGGCGCTTGCATGGCGTCCACGGCCTGTCCAAACCCATCGCTCACATACATGGCGCTCACGGCGCGCGCGGCGGAGTTCGCCGTCAACGAGCTGAAGCGTCGGAATCTTTAGGAGAGGGCACGAATCATGTCTGAGATGCAACAGGGCCAAGGCATCGATCGTCGCGAAGCCATTCGGCGTGTCACGGCAATGCTCGGCGGCGTCGCGCTCACGGGTGGCGGCACGCTCTTGACGGCGGTGGAACGCGCCCACGCGCGGGCGAGAGCCGTGCGCCAGGTCGGGACATTCACCGCGCAGGACATTGCCCTACTCGACGAAGTGGCGGACACGATCCTTCCAGAGACGAAGACACCAGGCGCGAAGGCGGCGCACACCGGTGCGTTCATGGCGCTGATGGTGACCGATACGTACGACGAGCGGCAGCAGGCCAGCTTCCGCGACGGGATGCAGAAACTGAACGACGCCGCATTCATGGCGGCGACACCGGCGCAGCGGCTGGCAAAGCTCGAGCAGCTGGACCGCGAGCAGAAGACGTACATGGATACGCGCGCCGAAGGCGCGCCGCCGCATTACTTCCGCCTCATCAAGGAGCTCACGCTGCTCGGCTACTTCACCTCGGAGATCGGCTGCACGCAGGCGATGCGGTACCGGGAGACGCCGGGGCGGTTCGACGCGTGTGTGCCGTACACGCCGGGCGAGACGCAGTGGGCGGGGCACGCGTAGGCGGAGCACCTCCACAATCACACAGCAGGAGGTAGCGATGCTCGACCTGACGATTCCCACCCATCGCCGCGGGTTCGTCGGCGCGATCGCGACTCTCGGCGCCGGCATGGTGCTGGGCGCGGGCACTGGTGCGCATCCTTTGCTCGTCACCCAACAACCTTCGGACGCCTGGCTGGATCATCTCAAGGGCAAGCACCGGCAGTTGTTCGACGTTCCGGACCCAGAGGGCGGGACGGTACTTCGCCACGTCCGCAACTATCTCGATGCCTGGCGCGATGCCTACGGCGTCGGGGAACAGGACGTCAACGTCGTCGTCACGCTGTACGCGCGGACCACGCCGCTCGGGCTGCAGGACGCGATGTGGGCGAAGTACCAGCTTGGCGCGGCTCTGAACATCACAGATCCCACCACCAACGCACCGCTGGTCCGCAACTGGTTCGCGCACCCCAAGGCCGGCGACCCGGTCGCGGACGGCGAACCCGGGACCTCGATGGAGACCCTCCAGCATCGCGGCGTGATATTCGCGCTGTGCAACAATGCGTTGAAACGTTGGTCGGCGCGGCTCGAGAAGAGCGGGCTGGGCGCCGCGACGGACGTTCACGCCGACTTGGTCGCGCATGCATTGCCAGGCGTGGTCATCGTTCCGGACGTCCTCGTCACGATGACCAGGGCGCACGAACGAGGCTTCGCGTCCGTGCGTTCGTGACGTTCAGCGACTCTTCAAACGGACGTCGATATCCGTGATGATGTCGCGGGGGGCGCCGCGCTTCTCCCACCCCTTGTGCTTGCCGCGATCGTGCCGCTCGCGGGCCTCCCACAAGCCGCGCACGGCGACCTGCTGGCCTTGCGGCGTGGCGAAGATGCGCACGACTTCGTCGTCACCGCGGCGCGCCCAGATGATCCGATTCGGTCCTGAGCGCTCCTCGCGATAGACGACCCACCCACGGTTGACGAGCACTTCGCGCGTGACAACCACCACGCGATCCACCGGCACAACGTAGACGTACTCCGCAGGCTCGGCGTAGACGACGCTGGCGCTGGTGTAGCCCGGGGCACAACCTGCGAGGCTCAGCGCGCCGGCGACGAGCAGATAATGCGGTGTGCGTTTCATGATCCACTCCTGTTGAGCGACATGTCCTCTGAAGACCCCGCTCGCGCGCAGATGTTACGCCGCGCGTGATACGCGTCACATGGCGTCAGGCCGCGCTGTCGGGCGTGCAGGTGAAGAACTCCTTCAGGACGGGGGCGAGGACTGTGGCCGAGACGTTGTGGGTCTGTCCGGGCAGCATCCGCACGCGCGCGCCGGGAATGACCCTAACAGGGCCGACCGTTACGGGTTTGCGGTGCCGTTGAAGTACGTCAGCACCTTCGCCCATACCTGCGCGCCGACTAGGCGGCCGCCGTGGCGACCCTGGAGATCCCCTTGCACGAAGTGGATCGCGCCGTAGCGCCGCGACATCCCCGCCTGATCGGCGGCGTCAGAAAACGTCGCCCAAGACAGCGTGACGTCCGTCGCCGGCACGGCGCCGGGCTCCACCTTCGAGCTCCCTGCCCGCACAGTCGCGGACGCAAACAAGGCGTCGCTGCCGGTGAATGACTTCAAGATCTCCGCCCCCGCGGCGCTGAAAGCGCTGTGGCCGGAAATGAATTCGGGGAAGGGCGGCGTCACGAACGTGACCGGCTGGTAGGGCTCCCAGTCTGCTCCATCGATGACCCGCGTTCCTCGATACGGGCCCGCCCACGCGCGCACCTTCTTGCCAGCGAACAGGAAATGCACTGCCGTGACGGGGCGCACGTAGTCGTAGGCGCGCTTGCAGTCCCAGGCAACGATGCCGGCATCGAACACCGCGTTCGCCAAGGCGAAGAACAGCTTTACGTCCTGGTCCAACGTGTGGCGGTCGCGCCGCGACACGAACTGGCCGAACAGCATCCAGTGGCCGGGTGGCAGCTCCGAATTCGGGCCGTCGGCCCAGTACTCGGCGATCACTTTCTGAGTGTCGGTCAGCCCCGCGCTGTAGTGCAGGATTTGCTCGGCCTGCACGCGGTAGCCGCCGAAGGGGTACAGGTTCGGCACGTCGGGCGGGCGGAACTGGGCGCCCGAGGTCAACGCGAACGGGACAACCCGCCCCCAGTGTGGCGCGATGAAGCCCGGCGTTACGGTGCCGCCGTGTCCGTCGGAGAAACGCAGGGGCTGCCACCGGTTGGGGTCGTTGATGTGATCGGGATCGTTCACCGGCACGTACCCCGTGTAGTCGGAATACGCGCCCGGGTGCAAGTCACCCAGCTGATTCGCGCCGTCGTGGTGGCGGAACGCGATCACGGCGGCCGCCGCCACGTTCCCGACCCCGGCCGGCGTTGTGACGTCGGTCGAGCCGTTGGCCGGATCGTAGCCGAGGCTCCTCATGACGTCGTTGAATGCGGGCGTCTGTATGGGAAAGAGGTCGACCAACGACCGGTAGGCGGCGAAGCTCACAGCTTCGTCCTTGTTGGCGAGCGTGCGTTCGACAGGGGGGCGTCGCAACGATCCTCCCAAGCGCGTGCCGACCGCCTGGTCGTCGTAGGCCGCCCATGCGTCGTACATCGTTGTGTGCACGATGGCGAGGGCCCGCGCCACGATCGGGGGACCGGGTTTCGTTACGCGGATCGCCTGCAGCAGCGCGTTGTCCCACTGAATCGCGACGTTGTCCGTCGTGGCCGCAACGTCCTGCCGTGCGACAGCGCCGCCCCGGTCGAGGCGTGGCGACACCACGTCCCGGGCGCAGCTGGCGGCGCTGAGTACGACGCCCGCCGCGAGCCAGCCGGTCCCGCGTTTGAAACTCGGCATTAAGCGCTCCTTGGCGACAAGGCGGTCCTCAGCGACGGCGACTTTATTGGATCGTGATCTGCCCCGTCGTCAGCGTCTCCTTGGCGAGATCATAGTTGTTATTTCCGGGCGCCACATCCCCCGGTACGCCGTCGAACACCCCCAGGACCGTGAGCTGTAACGTCGCGACCCCCGGGCCACCGGGCGTGACCGCAACGACAAACGGGATATCGCGGAAGATCGACTGCACACCAGGGCCAAACCCGTTCAACACCTTCACAGTGGCTGTGCCGCGGAAGCTGCGCCCGTCC
>WNGN01003611.1_pt1 | contig 19331 bp, 20 predicted proteins | sample 5400561 | NCBI WGS metagenome assembly WNGN01 (sample SAMN13153379, study PRJNA577476) | soil metagenome | isolation source: 115 cm soil or saprolite under Garry oak tree replicate 2 | place: USA:California | collected 2016-06-15
CACTCGTGCAGGCTGTGCCGGTCTGGCGCGAGGGTCGGGGCGGGGGCACGGGCGGTCATCATCTAGGAAGATAGTCGCAACTTGCAGGATGGCAATAGGTTAGACGGTGCCTCTCAAACGGGGTCCCCGGCGACGTCGCCAGCGCGACGTCTTTCCTGTTCTACGCATCTTAGCTTGCAGGAGATGACGATCTCACTCGCCGTTTCGGACGTTCTGATCGCCCGAGCCAAATCCGGGGACGTGGAGGCTCTCGAGGCGCTGTACCGCGCCTTCGAGACCCCCGTCTACAACCTGGCGCGCCGCATCCTGCGGAGCCCCGAGGACGCGGAGGACGTGCTCCAGGAGACGTTTCTCGAAGTCGTGCGGAGCATTCGCTCGTTCCGGGGCGAGGGGCACCTGTGGAGCTGGATCCGCCAGATCGCGTCCTCGAAAGCGCTGATGCGCATCCGGCGACATCAAGTTCGGGCGGAGGAAGCGTTCGACGAGGAAGCGACCGCCGGTTCGCCTCCCGTAGGCGTGCCCGCGCGCGTGGACCTCGAGCGGGCGTTTGAGCGGCTGAGCGAGACGTCGCGCGCGGTGGTGTGGTTTCACGACGTCGAAGGGTATACGCACGAGGAGATTGCGGAGATGATGGGCAAGACGGTGAGTTTTTCGAAGTCGCAGCTGGCGCGGGCCCACGCGCGGCTGCGGCGCATGTTGGAAGGGGAAGGGGCGACCCGATGATGCACTGCACAATTGAGGAGCTGCTCGCCCTGCGGGCGAACGAAGGATCCGTGTGGGCGCGGCAGCATCTGGAAGCCTGTCCCGCGTGCCGCGCGGAGCTCGAGGCGCTGTACCAGCGCGTGGCGCAGCTCAAAGCGCTGCCGGTACTGGGGCCCGCCCGGGACCGCTGGCCGGTGATCCGCGACCATCTCGCGGCGCAGCAGCTGCGCCGCCGCCGGCGCTGGACCGCCTGGGGCCTCGCGGCAGCGGCGGCCGTGATCGGGGTGATCGTGTTGCGCCCCTTTGGGGGCGAGCAAGCGTACGGGGACGAGCTGGCGCAGGCCAAGCGACAGTCGGCCTCGCTCGAGGCGCAGCTGCAGCGCTACGACCCCGATTCGCGGGTGGAGACCGGTCGCGCGGCCGCGCTCGCCGCCGAGCTCGAGGACCGGATCGCGGCGGTGGACGCGGAGCTGGCGCGGTTGAATGTCGGCGCGCCGGCTGACCGGGGCGATCGTGACCTGGTGAAGCTATGGCAGGACCGCGTGGGCCTGATGCAGCAGCTCATGGAAGTCCACGTCACGCGCGCGTCCTACGTCGGGTTGTAGCGGGCCGTCGTGGAGATCATTCGGAAGGGTAGGAACTACATGAAGACGGCCACCGCAGTCCTTGCACTCGCGACCCTCATCCTAGGTGGGGCCGGTAGCGCAGCAGGCCAGGAGCCTCCGCGCGTCCCCGCCGCACCCGCTCCCCCTCGTGCCACGCGCCACCCCCGCGCGTGGGCGTTCTCGATGGACGACCACCACGGCCGGCTGGGGGTGCTCGTGAACACGGATGCCAACCCCGCGATGGACAGCGTCGGGGCGCGACTCGAGGCGGTGACGCCGGGTGGCCCCGCGGCCAAGGCGGGGCTCAAGGCAGGCGACGTCATCACGCGATTCAACGGTACCGGGCTCGCCGGCCCGTGGGGCGATGATGACGAGTCAGGTCCCGGCCAGAAGCTCGTGCAGCTGGCGCGTGCGCTCGCTCCCGGCGACACGGTGCAGATCGAGTATCGCCGGGGGGGCGGGACCGACGTCAAGAAGACGACGCTCGTCGCAGCGGAGGTGGGCGGCATGGGCCGCATGATGGATATGGACCGCGTCGAGCTACGAGCGCCTCACGTGATGGACATGCTCCCACACGAGGGCGAGTTCTCATTCTGCTTTGGGGACGCCTGGTGCGACATGGAGCTGGTCAGCCTCAACCCGGACCTGGGCGAGTACTTCGGGACCAAGGAAGGGGTCTTGGTCGTCAAGGCGCCCGCCGACTCGAGCCTGCCGCTCAAGAGCGGGGACGTGATCCAGGCGATCGGCGCGCGCAAGCCCACGTCCGCTTCCCACGCGATGCGCATCCTGCGCTCTTACGACACCGGCGAGACGGTCACGATCGAGGTCATGCGGAAGCAGAAGCGGACCAGCATCACCTGGCACGTGCCGAGTCGCGGCGAGCGCGGACGCCCGTACATGCGGGTGCACCGCGACTCGGACGAGGACGACCCTAACTAGCTAACGGGCCACGCAGCTCAGCGTGGCCCGCTGTGCGTCGCGCCGCCGCGCTCACTTGCTGCGGCGGGCGTGCGGGAGTGCCTGGTCGAAGGCGGTGAACTCGAACGGCTTGGGGATGTAGGGCCGGCCGGTGGAGGCGAGGAAGTTGCGCACCTGCTCGTCCACCAGCTGGCCGGTCGTGAAGATCACCCGCTCGGCATGGGCCGGGTCCTTCACCCGCAGCTCCTCGTACAGCTGCTCTCCGGAGAGGTCCGGCATCCGCATGTCCACGACCACGGCGTCGAAGGTACCCTCGCGCAGGCGCGCCAGCGCGTCTCTGCCGCTCGCCGTGGTTTCGATCTCGTGCCCGCGCGAGGCGAAGTAGCGCTGCAGCGCGACGCGGACGGAGGCTTCGTCGTCCACCACGAGGATGCGGAGCCGCTCGCCGGCGGCCGCGCTCGTCGGCGTGTCGGCGTACTGCTCGCTGTCCTGTGACGCGACGAGCGGCAGCTCGATCGTGAAGTGGGCGCCGCCCGTGGGGGAGTTTTCGGCCCAGATCTTTCCCTCGTGCTCGCGCACGATGCCGAGCGAGATCGAGAGCCCGAGGCCGGTGCCTGATCCCGTGGGCTTGGTGGTGAAGAACGGATTGAAGATCCGCTCGAGCAGGTTCGGGGGGATCCCGGGGCCGCTGTCCTCCACCTCGATCCGGATGACGTTGCCGGCGCGGCGCGTGCTGACGGTCAGGCGCTGGGTGTTCCCCTGGCGCTTCTCCATCGCCTGTTCCGCGTTGGTGATCAGGTTCAGGAAGACCTGCTGCAGCTGGTGCGCGTCGGCCATCGTCTCGGGAAGGTCTTCGTCGTAGTCCCGCACGACTTCGATGCCCCGGACCCGCAGCTCGTATCCCCGGAGCTCGAGCGCGTCGTCCAGCACCTGATTGAGGGACGTGGAGGTTCGCTCGGGCTTGTGCTGACGCGCGAAGGTGAGGAGGTTCTGCACGATGCGCGACGCCCGGCGTGCCTCGGCGTAGATCATCTCGGCGGCGGTGCGCTGGTCGGGGGGGAAGCGCTTTTCCGTGAGCAACAGCTGGGCGAAGGCGGAGATACCCGCCAGCGGGTTGTTCAACTCGTGCGCCACGCCCGAGACGAGCTGCCCGATCGCGGACATCTTCTCCGACTGGATCAGCTGCTCCTGCAACATCTTCTGATCGGTCACGTCACGAATGAGGCAGAGCACCTCCTCGTCGCGCTGCGGCGTCGAGTACGTCACGGAGATGGTGCGGATCTCCCGGTCCTTGCGGTAAAACGTCGTCTCGTACTGCCCCGTCTCCCCCGCCAACGCCTTCTGGAAGTGGCCCAGTACCTTGGGAAGCTCGTCGTCGGGGAGCATCGGGGCGAACCACTGCCCGATCAGCTCCTCGCGCCGGTACCCCGAGAGCAGCTCGCCGGCGTGATTGACCGTGGTGAACCGGCCGCTCGCGTCGAACGTCACGATCGCGTCGGACGCCGACTCGACGAGGTTGCGGTAGCGCGCCTCGGAGCGGGCGAGCGTGTCATGGGCCCGCTTTTGGTCGGTGATGTCTCGCAGCATCGCGACGGTCCCGACCAACTCGCCGTCCAGCTCGAGCGGCGTCGTCGAGACCGCCACGTCGCGTTCGACCCCGTCCAGCCGTATGATCTTTGTCTCGTAGCGCTGTTCCTCGCCCCCCCGCGCGCGCTGCTCCCGCTCCTCGACGTGCGGCCGCTCCTCCGCGATGACGAGCTCGTTGACCGCCGTGCCCGGCAGGTCTTCGAGCGGCCGCCCGAACAGCTCGGCGGCGGCGCGGTTGACCGTGAGGATGCGGCGGTCGGTGCCCGTCACCACGACCGCGTCCGCCAGCGCCGCGACGATCTCGCGGGCGATGGCGAGCGGATCGAACGGCGCGCGCTTCGCGGTCGCGGCCGATTCCCGCAGCTCCCGCGACGGCGATGTGCGTTGCCGCCTACTCATGTCTCATAGGATGCCGTCATGGCCTCCCGCATCAGCTTGAGGCTCTTCACCGAGGCGGTGCTTACCTCCTCGGCCTCCTCGCCCTTCGCCACGCAGCGCTTAATGATTTCGAGAGCATGCAGCGGGTGCTCGTCGTCGTACTTGGCATGCTCCTCGAGCCACCAGCGGCCGCGCGGACCGATCTTCTCGTTGTCGCCCAGGCCCCGCAACGCCTTTTCCGAGATCTTCTGCGCCACTCCTTCTACCGCATAGTTCACGGCGCCGACCGCCGCGGCGAATGCCGCCGTACGGCTCATGGCCGTGAGATAGTCGTGGAACACCCGCGTTTCCGGAATCATCGGCTCCGGGATCTTGAACCGCTCCCGCGGCACGTTGAACCCGTCGCCCATCGCCCGCCACATGGCGTCGTGGCGCTTCTCCACCCTGATATTATCCCTGAAAAACGCTTGCCCCTCGGCCGGAGAGCGATCCAGCAGCATCTGCAGCCATTGCGGAAAGTCCCGGATGATAGGGTAGAAGGCAACCAGGAAGTTCTGAACCTTGCCGTCGGCTAGGTGGTTCTCCGACGCTTCTACCACCACCTTCGTGTCGAGGATCGCCTCACGATGCGGCTCCAACGCCGCATCCAGATCGGCGACCCAAGGCGGGTGGGGAGTGACCTGCACAGTCATGCGAGCTCCTTACAGGGCGCGAGCGGTCGGAAACGGGGACCTAGCAAGCGCACTAATCTACACCCGGCATGGAGTGACGCAAATTGAGATAGCGTGGTGACTTGGGACACATCAGGTGGACCCTAGGAAGCCCTCCAGTTGCACCAGTTTGGGCTGACCCTCGCCCATTGACACGATATATCTACACGCAGTAACTTGACGTAACATCTTACCACAGGTGCAATCATGACACGCGGACTCGGATGGGACGCCTTCGGCTTCGGGTTTGGCCCGCGAGCCTGGGCCTGGTCGGGGCGGCGGCGCCGCCGGCAATGGTTTGAGTCCGGGGATATGAAGTACGTGATCCTCAAGCTGCTCCAAGACAAGCCCCGACATGGCTATGAGGTCATGAAGGAGCTGGAGGAGCGGATGCACGGCTGCTACAGCCCCTCTCCCGGGACCGTCTACCCCACCCTGCAGTGGCTCGAGGACGAGGGCCTGGTCACAGCGCGAGACGTGGATGGCAAGAAGGTTTACGAGGTGACCGACGCGGGGCGACAGTTTCTCCAGGAGCACCGCGACGTCGTAGACGACATCTTCGAGCGGGTGCGCGAGGCGGTGGATCGGGTGGCTGGCGGGGGGATGGTCGACGTCAACCGTGCCCTCGGGCGGGTGGTCAAGGCCGTATACCGCGCCGGCTGGAAGGTCGATGAAGCGGCGCGGAAACGCGTCGCCGAGCTGCTCGCCAAGGCGGCGGAGGAGATCGAGGGGCTGGCAAACTGACGGAGACGCAGATGGAGCACGGCAGGCGGCAGGCGATCGTGATGGGCGGCAGCATGGCCGGATTGCTGGCCGCCCGTGTCTTGAGCGACCACTTCGACCACGTCACTGTGATCGAGCGGGACCGCTTCCCCGAGGGCCCTGAGCATCGCAAGGGCGTGCCCCAGGGGCGACACTTTCACATCCTGCTCAAGCGGGGCGAAGCTGCCCTGGCGCGCTTCTTCCCGGATCTGGCGCCGGCGCTCACGGACGGCGGGGCTCCTGTCGTGGACATCGGCGCCGACATGCGCATCTACCAGTACGGCGACTACAAGGTCCAGTGCGCCACCGAGGCATGTCTGGTTTTTCTGAGCCGCCCGTTTCTGGAGTGGCACGTGCGCCAGCGGGTGCTTTCCCGCAAGAACATCGCGGCGCTCGACCAGTGCGACGTCGGAGGACTCATCACCAATGGCGATCACACGCGTGTGAGCGGCGTGACCGTCCAGCGGTCCCCAGGACGGGGGCAGGAGACACTGGAGGCCGACCTCGTCGTGGACGCTACCGGACGGGGGTCGCAGTCGGCGGCATGGCTGGAAGGGCTGGGGTATCCCCGACCGCCTGAAACGACCGTGACCGTGGACCTCTCGTACACCAGCCGCGTGTACCGGCGCACGCCTGCCGATCTACCGGGCGCCAAGGCCGCCTACGCCCTCCCCAAGCCACCGCACGAGAAGCGCTTCGGGGCGCTCTTCCCCATGGAAGGGCAACGCTGGATCGCCACGCTCGGCGGCTGGCTGGGAGAGTGCGCTCCGGCGCACGAGGCGGGGTTTCTGCAGTTCGCCCGAGGCCTTCCCGCGCCCGACATCGCCGCTGTCCTGCCGCGCCTCGAGCCGCTGACCGACTTTGTCGTCCATCACTTCCCGGCGAACCGCTGGCGGCACTACGAGCGCCTGGCCCGGTTTCCCCTAGGCTATCTGATCGTGGGCGACGCCATGTGCAGCTTCAACCCCGTCTACGGGCAAGGCATGACGGTCAGCGCGCTCGAAGCGCAGACGCTCGATGACTGTTTGCGGGAGCGTGGCGATGGCGACCTGAGCGAGCTGTCGCGGAATTTCTTCGGGCGCGCGGCCAAGGCGGTGGCCGAAGCCTGGCTGATGACGGTCACTGAGGATTTCCGTCACCCGGGCGTCGCGGGCACCAGGCCGCGCGGCAGCGGCGTGATGAACTGGTACACGGGGAGGATCTACGAGGCGGCGGTCTACGACGCATACGTGTACCGCTCGTTTCTCCAGGTCCTCACCATGCTGCGTCCCCCGGCGAGCCTGCTCGGACCGCGCCTGTTGCTGCGGGTAATGAGTGGGGGCCGGGGCGGAGGCCGGAGACCGAAGGTCTAGCGACCGCGTCTGTTGCGCAGCTCGTCGAGCGCGCCTTTCACGTACACGCGCGTCATCTGCTTCCGCCACGACAGGTCGAAGTCGGTGTTGTCGAGCGGCTTCGCCGGGCGGTAGGCCGACTCGGCGGCCGCCGCGATGCGCTCGTCCGAGAGGTGCTCCCCTCGCAGCGCGGCGCCCGCTTCGGGCACCTCCAGGGGTTGGCTTGCCACCCCGCCCAGCACGATCCGCGCGTCGGCAACCACGGCGTCATCCCAGCGAACCCACGCCGCGACCCCGAGGACCGGGAAGTCAAAGGACCCGCGGCGGCGGAGCTTGCGGTATACCGCGTCCCACCCGTCCGGCGGCGGGAGGCGAACCTCGACCAGGATTTCGTCGGGGTGCTTGGCCAGATAGTTGATGCCGTCGTTCTGATAGAGACGCGCGGCGGGGACCACGCGCTCGCCTCCGGGGCCGACCAGCAGGAATTCCGCGCCGATCGCGACCGCAACGGGCGCGACGTCGGACGAGCTCACCGCCCAGCAGCGGGGGCTGGACGGCGCCACCCAGCAGATCGCCCCGTCCTTCTTCATGCAGAAGTCGATCGCCTTCCGCCACTCGTAGGTCTGGTTGTAGTAGTTGCAGCGGGTGTCGAGGCACAGGTTGCCGCCCAGCGTCCCCATGTTGCGGAGCAGCGGAGTGCTCACCAGCTCGGCCGCGTGCGCGACTGCGGAATACTTCCGGCGGATTGCCGGATGGGCGGCCAGGTCGGTCAAACTCGTGTTTGCGCCGACCACGCATCCCGCATCCCGCATCTCGCATCCCGTGAGCTCCCGGATTCCCATCAAAGAGATGACGGTGCGCGGCTCTTGATGTCGCCGCTTCATGTTGGGGTAGAGGTCGGTCCCGCCGGCGACGTACATCCCGTCCGCCCCCGCGTCGGTCTTGGCGGCGACGGCCTCGCGCACGCTGCGAGGCTGGCGATAGGTGAAGCTGGGAAGGCGTAGCACTAGCGATGTCTCGATGCTGTCGCTATGGTGTCTACGTCTTCCCAGGGCGGCGGCACGTACGTCGGCTCAGGCCAAGGGATGGCGGGGAAGCTGGTGGGGCCGTAGCGGGGCGGCTCTCCCTTGGCTTTGCGCTTGAGCGCCTTGAGCACCTTCTCGGGGGTGATCGGGACTTCGTCCACGCGGACCCCCACGGCGTCGTACACGGCGTTCGCTACCGCCGGCATGACGGGGAGGAGCGGTCCCTGTCCGGCCTCTTTCGCGCCGAACGGCCCATTCGGGTCCGGGTGCTCCACGATGTAGGTGACGACGTCACACATCTCGAGCGTGGTCGGGCTCTTGTACTCGAGCAGGCTGGGGATCTTGTGCACCACGTGGCGATTGGCCCGATACGGCATTTCCTCCATGAGCGCTTCGCCGAGTCCCATGTAGACGCTGCCTTCGATCTGGCCGATGACCGCCGCCGCGTTGATGCAGCGCCCGACATCGTGGGCGATCCAGATCCGCGGCACCCGCACGATCCCGGTGTCGGGCTCGACTGCCACCTCAGCTACGGCCGCGCTGTACGAATACGCGGGCGACGGTCCCACTCCCGCCCCGCGGTAGCGCCCCGACGCGGGGCTGCGCGGCGGCGTGTACGACCCCATGGTGCCTACCGTTCCCTGTGCCGCTTCGGCGAGCTGGACCGCCTCGGCGAAGCTGATGGCGCGGGTCGGGTCTGCCGCGTCGCAGACCCTCCCGTCGGCGAACCGCACCCGCACGGCGCTCACACCGAGGCGCTCCCCGGCATAGCGGGCGAGGATGTCACGTGCCCGTTCGGCGGCCTGAATAGCCGCGTTTCCGGTCATCAGCGTGACCCGGCTCGAATAGCTCCCCAGGTCCACCGGCGTGAGATCGGTGTCGGCGGCTACGACGGCGACGTCGAAGGGGTCGAGCCCCAGGACTTCCGCGACGATGATGGCGAGGACGGAGTCCGAGCCCTGGCCGATTTCGGTGGAGCCGCAGAACACGGTTACGCCCCCGCCGCGGTCGCACTTGAGCTGCACGCCCGAGTGCGGCATGTCGTTCCAGTACACGGGCACCCCGGCGCCCGTGAGGTAGCTCGAGCAGGCGAGCCCGACGCCCTGGCCGAACGGCAGCTTGCGGAAGTGGTCCTTCCATCCCGACCCGTCCACCACCTTGCGGATACAGTCGCCCAGGCCGATCGAGCCGACGCGCAGGTAGTTCGCCGTGACGCTGTCGGGGGAGACGAGGTGGTGCAGCCGCAGCTCGGCGGGATCGAGGCCGAGCTGTTCCGCGATCTTGTCGAGGTGAACCTCGAGGGCGAAGCGGGGCTGCGGCGTGCCGTGGCCACGCTTGGGGCCGCATGGGGGCTTGTTGGTGAAGGCGCGCGCCCCCTGGAACTTGTACCGGGGCACGTGATAGGTGACGGTCTGGAGCGCCCCCGTGTAGTACGTGCTCGCGACGCCGTAGGACCCATACGCTCCGCCGTCGAGCAGCGACCGGAAATGCATCGCCGTGATGGCGCCATCGCGCTTCACACCCGTCTTCACCCACATGAGCGTCGGGTGGCGCCCGCGGTGGCAGTAGAACACCTCCTCCCGCGTCAGGGTGATCTTCACCGGCCGGCCGGTCACCATGGCGAGCTTCGCCACCACGATCTCGTGGCTGAAGGGGTCGCTCTTGCCCCCGAACGCGCCGCCGTTGGGCGTCGCGATCACGCGGATGCGGGCGGGCGGGAGCTCGAGCACCTGGGCCAGGGCGCGGTGCACGTAGTGTGGTGTCTGCGTCGAGCTCCAGAGCGTCAGCTTGCGGTCCGGCGACCAGTCCGCCACGGCCGCGTGCTGCTCCATGGGGAGGTGCGTGCTCCCCTCGAAGAAAAGCAGGTCCTCACGCACCAGATCCGCCTCGGCGAAGCCGCGCTCCACGTCGCCGAATTCGAGGGAGACGACCTTGTGGAGATTGCCCCCGTGTCCGTAGTCGTGGATGCGCGGGTCCGGGGTCTCGACTGCGTCCTCCGCCGACGCGATGGCCGCGAGCGGCTCGTACTCGACCACGATCAGGTCGAGCGCCGCGGTAGCGATCTCCTCGCTCCTGGCGGCGACGGCGGCAACCGGGTCTCCGACGAATCGCACCTTGTCGAGCGCCAGGGCGTGCTCGTCCTGGCTCACGGGCAGGATGCCGAAGGGGATCGGGAGGTCTCGCCCGGTGAGCACCGCATGCACGCCGTCGAGCGCGAGGGCACGCGAGACGTCAATGCGCCGGATACGGGCGTGCGGCTGGGTGGAGCGCAGCACCTTGGCGAACAGCATGCGGGGCAGGAACAGGTCATCGGCGAACTTGGTGACGCCGGTGACTTTCGCGGTGGCGTCGACCTTGCGGAACGCCTTCCCAATGCGACGGAAGGACGGAAGGACCGAAGGGGGAACCATGGCAGGGTCCTGCATCCCCTTTCCGTCCTTCCGTCTTGCCGTCGCTTTTCTCTTAGCGGCGGCCATAGAGGCTCTCCGGGGCCGGTGTCGAATCTTCACCACGCCGGTCAGGTCGCGGGTTGTCGCGCAGCAGCGCAAGGGCGGTGAGCAGGAACGCCGGGGTGCAGTAGCCGCACTGCGCCGCGCCCAGCTCGGCGAACGTGTCCTGCAACGGGTGCAACTGCCCGCGCGCGGCCATCCCCTCGACGGTTTGCACTCGGCGCCCAGCGCACGCCTGGCCGAGCACGAGGCAGGACAGCACGGGCCGGTCGTCCAGCAGCACGGTGCAGGTGCCGCATTCGCCCAGCTCGCAACCGTGCTTCGTTCCGGTGAGGCCGAGGTCCTCGCGCAGCACTTCGAGCAGCGTCTTGTGGGGGGCAAACGCGACCTCGGCCGGCTCGCCGTTGAGGTCGAGCGCGATCTTGACCTTGGCCATACGCGAAACCTAACAGCCTTGGCGCCCCGGCAGTGCAGCGGTATCATTCGCGGCATCCATGGTCCCTCGAGCGATCGCCGCGCCGCTGCTGACACTGGGTCTCTGGGTCGGTCCAGCTCGCCACCTGACCGCCCAAGCGCCCGCCTACCGCGACAGCGCGGTGCGCATCCTCCGCACAGTCCCCCTCATCGACGGCCACAACGACATTCCCGACGCGATCCGCGAGCACGGCGGGCTCGACTCGGTGAACTTCGCGGTACCGCAGCCCAAGCTGATGACCGACATCCCCCGGCTCAGGGCCGGCGCCGTGGGGGCCCAGTTCTGGGCGGCGTACGTTCCGGTGACGACGCTCCATGGCGGCGAGCACCCCGGCGTTTACGCGCTCGAGCAGATCGACCTCATCCATCGGCTGTGTCGCAAGTACCCCCATACGTTCGCAATCGCGCTGACCGCCGCCCAGGTTCAGGCAAACTTCGCCCGGGGACGCATCTCATGCCTCATCGGGATCGAGGGCGGTCACGCGATCGAGAACTCGCTTGGAGCGCTGCGGATGTTCTACGCGCTCGGCGTACGCTACATGACCCTGACACACTGGGAGACGATTGATTGGGCGGACGCCGCGACTGACAGCGCCAAACACGGCGGCCTGACGCCGTTCGGCGAGGACGTGGTGCGTGAGATGAACCGCCTCGGCATGCTGGTGGATCTGGCGCACGTGTCGGACGGCACCATGAGCGCGGCGCTGCGCGTGTCGCGCGCCCCCGTCATCTTCTCGCACTCTTCCGCCCGGGCGCTGTCCAACCACGTGCGCAATGTGCCCGACTCGATCTTGCTGCGGGTCAAGGCAAACGGCGGCATCGTCATGGTGAACTTCTATCCCGCGTTTGTGTCGGAGGCGCTGCGCCAGCATGAGGAGAGCGGGCAGGCGCGGGTGCGCGCATTCCGCGCGGCGGGGCTCGACAGCGCCGCGATCGCGGACTCGACCCGCCGTTGGGCGGCGGCGGCACCGCACGCTACCCTCGCTCAGGTTGCGGACCATATCGATTACGTCCGCAAGGTGGCCGGCGTGGACCACGTGGGCGTGGGCTCGGACTTCGACGGCATCACCACGACGCCCGACGGCCTGGAGGACGTGTCGAAATTCCCAGATCTGATTGCGGAGCTGCTGCGCCGTGGCTGGACGGCACAGGATATTCGCAAGCTGGCGGGGCTGAACCTACTGCGAGTGATGAGCGAGGCAGAGAGGGTGGCTGGGCAGGGTCTAGCTGGTAGTCGATAGTTCTCCCCGTCTCGCTTTTGCCTATCCTGCCACCTGTTTTCCTGTCGCCTCAAACCCCTTTCTCGTCATCTCGCCCCACACCGCCCGCTGCCTCCATACCGTGAAGAATGCCCGTAGCCGCCACCACACCGTGCGCTGGCGGTACCCGAAGTTCTCGAGCATCGCGAACAGCACGAGGCGCGCAAGGTCGCCGAGGCGGCGGTAGCGGCGGAAGCTGACCTCCTCGAGCACCACGGCCCAGAGCGACAGCAGCATCCCGTAACCCCAGGCGACGAGCATGAACAGCAGGGCGAACGAGGTGCTCACTACGCCGGCCGCTGCCCCCGCGACGGTGATCACGTACCCCAGGACCTCGACGAGGGGCGCGAGCATCTCGCCGAACGTGTAGAACGGCACGGCCACGAGTCCCACGCGGCCGTACCGCGGGTTCAGCAGCATGCCCTTGTATTCCCACATCGCGGCGATAAGGCCGCGATGCCAGCGCTCGCGCTGGCGGGCGAGGACGCGCGCCGATTCCGGTACCTCGGTCCAGGCCACCGGGTCGGGGATGAAGGAGATCTCGTAGGGGATCTTGCGGAGTCGCAAGTAGCGGTGCAGGCGCACGACGAGGTCGAGGTCTTCCACGATACTGCTGCTGTGGTAGCCTCCGACCGCGAGCAGGTGGTCCTTGCGGAACAGCCCGAACGCCCCGGAGATGATGAGATTGCCGCCGAGGCGGTTCCAGCCGAGCCGGCCGAACAGGAACGCCCGCAGGTATTCGACGACCTGGACGCCGGGGAGGAAGTGCCGAGGGACGCGCGCGTCCGTCACGCGGCCATGCTCGACGACGCAGCCGTTCGCGACGCGCACCGTCCCGCCCACCGCCGCGATCTCACGCCCCAGCAGGAAAGGGCGCGTGAGCCGCAGCAGCGCGTCGGGCTCGATCAGGGTATCGGCGTCCACGGCGATGACGAGGGGGAAGCGGCTGGCGTTGATGGCAGTGTTGAGCGAGTCCGCCTTGCCGCCGTTTTCCTTGTCGATCACGAGGAGACGGGTCCGCGTCCGGGAGCGGTACAGCGCGCGCAGCGTCCGCGTGGGGAGCGTCTCGGGGTAGGTGCGCGGGACCTCGTACAGGTCGAAGGCGTGCCGCAGCGCCTCGAGCGTGCCGTCCTGCGAGCCGTCGTTCACGACCACCACTTCGTAGTTGCGGTACTCGAGCGTGAGGATCGCGGTCACACTAGCCTCGATCGTCGCCTGCTCGTTGTGGGCGGGGACGAGGATCGTGATCGGGGGCAGCGCGTCGCTCTGCATCAGGCGCTGGAAGTCGTCGTCTTCGGCGAGCCGGGTCTGCTCCCAGATCTCGGGGACCGACAGCACGAGCAGCAGCGCGTAGAACGAGTTCAGGGCCAGGAAGTAGACCAGGATCACGAGGTCGGTCGTCTGAACCAGCTGGGTCATGCCGCGAACTCGGCGAGCGCCTGCGTTGAGAGCCCGAGCATGAGGTGAGCCATGTCGCGGGCGTTCGGGTCCGGGCCCACATCTGCCTCAAGCAGCGCGTTGCGACCGGGCGGGCCGAAGCGCGTCAGCGCCAGGCCCGCGCGCAGCCGCACCCACCACTCGGGATCGCGTAGCGCAGCCCGCACCAGGGGCAGCGTCTGCGGGTCCCCGAGCATACCGAGCGAGCGCACCGCCTGGGCGCGCACCGACCACTCGGCGGCGGCGGCGGCCCGCGTCAGCGTCGCGATCGATTCCGCGTGGGGATAGCTCCCGAGCCCCCGCACCGCCTGGGTACGGACCTCCGGGTCGGGATGATCAGCGAGCGCCGTGAGGCGCTCGCGCAGCGCGGGCTCTTGGAGCCGGGCGGCGAATTCCGCCAAATGGCTACGGCCGCGATGTGCACGGCGGGGTGGGGATCACGCAGCAGCTTGAGGACGCGGGCGGTGTCGGCCGGCACCGCCGCGATGGACAGGAAGCGCGCCGTCTCGAGCCGCTTCCACCATCGCGCCGAGCCGCTGTTGGCTCGTACCAGCCGGGCCCACCATTGATGCGCGAGCGCGGCGGCGAGCCGCTGCCACCGGTCCCCCGGCACCCGCGCCGACCAGCTCACGAGCGCGTCCACGGCCAGCGGGGCCGGCAGCCGGGCGAGCCGCAGCAGGACCATACCCACGTCCGCCTGGCCCAGCGCCCAGCGCTGCATCACCGCGTCGACCGCCAAGCGGCGCGGGTGGACCCGGGCGCGACGCCGCAGCCGAAACCAGCGGTTGAGGACGATCAACACGATCAGGGAGGCCAGCAGCACGCCCTGCACGAGCCCGACGATCGCGAGGAACTGGCGGCTCGTCACCTCCCGACCCAGCGGCGGATCTTCTCGAGCGCCACCCGCAGACTGATCGGCTTGACGAGATAGTCGAGCGCGCCGCTCGGCGAGCGCCGGGTCGTCCTCGACGAGGATCACCTCAGGCGTCTCCGGCCCCGCCCTGGGCCGGTCCGCCGGCATGGATGCCGGTCCAGGCTGCGGCGCGGCCGGGGTCGATATCGGCGCTTCCAGTCCCAGGGCCCCAGCCAGGCGAAGTACGAACCAGCGCGCCAGCGAACCCCGGTCCGCCTCGGTGTCGCCAGGCCGCGCCGCCCAATCTTTCGCGGTCTCCTCCATCCCGGCCGCCAGCCGCGAAGCGGACCAGAACCCGTACGAGCCGGCGGACCCGTGGATCTTGTGCACCTCACGGCGCAGCGCCTCCAGGGCCTCGACGTCGTCGTTCCGGGCGGCGAGCCGGTCGGCCAGCTGGGCGAGCAGCTGCAACTGCCCGCGGGCGCTCTGGAGGTACTCCTCGAGCAGCCCCGGTGGCAGCTCCGCTGGGGTCGGGTCGGCGGACATAGTACAACATGGGGAATCCGGCTCCGGGAATGCCATAGCCGCAGGGGGGATGTCGCTGGCTATAATGGGGTTTGGGGGCTATGCCGCCGCACAACGCCGCGCCGGATCCCGAGGCCTTGGGACTGTGCTTCACCTGCCGCTGGAAGCGAGCTCTCACGAGTCGGCGCGGCTCGACGTTCTTTCGCTGCGCCCGCGCCGAAACTGACCCCCGCTTCGTGCGCTATCCCCCGCTGCCCGTCCGCTCGTGCAGCGGCTACGAGGAGGCCATGCTCTACGTCGTCCTGAACCACTACACCCAGCCGCTCGCGGCCGTGGACGCCGTGCGTGCGAAGCACCTCGAGTACCTGGAGCGCTACGCCCGCGAGGGCGTGTTTCACGCCTGGGCCCGGCGCGATCCGCCGACCGGCGGCGTGATCGTCGCTCTGGTCCCGGACCGCGCGACGCTGGAAGCGATCCTCGCGCAGGATCCCTACATCCGCGCGGGCGTCGCGCGCGCCGAGATTGTCGAGTTCCATGCTGCCAACGTGCGCGGCGCGCTGCGTGCCTGAGCGAGACGGTTCCTACCGGTGCGGGGAACGTAACTTCAGTCCCCACCGGGACGTACGACTCACCACGCGGTACGGTCTCTGGCGCCGCTATTGCGCAGGCTCCCCTCGGTCGCCACTATGGGGCCGCGCCCCCCCGAAAACGAGCGAGGTCTTGCGTGGTCCATCCCACGTTGGTGGAGCGGGCCAAACTCTTTCTGTACCGCTACTTCGAGCGGATCTTCGTACTGCTGCTCGTGGGCGCGATGGTGGTCATCCACACGCTCGTCGAGCAGAAGTTCGCCTTCCTGAGCTTTTACTACCTGCCGGTCATTCTCGCCGGGTTCTACGGCGGGCGGCGGTTCGCCGTGGTCTCGGGGGTGTTCGTAGCGAGCCTGGTGTTCTTCTACCAGGCGGTCCAGGGGCTGGACATGCTCCCTGGTCTGTACGCGGGCGCCCTGCTCGGCCTCGTTCCATGGGCGGGGTTCCTGATCCTCACCGGCTACGTCGTTGGTCGGCTCGCCGAGCAGCGCGAGGCGCGGCTCGCCGAGGTGAAGAACGCTTACATGGCGACGCTCGAGCTCCTGGCGTTTCACATCGAGTCGTCCGAGAAGCACCTGCAGGGGCACAGCAACCGCGTCGCGCAGCTAGCGGAGGCGATCGCGCTCGAGCTGAAGCTGCCGGAGGAGGAACGCGAGAACCTGCGGGTCGGGGCGCTGCTGCATGAAGTGGGGACGCGCGACCAGCGGCTGCTGCGGCTCCTGTCCCGCTCCGAGAGCGACGCGGCCGTTCCCGTCGCGCGCGCGATGCACGGGGCGGCGGCGATCATCGCCGAATACGCGCACTATTACGAGATCGTGGGCGAGGACTGGGACATCGATGCGCTCTCGATCCCGGTGACCGTGAAGGTCCTGGCGGTAGCGGACTCGTTCGAGACACTCCAGATGTCGACGCCGGTGCGCGAAGCGTTCCCGAAGTGGCGGGCGCTGGAGGAGATCGAGAAGGGGGCGGGAAAAACTTTCGCGCAGGACGTGGTCCGGGCCCTCCGCGTCGTCGCGGGCCGGCCCGAGGTGTCCACGCCCCTCGCCGGCCTCAAGGTCGTCTAGCGGGTCTCGGGCTCCCGGCGCCCACTCGCGACGCCGCCGGCCACGCCGGCGCCGAACGCGATGGCGGTCGCGACCGTGACGATCGGCAGGGCGGCGACGGGAAGCGCGATCGCGGTGGCTGCCACACCCGCAACGAGCGGTGCCGCGGGCCGGCGGATGGCATCAACGAAGCGCAGCCGGCGCCGCACGAAGCTGCGGGCCCCCAAGAACCCGCTCCCCAGGGCCGCAGCGGCGAGCAACAGTCCGATCATGCGACCTCCTTGTCCGGACGTCTACGCGGCTCGGGGACGTCTGGTTTCGCACGCGAATGACAGGGGTCAGCTATGTAGCCGGTGGCGGCGCCGCTGCCACCGCCATCCCCATGACGTGGTAGCCCGCGTCCACATAGACGATCGAGCCGGTGATCGCGCGGGCCAAGGGGCTCGCGAGGAACGCCGCCGTGTGGCCCACGTCCTCCGCACGGATCGGCCGCGGCAGCGGGGAATTGGCGCTCGTATAGGCGATCATCTGCTCGATGAACCCGATGGCGCTCGCCGCGCGCGACGCCCACGGCCCTGCCGAGATGGCGTTCACGCGCACCCCGAAGCGGCGGCCCGCCTCGTAGGCGAGCGTGCGGGTGTCGGCCTCGAGGGCCGCTTTCGCGGACGACATCCCCCCGCCATAGCCGGGAATCACCCGCTCGCCCGCCATGTAGGTGAGCGAGAGGAAAGAGCCGTCAGGACGCATCAGCGGCCCGAGGTGGCGTACGAGCGAGATGTTGCTGTAGGCACTGACGCTGACCGCATCGAGGTACCCGCGGCGGCTCGTGTCGAGCAGCGGTTTCTTCACCTCGGGGGCGTTGGCAAGGCTGTGGATGACAATGTCGAGCCCCCGGGGGCCGAAATCCTGCTGCAAGCGCGCCGCCGCCCCCTGTACGCTGAAATCGCCCACCTCGCGGTAGCGCTTGTTTTCCCGCACCTCCGCCGGCGCGTCCGCAAGCGCGTCGAACGCCGCGTCGAGCGGGTAGATGCGCTCGAACTCGAGCTTGCCGCTGCCGTCCGACAGCTGCAACGAACCCGCGATCTTGCCGCGCTCGAGCAGCTTGGTGAAGATGCCGAGGGCGGGAGGCCAGGTGCCGACGCAGATCGACGCGCCGGCTTCGGCCAGCGCCTTGGCGATCGCGAAGCCGAAGCCGCCGTCGTCCGCGACGCCCGCGACGAACGCACGCTTCCCCGTCAGGTCGATCTTCAGCATGGGCTTGGGCTCACCAGCGAATGGCCGCGCTCCCCCAGGTGAACCCTGAGCCGAACGCCGTGAAGATCAACAGGTCGCCGCGTCCCACGCGACCGTCGGCAATCGCTTCGTCGAGCGCGATGGGGATCGAAGCGGCGGTGGTGTTGCCGTACTTCTGAATATTCACGTACACCTGATCGTCGCGCAGCCCGAGCGTCTTCTGCACCATCTCGATGATCCGCAGGTTCGCCTGATGGGGAACGAGGAGTTTCACGTCCGCCGCCGTCAGGCCGTGCGTGCGGAGCGCGAGCTGGACCGCCTGCGGCATGAGGACCGACGCGAACTTGAACACCTCGCGCCCGTCCATCACGGCGTGGTGCTTGCCCTCGCGCAGCAGCTCCTCGCTGACGTAGGGATCGTGGGCCAGGCCGGGCGCGTCCACCCACAGCTTCTCGGCGTGGCGCCCATCCGCGAACAGGTGAGTGGACAGCACGCCGCGCCCCGGGTCGTCCGTGGCGCCCAGGATGGCGACACCCGCCCCGTCGCCGAACAGCACCGCGGTGTCGCGCCCGCGCGTGGTCTTGTCGAGGCCGCGAGAATGCACTTCGGCGCCGACGAGCAGGATGCGGCGGTACTGCCCCACCCGGATCCACGCGTCCGCCACGGCGAGGCCGTAGAGGAAGCCGCTGCACTGATTGCGGACGTCGATCGCCGGGATGCCCGAGAGGCCGAGCTCGCGCTGCAGGAACACGCCGTTGCCGGGCTCGAAGTGATCGGGCGTGCAGGTGCAGTACACGATGCAGTCGAGATCGCTCGCCTTGAGGCCGGCCTTGGCGAGCGCCCCGCAGGCGGCCTCGCGCGCGAGACTCGCTCCGGTCTCGCCGTCGCTCACCCAGTAGCGGGTGCGGATGCCGCTGCGTTGCGTGATCCACTCGTCCGAGGTGTCCATCACCTTGGCCAGGTCCTCGTTCGTGACGCACCGCGCGGGGACGTGGAAGGCGGTGGCGATGAACTCGGTGCGGGGCATGGCTCCTCAGGCAACCGGTTGCGGGGCGCGAGCGAATGGGGAAGATTTCGCCCCCGGCGCGGCAAAGCAAGGGAGCCATGCAGCTCACGGTCAGCCGAGCACAGCTCGAGGCGGTGCGCGGCGCCAAGCATCTGCCCGACGTGCTGCAACGCGTGCTCGGCGCTGCGCGTCCGCTCGGCGATGGCTACGTCCTCACGCTGACGTACGAAGAGGCCACCGCCCTGAACGAGCTGTGCGCGTGGAACGTGCACACCGACGCGGGCGGCGCGGTGACGCCGGCGTCGCGCCCGTTCGACGAGGTCGTCAAGGCGATTCTCACGCATCCGGAGTACTGAGGCGGCAGAGGCGGTAAAGGGCGGTAAAAGGGGTGGACTAGAGAAAGGCGGAGCACATGCTGACCCTGCGACAGCTGGTCCTGACCGGGT
>WNGN01002546.1_pt1 | contig 19318 bp, 20 predicted proteins | sample 5400561 | NCBI WGS metagenome assembly WNGN01 (sample SAMN13153379, study PRJNA577476) | soil metagenome | isolation source: 115 cm soil or saprolite under Garry oak tree replicate 2 | place: USA:California | collected 2016-06-15
CGACGAGGAGGTTCTTCCGCATCGTCCACGAGCGCATCCCCCAATACAGGCTGATGACGACCGCGAAAAAGACAACGAAGGTAAGCGAGTTGAAGAGCATGAATCAGAAGTCTGCTCTTTTAGCTCAGGACGCGAAGAGCGCCAGCAGATTTAGCGTTCAGCAAATGTTATCTGGGTCTCGCGTCGCCATCCGATCTCTTACAAGGTCGAGAATAGCTTAGCTGAGTGGCAGCCAGTTTCCCGGTTGCGGCGAAGACTTTGCGCCGTTGAGGGAAAGATAAGTGTATTCCTGCAGAAGCCGCTCGTAGTCGGATAGAAGCTTCATCGCATCGTTTGGCTTGAGGCGATCGCTTTTGATTGCGGCGTCGACTTGCGTTTTTAGCAACCGCATCAGTTCGACTTTGTCCCATTGCGTCATGGCAAGGACTTCACTGATCGTGCTTCCTTCGATCACTTCCTCGATGTACCAACCGGACTCTTCGTCGGGATCGAGGAATACGTGTACCTCGGTGACGCGGCCGAACAAATTGTGCAAGTCGCCCATGATATCCTGATAAGCACCCACCATGAACACGCCGATGTAATATATTTCGCCAGGCGGAATACGGTGGAGCGGTAACGTGTCCTTCACGTCCTGGAGATCGATGAACTTTGAGATTTTGCCGTCGGAATCGCAGGTGATGTCAACGATGATGCCGTTGCGATCTGGCGGAGTGGTGAGCCGATGGATCGGCATGATCGGGAAAAGTTGGCCAAGCGCCCAGTGATCGAGCAGGGATTGAAAAACGGAAAAGTTGCAAATGTATTGATCCCCCAGTGAAATCTCAAGCTGCTTTACTTCTTCGGGCACAAAGCGCAGACCGCGATGCATGTTCACAATCTGCTGCGCGAGCTGCCAATAAACGGTTTCGATCTTCGCTTTGGATTCGAGATCGAGTAGCCCGAGGTCGAACAGCTGCTGCGTTTCCTCCTTGATCTGTTGACTGTCATGCAGGCTCTCGATGCGGTTGCCCCGCCTCAGCCGCGATTTCACTTCGAGAATGTCGCGCACGAGTTTGTGATCTTTCTCAGTGGCTTCGACTTTCAGTTTCGGCGCAGTTCGCTCGATGGAACTGAACGCTTCCATCACCAGGACGGAATGATGCGCGACGATGGCGCGTCCGCTTTCGCTTACGATAGCGGGATGCGCGACTCCTTCGGAATCGCATATGTCCATGATGTTCCAAACGACATCGTTGGCGTATTCCTGGAGGGAATAATTGGTGGAACTGTCGAAATCGCTGCGTGATCCATCGTAATCGACACCGAGGCCGCCGCCGACATCGAGATAACCGAGCTCGTGGCCGAGTTTGCAAAGCTTCGCGTAATACCGCGCCGCTTCGCGCACCGCGCGCCTGATCGTTGAGATGTCCGGCACCTGCGATCCGACATGGAAATGAACGAGTTTGAAACAATGAGTCAGACCGGCTTCCTTCAGCATCTGACTGGCAGCAACGAGGTTGGTTGTATCGAGGCCAAACTTCGCGTTTTCGCCCCCGCTCGGCGACCATTTGCCGGAGCCTTTGCTGTGCAAGCGCACGCGAATGCCGATGTCTGGTTCGACGCCGACTTCTTTTGACGTGCGAATCGTTTGCTCAAGCTCTTCCAGTTTTTCGATAACAATGATGACCGATTTGCCAAGTTTGCGGCCGAGAAGCGCGATGCGAATGAAGGCCGGATCTTTGTAGCCATTGCAGATAATGAGGCTCTCCGGGTCTTTGTGCATGGCGAGCGCGGCGACCAGTTCCGGCTTGCTCCCAGCTTCAAGGCCGAAATGAAACTGCTCGCCTGCATCGACAATCTCTTCGATGACTTCGCGCAGTTGATTGACCTTAATCGGAAAGACGCCACGATATTCGTTGCGATAACCAAACTCAGACATCGCGGTTTGAAACGCGCGGTTGACAGAGTCGACGCGGTGCCGCAGCAAGTCCTGAAATCGGATCACCAGCGGAAATCCGAGGTTCCGGGCGCGCGCTTCGTTGACGACCTCGAGAAGGTCGATGGAACCGCTGCCTTCTTGCAGCGGCCTCGCCTCGACGTTGCCTGAACTGTTGACCGTAAAGTAGCCGCGGCCCCATCCCTCCACGTTGTAAGTGGCAATGGCGGACTCGACGTCCCACTCGGTTTTCATTTCGATTCGTGATGCGGCCGCAAGTCGCAAAGCGCACATTCAATCAGCACGTCGAACATGCAAGCCCGCTTCAAAAGAAATTCGCGCCGGAGACGCACGCTGGTGGCACCGCTTGTCTTTCATTCCTGGACGGATACCGTGCATTCGATGAACAAAACGGTGATCGAGGTGCAGGTGCGCGCAGTTTTGCCGACGAGCGGCGGATGCGCCGTGTTTATTGGAAATAACGATAAAGTGTTCATCATTTATGTCGATCAGACGGTCGGCAGCGCGATTACCATGTTCATGCGCCAGGTTACCAAAGAGCGTCCGCTCACTCATGATCTTATCGGGCATCTCATGACGGCCCTGGGGGCGAAAGTCGAGCGCGTCATTATCAACGATCTCAAGAATGCAACCTACTATGCCCGAGTCATCATTCGCGTCGAAAACGAATTGCAGCAGAAAAAGATCATCGAGCTCGATGGGCGACCGAGTGATTGCATCGCCATGGCCACGCAACAAAAGGCTCCCATTTATGTGAGCCAGGAAGTCTGGGACGAGGTGGATGACATGAGCGATGTTTTGCGCAAGATGGAGGAAGAGGGGTTGAAGCCCGATCCGGAAACGGAATCAGAAGAATAACTGGTGTAGCGGCGGCTGTCCGCAGCCACAAATCGAGCGAGGTCCTGCGCGTGAGGACACGCGCCTCTACATCAGCCCAGCAAATCGCCGTAGCGCTTGTCCGCCAATTCCAGGCAACGCGCGAGAATTTCCGATGGCGTTCGGAGTTTGAGCGCTTCCTCGACAAGCTGTCGGCACTCGGGAATGGCGAGACTTTGCACGGCGCGCTTGACCCGCGGTACCAACGTCGCGCCCGCGCTCAACTCGTCCGCGCCAAGACCGAGCAAAAGCGGGATGAGCGCGACATCTCCCGCCATCTCACCGCAAACACCAACCCAGATGTTGTTGGCATGCGCCGCATCAGCGATCATTTTAAGCAAACGAAGTACCGCCGGGTGTGTTGGTTGATACAGATGCGCGATCCTTTCGTTGACGCGATCAACCGCGAGCGCGTACTGAATCAGATCGTTTGTCCCGATACTGAAGAAATCGACCTCGTGCGCCAGTACATCCGCGAAAATAGCGGCGCTCGGGATTTCGATCATCGCGCCAACTTCTGTTTTTTCGCCGATATCGATCTTCGACTCATGCAATTCTTCTTTACACTGGGCGAGCACGGCGAGTGCGCTGCGCAATTCATCCAGGCCGGATATCATCGGGAACATGATTTTCACATTCCCTACAGCGCTGGCGCGAAGAATTGCACGCAACTGGGTTTTGAAGATATCGACGTTCTCGAGGCAGAAACGGATCGCGCGCCAGCCAAGAAATGGATTCAATTCGTCGCCGATATCCACCGTTCCGGGGGCTAGTTTATCGCCGCCGAGATCAAATGTTCGGATAATCAGCGGATTAGGCCGAACGCACTGCGCGACTTTCCGATAAGTTTCATATTGCTCATCTTCCGTCGGCAGAGCCGTACGATTCAAATAGAGGAACTCAGTGCGATAAAGACCGATTCCCTCCGCGCCGTTGGCCGCGACTGTATCGACGTCCTCTGGAAGCTCGATGTTGGCCGAAAGTACAATGTGGCGCCCATCGCGTGTGGTGGAGCTTGTCTCGCGCAGCTCTCGCAGTTGCGCCACGACTCTGATTCTTTTTGATTCGATTTTGCTGTAATGCGCAAGCGTCTCGGGCGTCGGATCGACAATCAGCCAGCCGTTGGTTCCATCGATGAGCACCACCTGACCGGTCTCCAGTTTTTCAGTTATGTCGTGCAAACCGACCACTGCCGGGATGTTGAGCGAACGCGCCATGATTGCCGTATGCGAGGTACGACTGCCAAGATCGGTGGCGATTCCGAGTACGCGCTCCCTATTCATGGTCGCTGTGTCTGACGGAGTAAGATTGTGCGCAACGAGAATGTGCGGCTCAGTCAGGCCAAGAAATGTTTTCGGCGCTTTCCCCTGCATGTTGCGGATCACCCGCTTGGTCACGTCCTGGATGTCCAGCGCGCGCTCGCGTAAATAAGGATCGTCGATCTTGTTCAAGGTTTCGGCATAACTCGTGGCGACTTGCTGAAAGATCCATTCGACATTGCAAAGGTCGGTTTCGAGTTTCCGCAGCACTTCGTCGATCAAAGTGCGATCCTCGACCACGAGGAGATGGGCATCAAAAATGGCCGCGTCTTTTGCTCCAATCGATTCCGCGATGCGCTGCTGCATCTCAAGGATCTGCATGCGCGTTTGAATAAGCGCGGCTTCGAAGCGCCCAATTTCGTCCGTGACTTGTGAGGGCGAGATGCGATAACGCGCGACGTCGTCGAGGTCGTCCCGCACGACATGAACCTTGCCCCGGGCAATTCCGGAGGAGACGCCCGCTCCTTGAAACCGAATTTCCTGCCGCGCGTTATGGCCGTTCATCCAATTGCGAGAGTAGCGGCAGTGTCAACCTTTGTGGAGGGACGCGGAGTGTCTCTCCAAACAGAAAAAGCTGCCATCAATCTTCGTTGAAGCGCGCGTTGATTAATTCTTCAAGTTCCTCCATCGCCTTGTCGGCATCCGGTCCTTCGCAGCGGATGTGCAGCTTCGATCCCTGCCCGGCCGCCAGCATCATCAAGCCCATAATGCTCTTGCCATTGACCTCCTCGCCTTCCTTCGACACCCAAATCTCCGAGCGATAACGGCTTGCGATGCGCACAAACATCGCCGCCGGGCGTGCATGGAGACCGAGTCGATTCACGATTGAGATTTCCTTCTCGATCTTCTGGCCGGCCGCCGCGCGGCTCGCTCTTCGATACAGCAAGCCCATCACGTTACTCCTTCTGCTCCATCAAATTGAGTAGCTTGGTGTTGAACTCGAGGGCGCTGTTCTGACCGAGGCCCTTCAGTTTTTGATCCATCGCCGCGACTTCGATTAGACGAGCCATATCACGGCCCGGCCGCACCGGAATCGTCACATGCGGTACTTGAAGCCCGAGAATTTCGTAAAACTCCCGATCCAGCCCAATCCGATCCACCGCATCCATATCCTGCCAATCCTTTAGCGTAACGACAAGGTCGAGGCGCTTCTCGATTCGAATACTGCCGATGCCGAAAACGGCAGCCACGTTAATGATGCCAATCCCGCGAACTTCGATGTGATTGCGAGTTAGGTTCGGCGCCGTCGCCATGAGCTCGCGCCCTTCGAGCGAAGTGATCCGCGTGACATCATCAGCCACGAGGCTATAGCCACGCTCGATCAAACCGAGCACGCATTCGCTTTTGCCGATGCCGCTCGCGCCGCGAATCAAAACGCCCACCCCCAAAATGTCCACCATGCTGCCGAACTCGGTTACGGTCGGCGAAAAATCGACTTCGAGTGCAATGGTCGCAGCGTTAATGAATTTCATCGTGATCATCGGCGTACGAAACACCGCGATATTTTCTTCGGCTGCAACGGCAAGCAGGGAAGGATCGAGATGGAATCCACGCGAGACAACGAGGCACGGAATTTTACGCGCACATAAGGCGCGAAACCGGCGCACGCGTGCTCTCGGGGCCAGGCTTTTCAAATACGAGTGCTCAGCCGCTCCAAGCACCTGCACCCGTTTCTCCGCGAAATAAGTGTAGAATCCAGAGAGCGCCAGGCCGGGACGATTGATCGTAGGCTCGCGAATTTTCCGATGAAAGCCCACGCGCGGACCGTCCAGTTTCATCTGCAGCTTCTCCGCGTGCGAATTGTAAAAGCTCTCGACTGTAACTACCGGGACGCTTTTCTGCTGATCGCTTGTCGATGTTATTGTCTGGGTCCCGCTTTGCTCCTCCATTAGGGATTAACTTCTAACGTCAATAACGCGCAATTTCCAATCTGCATCGTGCGTTAGTCCAATATCGATGCGCGGTGGATCTGTTACGCGAGTCCGACGCGGCGCATCGATCGCAGGGCGGAGCCCGTGCGAAAATTCATGTGCGGCCAATCACAGACTCCTGGTCAGCAGCTTCCCATTCGCGCAAAATCCGAAGATCGTTTTGGATGGCTGACATTTCGGCTGAACCAGAATCCGGCGCAGCTTCAAAGTGTGCGCGTTGCATGTCGGCAAACGCAGTGAACGCGTTGCGCAGCGCGTTGATGCTCTGTTCCATCCAGCGACGGAGACGATTTGCGTAAAGACTTAGAAATTCCAACAATGCGCGATCATATTCGCTTCCCAGCTTCCGTCGCACATGAGATGCGAGCATTCCTTTGCCAAACAGTGAAACTACGGCCGGCTTTTCGATCACAATCTGTTTGGAAATTTCGCTGACATCCAGCATTGGCATCCCAGCCGGTTTCGGTAGCTCATCCGGGGCGGTCCCATCGCGACCCAAAGCGGCCACTTGCATCGCCTCATCCAGAACGTCCCGCGTTTCTTCGATCGACCGCAAAATGCCGGCTACGGGGTCGGCCAGCATGCCGGCGAGCGTTTCGGCAAAAAGTGCTGCAGCGTCCACATCGTCCGATTCCATTAGTGTGGCGGCAATTTTCTTCGCCGCGGCGTCAATGATCTGTGGCTGCATCTTCATCACCTTGCGCGTAAGGAAAAAAGCTTCGGATTGCGCCCGTTCCAAAATGCGGTCGCCGTTGCGCAGTGCTTCGATGGTCTCGCTAGGCTGCGGCGCCTGCTCGGTTGACATGCCTTTTGAACCGGCGTGCAGCCTGCGCTCCAAAGCGCCAATGACAGCTTCACGCAAACCACCGATCTTGCGTTTTTGCGACGCGATGGCGAGCTCGTGATGCTGGGCGAGAAATGGACGAAGCTCGCTTTCAAACCAGCGATCGCATAGCGCCGCGTCCGCGCCGAAGACACTGACGGCATGCACCGGCGCTTCAACTTGAAGCTGATTACGAAGGTTCGCCTTTACATACTCGATCATGCGCTCCCGGTCCGCGACGCTGAACAAATCGGCTTTGCTGATCAGGAGCATGGCGCTAGCCCCGGCTTGGTAGAGCGCTTGCACGACGACGAGATCGTCCTGGGTGAGCCCGGCGCTGGCATCGATCAGCACGATCCCAAGATCGCACCGCGGTAGATACGCGATGGTTTCCTCGGCGCCGGCAACTGCGAGCGAGCCAAGCCCCGGCGTATCGACAAAGGTGACGCCTTCCCGCAACCGATCGGAGGGTAATTTAACGAAGATGCGACCGGTCCATGACTAATGCGGGTCGGGATGGCGGTCACCGGCGTGACACCGATCGGGAGCACGTCCGTTTGCAAAATGTAATTCAGCAGCGACGACTTGCCGGAGCTGACTCTGCCAAAAACGCCGACCTCAAAGGCCGCCCCTTCCATGCGATCGAGCAGCATGCTAAGCGTGCCGCGAAATTCAACGAGCCCGTGCGCGGTGATGATCCTTTCGATTTCACTGAGCAACCGAATCTCGTCGCCCGTTTTGCCTAGTTGCTGCAGCCGTTGTTGCAGATCGCCACCGGCGCCTTTGCCCAAATAACCTCTCAGCTTTGCCACCAGTCCATTAAGATCGGCCCGGATACCATCCAACCTGTGCGCTGCATTGGCCGAAAGAGGTCCATAGGCGCGCATCCGGTCTGGTGTTAGTTCATTGAGCGAGATCGAGCAGAACATCAGATTGATGGCGGCAGCCCATACAGCGCCGGAGTGCGGCTCGGACGGCGGAATGTCTAACTCCTCCATGACGCGCCGCATCGCTTCGCGGATCCGCAGGATGTAGTCGTGAGTTACCTTGCGCTGGATTGGCGTGGTGTCGTCCGAATGCATCCGAAACGGAGACGGCGAGCCGGCATCCGCCATGGTGTGCTCAGCCTCGGAAAGCAACTTATCGATGTACTGAAACGTCGTGCGTACGTGGCGCTGATGATACTCGCTAAAACCATGTGCTTCTGTCTCGTCACTCATTTTTCATATCGCCGTTGTCTCCCACGTCCTCCACGCTTAACACCCGCATGCGCTTGCGATAGAGACGGCCCCACGCGTGCATCGCCTCGACTGATGGCTGGAAAAACTTTTGCGCGATCAGCGTCGGTATAAACGCGCTCAGGATCACGACACTGACAAGAATTGTGTATTGCCGCTGGTCGATGATTTTGTTTTGGAAACCAAACAGTGCCGAGATCGTGCCGAAGGTCAGTCCGGTTGCCATTAGAAGCGTTGTGTAACTCGCTTCGCGCTTTCCCATGTAGTGCATGCGCGCCAGCGGGAACACGCCAACAAGCTTCGTGATCATCTTCACGAGCAAGAGAGCCCCAATTATTCCGAGGCCGGTCCAGAGCACCGGCAAGGAAACGTAAAGCCCCGCCTTGATGAAATAGAATGGCGTAAAGATCGCGAACGCGATACTGCGCATTCGGTTTACGAGCGTTTTGTCGCGCAGAAAAACGCCGGCCACGACAAGACCGACGAGATATGCCGGTAAAACGGCCTCGCTCTTCGCTGTTGTGGCCAGGCCGCCCAGAAAAAACAGGATAAAAAAGATGAATTTAACCTCGGGCTCACTAACGCGCGTCGCACCCAGTCGCACTATAATAAACTGCGTCCACGTCGGCATAAACCAAAGCACCACGCACATCACGACCACGAATAGGACAAGCCACATGTTGAAGTTTGCGAACAAAACCCCGAGTGCGAGAACTGTGCCGAGGTCCGTAATAAAACACGCAGCCAGAATCGTCTTACCCATGGCCGTGTCGCTATAACCGCCTTCGATCATTACTGCGTAAACGACCGCCACCGATGTGGTCGAAAGTGCGACTCCAGCGATCTGCGCCTGCTGCAGGTGCCAACCGAGGACGAACTGCGCAAATAGCCAGACGATCGCGAACGGCACGCCGAAAGAAAGAATACCGATCAATCCGCTGGCGCGCAGATTCGCTTTTAGCGAACGGGGATCGATTTCTGCGCCGGCGAGAAACGTCAGCACGCCGCTGCCGAGCAGCGCGAGAAAATTGATCCAATCGGTCGTCGCGTGAATTCCAAGAAAATTTCCCGCGACGACACCAACGAGAATCTCGACCAATGCGACAGATATACCTGCCCAAATTGAAATGAGGCTCGCTGAAAGCGCGAGCGCCATCCAAATCGCAGCAATAAACCAAACGTTTTGCGTCATAACTCCTCCTTTGCCTTTCGGCATTAGCAGGAGTCATTAGCTACGCGGTTTTCCTTTTCAGGACGGCAAACTCCATTGCCTTGGCCGGACTCTACCGGCATCTTTATTTCGGATCAACCAAGAGATTAGATGCCACCGCGCACAACGCGCGGAGCGCGGACGCCGCCAAAGCCGATCTCATCATGTTGAGTCCGGCCAGCCGACGGAAGACATCTCAATTCCTCCACCGGTCAGAATGACAATTACATCTTGAAGCGCTCGCCGAGGTAAAGCTGACGGCTAATGGGATCGCTGATGAGAAAATCTTTTGTGCCTTCACTCTCGACGCGGCCTTCGAAAATCAAATAGGCGCGGTCCACGATCGACAAGGTCTCGCGCACATTGTGATCGGTGATCATGATGGCGAGCCCCGATTTGCGCAGGTTCACGATAATTTGTTGCACATCGTAAACGGCGATGGGATCAACGCCACTGAACGGCTCGTCGAGCATCAACAACTTCGGTTTGGTCACCAGCGAACGCGCAATAGTCAGGCGCCGTTTCTCGCCGCCGCTCAGGGTAAGTGCCGTATTTTTTGCGATCCGCTCAATGCCGAATTGATGGAGCAGTTGATCGCAACGATTGCGCCGTTCCGCTTTGGTCATAGGGAGCGTTTCTAAAATCGCCATGATATTTTGTTCCACCGTCATTTTCCGGAAAATAGATTCTTCCTGCGGCAGATAACCCATGCCAAGCCGCGCACGCTTGTACATCGGGTAATTCGTGACGTCCGTGCCGGAAAAAATAACGCGACCGCTGTTTGGCCTAACGAGTCCGACGATCATGTAAAAACTGGTCGTTTTGCCCGCGCCGTTCGGCCCGAGCAATCCCACAATCTCGCCTGCTCGGACGTTCAGATTGACGCCGTCCACGACCGCACGGCCTCCGTAAATCTTCACCAGTTGATCAGTGGTGAGGACATTTTCCGTCTTTGCCGCTGGCGGCGAAGAGACTTTTTGGCCGGCGGCAGGAGCAGTTTGGCTGATCATGGTTTCGGCGAAGGGGAGGGTTGAGAGGGCTTCGTTTCGGCCTTCGTTTCGCCCTTGGTTTCTTCCTTCGGCTGCTGCCGAATCTCGGTGCGACTCGGGCCGTGCGTAGTCAGCTGGCTGTTCTGGTTAATGATCATGACCGTATCGGCACTGGTTGCGACGTGCATGTTCGGCCCTTCCTGCACACGCGGTGTTCCCTTCAATTCAACATCACCTGTGGCAGCCGTATAGGTCGCTTTGTCGGCTCGACCGACCGCTCGCGTCGGTGGCCCCCCATTTGGATCAGGCCGATCACGAACCAGGCCAACATTGCCTTCGGCGATTGCTCTTTCGAGACCTTGGTTTTCTCCTTTTGAAATGAAGACTGTCAATTTGTCCGATTGAAGATTAAAGCGCGGATCGGTCACTTTCACGCGACCGCTAAAGATGCCCATACTTTTGCTCGAATCAAAAAAAGCCTCATCCGCGTAAATTTCCGTCGTGGTCGGTTCATTGGACTGTAACGCGTTGCTCCCGCCAAATAATTTGTTCGTGGATGATTTATCTTCTTTTTCTGTCGCTGCCTTTTCCGGCTTCTTTGGAGGCGTGCGCGAGTCCGTTGCTGATGCCGCAGTCTGCCCATGCAATTGCGCCATCGTCACGCAAGCCATCAACAGGATTAATGTCCCCACTCTTTTCATTCAGTCGGTTTTCCCGTGAGGTGTGATTGCTCTGTGATCACCATTTTCACATTGCCGATTAGTCGTCCGGTTCTCGTATTCGTATCGAACTGAACCGAATCACCGACGATGTTGAAATCCGCGCGCTGAACTGTCGTACGCTCCTGCGAACTTAAGATCCGGGTCTGCAAATCGAGTACCGAAGTGTGCATGTCGATCTGCAGATCAGGCCGATTTTCAGGGGTATAGGTCGTAATCTTAAGTTGTTGAAAGCCGACGTGCCCCTGATCAATCCGTCGCGCCGTCCCTGCTTCAAACTTTCCCCGCAGATGACCCTCGCCATCGAAATCCGGTAAGACGAGGCCCTTCGCTTCATGGCCAATGGGCAGCGGGATATTTGTCAGGTTCTGTTCCCCCGGAGAAGGGCTCGGCGTTGCCCGAGCCGCGCGATTTTGCCTCTTTTTGTGGCCTTTTGATTCGGCAAACACCTGAGTCGCCGATATCAAAATCGACAATAGGAATATCGACAATAGCCAAGCAAACCAGCTCCAGTTTACGGCGCGGCCGCTACGAGATCGCAGCATGAATAGCCTTTAACATGCGCAGATGCTTCGGCAAATTCTTTAGGGGAACCTGAATCGGTCCGTCTGACAAAGCGCGCGCCGGATTTTCGTGCACCTCCATAAAGATGCCGTCGCAGCCGACGGCCATCGCAGCCCGCGCCAGCGCCGGAGCGAGAATGCCATCACCAGAGGTCGAATCCCCTGCCCCGCCCGGCCGCTGCACAGAATGCGTCGCATCGAAGATCACGCGATATCCAGCCTCGCGAATCCAAAGAAGCGATCGCATATCAGCAACCAGATTGTTGTAGCCGAACGTCGTGCCGCGCTCCGTGAAACAGAATTTTTCGTTACCAAAGGCGATCAGCTTTTCGGCAATGTTTCGCACATCCCATGGCGCGAGGAATTGACCCTTTTTTACGTTGATCGCGCGACCGGTTTCCGCGGCAGCGCGCAGCAAATCGGTTTGGCGGCAGAGAAACGCTGGGATTTGTAACATGTCGATCTTTTCCCCAGCTACCTCGGCCTCCTCCGGTGAATGAACATCGGTTGTCACCGGAATTTTCAACTCGCGGCCGATGGCCGAAAGAATCTCGCAGCCCTCGCCCACTCCAATTCCGCGAAACGAGCGGACCGAAGTTCGGTTGGCTTTGTCGTAGGACGCCTTGAAAATAAAATCAATATTTTCGGCCGAACAGATTGCCGCGATTTTTGTTGCCGTGCGCCAGGCGAACTTCTCCGATTCAATCACGCACGGCCCCAGAATGAACGCGGGACGTTTTCCACCGATTGTGGCTGATCCAATTTTCAGCAGCCTGGATTTCACGAGCTAATTGTAGGGCGGCTGTGTCAGCCGCCAATCATTTTTGAAGGCGTTTCACAGAAACGCCCTACAACTTTCTGCACCGCACAAGATCGAAAATGGCAAATGGGGCATATAACCCAAGAAAAAAAAGTAACGCAACTCCGTGCATCTCCAGAAGGTAAAGAGGCCGCGAATCGGACAGAAAATTCAAAATGGAAAATGCTTCCGGTTTATGCAGAAGGAACCCGTAATTAAAACCGGTTAGCTGGTCGGCGATCATGGTGACGACAAAATAAAGCTCGGACCAGATAAAGGTGCGGACGATGGACATGGGATATGGCCGGTATCGCCGGGTTAACATCAAGAAAATCACGCCGATGATGATGCCAGAATGCGAAGTAAAAAAGCTGATGAATCGCCAGTCTGGAAAGCCAAATCGCAGATTGGGAGTGAGCACGGCTTGCAGCGTGCCACCAATTCCCCAAAAATACGCCACCTCGAACCAGCGCTGATTTCCGGTCCACATCGCCACAATTACGACAACCATTCCCCAATCGCACAGCTGCAAAGGCAGCATCTGCTGCCAGTTCACTACGCCGTGACTGCGCACAAAAATTAAATAGGCGACATAGTTCAGAATGAGCAACGCGGAGAGAAGAGCAACAATCGCCCGTTCAACGCGTGGCGATTTTGTGCGCCGCACGAACGCGGCCAGCGCAAACGGCAAAGCGATGGTGAGGAAAATGACGGTGAGATGCGGCCAGCCGTACGGCTGGAAGGGGTGCTCCGGGCTCATTGCAATGTGAGTTGTAGTGGCGGCTGCCCTGAGCCGCAATCTTTGCGCGCGAGTACAGGCGCTTCTACACCAAACATCTCGCGCGCCGCAAGATCGACAATCAACTCAGCGAATCACCCAGAGGTTACAGGGAATGACATCGGTGATCCACGCGATGTTACTCGCCAGTCGATCGCTGGTATCGCCGTTTTTCTCCACGGGCACGACGAGCAAGTCTGCTTCCACTGATTGAACGAAATCTGAGGCGGCCAATCCAGTGTTGCCACGGATGCAGCGCGCTTCGATCGGGACTTCCGTCGCGCCCGCTGACAAGACGAATTTTTCCAACGCGTCTTCTTCGTCCGCATCGCTTTTCGGCTGTTCGCCAGTGCCGGCATCCGCCCGAATCGAGGCACGCGCCTGATCAAACGCCGTAATAATGCGAATGACATAAAGACGCTCGCACGATTCCGCTGACGCGAGCAGCAGCGTTCTCTTCAAAGCTTGCAATGCATGCTTGGAATAATCCGCAACAAAAACGATTCGGCGCAAAGGTTTTGGTTTCGCTTGCGGCCTGGTAAAGAGCATGACCGAGCAGACCGCCTCTCGCACAAGGCGACGCGCAACATTGCCAAGAAATGGATGCAGCACGACCTCTTTTTCGAGCGCACCAGCGACGATCAAATCGATATTGTTCCGAGGGAGGAAGCGGAGAATTGCGCCGGCTGGATCGCCTTGCTCATAGTGAATGATTGAATCCCCAGGAAGCTGCAATTGCGCAAGCACATCGCTAAACTTCTTCGCCGTTTGCTCATTGCGTTCGCCCACATAAATCAGACGAAGATCGGATGAAAATCTGTCCCGGATTCGCTTTGCCTCAGCGAGCACTTGCGTGAAGCGCGGGGAGAACGTGCTGGCCACTGCGATCGTGCGATAAGGCGATGGATTGCTCATGGAAGTGGAAATCAATCTCCCGCTTCCCCGTCGTTCGGCAAATCGGATAGATTTGATTTCGGTAGAAGCGCGTGTTCTTACAGACAGATCGTGGCTGAGGACAGCCGCCGCTACACCTGCCACTTTCATTTCTCAAATTTCTCTGCGAATTTCCGCTCATGCGACGCGCGATTTATCCGGGCAGTTTTGATCCAGTGACAAATGGTCATCTCGATGTGATTGAACGGGCGCGAAAACTATTCGATGAAGTGATCGTGGCGGTGGCACATAATGACGAGAAGCAGGCGCTTCTCTCACTGGAAGAACGGCTCGATTTGCTGGGAGAAACCGCCGGCAAGATCGACAATGTGCGAATCGCCCAGTTCGAGGGACTGCTGGTCGAATTTGCCAGAACGCAGAAAGCCGGTGCGGTCATTCGTGGTTTGCGCGCGGTTTCAGATTTTGAATTTGAATTTCAAATGGCGCTGATGAACCGAAAACTTGATGCCGCTGTGGAAACGATTTTCCTCATGCCAAAGGAGGAATACACTTACCTCAGCTCCCGCATCGTGAAAGAAATCGCGAGCCTCGGCGGGAATGTCTCCAGTTTTGTCCCGGCTTGTGTGGCCAAAGCGCTGAGCAGAAAATTCAGTCGATGAAAGTCCATTTGAAACAAATCTCGACCGAGGGTCTCCACCTCGAAGGTGAAGAAGAGTGCCCGATTCCGGAACTGGCAACGGACGGAATTCGTTGCGCCGGTCTGCTGCATTACGACATCAATCTTGGCGTCTCGGGCGGCGCTCTCTGGGCGAGGGGATCGCTCTCGCAACCGGTGGAGCTACGTTGCGTATCGTGCCTGGAAAAGTTTGTGCACGAGATTCAGGTCCCGGCATTTGCAGTTCACACAGACTTGTACGGGCCAGAGAGTGTCGATCTTACGCCATTCATGAGGGAGGATCTTTTGCTCAATCTGCCGCCGCACCCGCATTGCGATCGAGACGGCAGCGGCGTTTGTAAAGCGAAACACATCGGAACCGTGGAGCAAGATACGCAGCGCAAGTCAGATTGGAGCGCGCTGGACAAGCTAAAGTTAAAGCGTTGAGGCGACGAAGAGCGGAGGCGGAGTTAACAGCTTGACACTTTAACACTCAACGCTTTGGCGTTTTGATGCGTCAGCGGCCGGCCCGCCGGTTGTTTTTTCACGGAACCGTGCTTTCGTAGCCGCCTCACATGGGAGTCCCAAAACGCAAAACCTCGAAGATGCGATTACGCACCCGCAAGGCAGCAAACCGCTGGCACGCGCCGCACCTAAACAAATGCCCGCAATGCGGCAGCACCGTTGCCTCGCACACTGCTTGCCCATCATGCGGTTACTATAAGGGCCGCCAGGTTTTGACAGTCGACGCCAAGTAGATCGTCGCGACGGCTGTATCAGCGCCAACCTAAAACGCAGGCGCTCGCCGTGGCGAGCGCCTCTACATTTTTCGCTTTGCAATCAATGGCTTTAATTCGCAAAGTTTCCCACCAATGAAGATCGCCTTGGATGCGATGGGCGGCGATTTTGGGCCGCCTAATCTCGTAGCTGGCGCTGTAATGGCGCTGCGCGAATACCGGTACATCAATAAACTTTTTCTCGTCGGCGACTCGGCGCAGATCGAAGCAGAACTCAAGAAGCACGGCTGCAACGACAACCGGATCGAGATCACGCACGCGACGCAAGTAGTGGATATGAGCGACCGGGCATGGTCGGCGGTCAGGCGAAAGAAGGATTCATCAGTAAGCCGCGCGGTCGATCTCGTGAAGCGCGGCCAGGCAGATGCAATCGTGAGCGCGGGTCACACTGGTGCGGCCGTCGCCGCCGGCACGATTAAGCTTCGCACTTTGCCAGGAATCGACCGACCCGGTATCGCGGCCGTACTTCCGACCGAAACGAATGTCTTCGTTTTGATCGACGCAGGCGCGAACATCGATGCGCGCCCCGAACATCTTCTTCAATACGCGTTTATGGGCTCGGTCTACTCGCGTCACGTCCTGCACTACGAGAATCCGACGGTTGGTTTGGTGTCGCTCGGCGACGAGGATGTTAAGGGGACGGAGTTGACCAAGGAAGTGTTTAAAATGTTGAAACCAAGTTCCCTTAATTTCGTTGGCAACATAGAAGGCCGTCATCTCTTTGAGGACCCGGTTGAGGTTGTGGTGTGCGACGGATTCGTCGGTAACGTGATCTTGAAAACGTGCGAATCGATCGCGGTGGCGATGTTTCAATGGCTCAAGCATGAGCTCATGCGCACGACGATGCGAAAAGCCGGCGCATTTCTTGCGAAGAATGCCATTGGAACTATTAAGGACAAGACAAATTACGAAGAGTACGGCGGCAGTCCGCTTCTCGGCGTCAACGGCATCTGCATTATTGCGCATGGTGCGAGCACGCCGCTTGCGATCAAGAATGCGTTGCGGGTGGCAGCAGAGTCGATTGAACAGCAAGTGAACCCGCATATTGTCGAGGAGATTCGCCGCTACAATGAAACGACAGCCCCGCTCCAGCCCGCGCTCCACTAAGTCGCGGCGCACCGTCTCGATCATCGGCACCGGCAGTTATGTGCCGGAGAAAATTCTGACCAATGCAGATCTATCGCGCATGGTGAAGACGAGCGACGAGTGGATCACCACCCGAACGGGCATTAAGGAGCGTCGAATTGCGGCGAAAGATGAAAACACTAGCGACATGGCCGCAAAAGCGGCGCTAAAGGCGATCGAACAAGCAAAAATTTCACCCGCAGAAATCGATCTCATTCTCGTTGCGACGGCAACTCCCGACATGCTATTTCCCGCCACGGCCTGTTTCGTCCAAAAAAAGATCGGCGCAACCAACGCCGCTTGTCTCGATATTTCCGCCGCCTGCGCCGGTTTTCTCTTCGGTCTGGAAATCGCGCAGCAATTCATTACCTCGCATACACACGACATTGTTCTTGTCATCGGAGCCGAGAAGCTGACGTCGATTACTAATTGGACCGATCGCAATACGTGCGTGCTTTTCGGGGACGGTGCTGGCGCTGCTGTTTTGCGTCATCGCGGTAGCGCTCACGGTGTGATTAGCACCCACATTGGGAGCGACGGTCATTACACTGACATTTTGTTCATGCCTGGCGGCGGTTCACGTTGCCCGATCACTCGCGAAAATGTCGATCTTAACTTGCAAACGATCCACATGACCGGCAAGGAGGTTTACAAGCAGGCGGTCACCGCGATGTTGAGCGCGGCTAAGAAAGCGCTCGAGCAAGCTGGCCTAACTATCCAGGATATTGCCTGCGTCATTCCGCATCAGGCAAATGTGCGCATCATCGAAGCCATCGCGGATCGGCTCGGCATTTCGCGCGACAAAATGTTTGTGAATCTCGATCGTTATGGGAACACTTCCGCCGCGGCAGTGGCCATCGCGCTCGATGAAGCCAATCGCAGCGGGCGGATCAAACCGGGCGATTACGTCCTCATGATCGTGTTCGGTGGAGGGCTCACTTGGGCGAGCACGGTGATCGAATGGTAATCCCGGCGGTTGAGATTTTTGTAGGGCGTCTGTGTCAGACGCCAAGAGTGGCGTTTCACAGAAACGCCCTACAATGACAAAATGTTAATCGAAACACACGCTCACCTCGATTACCCGGATTTCGCTAACGATCTTGAGGATGTGCTCCGTCGGGCGAATGAAGCCGGTGTGACGCGCATCATCACTATCGGCACTTCAATCGAGAGTAGCCAGCGCGCTGTCGATCTTGCCGAGAAGTATTCGAATATCTACGCGGTGATTGGCGTTCATCCGACCTATGCCGAACAAGCCGAGGAGGACGTGATGACGCCGTTGCGCGAATTCGCCAAAAGCCGGCGCGTGGTCGCGATTGGCGAGACAGGCTTGGATTATCACCATTTACCAAGCGTCGAAGCGGCAAAAGGAAAGAAAGTGCAAGTCTTTGCCCGCGCACTCCAAGGTGAAACCGAGGAGGAAATCGAGGCGAACATTCTGGACGGCGCCTATAAATCGAAACAGGCGAGTCTGTTTGAACAGCAACTCGATCTCGCGGTCGAACTGGGACTAAACGTGGTCATTCACCAACGCGACGCCTGGGCGGACACACTTGAGATTATGAAGCCGTACACCGGAAAACTGCGCGGCGTGTTTCATTGCTTCGGCGGCACGTTTGAACAGGCGAACGAAGTTGTCGACCTCGATCATCTGGTTTCCTTCACCGGCATCGTCACGTTTAAGAACGGTGCGAACGTGCGCGAGGTTGCCGCCAAGGTTCCGTTCTGGAAATTCATGGTCGAAACGGATTGTCCATATCTCGCACCGGTGCCGTTTCGCGGGAAACGGTGTGAGCCGGCGCACACGCGCATCGTGGCAGAGACGATCGCGGTCGCGCGCAGCGTGCCATTGCAAGAAATCGCCGAGGCCACCACGGAAACGGCGGAAAACTTTTTTCGGTTCAACTGCTCATGAAAATCGACAATGGTATGGCGCGACTCCCAAAAGTTTCGCGAGCAACGCCGCCGGGCGCGCCGGTCCGGTTTCTCTCTGCCATCTCAGCGATCCGTGCACTTCAGTTAATCGTTTTCGCAATTTCCGTGTTTATCGCATCATGCGTCGCGCCCGACACCCAGCATCACGTCATTATCAGCGCGCGGGAACAAAAATTAGCCGTTCTTGATCGCGGTAACCTGATGGCGATCTATCCGATATCCACGTCCAAGTTTGGTCTTGGCGATTGGCCCGGCAGCAGTCGCACTCCACTGGGCGAACTGGAGATCGCGGAGAAAATCGGCGACCGTGCTGCGCCTGGCACAGTTTTCAAAGATCGACGCCCTACTGGCGAGATCGTCCAGCCAGATTCCCCTGGTCGTGATCCAATTGTCACGCGCATCCTTTGGTTGCGTGGCCGCAAGCGGCAAAACGGAAACGCATTTGCTCGGACCATTTACATTCACGGTACGCCGGAGGAGCGGAACATTGGCCTGCCCGCGAGTTACGGGTGTATCCGGATGCGTTCGAGCGATATCATTAGCTTGTACGAAATCGTAGGCCGCGGCGCACAGGTGACGATCGTTGACGCGCCGCTTGCAGCGGTTATTCCGGGGCTTTCTCCCGCGCCGCAACTGGCGGAAACAAATCGCGCTGGAATCGCGATTCGATAGTAGAGGCGCTGCAGCCCAGTTGCCCGCACAGCGCCACGCGAGGAAAACCGCGGTCA
>WNGN01000984.1_pt1 | contig 19316 bp, 18 predicted proteins | sample 5400561 | NCBI WGS metagenome assembly WNGN01 (sample SAMN13153379, study PRJNA577476) | soil metagenome | isolation source: 115 cm soil or saprolite under Garry oak tree replicate 2 | place: USA:California | collected 2016-06-15
TATCACAACGTCGGCCTTTCCTTCCAAATTTGTATCGCCTGGCCGTTTGAGGACGGTTAGGAATCATCTTAAAATCATGCCTGCAGGGTCGCGCGCCAGGATGGTTCTTGGCTAGAATTCATGGACAAGGCCCAGCGGAACAGATCAACGTCTACAATCTAGAAACTGCAGTCGCACCTCACGTGTACAACAATGACCGACGGTACGCCGTCCTTGTCGTGGACATGCTGCACGACTTCGTCTATGGTAAGATCAAATGCGATAGGGCCGTCCCGATGATTCCTCGTAGCGGCGAACTGATAGACTCTGCTCGTAGTGCCGGTGTGCCCGTGCTCTACTCTAACGACTCCCATACGAGGAAGGATTTCGAGATCGAAAGGTGGGGAGAGCACGCTATGCGTGGCACCAAGGGTGCCAGGGTCATAGGCGAGTTGAGACCGCGGAAGAAGGATGTTCAGATTCCCAAGACAACCTATAGCAGTTTCTTCAACACTAGACTGGAACGTGAACTCAAGAGAACTCATAATGGAAAGGGACCCAACACCCTAATCATCTCTGGTCTCCATACCGACTGTTGCGTCAGGCACACTACTGCTGACGCCTTCTTCAGGGGCTACGAGACGATCATCGCCGAGGACGCGGTGAACTCCTTCACAGAGTTGCAGTATCGGACTGGTCTTCAATACCTCAAATTCTGGTACCTTGCCGACACTTTGCCCACCAAGAAAATTTCGAAATTATTCTAGGAAGGGTCCTGGGTCGAGAAGACCCTCCCGCGTCATTATCGATATGGACGGGGGCATCGATGATGCCCTAGCACTCATACTCGCCCTAAGATCTCCCGAGCTAGAAGTCGCCGGCATAACCGCGGTCTCAGGCAACGTACCGGTCGAACAAGCAACAATCAACGGATTGAGAGTCGTCGAACTTCTCGACAGGTCAGATGTCTGGGTCGCGCGAGGGTTAGGGAATCCGCTGTTTCGTGACCCGATTCGCGCAACGGCCTTTCACGGAAGCGACGGGTTAGGAGACTCCAACTTACCGCTTCCAAAACTTAGCACTGCCAGGAAACCCGCGTTCAATGCGATCCTAGAAACTCTCGCCTCATCCAAGCGACAATCTACCACCATCATCTGTACGGGACCGCTGACCAACATTGCGGCGCTCGTAACAGAATTCCCTGACGCTAAACGGATGATTGAGGAGATTGTGATAATGGGAGGCGCGTACTTCATTACAAAATACGGTTTCGGGAATGAGACTCCTGTAGCAGAGTTCAACGTCTACTCGGACCCAGAAGCTGCGAAAATCGTGTTCGAAGCAGGCGTCCCGATTAAGGCAGTTGGCCTCGACGTGACAATGAATCCTCGTGTCCAGGTGACGAAAAGTGACTACGATCGACTAGGAAATCGGAAAGGTCGTGTCTCCGCTTTCGCCAGTTCAATCTTGAAAAATAGTATGAAAACATACGGCCGATTCGCTCTACATGATCCGATGGCTGTGGCAGTTAAGATCAAGCCATTGTTCTTCCAATTTGCAAACTACCACGCTCAGGTTGAAACTAAGGGCGAGTACACGTTGGGAATGACTGTCGCTGACAGGCGGGACTGGTTGCCGAGTGACCAACTCGCGGGAGGATCGGTAATGGTCTGCACAAACGCTGACCCGAAGTTCAAACAGCTCTTTTTGACGCGTCTAACCGCGGCCTGAACGTAGGATTCGTCAACTAGCGTGTTTTTCGGGTGAAAGGTGTAGATTTTTAAACTCAATATTTGGCAATACAGGGCTACTATGGGAAAAGAAATCGGCCACATAGAACTAGCATCGAAGGACCTAATGGCGACCAAGAAGTTTTACTCCAGACTCTTCGGCTGGAAATTCGAAATGTTCGGCGACGGCTATGCAATGTTCAAGACCTCCAAGAACGGCGTTGGCGGCGGCTTCCAGCTCGGCAAGAAAATCAAGTCCGGCTCAACCACATTCTACGTCAACGTTGACACCATACCAGCAACACAACAGAAGGCAAAGAGTCTAGGCGGACGAATACTGAAGAAGAGGAAAGCCATCGGCGGCGGAATGGGCTACTGGGGCACCATCGGCGATCCGCACGGCAACGTCATAGGCCTCTGGAGCAAAAAGTAACCTAACGCAGACGCAGGGCTCGGATCCCCGAGCTACGCCTAGTTAGGCGGACTATCGAGAACTCCCTTTTTTCGTCTACGCATTTCCTCCAAGGAATATTGATGATCAAATTGGATGAACACCGTTAACCCTTTTTACGAGATAAGGTCTAAGGCGCAAATGTCGAATTGTCATGCAGCTGACTAGGCTTTCCCTTGGAGCTTTGACGCTTCTTCTGTTGATTGCTGTCCCAGTGAATGCAGCGCCTGCCCTTCACACGGGTAGTCAAAGCAGTTACAATCTATCCGTTTCTATCTCAATCCTCCAGTCCTGCGCACGAATTCTGGGCTCGACCCTCAGCGCGGGAATTGTCTGCCCAATGATCGTGATGATCTCGCCAAGTCTCACCATGAATGGGACCTTGGGATGGACCGTCACTGATCTGAACGCCACCACAGCCACCCTCAACGTCACTCGGGACATAACAACATCGAATGGCGAAACCATTACTCTAGTCCCGCATCATACCGGGAGCTTCAACGAATCCATCGATCTCGCAACTCGAATAGCCACTATCCTCCCGTTCATCGAGCCTCAAATGGACCAGGCTCTACAGATGGCCTAGACAAATATGGGCGCGACCCTGCCAACGGGCACTAGCTGGGGTTCGACCATGTCGGCCTTTGACGTCACGAACATGCGTCAACCCCTTCACACAATGTGGTGGGTCAACGGACCTCTCAAAGAAAACGACACTGTCCCAGTTCTAGTTTTTCCAACCAATGTTACTGGTTTCACGAATCTGGATCTCGGCGGCAGCATCGGAACTCGGTCTGCGTGGACTTTGACGTTTCCTAGGACCGTATCTCTTCTTCAGCCGGACCCAATGGCAACTATGACTTCTTCGATTCCGATCGCCCACAACTTTGGATTCGCGCTTACTTTCAACTATGATCAGACTAGCGATCTTCTACTCGCCGCAAGCGCTGACATCCACCTTGGATTTGGCCAAGAAATACTCATGCCGCCAGCGCCCTGCGACTCCTCAGCTACTACTGCTCCAGCACTGACTGTCTGTCCTGCTACCCCTATACCCGTAATGAGGCAATTCGGTATCGACGTTCAGGTCTCCCTAAAGCTCACCAGCACAACTCTCGACCTAAGCCAGCGGTTAACGCCGACGAGTGCTTCTGCGTCACCCAGCGGATCAAGTTCCGGCGGCGGCTCAGGAACCGGTACCGGGAATAGTCAAGGATCAGACACGGGCCCGGGACAGGGTTCTAACTCCGGATCGAACTCTGGCTCCGGGAGCGGGTACAATCCAGGGACGAGCGGTACAACAACGGGAGGGCAACCATCCAATAATCCGGCGCAATCAAAACCCACCACTCAGTCGGCCAGCCTGGTACCATGGATGTACGGGATTCTAGGAATAATTGCCGCAGCAATCATCGGGTCGGCTGTATTGATCGCTAGAAGGGGAATCAAGGAACCGCGCGGCCGTATTGACCTGTCGAATCAATAAGTTTCCCGGATATCTTTCTGTAGACGGATGACGGCTAAACCGGGCACTCAGTAACAGTCGCCTTAACACTGCGTCATTTCTCGAATTGTGCCTATGACGCAGAGGCCCTCTCGACCAGTAGGAATTACGATACTCGCGGTTTTGGAGATTCTGATAGGAATCGTTGGGCTCTTAGCGAGTCTTGTGATAATCGGCTTCTCCGCTCTGTTCTCGACTCTACCAACAGTGGGTTCTCTGCTTGGAGCTGTAGGTTTAATCATCGGCGGGGTCGTTCTCTTCTTCAGCGTCATCTGGCTCGCCACCGGCGGGGGGTTTCTTCACGGTAGGGGTTGGTCTTGGACTCTCGGGATGATCTTCAGCATACTCTCACTGCTCGGGGCCATTGGCGCCCTGACAATCGGTCTAATCACCGGGGGCGCTGGCGGATTGATCTTCTGGGGTCTGATGCTGTACTATCTAACGAGGACTCACGTGAAAGCCTTCTTCGGAAAAGGCGGATTACCAATCGCGCCTGCCTACCCGATGCCATATTCACTGGGGCCTCAGGGCAATCAACCCGAAATCGCGACAAACGCCGGCTATGGTCGACCGTCGGCGGTAGGTCCGCAAGTCACTTTTCCCCCCATCTCACAAGGATCATCGGCAAGTATTCCTCGACCCAGCCCTGACTCGTCAACTGCGGCATCTTCTGGTTCTTCCAGTAGCGGCAAGGCACCGGTTTGTCCCTATTGTCACAGCACACTTCCGATGGGCACAAAAAAGTGTCTTACGTGCGGAGCGGCGATCTAACGCACCTTCATCGCTAGAAAATAGCCGAGAATATTTCTGACTCTATCCTAGAATCGTTTTCTCTGCTAATCCTAGTGCTGAAACAGTTGGAGAATGTATAATCCTTCCATCCCACAAGAGACGGTAGGCCTGTTTAGCTTCCAGAATTTTGATCTTCATGTTCTCGTAGGGCTCTCGGCTCGCGCTGCCCTTCTTCAAGTGGCGCGCCAAGAAAACGTGCGCTCGCTGAGACGATATTCCTGGCAAGGTGTGCAACCAGCCGAGACTCTTCCAAGATCTCCCAGAGTAGCCAGTTTCCTCTTTTAGTTCCCGTTTCGCTCCAGATTCCGGGTCCTCTCCATCGTCCACTAATCCGGCGGGTAGTTCGAGTTCCCAGCCTTGAATCGGATGGCGATAATTCCAGATGAAGACGAGGCGATCATCATCCAAGACTGGGACAACGATTGAAAAGTCGTGGAGTGAGAGTCGGAGATGATCTGTTCGAAAACCAGACTTGGATACTATCTTATCCCGGTACAGCTTCACTTCCCCAAGGTCAATCAGTTTCCGCGACCCGGTGGTTCTCCAGGGTTTCGGGGTCCGCTGAAATTTTGGAATCCTTGTTGTCAAAGAGCTTGCATCATTAGACAATCTTCCGCATTACGACGCTAGACTTGCCCAGTTGCGATGCCACGTCAAATCCCGCGTCTTCGAACATGCTGACTGTCCCAGACCACATTAGGCTCGCTCCTTTGCTATACTTGGTTGACGGGTACGCCTCGACGATGCCTCCGCCCTTCTTCTTTATGGCGGCGAGAGCGGCGTTGAGGCCGAATCCTGCTATGCCTTTTCGTCGATTGTTTCTATCAACGAAGAAACAGGTAATTCGCCAGAGTTTCTTCCCCTCGTGGTCGAGACTCAGACTCTGGTACGTCTTGCTGGCGTGCAATCGTGGGAGTTCTGGTTTCGGACCGTACTGGACCCAGCCAACGGGAGTCTCGCCAGAATAGACGACTATGCCATGTGTTCGTCTTTTCTTGACAAGCGCCTTCTTGGCCTTCTTGTTTTCTGGACCATGTCCCTTGATGGGAAACTCTCCCTTGGTGTGGTAGAACATGCACCAGCATCCGCCCCAGACTCCGTTGTGTTTTGCGAATAACGTTTCGAAGTCTTGCCAGGTAGTTGGGCTCAGCTCTTTGGAGGAGTAAGCGTTCTCTGTTTTCATGTGCCCGGTTCCGGTCGTCTCTTGGGATGGTTTTGCGGATTAGAGGATTGGAGGCTCCTTGTAGTCTCCGAAGACCTTTCGCCCGACATCCATGATCTCGCCCAGCGTTGCGTAGGCACGGACCGCTTTGATGATGGGATACATGGAATTGGCCTGCTCGTCTTCGAACGTCTTGCGCAACTCGTCCAGTGCTTCCTGAACCTTTGCATTGTCTCTGGTGTCTCGGACCCGGACTATTCGCTCGATCTGCCTCTTCTGAGCCTCCTCGTTGATCTTCAGAGTATCGATTGGCTGCTTCTCGTCGACCTGATACTTGTTCACACCAACCACGACCCTCTCGTCTCGCTCAAGTTCCTGCTGGTAACGATAGGCGGTCTCTGCAATCTCTCTCTGCAAGAATCCGGTCTTGATCGCGTTCAGCAACCCTCCTACACGTTCTATCTTGTCAAAGTACTCGAACGCTTTTTCCTCCATTTCGTCGGTGAGCCATTCCAAATAGTACGAACCGCCAAGTGGATCAATAGTGTCGGTGACACCCGTCTCCTCTGCGATGATCTGTTGCGTCCTCAACGCAACTGTCGCGGCTTGTTCTGAGGGAAGTGCCCATGCTTCATCGTAAGAGTTTGTATGTAGAGACTGTGTCCCGCCGAGAACTGTGGCTAACGCCTCGATTGTGGTCCGAACGATATTGTTGAGCGGCTGTTGCCAGGTTAGTGACGCACCAGAGTTCTGAGCATGTGTCCTTAGTAGCAACGATCGTGGGTCTTTGGCTTTGTATTTCTCTTTCATGACTCGCGCCCATATTCTTCTCGCCGCCCTGAACTTTGCAATCTCTTCGAAGAAGTCCATTCCACAGTTCCAGAAGAAAGACAGTCTCGGCGCGAAATCGTCCACCTCCAAACCAGCTTCGATTCCCAGATCAACATACGCGAATCCATCCGCCAACGTAAACGCCAGTTCCTGGACGGCACTAGATCCAGCCTCACGAATGTGATATCCACTGACGCTGATGTAGTTCCACTGCGGCATCTCTTTGCTACAGTAGACCATCATGTCACGGATAATTCGGAGATGCGCTTCAGGAGGGAACGCCCACTCTTTCTGCGCAATGTACTCCTTGAGAATATCTGCTTGAACGGTCCCCCTCAGCTCCTTCGGTTTCAATCCCTGCCTCTCTGCCACGCCTACATACATCGCGGTCAAGACCGACGCTGGAGCGTTGATCGTCATGCTCGTACTCACCTTCTCCAACGGGATTCCTTCTAGAATGATCTCCATATCCTTCAATGAACCGACGGAGACGCCGCACCGTCCGACCTCGCCCTCTGCCCGTTCATGATCAGGATCATATCCATACAACGTTGGCATGTCGAAAGCTATGCTCAATCCTGTTTCACCATGCTCTAGGAGATAGTGGAGCCGTTTGTTCGTGTCTTCTGGCGTGCCGAAACCTGAGAACATTCGCATTGTCCAAAGTCGTCCTCTGTAAAGTGTCGGGTAGACTCCTCGAAGATAGGGATACTTGCCAGGCAGACCAGCCTGGCGGGACTCGTCTTGATACGCGACGTCTGTCGGAGTATAGACCCGTTTGATCGAAATGTTGGAAGGGTTCCTGAACTCTTGCTTACGCTCAGGACTGTTCTGGGTCCATTGCTTGAGAGTCTTCGCTTGCCACTCTGCTTCTTGGCGTTTCAGCTTGGCAAGGTATTTCGAGTTGAAGGTTGAAGGCCTAGCCTTCCGCTGTCTCCTGATCTCGTCTAGAACGTTTTTCCAGTACCCTTTTGCCAAAATAGTCACGGAACAATCTACTGGGCCTGGATTTCCTATTTCTCCATTATCCCTCTCGGACCCATCCTCTGAACGTTGAAATACGCTCCAGAACGAACCGGCAATCAAGACCCTAACTTGATTAGTGATCTGGCCTCGAGAGTGTTGAAGGGCGATCATAGGGCCCTCGCTAAAGCCATCTCCGTTGTCGAGGCCGGAGGACTCGGTCGTCGCAGACTAATTCAAGAGCTCTATCCGCGCACGGGAAAAGCCTTCACAATCGGCATTACAGGTCCGACGGGTACGGGCAAGAGCACCCTCGTTGACAAGACAATTCACGAATTCCGTCGGAGGGGCCGAAAGGTAGGCGTACTGGCTATAGACCCCTCCAGTCCCTACACGGGAGGTGCAGTCCTAGGCGACAGGATACGCATGATGGACCACAGTCTCGAGAGAGAAGTCTACATTCGCAGCATGGCTTCTCGCGGCGACGTCGGCGGTCTCGCTCGTGCCGCCATTAACACGATCAGAGTCCTCGACGCTGCTGGAATGGACGTAGTAATAGTGGAAACGGTCGGCGCGGGCCAGACCGAAGTCCAAGTTGCCACCGCTGTTGACGCGACTGTAGTGGTTCTGATGCCACAGCTCGGAGACGAAGTTCAAGCGTTCAAAGCTGGCTTTAACGAAATCGGCGACATTTTCGTCGTCAACAAGGCAGACATAACCAATCCGTCAAAGACTATGTTCAATGTGGCCAGCGGGCTACAGGAAAAGAATGGATGGAGACCGCCCGTGCTAAAGACGGTCGCAATCAAAGGAATAGGAGTGCCGTCGTTTGTGGACAGTCTTGAGAAATTCCAGAAATTCCTAAACGATCATGGTCTAAGAGAAGAGAGAGCAAGAAAGCGGCTGGAATCAGAACTTATCGAAGCCGCATTTTCAGACTTTTACGCCGAGACAGCTAGCCGTCTCAAACAGGCAAAATCGTGGCAGCACTTACTCGGCCAAGTTACGAAGAAAGAGCTAGACCCTGAGACAGCAGCGTCAAAGCTCGTAAAGGCCATCGCAAGATTGGACGTCTCAGCAAATGCCTGATCGCATCACGACTGACTCAGGAATACCTGTCAAGACATCATACGACAGCCGAGATGTTTCCTCGGCATTGGCTCGGTCTCTCGGAAAACCCGGGGAGTTCCCTTACACTAGAGGGATCTACCCGAACATGTACCGGGACCGCCTATGGACTATGAGGCAGTATACTGGCTTTGGTTCAGCGAAAGAAACCAACCGGCGATTCAAGTATCTGATCTCCCATGGAGAGACTGGACTTAGCACTGCGTTTGACCTTCCAACACAGCTCGGCCTCGACTCTGATCATCCAAGAGCCCATGGGGAAGTGGGTAAGGTTGGAGTTGCGATCAGCAGTATCGATGATATGAGACGGTTGTTCGATGGAATAGGTCTTGGCAAAGTCAGCACCAGCATGACAATCAACTCTACGGCTCCGATCCTGCTCTGCCTGTACGCCGCTGTAGGACTGGAGCAACGTGTCCCACAGAAACTCTTGAGAGGTACTACACAGAATGATATCCTAAAGGAGTACATCGCGCGGAACACTTACATCTATCCGCCGGAAGCATCCCTTAGACTGGCCGTCGACCTCATAGAGTATTCCGCGCGAAAAATGCCCCATTGGCATCCCATCAGCATCAGCGGCTACCATATTCGCGAATCTGGAGCTGACGCAGTTCAAGAACTGGCGTTCTGTTTCTCAAACGCTATTGAGTATGTGGAAGCCGCACTGGCTCGAGGCCTCAAGGTCGACGACTTTGCGCCCCAGCTTTCCTTCTTCTTTGCATGTCGAAACGACTTTCTCGAAGAGATTGCAAAGTTCAGGGCGGCGAGAAGAATATGGGCGAGCATTGCGAGGGGACGCTTCAAAGCTCGCAACCCTGAATCTTGCAAGCTTCGATTTCACACTCAGACGAGTGGCGAGACTCTGACCGCCCAACAACCCGACAATAACATTGCTCGAGTCGCCATTCAGGCGCTAGCAGCCGTCCTCGGAGGCACCCAGTCGCTTCACACAAATTCCCGAGACGAAGCTCTAGCTCTACCAACGGAAGAATCCGCTAGAATCGCGCTACGGACACAGCAGATCATCGCCCATGAATCTGGTGTAGGCCGTACCGCGGACCCATTGGGAGGAAGTTACTATCTAGAATACTTGACAAGAACGATCGAAACCAGAGTCACTCCTCTTATGGAGAGAATCCAAGAGCTTGGAGGAGCAAGGAAAGCCATTGAATCCGGATTCGTTCACAGACAGATCCAAGAAAGTGCCTACAAGCTGCAACGGTCCGTAGACGAAGGTCAGACCGTAATTGTCGGCGTAAACCAGTTCAAGGAAGAGGAAAAGAACGGGGTGAGCATCCAGCGCATTAGCCCAAGCCTAGAAAGGCTACAGGTCCAACAACTCAAGAAGTTCAAGAATTCAAGGGACAACGCGAAAGCGAAGAGCGCACTGTCAAAACTGAGAAGTTCGGCCTCAGGAGATAGTAACCTGCTTGATGACATTTTGAGAGCCGTACGAGCCGAATGCACTGTCGGCGAGATCAGCGATCTATTCAGAAATACATTCGGCGAGTACAGAGTCCGTGTGGGAGTCTAGTCAGGCATGTTCAGTCATCGCGATCAGTGCGACGGACTGAAACGTCAACATCTACGTGGTAAGGAAGAGCCACGTGCCGTTGGCCTTGGCGACAATCTGTTTCTGTTGATTCGTCAGCACTGCTTCTGCGAAGGCGACCCGTTTTCCTCGTTTCGCAACGATTCCTTCCGCCCTCAATGGTCCTTTGACGTGAGGTCTGAAGAAACTGATCTTCATCTCCATCGTTGTGAAGTCCTCGTCGGGAGATATAGTGGTCGAAATGGCTATTCCCATCGCGGCGTCTGCAATGTCAGCCATTATTCCTCCGTGCATGTTACCTGACATGTTGTGGAGACGCTCGTCGACCTCCATCTCGACTAGGGAACGTCCTTCGGAGAGCTCTAGTATCTTGATCCCAAGGGTCTTGGTCGCCGTACTAGGATATGTCCCAGTCTTCCAGGCATGATAGACTCTGTCCTTGACACCCTTCATGCGGATGGTCCGCTTCGGTGTTGGTAATATTGGTTGGGCCGAGGTGTTCAAGTTGAAGATTTATCTCAGGACGTTGCGTCTGTCATCATGAATTGTCTTCTAGGAAAAGATCTGAGCATGCGCGCCGGGATATCAAGGCCGCTCTTGAAAGAATACGCCGGGACATGGATCATGCTCGAAGAGACTTAACGTCGGCCAGCAAGACCTGGGTTGATTCGACCAGCAAGTTTGTACAAGACAAGGCCCCGAAGGTCTCGGCCACAATAGACGAGACGCTAGAGAAAACCTCTGAAACATTCAAGCGAACGATGAATGCGATCGATGCGGAAACGAAGACACAGCAGGTCAAGCTTCTACGAGCTTACAAGTCATTTCTGTCCAAACAGGTCGATGTGATAGAAAAGCGATTGAAGAGCCTCAAGGAGTAGCCTGTCGTCCCCGTTTGATCCCGGACCACTATCTCACCCAAGATAGCCCTTAGACCGCAATACCCATCAAGGATCTAGGAGAGGGGGGTTCTTCTCGACGCTGGACGCCGAGTCGAATAGACAGTCGCAAAAGGAATCGCTTTCGGAGGTTTCAAGTGGTCCTTCCTGGGAGGGGCCTTATGTCGTTGGTTGTTCTGTTTCAGGCTTTATCTCAGGTTTTGGGGCTTTTTTGAACCTAGAAGAGGTGTCTGTCGTTGTGTAGAAACGAGGAGGAGTCGCAAGAAAAACGAGCACGAGAGTGCTCCGTGGTGGAGTGTATCGGGTCAATGGTCGAGTAGTCCGAGCAAATTTCAGGGCCCTTTCCTTCTCGTGCACTCTTGAGGCTACGGGGTGGGGCTTGGGCTCATCTCTGCTGAATCTGAACCAGACACTGGGCCCCTCTTCGTTTTCTGGATTCTTGTGTATGCGAAAAGTACCAAGAGTCCGAAACCCATCCATATGCTTCCGAATACCCTCCCAAGCGGGTGAAGAACAACCACGAGAAGCCAGATCGCTAGATCTGCGACTATGCATAGCACGCCGATGATCGGAATTGTGTACCGCTCGTAACTCATCGAACCCTCATTGGTGTTTCTCCTCCAGAATGGCCTGATGCTAATGCTTCCTGGAGTCTTGAATGGACGAAAGACGGCCTTCTCCTTGTTTCTAAGAGAGATTAGGCTTAGACCGACGATCACATAGGCGATTAGTGCTCCAAAATTGTACAACTCTGCCACAAAACTAAGTTCACCTGAGAGAGCAAGCGCGACAGACACCGAAGAAAACGCGATTATCGAGATAAACGGGGTATTCCGCTTCCTGTGGAGTCTTCCAAATGCCTTTGGAATTACCCCGTCCAGGCTCATCGCATAGCTTATTCGCGACGATCCAATTATTCCAGCATTGGCAGCTACTAGAAGGACGGACATTCCCAAGATGGCGGCGAAGCCGGCAAGAATCCAGCCATTCGGAAATGCGAGGGCGATGAAAGATACCGGGTCGTTTATGCTGGTAGGGTTGCTTACGAAATCCTGATAACTTCTAACTCCCAGGGCAAGGGTTGAAAAGGAAAGCGTGGCCGCAACAACGGCCGCGCTTATCAAAAATACGGCTCTAGGAATATTCTTAGCCGGTCTCCTAGTCTCCCCAGCAGTCTGAGATATGACCTCTATGCCAAGATACCCGGACATGGCTATGGTGATCGCGTAGAGGAAGTTAGGATATGTCGGCGAGGTGCCGAAATGAAGGGTATTGAGGCCAGGTCTGTAAGAAAACAAGTAGCCGGTCGCTAGAACCAGGGCCATTCCCGCTAGGTTAAACAGAACGAGAAAGTAGGAGAATTTGGCCGACTCGCCTATTCCAAGGATGTTGAGGCTCATTAGAAAAAGAATCGCGGCCGCTGTAGCCCCACCGATAAGTAGTGGTGCATTCAGTTGGGGAAAAAAGTAGCCTAGATAGCCGATAGCTGCGAGGGAGGAAATAGCGGTAGTGACGACGTAATCGAGAAGAAGTGCCCATGCTGCGAGGAAAGCGATGTTTCGTCCGAACGCTCTTCTGGCGTAGACGAATGCTCCCCCTGCCTGGTGGTAGGAGCTGGCGAGTTCTGCGTAGCAGAGCGCTGTAAGAATGTAGGCTGTTGTCGCGAATAGATACGCGTATGTCGCGGCTGCGCCTGCGTAAATCACCACAAGACCTAGGGTGAAGTATATTCCCTCTGCTACGTCGGCGTAGCCAAAGGCGAAGTTTCCTAGAATGCCGATGTTGCGTCGTAGTCCTTGTCTTCTGCGCCCGGCAGGTCTCTGGGCGGGCTGTGTCAAACAGAAGTTCCTCGGTATTTGGCCACTGAACTGCCGGGTCCTCCAGCCTAAGGCTATTTGAGACTATTTGGGGTTAGTTCGCTTTGGAGAGAAGTTCGTAGAATTTCTTCTGAACGTTAGAAACTATCTGGTCCCGTTTTGCGGGGTTGGCGATCTGAACGATCAGAACAAGCCGGGCTTCCTGAGGAGTCACTTCGGTGACGCGGACTTGGGGAGTCGTATCTGCTAAGAGGTCGACCTTCATGTCCTCGGCGATCTGTAACAATTGGTCCTCAATTTCCTTCAAGTCTATCTTGGTGCCGATTACAACTTGTATCTGGATGCGAAGGGCTCCTGAGCGGGTTCGATTGACTACGGTCCTTCTCAGTAGCGTCGAGTTAGGAATGATGACTATTTCGTTGTCTGCCGTGAGTATCTTTGTCTGTATCAGGTTACGTTCTATCACTCGTCCGTAGTGGTCTTGCACTTCGATCCATTCTCCGACCTTGAAGGGTTGGTAAGTAGAGACGAACTGGGAGGCTGCCATGTCGGTCAGTATATGACGGTAGGCCATGATCATTGTGAGTCCGCCGAGGAACAGTAACAAGAGGAGGAGGAGTATGCTTACGTTCAGAGTGTTGAGGATGATGATGACGCCTAGTATCCAGATGGCCCAGGAGCCAATTTGTTGGAGGCTCGCCACTAGCCCGGATGGGACTGTTCCCGCTATTCTTGTGATGATTATCCGGTAGAACCTGACTACTAGGTAGGTGAGGATGATGATGAGGACTACTGTTAGGAGTTGTTCTATGAGGGGACTGGTGAAGATTCCGATGAGGTCGAATGCCACTCTGTTTCCAGCCCTTCCCCGAGGGGTGTTAGGCTGTTTCGCTTGACCTTAAGAGTTCCACGGTTCGCGCGACGGATGGCGCGTCGCCCAAAAGTAGTACTCTGTCTCCGGATTTCAGTTCGAGCTCGGGTTCGGGGAAGACGTAGCTGTTGTCTCTACAGACCAACGCGACTCTGCATTTCTCTGGCATCTGGATCTCATGGATCTTCTTTCCGATGAGTGTCGCATTGAGTGGGATTATTGTCTCGGCTACGCGTAGGTCCAATTCCGACCGGTACATGAGCGTGACCGCCCGGTCTCTCTCTAGCATGTTTTCGAGGTCTTTGAGGGCTAACTCGGCCGGGCAGATGACCATGTCAGCCCCTGCCTCCCTCAGCCGTTCCTTGTTCTTGGGGCTGTTTGCAACAGCGATAATGCGGGGAACACCAAACTCTCTCTTTGCCTGTCTGGTCGCAGCCAGGTTGACTCTGTCGTCGTCCGTCGTAACTATGACTATGTCCGCTTGTGAGGCTTCTGCCAGCTTGAGAACGTCGGGTTTGGAACCGTCGGCGTTTAGAATGGTAGCATCGGAGTTGGCGGATGCTTCCTTGCAGCGTTCCTGTTTCTTCTCTATGACGGTCAGCCGGTTGTTATCGCTGCTCGAGAGGTATCGAATAAGGTGCATTCCAATCCTCCCAGCTCCGATGATTAGCACTCTCAACTAGGAACCGGCTCTTATGATTGGAAACACGAGTATTCCAGATAACCGTCACCAGACCCTATGGATTGTAATAACCTTAGGGTTAATCAAAGTCCTCCCGGACGCCCCAGATTTCACCTGCAGATCGACAAAATTCGCCCAGAATAAGCCTTGATCTAAACTCCAAGCAGGCGATCTGAAACCGCGACATTGCCACGCTAATTCGTGCGGATAACTTGCGCCTTGGAAAACAGTGGACCAACTCATTCTGCGCCCTGAAACACGAGACTCGCCTAGATCAGTTTCAAATTGCGGGACGCTTTCTCCGATAGAATCTCAAAAGCAACTCAGTCCCGTGACAGAAAATGGCTCTTTGAGAAACCCTCTATTCATAGTAAACCATCCAGAATCGTTCCTCCCGGGGAGACCTCTGCAATCAGGCTCTGAGGCTTAGTTCATCCTTTGATGATGTTTTTCGAGATGATTAACCTCATTATTTCTGAGGTCCCTTCCCCGAGCGTATTGAGTCTGGAATCTCTCCAGTGTCTATGTACGTCGAATTCATCTGCATATCCATAGCCCCCATGTATCTGGATGGCTTCATCGCATACTCTCAACCCGTGCTCGCTCGCGAAGAGTTTTGCCTGGGCAGCCTCAGACTCGAATGGTTTGCCTAGGTCTTTCAAGTGTGCTGCCCGATATACCATCATCCTCGACGCGTTGATATCCGTCAGCATGTCGGCGAGCTTGGACTGTATCATCTCAAAGTCTGAGAGGGGTTTGCCGAAGGCGGTCCGGTCCTTGCTGTACCTGACAGCCTTGTCAAAAGCAGCCCGAGCAATCCCGGTAGAAATAGCCCCTACGGTAACTCGTCCCCCAAACAGCATCTTTTTCGCATATTCGAAGCCGTCTCCCTCGGTACCGACGAGGCTCTCCTTTGGAACATGAGCATTCTCGAAGACAACCTCCGCGGTAACCGAGCCTCTGTAGCCCAGCTTGTCGATATGCTTACTAGATTTCTCAGACTTTGCGTCAACGAGGAATGCCGAGGGTCCCTTAGGTGTCTTGGCGAAGAGGAAGTAGAGTTGACAGTAGCCTCCGTTTGTCGTGAACATTTTCGTACCATTCACGACCCATTGCCCTCCCTCGAGTCGGGCGGTGGTCTGCAGATTGCGTGCATCGGAGCCAGCGCCAGGCTCAGTTAATGAAAAGCCCGCGAACTTCTTGCCACTTATCATCTGAGGAAGATACTCCTTTTTCTGACCTGGATTACTGAATTGGCGAACTCCCTCACAACAGGTCCCATGAATGGCGAGGGAGAGAGCCGTGCTGGCGCAAGCCTTCCCGCACATCTCCATCGCGGCGACATAAATGGGCCATGGAAGCTCCAATCCTCCGAAGTCTTTTGGAAAGCCCATGCTGGTGAATCCTTGCTCGAAGAGTTTCCGAATGTTCTCTCGAGGAAACTCTGCCTTCAGGTCGATCTGACGAGCCGTCGGCTCGATCTCCTTCTCGAAGAAATCTCCCAACGACTCAAGGAGGAGCAGATAATCCTCGGATGTCGGGCCGTACATCATTTGAATGAGTTCTTTCTGTTCCGCACCAAAGAAACCGACCATGAAGAGTCCCAACTCTCCAGTTTCCTTGAACCGTTTAATCTTTAGTACAACACGTTTTTCTGCACGCAGAAACAGGTCCGGCCCGAGGCCAACGGTGAACCTAATGCGCGGCTTTGGCAACATGTTGGAATTTGTTGTCCTTGTCGCTCTAGCCGTAGCGTCGATAGCTGCACCGGCTGGAGGTCAGCTTCATGTTTTGACAACTTCTGTCTCGGGACAGCCTCTCCCAATACGAGAGGGTCCGATGGGAACGCCAAGTACCAGTCCGGGAGATCCCTACTGGTTCCAGCAAGGGGCCATCAGTGACCAAAAAACATACAACAGCGTCGGCGCAAGAGTTAGCATAAGAACGGTCTACGACAAAGTCAATAATGATGCCCACTCCTACTGGGTGGGTAGCACACTAGCAAACGGAGCCTTCGTCCAAGTCGGATACTACAATGGGCTAACCACAACTAACCAGTACTATTGCTGTGCCTGGTTCTACGAGTACTTTCCCCCGCGTAACGACACTTCTCCTCCTATTATTGGCCCGGCCGGTTCGGCGGGTCCGATCGGGTCATGGCACACTTACTCGATGAACTATAACTCAAGTTTCGGAGTCTGGTCCTTCTATATGGACAATCAGTATCTAGGTTCCAGCCCAACGGCAGGCCAGCAGTACTATCTGGGATCAGGCTCTGAGGTAGCTAGCACAGGCAGTCACTCGGTTGCAGCACTTTCTGAAGTGGCCCAAACCACCGTGAGCACGGATGTAATTGGTCCAGCTGAGTTCCAGAACCTCCAGTACGAGACTACGCCAAATTCATGGAACCCCGTAACTGTAGGACTGGTCCACGTGGGCTATGGTGGGCCCCAACAAGCCAATCCTCCCAACCCATACAGCGTTGCCGAAATCGTTGGAGTCCAGAACGATTTCTTGACGGGAAGCAATGTTCCGTACCCTGGCCCTGCCCAGCCGGGAGTAGATGAATGCGGGAATCCTGCGTCGAACAATGCGAATCTCTGGTCAGTATTATGCCTCGGCGGGACTAGTACAAACTCGTTCTCGTTCGTAGACGAGAATGAGACAAGTATTACTCCAACCTGGATCTCGCTAGAAGATTCAGCAGGAAGACGGATCTTCTATACAGACTACCTGAACTACAACGGGCTAACGGTTCCAAACCCCACAGGTCAGTGGACGATGAGTCAGGTCTCGTGGCGCGCTGTTGACGTTGCGGCTGGCCAGACAGTAAACATGTCCATGCCAAGCCAGGTTTTCTCCACGCACGTGTTCTCTATTACTCTGGCGGTGGTCGGTTACTTCTATTCTCTGCCGGTCAAAAACACGACAGTGATAATGTACTTGCCAGACTCGACCAATGAGACATTGAAGACCGACAATAATGGCCAAGGGGTGTTCATACAGCTGCCTGCTGCGATCTACACATTCCACATCACGGTGCCGTACGGGATATCTTCGACGACAACGCAGACCATAACCAGTCCCGGGTCCATCATAGCCAAAGTCTTCGGTCTTCCTGAGCTGATCACTCTGGTCCTACCACCAATACTAATCGCCATCGTGGTAGCGATTGCCGTTGCCAGAAAGGAGAGACAGCGGCAAGCGATGATTCGATCCCAAGTGATTCCCTCACCGGTTTTCGGATCGAGCTTCTGTAGGTCCTGTGGGCAGCCGCTCTCGCCCGGCGCGAACTTCTGCACTAGTTGTGGAACGCCGCGAATAATGACACAGTGACTATTTTCCCACGGGAAGTCTTATAGTAAGCAGTCCATTGCGGATTTTCCCGATGGGTTCTTGCCCTTCCAGATAGGAATCGTTGGGGTAGGCTACGCTGGCTTTGACTCGATGACCCCTGGGCTCTCGACGCGAGAGCTGATGTTTGAAGCTGCAAGCCGTGCCTATGAGGACGCAGGAATAGATCCTCGGAAAGACGTTGGGAGCTTTGTCTGCTGTACCGAGGATTTCTGGGAAGGGATCAGCATTACGGACGAGTACATGCCCGACCAGCTGGGCGCGGTTCTACGACCATTATGCACTATCTCTTCAGATGGAATAGTCGGACTGGCCACCGCATGTATGCACATCATGTCGGGCATCGCTGATGTGGCTGTGGTTGAGTCTCACAGCAAGATTTCCGATATCGTGAACCCTGACGAAATAGCCAGTTTCGGCTACGACCCTGTGTACACTCACCACCACTTTGACGCCGATCCCAGGTTCTTGGCAGGAATGGAGATGGCTAGATATCTCAAGGAGACTGGAACGAAGAGAGAGCACTGTGCCCAGGTCGCGGTCAAAAACAAGAAGAATGCTCTATCCAACTCGCGAGGAGTTCACGGAGCGAACATAGACAAAGGAATGGTGATGAACTCACAGATCGCCGCCTCCCCTTTAACCGAACTGGAGTCAAGTAAGGGAATCGACGCGAGCGTCAGGTGGCTCGCTGGGGGTTGGACACTTGTTGGAGGCGACTGGACTACACCGGACACTAGAGGCAGTCATGCAATTGCGAGGCCAAGCAGGCCGACTGCAGATTCCAAGAGCAAAGAGAGCTTTGGTCCAGAGCTGGAGGGGAATACCTACTGCTACGGGAGCAGTAGCAGTGCTTGGAAACTAGAAGGGATTCGTGATGAGGAGACGAGTTGCAATTGTGGGCGCCGGAATCACATTATTCAGACGACGAATGCTGGAGACTCCGAAGGAACTCTCCTTCGAAGCATCAAAGATGGCTCTAGACTCGGCAGGGCTGACACTGAAGGACATTCAGTCCGTGGTTTCAGGCTCAGCGCCAGACGCTTTCGACGGAGTGCACATGAAAGTAGAATACTATCTTGACGGGATGGGAGCTGTCGGAAAGCCCCACGAGCGGGTCTACGTTGGAGGCGGAACGGGAGTCTTTACCCCGATTGGCGGTTGGTGGAATGTCGCCTCGGGGCTTTACGACACTTGCCTCTGTGTTGCCGAAGAGAAGATGTCGCCCTTGCACCCGCACCCTCAGTACGCTTTCTGGAGCATCTTTGATCAGATTCTCGAACGACCTCTTGGGACGACTTTGCTCTGGATTTTCTCGCTGGAGATGCGGCGGTACATGCACAAGTACGGAATCAAGGAGGAAGAGATTGCTGAGGTCGCGGTGAAGAACAAAGGCAACGCGGTCGACCATCCCTCCGCGCAACTAGGCGCCAAGATTAGCGTAGACGATGTGATGCGATCTGAACCCATATGTGACCCGGTTAAGAGACTAGATGTCAGCCCGCCCAGTGATGGAGCGGCCGCAGTGATTCTTGCCTCAGAAAAGGTTGCGAAGAAACTTACGGATCAGCCCGTCTGGCTCGATGGTGTTGGTTGGA
>WNGN01000869.1_pt1 | contig 19297 bp, 18 predicted proteins | sample 5400561 | NCBI WGS metagenome assembly WNGN01 (sample SAMN13153379, study PRJNA577476) | soil metagenome | isolation source: 115 cm soil or saprolite under Garry oak tree replicate 2 | place: USA:California | collected 2016-06-15
CTCATTCGATATACGCTTGAGAGGATGCAGGGTTGTATGAAGCGATTTGGCGAAACCCGAAGCAGTGAGGGAGACTTCATTCATGGTATTTCCAGATGATGAAACGAATTTAGGGCGCAGGCTATTGTGGCTACGTACATTAATGGAGCGAGTAAAAACTCTTCCGCAGGAAGACAAGCACAGAGTCGAGGAGAGATTACATGTGTTTGACAGCTTGCTAGAAGATGACCCTTATATCCAAGAACGCGAGAATCGTGCCGAAGCTCGCGGGGAAACACGAGCCTTGCAACAGGCTGTGGTAGAAGTTGTACAAGTACGTTTTCCGACTCTGGAAGAGCTGGCTCAGCAGACAGTTACACAGGTGAGGAGGCCTGACGCTCTGCATCTTCTTATTAAACAAATCTCTGCTGCTCCCGATGAGGTTTTCACTCGTCAGCTCCTCGGTACGCTCGCGGCATAATGGGGATACGAGTGTATGTTCGATGAATTGTTAGAAGATGATCCGTACACTCAAGAACTTGTGAACCGTGCTGAGTGGATGTCAGTCACATTTCTCTTTACAACTCCCTTGCTAACGCCTTACAATAGAAGTGCGACAATATATTCATCTTTCACTCCAAATTGTGGCCTTTGGCTCTGCGTGGCAAACATTGTCAGTGGCGCACATATTGTCACTGCTTGAATTCACTGCGCGTGGTGCTGGGTGAATCTCTTCCATCTGGTCTGCCTTCCCATCTCTTCATTACCATGGCTGACACAGGCACAATGACCGTTACAGGCCAGTATGCTCCATGTGACAACTTCCCGATAGTTTTTGAACCACATTATGGAGGAATATATCTATGACGACACGTTCACACAGCAATTATGTGATCATTCCACATTCCGATAGCGCTCGCATTCTTCTGTTACAGGAGCGCGACGCCTGGACGTTACCGCGACATATCGAAGAAGGGTCGGTAGCGATTAATCGAGCCATAAATCTGGCCATACTGGTTGCAATTGTTTCTGGGGGCAATGGCGAGCTGAAGCACAGGGACGATGATGGGGCTGCAATTTGGTAAAGCGAGAACGTGGTATGATGCATTGGGAGATAAGAAAGTGGAGGGCATATGCGACTGGTCACCTATCAACGCGAGGGTCAGGCACGAACTGGCGCTCAACTGGATGAGCAGGTCGTCGATTTGAACCGTGCCTACCGCGCTGCATTGCAGCACACGGGAGACGACGATGAACTGGTAGTGGCTGATGCGCGGGTTCCTATTGATATGACCGGCTTACTGAGAGGCGGCGATACGTCGCTCAGAGCCGCTCAACAAGCGGTAGCTTTTGTGCGCAGCCAGCTTGAAGGGAATGGCAAGATACTCAAGCAGCAAGGCGTGGTCTATGCAACCGATGATATCTCGCTGCTGCCACCAGTGGTGCGTCCTAGCAAAGTCATTTGCCTGGGATTGAATTATCGCGACCATGCCGCCGAAGCGGGCATGGCCGTGCCCGATTATCCTGTCCTGTTTCACAAAGTGGCCGGTTCGCTGACCGGTCACAAGCAGCCAATTGTTGTCCCACGGATCAGCAGCAAGATAGACTACGAGGGAGAGTTAGCCATCATCATAGGCAGGCGAGGGAAGTATATTGCCGAGGATGAAGCGTATGCCTACATCGCTGGCTATACGATTGCCAACGACGTCAGCGCGCGGGATCTGCAGTTCCGCACCTCGCAGTGGACCACGGGCAAGATGCTCGATACCTTCTGTCCCCTGGGACCTACGCTGGTGACACGAGACGAGGTGCCAGATGCGAATACGCTGGCTATCAAGACAAGCTTAAATGGACGGGTGCTGCAGGATGGGAACACGGCAGATATGATCTTTCGCGTACCTTTTATCGTCAGTTACATCTCTGAGATCATTACGCTTGAACCTGGGGATATCATTCTGACCGGTACGCCGCCGGGCATTGGCAACACGCGATCACCCCAGGTGTTTATGAAGCCGGGAGACACGATTGAGGTCGAAATAGGGCACCTGGGGAAGCTGACGAACCCTGTGGTGGCAGAGACGTAGCAGCTCCAGTGTGCTTTGTCAGAAAAATCGGCGCCGTTTCTCAACGGTCTCCCAGTTTGCCTTGATCAACCGATATCGCGGCGCCGGAACCCGACCAGCCCGGCGACGGTGAGCACTGCGGCCACGCCGACCAGCCAGATCAGAGGCGCGATAGTCAGTGCGGCAACTGGTAAGCCTGGCGTGACGGCAAATGGTGAGATGTTGAGCACCGACGGGCTCACTTGCTTCATATCGACAGCCAGTTCGAGCAGCAGGAACACCACCAGCACGGCCCAGGTCACGGGTGCGGCGAAGCGGGGGAGTAGACCGTACAGTGCCGCTGCTATCCCGGCCAGCACCCAGACGGCGGGCAACCGCACCAGCGAGGCGGCTAGCAGGCTCGGCAAAGTGTTTCCCACGCTGCCGATACTCAAACCGTAGGTCAAGCCCATGCTCAGACCAAGCGCTGCCAGTACGATGGCTGGACCGATAGCCGCGAAAAACAGGTGACTGCTTGCCCAGCGCAGCCGAGCGACCGGAGTAGCCAGCACGGGATCGGCGCGCAATCCCACTTCCTCGGATCGCAGCCGGAGCGTGGCCTGAATCGCGTACCCTGCGATGACCTGGCCGAGGAGGTAGATCAGCAGAGCAAAGAAGCCATCGACAGGGCTTGCATTGTTACTCATCCTGGCAATCAAGCTGTGGAGTTGTGGACTGGCGTTTATCTGGTTCGAGGCGATTTGGGCGACTCCGCCCAATAGGGCGCCGAACACGGCTGCTCCAACGGTCCAGGCGAGCAGTGTGCCCCGGTGCAAGCGCCACGCCAGCGCTAGCGGGCTGCGCAGTGCAGGCGATGCCGTGGCCCGGCCAGGGCGTTCCGGCAGGAGGCCAGCACCCATGTCCCGTCGCGCAGCGAGCACATAAGCAGAGACGACCAGCACGAGGACAAAACCAAGAACGAGCGCGAAAGGCCACCACCGTTCGTTCGCGAAGGGCCGGACATTCTCCGTCCAACCGAACGGTGATACCCACGACACCCAGGATGGTCCACCTGCATCGCCGACAGCACGCATTACATAAAAGAGCGCGAGGACTCCTCCTGCTAAACCGCGCGCGGCTCCGGCGCTCTGCGTCAATTGCGCGAACACGGCTGCAATTGCGGCGAACAACCACCAGGCTGCCGCAATCGACAATCCCAGCGCAATGGACCCGGCAAGGGGAAGCCCGAGGCCAATCAGTCCAGCTGCGGTGAGAGCCGCCAGCGCGAGGCTGGCACCGAGTGTCACGATCAACGCCGCTGTCAAGGGTGCATCCCGACCGATTACGGTCGAACCCAGGAGTTCGCGCCGTCCTGACTCCTCCTCGACGCGGGTGTGGCGAATGAGAGTGAGCATGCCCGCCAACCCGATCCCCAACGCCCCCCACCCACGCACTCGCCACGCAGTGATCCCCCCGATGGATGAGTCAAAGATAGGACCGAGCGTCATAATCTCCGTCGGGTTGCCTGCGGTCTCACTGGCGAACGCCTGGCGGGCCTGGGCGCCAGGATAGGTGCCGGGTACAGCAGCAGCAACACCGATTCCTATAGAGGGCGAACCCTACAACCCAGGCCAGCAATACAAGGCGGTCTCGTCGTAGGATGAGCCGGATCAGCGCACCAGTGCCAACCAGGGAGTTCAGAGCTTTCATCGGGATACCTCCGTCTGCCTGTCACTCCGGCCACTGCCCACCGGCTGTGCGGTCTGGTAGTGCCGCAAGAACAAATCTTCCAGGGTCGGTGGCTGGCTGATCAGATTTTGCAGGTCGAACGAGGTGAGAAAACGCAGCACATCATTCAGCGCGGAGGCGTCTACTTCGAGACGGACGCGGGTCCCCTCAACCTGTACGCCATGGACACCCGGTAATGCAGCAAGACCGGATGGCTGACTCGACACAGTCGCCACAAGCGATGTGCGGGTGAGGTGGCGTAACTCAGTGAGAGAGCCGCTCTCCACGATCCGACCACTACGGATGATGCTGACCCGATCGCAGAGTGCCTCAACCTCAGCAAGGATGTGGCTGGAAAGGAGCACCGTTCGCCCCTTCTTACGCTCCTCTGCGATGGATTCGCGGAACATAGCCTCCATCAACGGATCTAGTCCTGAGGTGGGTTCGTCCAGGATGAGCAGTTCGACGTCGGAGGCCAGCGCCGCGACCAGAGCCACCTTCTGCCGATTGCCCCTGGAATAGGTGCGGCACTTCTTCGTTGGATCAAGCTCGAACCGTTCGAGCAGGCCGGCGCGACGACGTGGGTCCACCCTGCCCCGTAAGCGGCCAAGCAGATCGATGACCTCACCACCGGAGAGGGTGGGCCACAACGTCACATCGCCAGGAACGTAGGCAAGGCGGCGATGCAACGTCGTGGCATCGCGCCACGGGTCCCCACCGAGCAGTCGAGCAGAGCCTGCATCGGCTCGCAACAGACCGAGCAGGATACGGATGGTCGTGGTTTTCCCGGCACCGTTGGGGCCCAAAAAGCCATGTACTTCACCGGTGCGAACGGACAGGTCAAGCCCGTCCAGTGCACGAGTACGACCAAAGGACTTGACCAGGCCGGCGACTTCGATCGCGGTCGTTATGGGCGACATGGCGCACCTCTATTCCAAAGGTGGAACGTAAAGAGAGTAGATAGGGTCATGCTTCCCTTCCTTGTTGAGGCTGCTCTTGAATTTTGAGTTTGATAGCATCTATAAACTGGTCAATGAGTTGGATGAAGGTGCGCGTGACCTGCTCAACTACTGCGGGGGCGGGCAGCTCCTCTGGCTCGAAGGTGCGATGTATCGTCTCCACGAGTGCCCCCACCATCTCATCGGGCGAGAATTTCCGACCGGGCGGCATGACCTGGTCGATGAGGAAGTAGCCCATGTAAATGGCTGTCATCATCTTCATCTGTGTGTCTATGCTGATGTTGGCGCGCAGCAAGCCCTTGCTGCGGAGCAGTTCCAGGTAGACCATAGAGACCTCCAACCGCACCGGTATGAGTTGTTGTCCTGTGCTGGTGCGCATCAAGTCACCAAGCGTTTCGGTATCGCGCTGTAACACCGCCTTGAGCAATGGATTGCTGATCACTAAGAAAACGAGGTGCCTGGTCAAGGAACTAAGCATGGCACCCGTGGGATCGTTTGCAATGGCCTGTCTGAAGTTCAGCATTATTGACAGGTACTCACGCTGTAAAAGCGCTTCAAAGAGTGCCTCGCGTGTTTTCCAGTGCAGATAGACCGTTCCCTTTGGCACGCCTGCCTGTCTCGCGATATCATCAAGCGTGGTTTTTCTGTAGCCCCAGCGTTGTAACAGTTCCAGCGCGGCATCCAGAATACGGCCGGCGCGTTCCTGGTATTTTGAGCGCTTCTCGCTTCTGCCCTGCTCCCTCTGACCTGAACTCGGCAAGCTCTTCGCCCTCCTTTTTAGATTATTGACTAATTCAGTATATTTAGTCATAGTGGTTATTTAGCCAGGATGATTAACTAGTTATAAGTATACTGATGGGAGAAGTCAAGGGGGAGCACTGCTGACATCCACTCATTATTCTTCTGGCGGGCCTGCGGCCCGCTTGGGGAGGAAAGAGTGAGCGAGGGCACCTCGCGCTCCGGCAGGAGGCTTCGCCCCCTGCACTCCCATTTATGAGTGGATCTCAGGGAGCACTGAGATCCACTCATACTTCTTCTGGCGGGCCTGCGGCCCGCTGGGAGGGAAGGGAGTGTGGGCGAGGACACCTCGCGCTCCGGCAAGGGACTTCGTCCCCTGCACCCCTATTTCTGAGCGGATCTCAGGGAGCACTCTTGACTTAGAGCGCGCTCAAAGGTGTACAATTTATCAAACGCAGGGCGCTAGAAAGGAGTAAGCGCACATGGATGAGCCAGAGGCACCATCGACGTCCGGAGAGCCGCGTCCCAGGGCGCAGGATCGGGAGACATGGAAAGCGTTCTGGGCAAAACAAGGCCAGGAGTGGCGTACAGAGCCAGAGATTGACGCAGAGCGCCAGGCAGAGCTAGCCGCTCGTCGCAGCATTACGCCAGATGTTGCGCAAGGCATCTATCCATTCAGAGGAATGAAACTGAAGCGGGCGGATATCGAGTGGCTGCTGGCAACTCACGAGCATGGACGCGGCCCCGTCGATTATCATGATCAGAGCCAACGCGACCGCGCCGGGCTTGATCTGCGTGGCGCTGATCTGAGCTACGCGCAGTTGCAAAATCTGCCGCTGGCGCGCACCATTGGTGATGTGACCTGGCGCACCTGGGACAATCTCACCGAAAAGCAACACCACATGGCGGCTATGCAATTGCAACATGCCGACCTCAAAGGCGCATACCTGGAAGGGTCCAGTCTCGAATATGCCAATCTGGAAGGGGCTGATCTGCGAAGATGCCACCTGGAAGAGGCAAACCTCGGGTCGACGAACATGCAAAGAGCCTACTGCGAACAGGCGCACCTGGAAGGGGCTGACCTCTGGTTCGCACATCTAGAGGGCGCGTTTCTCTGGCGCACATATGTGCATGGAGCCAGGTTCTATGAAGCGCACCTGGATGGAGCGCGCCTGGATGGTCTTGTGCTGGCTGACGAAAACCAGGTTGGCCCGCGGCTGGTGGATACGCACTGGGGAGATGCGAACCTGGCGGTCGTGGACTGGTCGCAGGTACGTATCCTGGGAGAGGAGCACGAGGCTCGACAAAAAGAGCGAGAGGGGAAGGTCAAGGACCGGCCAGCTCCTGTTGCAGTTCGCGCAGCCACTCGAGTAATGCGCGCGTCTGGTAGATGCGGCTGCGCAGCACCACGTGATCGAAGAAGGCCATATCTCCTGCCTCTGCAGCGGTGGGATGCAGGGAGGCGAGGTGCTCAAGAAATTTGACGCAGGCGATGATCTGCCGGTCGACCAGGTAGGGGCTCTGCTCAGGCATGATGCGCTGCATAAAGTAGAGCTTGATGAGGAAAAGCAGGCGAATATCACGCGGTTTTTCGACAGGCTGGGTCAGCCAGTGGTGAAACAGGTCACGCCCGGCTGCGGTGATGTGAAAGATCCTGCGCGGCGGGCGGGCGCCCTGCGGTTCTACCTGCGCCTCAATATACTCCAGGCGTTCGAGTTTTTTGAGGTACGCATACATCTGGCTCATTTCCAGGTGGACGATCTGGCGCAGCGTGCCACTTTCGAACTGCTGGAACATCTCGTAGCCGTGCATGGGCCGATCTTCAAGCAGACCCAACATGGCGTATTCGGCTGGTTCGCTAATCTGCATAGGCTTCTCCACATCAAGAGACAGGCGCAAGGTTATTATAGTTCACTGCGGTAGGATGGGCAAGCCTACGCACTTGACGCTTTGGGGATGCTCTCATACAATTTAGACATGTGGAGGGGAGATGTTACCAGCAGCAATTATTTTAAGGGCCGGAGCAGTATGTCGATACTGGACAAGAAATTAGCCGATACTCCTGTACGCAAGTCGCGACGGGTCCGCATTATCATCGCCAGTATAGCGCTTATGCTGTTGATCGTGCTGCTAGTATTCACGAATATAGGAAGTGATGCTGCGCTGGTTGTGCATTTTTTCACTCCACCCAGCCATTTCACTTACAGCGGGCATGCCAATTACGTCAGCGGTGTGGCATGGTCGCCCGATGGACCCGATGGTAAACGCATCGCCTCGGCAAGCGGGGATGGCACGGTGCAGGTATGGAATGCTCAGACCGGTAGTAAGATTTACACGTATCGTGGTCATTCCGGGGACGTGTTATGCCTGGCGTGGTCGCCCGACGGCAAGTACATAGCAAGCGGGGGCCTCGATACGATAGTGCAGGTGTGGGACGCGAGCAATGGGCACCACATCTACACCTATCACGGTCACGCAGACGCGATATTCTCCGTGGCGTGGTCGCCTGATGAGACGCGCATCGCCTCGGCAAGCAACGATGGGACGGTGCAGGTGTGGGATGCTACCAGCGGCACGCATGTCCTCAAGGTGAGCGGCGTCGCTTCGCGGGGAGCACCTGCGCCGTGGAATGCTGTGGCGTGGTCGCCCGATGGCAAACGTATCGCTATCGGCGGCAACGGTCCTGCCCAGGTGCTGGACGCTACGACCGGACAAATCATTGCCTATTATGGCTACCACGGCGGTATTGTACACGCGGCAGCATGGTCGCCAGACGGGACATACCTGGCCATCGGCGACTCCGACTTTTCGGTGCAGGTCTGGAATGTCGCCACGGTGCGCAATGTGTACACCTATAGCGGCCATACCTCTGATGTGCTAGCGGTGGCCTGGTCGCCCGATGGTAAACGCATCGCCTCGGGCAGCAGCGACGGGACGGTACAGGTGTGGGATGCCCTGACGGGAGGTCATGTCTACGTCTACCGCGGGCATGCCGATTTTGCGCTGGGCCATTTCACTGGCGGTTCAGCAGTGAACAGTGTAGCCTGGGCTCCTGACGGCAAACGTATCGCCTCAGGTGGCAACGATGAGACGGTACAGGTGTGGCCGGTTGAATAACAGTCAAGAGTATGGATGCTTGCAAGAGGACACCAATCCTGGTATGCTTAGTAGTAAGATCTGAGGCAAACAGAGGCCAACGGGCTGCACACCATTCGCGAAGGAAGGCGAGAGCTTTTTTATGAGTAGTCCTCTTCAGAAAGTTCATTTGACTGCCATGCCAGAACAGGCGATTGCACCGGAAGAAGACCAGGGGATATTTGACCTCGCGGCAGAGGAAGAGGGCCATATCCACCTACCCAATCCCAGTTTCTGGCCCATCATTTTGAGCGCGGCGCTGCTCTTGTGTATAGCAGGATTTCTCTTTATCGATTCTTCCCCCTGGATCCTGGTTATTGCTATCCCTCTCGTACTGATTGCTATCCTGGGTTTGGGATTAGAAGATCCAATGGCGCCCCAGGAACATGCCGGGCGGGCATACCAGGCCACCTCTTATGGCGGGGCAGCGGGCGGGCCGACTACGCTGGCGCAGGCCGTGCTGCAACGCGCCGAGGCGGTGGCAGAAGGCATCGTGACCCTCAGCAGTACAGAATGGAGCGCGCATCCTGTGCATATAGAGATTGAAGAGGATCTGGGCACGGGTGTGGTACTGGCGCTGTACGGAAAGGTCGAGCTGGAAGCACAGCGCGAAGAACTCGAAAGGGCTCTACGGCAGCTGCCGGGCGTGGTCGATGTCAAGAACTTCCTTGTCGCCGAAGACGCTCTATTAAATGCCGTCAACGCGCGTATCGAGAGCCTGAAGGCAGCCGGGAAGCTCGAAGGAGCGAAGGATGTTTACGCGCTGGTCGAGAACTATATCGTCAACCTGTACGGCGAGGTCCCAACAAACGAGATGAAGAACCGGCTGGAGCGCGAGTTGATCACCATCCCGGGCGTGAGGGTCATAGTCAATCGGGTTAATCCGATAGATATTCCGGGCGAGCTGGGCAGGACACGCAACAGAGTGGGTCCGGGCTGATTTCTAAGATTTGTACGTGAATTTGCTAGCGCGGGCTATTTGCCCACGTGTGATTCCTGGCGGAGGCTAGCCTCCGCCAGGTTTTTTCAATTGTATGCGTGGCGATTAGCGCCTGCGCAGGAAGGCGGGGATGTCGATGGCGTCGCCGGGAGGCGCATTACGGCTGCCGCGCGGAAGATCGAGCACCTTGGGGTCGGGACGGCGGATCGGGCGCTGCGGGCGCTGCTCGCTGGGAGCGGCAGGGCGCTGCGCGGGCTGGGCCTCCGGCTCCGGGGCTGGCAACCGTCTTTCGCTATCTGCCATATCCGCAAAAGCATCCGATCCGGTATCCAGGCCGTACACATCCTCCTCTGCTACGCCATGTACTCCAGGCTGCCCGGGAGGCCGCAGCGCATCCTGCATGGAGGGACGCTGCCGCGCATGCGCAGCCGAGCGCAATGGGCCTGTCGGGTGATTTGAGACATGCGAGATGTTCACCGGCGGGGGCGTCACAGGCATAGCGCCATATGCCTGTGGCATGCCCGGCTGCTGCTGTCGCAGCGGTGCGCTGCCGTTGCCTGCAGCTACAGGCGTTTGAGATGGATAGAACATGCTGCGATTGTACTCCACACGTCCCTGATTTTGAGACAGTGAAGGGATACGGCCGCGGCCCTGTCCATCGAAGCCTGTAGCGATCACCGTGATCTTGACCTTGCCATCAAAAGCGTTGTCCTGAACGGCCCCGAAGATGATGTTCGCCTCCGGGTGAGCTGCCTTGCTGATGATGTCGGCCGCCTCGTTCACCTCGTAGAGGGTCAGGTCGAGACCACCGGTGATGTTGAACAGCACGCCGCGAGCCCCGGCAATATCGATGTCCAGCAAGGGGCTGGAAATGGCAAGGTGCGCTGCATCGACCGCGCGGTTGTCGCCGCCTGCCTCGCCGATGGCCATCAGCGCTGAGCCGGCCGTCGACATGATGGCCCTCACGTCGGCAAAGTCAAGGTTAATCAGCCCGGGCACGGTGATCAGGTCGCTGATGCCTTGAATGCCCTGGCGCAGCACATCATCGGCGAGGCGGAAGGCCTCGGAGAGCGGCATCTTCTTGTCGGCGACCTGCAAGAGGCGGTCGTTGGGCACGGTGATCAGCGTGTCCACATGCTGCCTGAGGTTGGCAATACCTTCCTCAGCCGCCATGCGGCGCTTGTTACCCTCGAAGGTGAAGGGCTTAGTGACCACACCGACCGTCAGCGCGCCGAGTTCGCGGGCGATCTGCGCGATGATGGGGCTGGCGCCTGTGCCGGTACCACCGCCCATACCGGCGGTGATGAAGACCATGTCGGAGCCTTTGAGGGCTTCGTGGATGTCCTCTATATTCTCCTCCGCGGCCTTGGCCCCAATGCTGGGATTGCCGCCAGCGCCGAGGCCACGAGTGAGCTTGTCACCGATGCGGATCCAATGCGGAGCCTGCGTCATCAACAAAGCCTGGGCGTCGGTGTTGAGGGCGATGAACTCGATACCCGACATGCTGGCTTGAATCATGCGGTTCACCGCATTGCTACCGCCGCCGCCGACGCCGACAACGCGGATCTGCGCAAAGCCTTCAACCGGGTGATTTCCCATTAATACCATTTTCGTGGCCTCCTCGTCCCTCGATAAATCGGGGACCTACTACGGAATAAACGCACGTAACCAGCGGCCTATACGAGCCAGGAAACTCCTTGAGCCACTTTCTTCTTGCTCCTGCTCGTCGATAAGCAGCGAGGTATGGCGCAAGCCCCACAGCAGCAAACCCACCGCGGTGGAGTAGGCCGGGCGACTGATGGAGTCGGCCAGGCCATACAGGCCCACCGGGGAGGCAAGACGCGTGGGCAAATCAAGTGTTTGTCCTGCCAGTTCCAGAATACCCGGCAACTCGGAGGTGCCACCGGTCAGCACCTGGCCAGCCGGCAGCAATCCATCGTAACCAGATTTCTTGATTTCCTCGTGTACCATCTCAAACAGTTCTTCCACGCGGGCCTGAATGATCTCTGCGAGTAATTTGCGCGGTACCAGGTCATTGGTGTTCGGCATGAAATGTGACAGGTCAATCATGTCATTAGCAGCGATAGTGGCAGGATTGCAGTGACCGTAGGTGACTTTGAGTTCTTCCGCTACGCCAAAGGGCAAACGCAAGCCGATAGCAATATCGCTCGTGATGTGGTTGCCACCGATGGGCAACACGACCGTCTGCCAGATAGCGCCATCGGCGAAGACGGCGATATCGGTCGTACCGCCACCGATATCGACCAGGGCTACCCCAAGGTCAGTCTCGCCATCAACCAGCACAGCTTCGCTGGATGCAAGTGGCTCCAGCACCAGGTCTTCGATCTCAATTCCTGCCTTATGCACACACTTAATCAGGTTGTGAATAGATGAAACCGCGCCAGTGATGATGTGGGTTTCCACCTCCAGGCGGAAACCGGACATGCCAATGGGATTTTTGATACCTTCCTGTCCATCCACCACATAGCCACGTGGAATGACGTGGATCACCTCGCGGTTCGCGGGGATAGCAATGGCGCGCGCAACCTCGATAGCCCGGCTGATATCGTTCTGGATGATATCGCGGTGACTGGGGGAGATGGCGACAAAGCCCTTGCTATTCTCCGAACTGATGTGTCCACCAGCTATGCCCACATAAGCGGTGGTAATTTTCTTTCCTGAAAGGCGTTCTGCACGGTCCAGCGCCGCGCCAATGGAAGTGACAGTCTCCTCGATGTTGACCACCACCCCACGGCGCAACCCCTGTGAAGGGCAGGTGCCAACGCCAACAATATTCAGCTTCCCGTCGCGGTCCAGCTCGCCAACAAGAACACAGATTTTTGTTGTTCCTACGTCGATTCCGACGATCACCCGCTCTTGCACGATATACGCTCCTTACCGGGCGGTCCAAATGTGGGACGCGTTTCTACGATTATTTCAATGTAAAGATGGGGCGCAGGCCAAAGCGCAGGTCGATGGTAGCCACGTTGAGCTGCTGCTTTTGGGCGAGCGCGAGAATCTGCTGAAGCTCATGCAGCCGGTTGGACAGGGGGTTGGCATCACTGGCGCCGCCCAGGTAGGCTATCCAGCCATGGGGGCTGACGACTATGAACGAGCCGTTTCCACCGGAGGTTGCTACACCCACAGGAATTCCCACGTCGTAACGCAATATAAAGGTACCTGTCACCTGTGGCAGACTCGCAAACACCTGCAGCGCAAAGGCTACATCGGCCTGGCTTAAGCGGATTCCAGGGCCAATGGGCTGGTTAGATAGCCCGACCTGTCGACCGCGCACGTCCACAAGCGTTTGCAGGCCACGCGCGGTTAGCGTCTGGCTGGCAGGGGCTATCACCACCGCCAGCCTGTCCACGCTGTAGGTGCCATATTTCGTTTGCCAGAGCAGCACGGGGGTGCGCTCAACTACCGTCACTGTCAAGGCATTGGGCCACTGTTTCGCCAGGGTCGCAGAAGCTATCTGTGGCAAAGCTTCGATACGTGCCGCCAGAGCTGCTGTATCGATCAAAAAAATGTTCTGGCCCTGCACGCCCATATGCTGGATGCTGCCAATGACTATAGGATTTTGTGTACCTACCACACTCACCTGCTGCACGCGCAATGCCGGGCTGGTCAGGGCGAAATTGACGCCCAGCATAGTGATTACCAGGACTGCAAAGAAGCCCAGCAGCTTTGCGACGAAGGCTCCGCGACGCCTGCGCCGCCCACTGCGCACCGGTATATGCGAATCATTGTGCCGCGGCTGGGGCTGCTCAGGCTGGATTGCGCGCATTCGCCCGTTTGAGGGGGTTACATCCGTCTGAGATAGGCTACGCTGCACCATTATAGTGTAGGCTGCCGGTTTCCCATGCCTGCTGCGCAGTCGCTGTCGACGCTCAGCCAGTACATGCGATGGGGTCGGCCGAACCGGCTGCTCCGGCATCGTGACGACACGCACACGCGTGCGAGCGGTCACCAACAGCGGAGAGGGCTCCGAAGGCCTACCTTCAGCAGGGGGAGCGGGCGGGCGACCATAAAGGCCCACCCCGCCGCTCCTCGCCACCCTCGCCCCTACGGGAACAGAAGCCCCTAGGGGAGTCGAAGCCATTACGGGAGCCGAATTTCTCCCGGAAGGATGGAGAGCCGGCTCCGAAGGGATATGGCGTTTCTTGCTATAGTAGGGATGATAGGCTGTCTGCTCTTTTAGTTGTGTTTTTTTCTGTTCCATAGTCATTGTGGTGCCTCCCACTCGCCGCGTAACTCGACCTCAAGTTCCAGGTCTACCCCAAACTGCTCGTGGACGCGGTTGTGAGCTATCATGATCAGTGTTGCTACATCGGCGGCGCTGGCGCCGCCCAGGTTGACGATAAAGTTGGCGTGGCGCTGCGAAATCTGCGCTTTGCCGTGGGTCATCCCCTTCAAACCAGCCTGCTCAATGAGGCGGCCTGCATAATCACCTACAGGATTCTTAAAGACTGAGCCCGCGCTCTGCTGCGGCGGCTGAGTCCTCTTACGATGTTGTTTATATTCCTCAATAGTTGCACGCAGTTTCTGTGGGTCCTCGCGGTGAAGACGTATGCCCAACTGCATAATGATTTCACCCGGTTCGATCAGTGCGCGCGGGGCAACCAGGGGATAGCCACGCTGATCGAACTGGATGCGGCGGTACGCGCGGAAACGGCTATGGCGATAGGCCAGGTTCAGCTCGTCATGCTGGTAGCGCCGTATCGTCGGCACTGCTGGCTGGCCTTCGAAGTCGCTGCGCGCATCCAGCACTTCGACCCACTCCAGGACCTGCCCCATATTGCCGTGATGCGCACCCGCATTACTGATCACGCCGCCGCCAAGAGTCCCTGGAATGCCCGGGCCGAACTCTAAGCCACCCCAGCCAAGGGGGGCCAGCTCGTTCAGCAGCCGGGGCCAGCTCACCCCAGCGCCCGCCACCAGGAGGGCAGTGCCATCGCCGCGCTCTTCAATGCTGTAGCTATTGAAGGCGAGGCGGGCGACAATACCTCGCACACCGGCATCTGCATAGAGTACGTTGGTGCCATTGCCAGCGGCCAGCAGCGGCCAGCGCTGCTCGATACACTGGCACACGATGCCGACCAGTTCTTCGGCGGAGTCAAGCGTGACCCACACATCTGCGGGGCCGCCGACACCGAAGGTGCCATGGCGTGCCAGCGGCTCGCCGCGCCGCACGCGCTCCCGAAAGTGCGGGTACAGCTCGGCATAGGCAAGATCGGCATCGAACGTCTTGCGCGTTCCCCTGGACGCATTTTGCAATAACATCTCTGTAACGGTATAGATATCCCCTGCTCCCATAATTAACACCACATCCCCGGAACGTAATATATGTTTCAACAACCGTAGAGTTGCCTGCACGTCTCCGCTGTGCATCACCTGTTTGCCCTGCCGCGCGAAGGTGGGGAGTTTCGCCATGGCCTCCACCAGGTCTCGCGCAGAAATGAGGCCCGTGTCATGCTCACGCCCTGGGAAAATGTCAGCAATGAGCGCGACATCCGCCAGGTCAAAGGTGTGCAAGAACTGATCAAAAAAGGTCTTTGTACGACTGAACATATGCGGCTGGTAAACCGCGACCAACCTTCTGCCAGGAAAGCGCTTACGCGCGGCCTCCAGGGCGGCGGCGATGGCCGTGGGATGGTGCGCATAGTCATCAACGAGGATGACATCGAGCGTACGCTCATCCGTTGGCAGCGGCCCCTGGTGACGCAGTTCGAAGCGCCGTTTAATGCCGCCAAAGCTCTCAAGCGTTCTCACGATCACTGCGGGATCGATACCTACAGCACGAGCGGCGGTCAAGGCCGCCAGCGCATTTTGAACGTTATAGATACCCGGCAACTGCAGGCGAATAGTTCTATCCACCGGCAGCGCGTCATCCTGCCGGGAGCGGACCCGGAAGCTGGTCTCTCCGTCCAGCTTTACGTCGTAGGCCTGGTATGCCAGGGTTGGCAGGGCCGACAGGGCGGGGGCAAGCCCCGCCCCTACATTTAGGGAGGGCGACATGCCTTCCACCGAGTAGGTCAAGAGTCGTCCAGGCCAGTCGCTGAGCCGCTCAAACAGTTCGAGGCAGCCAGGGCTATCGGTATTCAAGATGAGCGTCGGCGGCAGCGGCCAGTCACCCCGCATATCCATGCCGCGAATAAAATGTTCAAAGGCTGCGAGAAAGGCATTATAGTCAGCAAAGAACTCCGGGTGCTCGAATTCGATCGAGGTCACAACCGCCAACCTCGGATGATAGTGCCAGAAGTTGTGATTGAACTCGTCGGCCTCGTTCACAAAGTACTGCCCCTTGCCCAGGCGATAGTTGGCATTGAAGCGCGGGACGATGGCCCCTACCTCGCACGTGGGATCAAGGCCGGCATCGACGAGCATCAGCGCGAGTAGAGCCGTGGTCGTCCCCTTGCCGTGGACGCCGCTGACCGAAAGGGTACACTTCCCGCGCATCAACTCGCCCAGCATTTCCTGCCAGGTCATCACCTGCATGCCACGTGCCCTGGCGGCAAGCAGTTCCGGGTTAGCGGGATTGAGCGCCACGACCGCAGGCACGTAGATCAGGGCATCGGCATCGAGCAGGTGCTCAGGGCTATGGCCGATCTGCACCGGTATGCCAACGCTCTCCAGGGCTCTGGTGGTTGCCGAGGCTGATTGATCGCAGCCCGTTACCACACTCCCAGTAAGCTGCGCCATCTGCGCTACTGCCGAGATGCCCTGGCCGCCTATACCCATGAAATGCAAACGAGAGTTCTTCACTGCTTAACGTGCTTTCGCGATTTGAATTACTGCTGCCGCGATCTCTTGCGCTGCTTGCGGCCTGGCAAGGGCGAGCGCGGCATTGGCCATTGTTTCTTTCAATGTTTTAGATGACATTATTGATACGACACGCTCTACAAGGACCTGCGGCTGTAGATCATCGTTGCGGATGACCTGGGCCGCCTGCTTACGACCAAACATGGCTGCGTTCGCCTCCTGCGGCGAGCCACCTATAGCCGGTGGCAGCGGGACGAGAATACCCGGCTTAGCTAGTACCGCCAGTTCGCTCAAGGTTGCCGCACCGGCGCGGCACACCACCAGGTCTGACGCCTGCAACGCCAGCGGCATCTGCGCATCCAGGTAGGGTTCCAGCCTGTAGCGCTGCCGCGCGGCTTCATCCATCCCTGCCAGCTCGCGCTCGGATAAGGCGCGGGTCTCGTCAAAGAGTCCCCTGCCGCTGATGTGCAACACCTGGCATTGCGCCAGCAGGCCTGGAAGGGCCTGACATGCCACCTGGTTCAGGTGTCGCGCGCCCTGGCTTCCGCCCGTTACAAGCAGCAGCGGTAATGCCGCGTCAAATCCCAACGTACTACGAGCCTGCTGCGGCGATGTCTGGCGCACATCCAGGACCGCCTGCCGCACCGGGTTGCCCAACTGCACGGTCTTGCGGGCCGGGAAGTAGGCCACCGAATCCGCGAAGGCCACCGAGATGCGCGTGGCAAGCGGCGCAATCATCCTGTTCGACAGGTTGGGCGGCACATCCTGCTGGTGCATCAACAGCGGGACGCCGTTGAGACGGGCTGCCAGCGACGCCGGAACCGCTACATAACCACCGCTGGTAAAGGCGGCCTGAGCCTGGAAACGCCGCACAACGCCGATGGCCTGGGCTATACCCGCCGGCACACGCGCCAGGCCGGTGAGCGTCTGCCACGAGATATAGCGCCGCAACTTACCTGCTTTGACGGTAGCCACTGGGAAACCTGCTGCCGGCGCCAGCTCGGTCTCCAGGCCATCGTCGCTGCCGAGATACAAGATTTCGGCTTGATACTCCTGCCGTAAGTGCGTCGCTACCGCCAGGGCCGGATAGATGTGGCCCCCGGTACCTCCGCCTGATACTAGTACTCGCATACTATACCGTTGTAATCTATTTTTTGTGTACCTATTCAGGTACATTCTCATGTCGCCTGCGGCGACGGGCGAGAAAGAGGAGGGTTTAGCGGGGACACCCCGTGCCCCGGCAGGGGGACTGCGTCCCCTGCACCCCCTATGTTTTTGCCTTGCGCAGGCCAGAGGAGGGTTTAGCGGGGACACCCCGCGTCCCGGCAGGGGGACTGCGTCCCCCTACACCCCCTACGTTTTTGTCTTGCGCAGGCCCATGGTGATGGTGCGGCGTGAGAGCGCTGGCGCCTCGGGTTCCTGGATGTAGCGCGAGATATTGAGCAGCACGCCGACAGCCGCTAACGAGACGACAAGCGATGAGCCGCCAAAGCTGATGAACGGGAGCGGGACACCTGTGTAGGGAATGCTCCCGGTCGCAGCTCCTATATTGATCATAGCCTGCAGTACGAGCCAGGTCGTGATGCCGGTCGCCAGCAGTGAGCCGTACATGTCTGGCGCGCGCCTGGCGAGTCTAAACCCACGAAACGCCAGCGACAGAAAGAGTACCACGACGGCAGCGCAAGCGATAAAGCCCAGTTCCTCGCCAAGAATGGCAAAGATCGAGTCCGTATATGGCAACGGCAAATAGCCCGTTTTCTGGCGGCTGGCCCCCAGTCCCAGGCCAAACCACCCACCCGATCCCAACGCCAGCAATGACTGGTAGAGCTGCAGGTTGATGCTTGTAATATTCTTGAACGGGTCCAGGAAGCCCTCTAAACGGTAAAAGCGATAACCCTTGAAGGCTTCGGCCAGGAAAATTAACCCGCCGCAGGCCGCCGCCAGCAGGAATTGCACGATATTGGCTCCTGCCGCAAAAAACATTGCGGTGGCAAAACCAGCTATGATAATGGCGGTACCCATGTCGTTCTCCAGCAACACCAATCCTAGAACGACTCCCACCAGGATGACGAAGGGAGCCAGGCCATAGAGGAAGCTACTCACCTGGTTGCCCTTACGCGCCAGCCAATCCGCAATGTACAGGGCCAGCACCAGCTTGGCCAGCTCACTGGGCTGAAAGGATAAAAATGAGCCGACGGCGATCCAGCGGGACGCCCCATATACGTTGACGCCAAACTTGAGTACGATTATCAGCAGTGGCAAGATCATCACCATGCCGAGCAGTGAGAAACGCCGCCAGCGGCGATAGTCGATGCGCATTGTGACCAGCAGAGCGATGATGCCCAGGGCGAACCACATCAACTCGCGCTGCAGGTAGTACGAGGCGTCGCCGTAATAGCGGGCCGCGATAAAAGAACTCGCGCTATAGACCATGACTATGCCGATGCAGGCAAGGGCCAGTACGGAGATCAGCAGCCAGGAATCTATCTTACCCGCCACACGCGGAAGGCGCGCTTCTAACGCGGAGAGCTTCTTCTGCTCTTCCTCGCTGATGACCTGGACGGCGGGTTGTTGCTCCTGCTCCCATGGCGTTCGCAAGCGCCAGCCTGCCGTTATACCTGTGCGCTGTGGCTTCGGCAGTGAGGCCGCGGCGCTGGTGACGGCCATTCTTACGGGTGGAGCGGAGCGACGAGGCAGGCTTTTCAGCGGCTTACCTGAGGCTGCATGATTGACCATCGTCTTCCCAGCAGTATAGCCCACTGTACCCATGGTCACGCGACGGTGCCGCGCTGGAGGGCCTTTACCACTTCTCACGGGTCGCCGTGCAACCTGCTCGCGCTTCATCGACTCCAATGCAGGAGAGCGCATAAATGGCTGCTTGACGCCACTATTCCCTTGTCTGCTCGTGTCTCGCACCATAAATTACTCATATTTCGACTTGACTTAGAACGAATTTTCTATTATACTAATACCAGTCACACAGTGATAGATCATTGGCCCGGGCAGGAACTATT
>WNGN01000871.1_pt1 | contig 19282 bp, 19 predicted proteins | sample 5400561 | NCBI WGS metagenome assembly WNGN01 (sample SAMN13153379, study PRJNA577476) | soil metagenome | isolation source: 115 cm soil or saprolite under Garry oak tree replicate 2 | place: USA:California | collected 2016-06-15
GTCGGCCTTCGTCATCCGTCCCCCTTGAAGGGCCCAAGGGCAGTCAAGACGAGGGGCCAACATACGGGCTTACCTATTGTGTGTCAAGAGCTTGGAGGAACTGTTCGAAGTGCCCTTGGGCGTCGTGTGGGCCCGGAGAAGCCTCCGGGTGGTACTGGACCGCGAAAATCGGGTACTCCCGGTGCTTCACCCCTTCGACGGTGCCGTCGTTGAGGTTAAGGTGGGTCACCTGAAGCGCTTTGGCACCGGGGACGCCACCGGTGTCGCCGCGGACCGCGAACCCATGGTTTTGCGACGTGATAAGTACTTGTCCTGTCGCGAGATCCCGTACAGGATGGTTGCCGCCTCGATGGCCGTACGGGAGCTTCACCGTGTCGCCCCCGAGCGCCAACCCGAGCAGCTGGTGGCCGAGGCAGATCCCGAAAACCGGGAGCGAGCCGTCGGCCAGCTCCCGCAGCGTGGTGACGGCGTAATGCACCGCGGCCGGATCGCCCGGGCCGTTCGAGAGAAACAGGCCATCGGCGTCGAGCTCGCGGATGTGGCCGGCGGGCGTGCCGGCGGGGACCACGGTCACGCGGCAGCCGTTCTTCAGGAACAGCCGCAGGATGTTGCGCTTCATACCGTAGTCGTAGGCGACGATGTGATGGCGCGCGTCGGGCGGCCCCTCGCTGTACTCGGCGCCGATGGTCGCCTGGGTCGCGAGGTCGAGGCCGTCCATCGACGGGCTGGCTGCGAGCGCGGCGCGCACCTGGTCGCTGGGCTGCTCGCCCAACGCCACGGCGCCGCGCATCGCTCCCTGGGAGCGGATGTGGCGCGTGAGCTGGCGCGTATCCACGTCGGCGACGATCGGCACGCGCGCCGTCGCGAGCCACTCCGCGAGCGTCCCCGTCGCCCGCCAATTGGACGGCTTCACGGAGAGCTCGCGCACCACCACGCCCGCCACGCGCGGCCGGTCCGATTCCACGTCGTCGGGGTTGATCCCGTAATTCCCGATCATCGGCGCCGTCATCACGACGATCTGACCGAGATACGACGGGTCGGTGAAGACTTCCTGGTACCCGGAGAGGTTCGTGGTGAAAACCACTTCGGCGCACGTGCACTCGAACGCGATCGGTGCGGTGCCGGGGAACCAGGCGCCGTCCTCGAGCAGCACGTAGGCGGCGCGACGGTCAGCGATGGGGCGGCGTCTTGTTGGAAGGTTGCGGCGCGCCCTGCGGCGGTGGCGTCGTCGGGAGCGGCAGCGGCGTGGGCTGGACGGGGGCCGGCGCGGGGACGTTCCCTTCGAGCACCGAGCGCGGCGCCGCGCTGTTCGACGACAGGACCGCGAGCACCAGCGAGATGAACAGGAAAATCCCGGCGCACCACCACGTGATCTTCGTGAGCAGCGTCGTGGCCTGGCGGCCACCCATGAACTGCTCGGTGCCGGCGCCGCCGCCCAGCGACGCCAACCCGCCGCCCTGCCCCGCCTGGAGCAGGACTCCGGTGGTGAGGATCAACGCGTCGAGGGCCAAGAGGAACAGCAGCAGGTTGTACATCGCGCCGGGAAATTACCTATGCGACGCCGCTCTGCACAAGTTGCGCCCAACCCTCGGGATCGAGCGATGCCCCGCCCACCAACACGCCGTCCAGCTCCGGCTCCGCGACGAGCTCGGCGACGTTCTTGGCGTTCACGCTGCCGCCGTACAGAACCCGGGGAGCGGAAGCGCCCCGCCCGCGCAGCCAGGCGCGGATCTCGCGATGCACCGTCGCGGCATCGTGCGGCGTCGCGTTGCGCCCGGTTCCGATCGCCCATACCGGCTCGTAGGCCACGCTGACTCGCGACAGCGTGGGGCCATCGAGACTCGAGAGCGCGCCGGCGAGCTGGCGCACCACCACCGCCAGCGTATGCCCGGCGTCGCGCTCGGCCAGGGTCTCGCCCACGCACAAGAGCGGCACCAGTCCAGCCGCCAGGGCGGCCGCCACCTTGCGACGGGTGTCCTCGTCCGTCTCACCGAACACGTGCCGGCGCTCCGAGTGGCCCACGAGCGCAGCGCGCGCTCCGGCCTGGTGGGCGAGCGGGGCGGACACCGCGCCGGTGAACGCGCCCTTAAGCTCCCAGTAAATGTCCTGTGCGCCCACGAGTAGATCGGTGCGCTCGCGCACCGCCAGCGCGGCGGCTTCGACCGACACCGCGGGTGGGAAAAACCACACCTCGCGGTCGTCGCGCCGGTTGTAGCGGGCGCGGAAGGTCTTGAGGTAGCCCCGGGCGTCGTCCGGGCCGAGGTGCATCTTCCAGTTGGCGGCGAACAGCAGCCGCCTCACGCGTCCTCCAGGGCGGCGACGCCCGGGAGGGGCTTTCCCTCGAGGAACTCGAGCGACGCGCCGCCGCCCGTCGACACATGGGTGAGCTTGCTCTCGAACCCGGCGACGGCGGCGGCGGAGTCGCCCCCGCCCACCACGGTCGTGGCGCCGCGCTTCCCGGCCTCGACCAGCGCCTCGGCGATGGCCCGCGTGCCCTCGTCGAACGGCGGTGTTTCGAACACGCCCATCGGGCCGTTCCAGAAGACCGTCTTGGCTTTCAGGATCCGTGCGCGGAAGTCGAGTCGGGTGGGCTGATCGATGTCGAAGGCGGCGCAGTCGACGGGGATGTGATCGCTCGACACCTCCTGCCGTTCGGCGGCGCGCGCGAGACTCGGCGCCACCACGGCACCCCGCGGCAGGATGAGCTTCGCTCCCGCCTTGGCGAGCAGTCCCTTGGCGACGTCTTCCTTGTCGCGCTCGACGAGTGAGCCGCCGACCTGAAAGCCGATGGCGAGGAAGAACGTGCTCGCCATCGCCCCTCCGACCAGAATCTCGTCCACCTTGGGGAGCAGCGCCTCGATGACGTCGATCTTTCCCGAGATCTTGGCGCCGCCCAGCACCGCGACGAACGGACGCTTGGGATGGTCGAGCGCGTCGCCCAGGTAGGTGAGCTCGCGCTCCATGAGGAAGCCCGCGACGGCGGGCTTGAGCAGCCGGGCGACCGCTTCGGTGGAAGCGTGTGCGCGATGCGCCGAGCCGAAGGCGTCGTCGACGTAGAAGTCACCCAGCGCGGCGAGCGTTTGGGCGAAGCCGGCGTCGTTCGCTTCTTCGCCGGGCCAGAACCGCGTGTTCTCGACGAGGGCCACGCCGCCGCGCGGCAGCCGGCGCGTGGCGGCGACGCCCGCGGTTGGATCGGGGATGAATTCGACCGGCGCTCCCAGGACGCGCTCCACGTCCCGCACGATCTGCTTGAGCGAGAGCTTGGGATCAAGACCGCTGGGGCGCCCCAGGTGCGACAGCAGCACCACCCGCGCGCCCTTGTCGCGCAGGTAGGCAATGGTGGGGACGGCGGCGCGGATCCGCGTGTCGTCGCTGACCGCGCCGTTCTTCAGGGGTACGTTGAAATCCACGCGCACCAGCGCGCGCCGGCCGTCCAGCGCCGCCGGGGGGAGATCGCGCAGACTGCGCTTGCTCACTTGCCCGCGATGTAGGCCAGCAGATCGACGCAGCGGGCGGAGTAGCCCATCTCGTTGTCGTACCACGACGACACGTGGAGAAACGTGCCGTCGATCACGTTGGTCGAGAGCGCGTCCACCACGCTCGAGTAGAAACTGCCGATGTAGTCCGTCGAGACCAGCGGCTCGTCGCTCACATCGAGAATGCCCTTGAGGCTCGAGCGGGCGGCCTGCTTGAAGGCGGCATTCACGTCCTCGATGGTCGTCTTCTTCTGGACTTCCGCCGTGAGCTCCACGATCGACACGTCGGGGGTGGGCACCCGCAGCGAAATCCCGTCGATCTTCCCCTTCACCTCCGGGATAACGAGGCTGGTCGCCTTGGCGGCGCCGGTGGTCGTGGGGATGATGCTGAGCGCGGCGGCGCGGGCACGGCGCAGATCCTTGTGCGGCAGGTCGAGGATCTGCTGATCGTTCGTATAGCTATGGATCGTCGTCATGAAGCCGTGCGTGAAGCCCCAGTTGTCGAGCACCACCTTCACCACGGGCACGAGGCAGTTGGTGGTGCACGAGGCGTTCGAGAGGACGTGATGCTTCGCCGGGTCGTATTTCTGGTGGTTGACCCCCATCACGATCGTGATGTCCTCGCCCTTGGCGGGGGCGGAGATCACGACTTTTTTCGCGCCGGCGGCGAGATGCTTGTCGGCGTCCGGCCGGTTGGTGAACCGCCCGGTGCTCTCGAGCACCAGCTCCACGCCCAGCGCCTTCCAGGGCAGCTTCTCGGGCTCCTTGATCGCCGACACCTTGATGGGCTTGCCGTTGACGACCAGCGCGTCACCCTGCGCCTCGACCGTTCCGGGGAAGCGGCCGTGGACGGAGTCGTACTTCAAGAGATGCGCCAGCGTCGTGGTGTCGGTGATGTCGTTCACCGCCACGAACTCGAGCGCCTGCTGCTTCATGAGCACCGCGGCGCGCAGCACGTTGCGCCCGATGCGACCGAACCCGTTGATCCCCACACGCACTGCCATTGCTCTCCCCTAGGTGAAGTCCGGCACGAGCGCCCGGCCGAAGGTCACGGCCAGCACCGTGCGGGCGCCGGCGCGCTCCAACGCCCTCGCTGCCTCGGCGAGCGTCGCGCCGGTGGTGAAGACGTCGTCGACCAGAACGAGGGGCCGTTCGAACGCGGAACTCGGAACGCGGAACGCGGAACACTCATCCGCCCTTCCGTTCCGCGTTCCGCCTTTCGCGTTCCGCGTTTCAAACGCCCCCGCCACGTTCGCCAGCCGCGCCTCGGGTGTCAACGCCGTTTGGGTGCCCGTGTCCCGTGTCCGGACGAGCAGCTCCACGACGGGCCGGTTCCAGCGCCGGCTCAGGGCGCGCGCCAGGCGCTCGCTCTGGTTGTAGCCGCGCTGGCGCAGCCGCCCGGCGCCGAGCGGCACCGGCACGAGCCAGGCGGCCTCGCGCCCCGGCAGATCGAGCGACGCCATCGCGGACGCCAGATCGGCGGCGATGCGCGGCAGCCCGCGGTACTTGAGCGCGTGCACCGCGTCGCGCGCCGCGGCGTCAAGCCAGACCGCGGAACGGGCGAGTATCAGCGCGGCCGGCCAGTCGGCGCACAGGCGGCAGCGGCCGAACAGCGGCTCCGGCTGACCGCAGCGCCCGCACCACGGCGCCCGCACCGGACGCCAGCGGTGGCGGCAGACGTCGCACACGAGGCGCTGGGAATCGCGGAACGACAGCAAGGCACGGCACTGCAGGCACTCGGCCGGGAGCAGCAGCTGGTCGAGCGCGTTACGCACGCAGCGCTCGGTCCACGGCCGCGCGCATCACCTCCACGGGCGCCGCCCGATCGGGAAAGAAGCGGCTGAACGCGGCGGCTCCCTGCTGCACCAGCACCTCGCGGCCGTCCTGGGCCCGCACGCCGGCCGCCCGCAGGGTACGCACCCAGCGGGTGCCACCGGGCGCGTACACCAGGTCGAGCGCGGCGGCGAGGCGCCGGGCGCGGTCGCCGTCGAGCGGCAGTGGATCCGCGTCCTTGAGGCCCAGGGGCGTGGCGTTGATGGCGACGTCGGGCTGGAGGGCGCCGCGCGCCGGCTCGGCGCGGGCGCCGCTCGTCTGCGCCCAGTCGCTGAACGCCCGGGCCCGCGCCGCGTCGCGCGACACCACGTGCAGGTCCGCCTTGGCCGTCGCCGCCGCCACCGCCACCGCCCGGGCGGCGCCCCCGGTGCCCACCAGCAGCCAGCTGCCGCCCCCGTCGGCGCCCAGCTGGCGCAGCGCGGTGAGAATGCCCGCGACGTCGGTGTTGTCCCCCACCAGCGCTCCGCGTTCGGTCCAGAACGTATTGCACGCGCCCACGCGCGCGCACAGCTCCGTTTTCTGCGCGATACATCGTTCCGCCGCCGCTTTGTGCGGCACGGTGATGTTCCCCGCCCCCCCCACCGCAGGCAGCACCGACAGGAGGCCGGGAAGCGCGGCGGCCGGCGTGGGAAGCGCGACGTACACGGCGTCCAGCCCGAGCGCGCGAATCGCCGCGTTGTGCATCGCGGGGGAGAGCGAATGGGTGACGGGATCGCCGAGCACCACCAACAGGCGCGTGTCAGCGCTGACTTCCACTCGCGAACTCTTTGACGATGCGCTCCACCGCCGCCTGGATCAGTCCCTCGAGCTCGGTGCACGTGTCACGGTACACGTCCAGGTCGCCGCCGAACGGATCGCTCACCTCGGCCTCGTCACCCTCGCGTCCCGCGTACTCGCCCAGCACGAAGACGCGGCCCTCGCCGCCGAGCTCGTCCACGCGCGCCCGGTGGTGGCGCGCCATCGTGAGCATCAGATCGGCGCCCTCGACCAGCTCGCGCGTCAGGAGCCGCGCACGGTGCCCCGAGAGATCGAGCCCGCGCTCGAGCCCGACCAGATAAGCTCCCTCCGACACGGGCGCGCCGTCCCAGGCACCCGTCCCCGCGGACGACACGGCGAGGCCCTCGCTGCCGCGCTCCGCCAGCGCGCGGTCGAGCAGCGCCGCGGCGAGCGGGCTGCGGCAGATGTTGCCGGTGCACACCAACAGGATGCGTTTCGTCTTCGACTCCTCGGGTCTGGCGCCTAGGGGGCGAGCCGCCCAGCCGCGCGCCGCAGCTCGGCGAGCGTGAGCGCTCCTTCGCGGATCAGCCGCGGCGCCTGCCGGGTGCAGTCCACCACGGTCGAGGGAGGCGAGTTGCCCAGCACGCCGCCATCCAGCACGAGTAGCGTCCCTGCCTCCAGCGCCGGCGCGAAATCCCGGACGATCGCCTCCGCCCCGGGCGCCGGCGGCGCTCCAGGCAAGTTAGCCGATGTGGACGTCACCGGCTCTCCCAGGGCGCGCACCAGCCGGGCCATCCCGCGGTGCGAGGTCCAGCGCACGGCGATGCCCCCCTCGGGACCGCGCAGCGCGTCGGGCAGCCGGCCGCTGCCGCCCGGCAGCACCAGCGTCAGGGGACCCGGCCAGAAGGCCCGCGCCAGCGCGCCCGCGGCCTCGCCGAAGGCGAGCCCCTGCTCTTCCGCCATGTCCCGGTCGGCGACCAACAGCAGAAAGGGCTTGTCGGGACGGCGCCCCTTGAGCCGGGCCAGCGCCTGCACCTCGGCGGCGCGCGGCCGCGACCCCAGGCCGTACACCGTCTCGGTCGGATAAGCGATCAGGCCACCGGCGCGGAGATGGGCCACCGTGGGATCCAGTGCGGCCGTCACCTCCGCGTCGGTACGGAACGGGACCGGCCTCACCGCAGCTCACGAGCGAGCGCCTCGGCGATCCGGAAGTCGTCGGCCGTCGTCACTTTCAAGTTGTAGGGCGAGTCGGGCACGACGTCCACGGGCAGGCCCGCGCGCTCACACAGCTCTGCGTCGTCGGTCGGCGCGGCATCGCCGTTCGCGAGCCCCGCGTAGGCCCGCTCGATCATCGCCCGCGGGAACCCTTGCGGCGTCTGCGCCCGCCAGAGACGGTTTCGCGCGACGGTTTTCGTGATACGCTCCTGCTCGACGTCTTTGACGGTGTCGGAAACCGCGATCGCGGCCACGGCGCCGACCCCCGCACGGGCTTTGGCGACTACCCCGTCGATCGTTTCCCGGGTCACGAACGGACGGGCACCGTCGTGGATCAGCACGATGGTCACGTGCTGCGGCAAGACGCGCAATCCCGCGCGCACCGAGTGCGCCCGGGCCGCGCCGCCGGCGACGAGCCTCAGGCGCTCACCCACGAGCTTTGCGAGCCACTCGGGGGGCCGCGTCTCAAACCCCGCCGGCAGGGCGACGACCACGTGGCCGACCTCCGGGTGCGACGTGAAGGGGCGCAGCGCCCGCAGCAGCATGGGGACGCCGAGAATGGGGCGGAATTGCTTCGGCTCTCCGGGTCCGGCCCGCGCGCCCGCCCCCGCGGCCACGATCACGACCCCGACGTCAGGCGGCGAGCCGTCGGGCGAGGTCACCGATGCCGTCCACCGCGACCACGTCGAGACCGGGCAGGATCACGCGCGAGCGGGCCGAGAGGAAGGCGCGCCGGAAGCCTTGCCGCAGCGCCTCGCCCAGCCGCCGCTCCAGGCCCGAGACGGGGCGAATCTCGCCGCCCAGTCCCACCTCCCCGAGGAACACGGCGTCCGGCGGCAGCGGCCGGTCGTGCACGCTCGACACCAGCGCCGCCAGCACGGCGAGGTCGGTCGATGGCTCGACCAGCCGGGCCCCGCCCGTCACGTTGACGAACACGTCGAGGGTCCCGAAGGGCAGCCCGGCGCGGCGCTCGAGCACCGCGAGCAGCACCGCCAGTCGACGGTGGTCGAGCCCCGTCGCCACGCGCTGCGGCGTGCCGAAGCCACTCTTGGCGGCGAGCGCCTGGATCTCGACCAGCAGCGGTCGCGTGCCCTCCATCAGGGCCGTCACCGCCGAGCCCGACACACCGCTGGTGCGGCCGGCGAGGAACGCCGCCGCCGGATCGGCGACCGGCTCGAGGCCGGCGCCGGTCATGGCGAACACGCCGATCTCGTCCACCGAGCCGAACCGGTTCTTTACCGCGCGCAGGATGCGATGGTCCAGCGTGCTCTCGCCCTCGAAGTAGAGCACCGTGTCCACGATGTGCTCGAGCGTCTTGGGGCCCGCGATGCCGCCGCCCTTCGTCACGTGTCCCACGAGCAGCACGGCGGGCCCCGTCTCCTTCGCCAGCCGCATGAGCCGGGCGGCGCACTCGCGCACCTGACCGACGTTGCCGGGAGCGCCTTCCAGCTCGTCGGTGTACGTGGTCTGAATCGAGTCCACGAACACGACCTGCGCGTCCAGGGCGCGCGCGTGATGCGCGATCGCCTCGAGCCGCGTTTCCCCCAGCACGTGGACGGCCCCGGCGTCCAGCGTGAGGCGGTCGGCGCGCAGCCGCACCTGGTCGGGAGACTCTTCCCCCGAGACGTACAGCGTGCGGATGCCGGCGTGCTCGAGGCGCGCCGCGCACTGCAGCAGCAGGGTGGATTTTCCGATGCCGGGCTCGCCCCCCACCAGCACGACCGAACCCGGCACGATGCCGCCGCCCAGCACGAAGTCGAACTCGCGCAGGCCCGTTTGCCACCGCTCCAGACGCGGCCCCCCGCCCAGGGCGGACAGGCGGACCGGCGGACTGCCGGACGGGGAGACGCGATTCCTGTCGGGCCGTCCGCTTGACCGCCCGACGGCCTCTTCCACGAGTGTATTCCACGCCCCGCAGGAGTCGCAGCGGCCCGCCCACTTCGGCTGCTCGGCCCCGCAGTCGGTGCAGCGGAACACCGAATGCGCCCTAGCCACGGATCGCCTCGGCTGGCGCCTCGCGCGACGAGAAGTTGTCGAACCGCGTGTATTCCTTCTTGAAGAACAGCTTCACGGTGCCGGTGGGCCCGTTGCGCTGCTTCCCGACGATGAGCTCCGCCAGGCCCTCGAGGCTCTCGTTGGTCTTGGGGTCGGTTGGGCCGTCGTAGAACTCCTGACGATAGATGAAGCAGACCACGTCGGCGTCCTGCTCGATGGCGCCCGACTCACGCAGGTCGGAGAGCTGCGGCCGGCGGTGCTCGCCGCCGCGCTGCTCCGGCGCGCGCGACAGCTGCGACAAGGCCACCACCGGTACGTCCAGCTCCTTGGCGAGGGCTTTCAGCGAGCGCGAGATGAACGAGATCTCCTGCTGGCGGCTCTCCGCGTCGGTGGGCCCCTGCATCATCTGGAGGTAATCCACCACGACCATACCGATGTCGTGCTCGGCCTTGAGGCGTCGCGCTTTGGAGCGCATCGCCAGGGGTGTGAGCATGGCGGAATCGTCGATCCAGATGGGCGCGGTGCCGAGCAGGCCGGCGGCGCGCGCCAGCTTGGGGTAGTCGTCGTCGCGCAGCTGGCCGCGCCGCAGCCGCTGGGCGTCCACCAGGCCCTCGGAGCAGAGCAGCCGCTGCACCAGCTGCTCCTTCGACATCTCGAGTGAGAACACCGCGACTCGCACCGTGTGCTCGATCGCGGCGTGCTGGACGATGTTGAGCGCGAAGGCCGTCTTGCCCATCGAGGGGCGCGCCGCGATGATCACGAGATCGCCGCGCTGAAAACCCGCGGTGAGCAGGTCGAGGTCCTTGAAACCCGTCGCCACCCCGGTGAGCGCGCCCTGGCTCGTGTGGAGCTGCTCGATCCGCTCCATGGTCGGCCAGATCAGCTCCTTGAGCCGCACGAACTCCTCGGAGCGCCGCAGCTGGGCCACCTGGAACACGCGGTGCTCCGCGTTGTCGAGCACCTCGGCGGACGTGGCGCGACCCTCGTACGCGTCCTGGATGATCGACGTGGCGGCCTCAATCAGGCGCCGCAGCACCGCCTTGTCGCGGACGATACGGGCGTGGTATTCGATGTTGGCGGCCGTGGGGACCACGTCGATGAGGCCGCCCAGGTACTCCATGCCGCCGGCCCGGTCCAGGTCGCCGCGGCGCATCAGCTCGTCGCGCAGCGTGACGGGATCGATCACGTCGCCCCGCTCGGTCAGGGCGAGCATGGCGCGGAACAGCAACCGGTGACCCTCGCGGTAAAACATCGCGTCGTCCAGGACTTCGGCGGCCTTGAGCGCCGCGTCCTGGTCGAGCAGCATGGCGCCGAGCACCGCCTGCTCCGCTTCGTTGCTCCACGGAATCTGGCGACCGGCGAGGTCGGAGTGGCGCTCAGTCGATGAAACGGCGGGCGATGCGGACGTCATCCCAGGTGGGCTTCTTCCAGTTGGGGTTGCGGAGCAGAGCGGCCGGATGGTAGGTGACGATCACCGGGATCCCCCGCAAGCGATGGACCTGATTGCGCAGCGCGCCGAGCGACTGCTTGGTGTTGAGGAGCGTCTGCGCCGCCGTGCCGCCCATGGCCAGAATCACGGCCGGTTTCACCAGCTCGATCTGGCGCAGCAGATACGGGAGGCAGGCGGCGATCTCGTCGTACTGCGGGACCCGATTTTCGGGCGGTCGGCATTTGACCACGTTACAGATGAACACCCGCTCGCGCGGCAGGTCGATCGCCGCCAGGATCTTGGTGAGCAGCTCCCCGGCGGGGCCCACGAACGGCCGGCCCGTTTCGTCTTCCACGCGCCCCGGGCCCTCCCCCACCACCACCAGGCGCGCGTCGGCCGCGCCTTCGCCCGGCACGGCGTGCCGCCGGCCTTCGCACAGCCGGCACTTGGTGCAGTTCGCCACGAGCTGCGCGATGGCGGCGAGCGAGGGCGCCTGCGGGACCGGATCGGTGCTGAACAGGTCGCTGGTGGGCGGATCGTAGGAAAGACCGGCCGGAGGCAGTCCTTCGGGCTTCCCCGGGCTGGCGCCCGGGGTCAGTACTGCGGGGCTTTCGGAAGGGGAAACTGACCCCGGGCGCCAGCCCGGGGAAGGGCCATCCGGCAGGATAACCGGATTCCCCCCGAGCTGCCTCTGCTGTTCCAGAAATTCGCGCGCCAGTGCCCGCCCGTCGCTCACGTCAGCGCTTGCTCCACCGCGTCGAGGATTCGTTCCGCCACGTCGCGTTTGTCGAGCAGCGGCAGCTCGATCGGCGTGCCGCTCTTCCCGATGATCGTGACGCGATTCGTGGAGACTTCAAACCCCGCGCCGGGCTCGAGCGCGTTGTTCAGGATGATGTAGTCGAGATGCTTCTCGCGCAACTTCGCCTGGGCTTGCGCAACGCCGTTCCCCCCCTCCGCCCCCGGCGCCTCCAAGGCAAACCCGACCACCAGGCACCCCGGCGGCCGCTTGAGCGAGGCGAGGATGTCGGGCGTCGCTTCGAGCTCGAGTGTGAGCGTGCCGCTCGCGCGTGGGCGCTTGGCGGCCGCGGGCTGGAGGGGGCGATAGTCGGCGGGGGCCGCGGCCATGACCAACAGGTCCGCGTGTTTCGCGAGGCCGTCGACGGCGCGCTGCATCTCCGCCGTCGTCTCGACGCGGTGCGTGGTCACCCCGAACGGGAGCGGCAGGTCGGAGGGTCCCGACACGAGCACCACCTCGGCGCCGCGCGTGTGGGCGGCCTCGGCGATAGCGTAGCCCATGCGCCCGCTCGACGGGTTCGTCACGACGCGCACCGGATCGAGGTGCTCCCGCGTCGGGCCGGCGGTGACCACGACCTGCTTCCCCAGCCACGGCGCGCGCTGCTCGAGCAACCGCGCTGCGGCGGCGAGCAGCGCCTCGGGTTCGCTCATCCGGCCGGGCCGCTCGCTCGGCCCCTCCGCCAGCGGCCCGGTCTCGGGTCCGATGAAGTGCCACCCGCGCGCCGCGAGGGTCTTCAGGTTGGCGCGGGTGGCCGCATGGGCGTACATGGCGTCGTTCATGGCCGGCGCCGCGAGCACCGGCCCGGTCCGCGCCAGGAGCAGGGCGGTGAGCACATCGTCGGCGAGCCCCAGCGCGGCGCGGGCCAAGAGGTGCGCCGTGGCGGGAGCGACGATCGCCAGGTCGGGCTGGCGCGCCAGCGCGATATGCGCCAGCGCCCGATCGGGCTGCCACAGCGAGGTGAGCACGGGACGCCCAGTGAGCGCTTCGAAGGTGACGGGCCGCACGAACTCGGCTGCGGACGCGGTCAGCACCACGTCCACCGCCGCCCCACCCTCGGTGAGCCGCCGGGCGAGCGTGCAGCTCTTGTAGCACGCGATTCCGCCCGACACGCCGAGGAGGACGTGCCGGCCGGCGAACGACATCAGCCTTCCTGCCGCCGCCGCCGGACGAGCTTGTAGGTGAGCCGGCCGCGCACCAGCTCGTCGAACGCGCGGGTGGTGAGCTTCTCCTCGAAATCCACCGAGCGATCGCGCGGGAACTCGTTCACGAAACGGGCGAACTTGGCGGCCACGAGGACGCCCAGGTACTTGTTCTGCGTCTGCGCGGCCACTTCGCTCGGGGTTACGATCCGCATCACCTGCTCCTTCCGGTAGACTGACTCAGTTGGGCTGCCTCGGTCCTCAGCTGCCGCACGAAGGTCGACAGCAAACTCGCCATGTCGCGCGGCGGGTTTGGCGCGACGTCGCGTCCCTGCACCAGCTCGACCACCTCCCGCACCGCCGTGTCGAGGTCGTCGTTCACGAGCACGCGGTCGTACACCTCTCCGATGTCGCGCCGCGCCGTCTCCACCTCGCGCATCGCGATGTCGATGCGCTGCGAGAGCTCCGCTTCCGTCTCGGTGCGCCGCTTGCGGAGCCGCTCGACCAGGACGCGGGGCGACGGCGGAATCACGAAGCTGACCACGGATCCCGGTCGCGGGTACGCCTTCCGCACCTGGCGCGCCCCCTGCACTTCCACGTCCAGCACCACGTGCCTCCCGCTCGCCAGCACGCGCTCGACCTCGCTCCGCAGCGTGCCGTACAGCTCGCCCGCGTAGGGCGCCCACTCGAGGAACGCGCCCGCGTCCCGGCGCCCCAGGAACTCGTCCCGCGTCAGGAAGTGGTACGCTGCGCCGTCCTGCTCCCCGGCTCGCGCCTTCCGCGTGGTCGCCGACACCGAGTACCCGAACAGGTCGGGGTGCCGGGTCACGAGCTCCCGCGCGATGGTCGTTTTCCCGCCGCCGGAGGGGGCGGCGAGGACGACGACGCGCGGCGCTGGCGTCACTCCAGGTTCTCGAGCTGCTCCCGGAACTTCTCGAGCTCGCCTTTCATCGCGATGACCGTCTGGGCGATCACCGCGTCGTTCGCCTTGGACCCGATCGTGTTCACCTCGCGCAGCACCTCCTGCGCCAGGAACCCGAGCTGCTTCCCCACCGCCCCGTCGCCCGCCAGCGCCTCGCGGCAGGCCGCGAGGTGACTGCGCAGCCGCACCAGCTCCTCGGTGATGTCGACGCGGTCGGCGAGCAGCGCGACCTCGACCGCGAGGCGCTGCTCGTCCACCGGCACCCCGGCCGCCAGTTCCCCTACGGCTTTCTTCAGGCGGGCGAGCTCGGCGCCGAGCCGCTCGGGCGCCCGGTGCTCGACCGCGAGGGCGCCCTCGGCGAGCGCGTCGAGCCGGCCCACGAGCTCCGTTGCCAGGGCCGCGCCCTCGCGCGCCCGCATAGCGACCAGCTGCTGTACCGCGCGCTCGACGATCGGCTCCACCTCGCTCCACTCGGCCGCCGCGCCGTCGCGCTCCAGCGCCAGGACGTCCGGATGCCGCGCCACGAAGGCCAGATCGACCTCGCCCCTGAGCTTGAGCTGCTTCTTGAGCTCCCGCGCCGCCGCCAGCACCTGGCGCGCTCGGGCCAAATCGAGCGTGACCGCGGACTCGGTCGCCGGCGGCTCGCTCCAGCGCGCCGAGAGCGTCACGTGCCCGCGCTCGAGCAGGCGGCGCAGCCGCTCGCGCAGCTGGCTTTCCGTGCCCGCCAGCTCGAACGGCAGCTTCAGCTGCGGGTTGAAGTAGCGGTGGTTCACCGAGCGGATCTCGATCGAGAGCCGCCCGCCGAGGACGCTGCCTTCAGCCGAGCCGTAACCCGTCATGCTCCGCGGCACAGACTCTAAAGCTAGCCGGTCAATTCGTGAACAGCCATCGCACCCCGTAAAACTGGTAGTGACGCGGGTAGTCGAGCCCGGGCACGTAGCTCCCGGTCGCAAGCGTCACGTTGCGCTCGATCCAGAAGATCGTCACGCCCGCGATGCGGATCTCGACGTTCAGCTCGCCGAACGTCTTGCCGGGCAGCGCCAGCGGCGCGCCGCTCGAGTCGAGCCCCGCCACACCCCGGCTCCACGACTCCGACGCGGCTTCCACGCGGAGCGCGAAGATGCCGCTCCGGTACACGCGCCAGAACCGCGAGTAGAACGTGAGCGACACGCGCGTGTGATACGGCGGCTCGAAGTCGTCGCCGCCCCGCACGATCGGGTCGAAGTACCACCCGGCGAGCTCGAGTCCGGGCAGCAGGCGCACCACCCCGTGGGTCGTGAAATAGCGGGCGCGCGGGGCGGGCCCGAATCGGGCGACCGACCCCAGGCTCACCGGAACGCCGATCGGCGCGAACGCGTCGCGTCGCGTCTGGCCGACCTCCCACGTGATCCAATCACGATCCCAACGCAGCGCGCCGGAGACGTCGACGGTGCGTTGCAGCGTGTCGGCGGTATCGACGGCGGCCTGGAGGTCCTTGGCCCACGCGAAATCGCCGTGCACGGAAAACCCGGCGGGGAGCGTGAGCCCCGCCGCGAGGTGGGCGCGGTCGCCGGTACGCCCCAGGCTGTAGCGGGCGCGGCGGACGTCGCCCCACAGGGTGAGCTGCGGGAGCGGACTCCAGCCGGCGCTCCCCTCGAGCTGCCACGGCCGCGCCTCGTCCTCGGTCCGGAAGACGAGGCCCAGGTGCGCGCGCGGCCAGTCGCTCGACAGCTCGAGGCTTCCCTGCGACACGTGGCGGTCGAGCACGGCCGTGTCCTTGCTGGTGCTCGCCGTCGCGAAGCTCGCCTGCGCGGAGAGCCCCAGCCCGTCGTCGCGCGTCGCGGCAAACAGGCGCACGATCCCGTCGCGCCGCTGGCTGTGCCAGTCGGCAATGGCGGTCCCGGCGCTGCGGTGCCAGGTCGAGCTCTGGACCTGGTACTGCGCCCCCAGGTGGGGGTTGGGCAGATACTCCGCCTTGAGCCACAGGTCGACCGAGTTGAACGGTGTGTTGGAAGAACCGGAGATGCCGTCGTTGTTGTTGTAGTCGGCGAGCAGGGAAAGGCCCAACCCCGAGCGCCAGCGGCGCAGGTAGGCGCCGCGGTAGTTCGCCGTACTGACCTCGCCGCTCGCGACGCCGACCTGGGACGTGATCGCCGTGGAGCGCTGGCGCAGCGTGACGAGGTACACGCGCAGCGCGGCCGGGAGCACGACGACGTCCACGCGCTCGAGCGGCGCGAGCGAGATGCGGGCCGGGTCGAGGTACAGCGAATCGCGCCCCAGTGGGAGAAAGGGGACGCCGTCCCAATAGAGCTCGAGCCCCGCCGGCCCGCGTCCGCCGTACAGCACCGGCTCCGCCGCGCCGTAGATCCCACCCCGCGCCACGTACACGCCGGGAATGTGGGCCAGCAGATCGGACAGCGTCTGGATGTTCGAGAGGGCGAACGAGTCGGCGGTGAAGCTGTAGCGCGTGCCGCGGGGGGCGGGGCCGGCAGGAATCCGCGCGGGGAACACCGGGAGGTAGCGGGCGACGGTGTCGGCCCTCGTGCTGTCGCGACGCGCGGTCGAATCGCGGGCGGTGGAATCGCGGACGGTGGTGTCGCGCCGTGCCGTAGTGTCGACTTGCGCCGCCGCCGCGGCCGCGAGCGAGAGCAGAACGGCCGCGCAGCCCAGGCCGCGCGTCACGCCCCCGCGCGCTTGAGGATGAACTCGGTGAAGAGCCGCACACCGACCGCGGTGGGACCCTTGACCTGGTGCGGCCCCTCGCCTTCGGTGTAGGCCGTTCCGGCGATGTCGAGGTGCACCCAGGGGAAGCCCTCCGCGAATTCGCGCAGGAACCAGCCACCCGCGATGGACCCGGCTCCCCGGCCTCCGGAGTTCTTCATGTCCGCGATGTCCGACTTGAGCAGGTCGCGATACTCCTCCCACAACGGCAGCGGCCAGCAGCGCTCGCCCGCGCGCTCGCCCGCCTCGCGGACTTCGGCGAGCAAGGCCTCGTCGTTGCCCATCATGCCGATCGCGACCTGCCCCAGCGCGACGACGACCGCGCCCGTGAGCGTGGCGATGTCGATCACGGCCACCGGCTTGAAGCGCTTCACGTACGACAGGGCGTCGCACAGGATCAGCCGTCCCTCGGCGTCGGTGTTGATGATCTCGATCGTCTTTCCCAGATGACTCTTCACCACGTCGCCCGGCTTGACCGCCGTTCCGGAAGGGAGGTTCTCCGTCGACGGGATGACGCCGACGACGTTGAGCCGCGGCTTGAGCCGACCCAGCGCTTCGAACGTCCCCAGCACGGCCGCCGCGCCGGACATATCGAACTTCATGTCTTCCATGTTCTGCGCCGGCTTGATCGAGATGCCGCCCGAATCGAACGTGACGCCCTTCCCCACCAGCGCTACCGGTGGGTCGGCCGCTCCCGCGCCGCGGTACTCGAGCACGATGAAGCGCGGCTCCTGTTGGCTGCCCTGCGCCACCGCCAGCAGCGCGCCCATGTTCTCCTGCCGCATCTGGGCCCGGTCGAGCACGCTGCAGGTGAAGCCGTGCTGGTCGGCGAGCTGCTTGGCCCGGTCGGCCAGGTAGGCCGGCGTGCACACGTTGCCGGGCTGCATCTGGAGGTAGCGGGTCAGGAAATGGCCGGCGGCAATCGCTTCGCCCAGCCGCTCCCCGGCGCCGACGGCCTTGGCTTCCTTCGCGTCGCACGCGACGGCGACCGCCTCGACCTCGGCCTTCGGCTCGTCGGGGGCGGCCTTGAGCTCGGTGAAGGCCCAGGCCCCCTGGGCCGATCCTTCGACCACGACCTGCCCCACGTCGGCGGCGGCGATGCCGTTGCGGGCTTCGGCGGCGAGCGCGAACGTGAATTGCGTCGCGCCCAGGGCACGGGCGCGCTTCGCGGCGACGGCGGCAGCCCGTCGAATGGCAGCGCGTGTCACTTCCCCCGTCTTTCCCAACCCCACCAGCAGCAGGCGCTGCGGCTTGGCGCCGCTCGGGTAGAGCAGCGCCGTTTCATCACGCTTGCCCTTGAAGTCGCCGCTCGTGATCGCGCGTGCCACGACCCCGCCCGCCGCGCGGTCCAGCTCCGCGAGCGACGCGGGGACCGCGCCACCCTGCGCCAGCGCCACGGCGAGCAGCGGCGTCTCGATTTGGGCGAGCGGTGCCGTGAGGGTCGTGCCGGTCATCTTAGACATGCTCGATTATGCCTTCGGCGAATCGCGAGGTCGAGACCTCCGTCGCGCCGGGCATCTGCCGGGCGAGGTCGTACGTGACGCGGCGCGACCGGATCGCGCCGCCGAGCCCCCGCACGATCGCCTCCGCCACGTCGGTCCAGCCGAGCTCCTCGAACATCATGGCGCCCGACAGGATCACGCTCCCGGGGTTGACCTTGTCGAGCCCCGCGTACTTGGGCGCGGTGCCGTGCGTCGCCTCGAACACGGCGTAGCCGTCGCCCACGTTGCCGCCGGGCGCCAGCCCCAGGCCGCCCACCTGCGCCGCCGCCGCATCGGACAACAGGTCGCCGTTCAGGTTGGGGGCCGCGATCACCGAGTACTCGTCGGGGCGCAGCACCAGCTGGGCAAACATGGCGTCGGTGATGCGGTCCTTGATCACTACCCGTCCCCCGTCCCCCGTCTCCCCTCCCGCGTCCGCCTCTGGTACCGTCTGGTCGCCGAACTTTTCTTTCGCGACCTCGTATCCCCACTCCCGGAACCCGCCCTCGGTGAACTTCATGATGTTGCCCTTGTGCACCAGCGTCACCGAGCGGCGGCCGGTACGGAGCGCGTACTGGATCGCCTTCACCACCAGGCGCTGCGAGCCGAACTGCGACATCGGCTTGATGCCGATCGCGCTGCCGGGCCGGATCTTGGCGCCAAACCGCTCCGTCAGAAAGCCGATCACGGCATCGGCTTCCCCGCTGCCGGCGCGGTATTCCACGCCGGAGTACACGTCCTCGATGTTCTCTCGAAAGATCACGACGTCGAGGCGCTGCGGCTCGCGCATCGGGCTCGGCACGCCCTCGAAGTAGTGCACCGGGCGGATGCAGGCATACAAGTCGAGCAGCTGGCGCAGGGTGACGTTGAGCGACCGGATCCCGCCGCCCACCGGGGTCGTGAGCGGGCCCTTGATGGCGACGCGGTGCGCCCGGATCGCGTCGAGGGTCGCGTCGGGGAGCCAGTTGCCCACCTGCTTGAAGGCCTTCTCGCCGGCGAGCACTTCGAGCCACTCGACGCGCCGCTTGCCGCGGCCGACCTTGTCGACCGCCGCGTCGAACACCCGGCGCGCCGCGCGCCAGATGTCGGGTCCCGTCCCGTCTCCTTCAATAAAAGGAATGACCGGGCGGTCTGGCACCACCCATTGGCCGTCCCGGTATTGGATGCGCTCGCCCATCGTAGGACGCTCCTGCGGGGAATATCCGGTTTCTGTAGCGGTAAGGTGGGTGGAGTCTACACGACCCAGACAGGGTTGCGCCAGGCGAAACGCTCACCGTACACTTGAGACGATGCGCAGCGCTCCGAGATCGATACTCTTCACGCTGGCGGCCGCCTGCTGGCTCGCCGCGGGTCCGGGCGGGCTGACCGTCCGGGAGGTGCTCGTGTGCCGCCATCACGCCGCGCACCACACGGCGGGTCACCATCCCGCGTCTCCGGCGGACGGCCCGTGCTTCTGCGACCAGATGGCGGGCGCGCTCGATCTCGCGGTCTCGACGGCCGTTCCCACGCCGCTGGCGCCCCCGTTGAGCATCCTGCCGCCGGTTGCCGCACCATCGCCCCTGTCCCGAGTCCCCAGTCC
>WNGN01001827.1_pt1 | contig 19259 bp, 16 predicted proteins | sample 5400561 | NCBI WGS metagenome assembly WNGN01 (sample SAMN13153379, study PRJNA577476) | soil metagenome | isolation source: 115 cm soil or saprolite under Garry oak tree replicate 2 | place: USA:California | collected 2016-06-15
CATCCCGCCGGCGGTGCGGATCGTCGTCGCCGACGACCATCAGGTCGTCCGCGCCGGCTTCGCCGCGCTGCTGGACACCCAGCCGGACTTCACGGTCGTCGGCACGGCCTCCGACGGGGCGGAAGCGGTCCGGATCTGCCTCCAGCTGCGCCCCGACGTCGTCCTGATGGACGTCCGCATGCCCGGCCTGGACGGCATCGAGGCCACCAGGCAGCTGGCCGGCTCCGGAGCCGGCGGGCCGCGCATCCTCATCCTGACGACCTTCGACCTGGACGAGTATGTCTACGACGCGCTGCGCGCCGGTGCCAGCGGGTTCCTGCTCAAGGACGTCACCGCCGAGCGGCTCTTCGACGCCGTGCGGGTCATCGCCGCCGGCGACGCGCTGCTCGCGCCGACCATCACCCGCCGGCTCATCAGCGAGTTCGCCCTGCAGCACCCCAAGCCGGACGCCCCAGCCACGGACGCGCTCGCCGCGCTCACCCCGCGCGAGACGCAGGTCCTGCGGCTGGTCGCCGAGGGCCTGTCCAACCCCGAGATCGCTGCCCGGCTGGTGGTCACCGAGGAGACGATCAAGACCCACGTGAGCCGCGTGCTGAGCAAGCTCGGGCTCCGCGACCGGACGCAGGCCGTCGTGATGGCCTACGAGTCCGGCCTGGTCGTGCCGCGCTCAGCCAGGTGAGCCCACGCGGGGCGGTCACCGCCTGTCGTCACGGTGACCGCACCGCCGCGGCGCCGAGCGCCGGCTTGTGCCCTCAGGCCGGCTGGACGAGGCCGATGACGTTGCCGTCCGCGTCCTTCACGGTCGCGATCAGCTTGCCCCCGCCGACGTCGGTGATCTCCTGCTGCGCTTCCGCGCCGGCCTCCAGGAGCGCCTTCAGGGTGCTGGTGATGTCGTCGACATCCCAGTAGCCGACAGGTCCCGTCATGCCCTTGCCGTGGCCATTGGGATCCAGACCGAGCTCCTGGTCTCCGACCCTGAAGCCGACGTAGTACGGCTCGTCCGCGTAAGGCTCCACGCCCAGCAGCTCCCTGTACACGGCCTTGGCCTTCGCGAGGTCCCTGACGGGGTGGACGATCGTCTTCATGCCATCGGTCATGGGTGCTCCTCCTGTTGCTCGTCACATCGGCGGGGTTCCGCCGGTCGGTGATATGACAGTCCGCGATGGAGGAATGTGACGATGGAACAACACGACTGGCTGGCGGAGCAATTCGAGGCGCACCGCATCCACCTGCGGGCGGTGGCCTACCGGATGCTCGGCTCGCTGAGCGAGGCCGACGACGCGGTCCAGGAGACCTGGCTACGACTCAGCCGCTCCGACACCAGCGGCGTCGACAACCTGGCCGGATGGCTGACGACGATCGTGGCGAGGGTGTGCCTGAACATGCTCCAGTCGCGCAAGTCGCGGCGCGAGGAGCCCGTGGGCGCGGACCTGCCTGACCCGGTCGCGGGCGACGAGGACGGCATCGACCCCGAGCACGAGGCACTCCAGGCCGACTCGGTCGGGCTGGCGATGCTGGTGGTGCTCGATACGCTGGCGCCCGCCGAGCGGCTGGCGTTCGTGCTCCATGACATGTTCGCCGTGCCGTTCGACGAGATCGCTCCCATCGTCGAGCGCTCCCCTGCCGCGGCCCGGCAGCTCGCCAGCCGCGCCCGCCACCGGGTGCAGGGCGCGGGTGTGGCCCGCGACCCCGACCCGCCGCGCCAGCGAGCGGTCGTCGGCGCCTTCCTGGCTGCCTCACGCGGCGGCGACTTCGACGCGCTGCTCGCGCTGCTCGACCCGGACATCGTGCTCCGAGCCGACCGCGCCGCCGTGCAAGCGGGCGCGGCGCAGGAGGTCCGCGGTGCGGCGGCCGTGGCCGAGACCTTCTCGGGGCGCGCCCAGGCCGCACAACCGGCGCTCATCAACGGCGCGGCCGGAGCCGTCTGGGCTCCGGGTGGACGCCCGCGAGTCGTGTTCAGCTTCACGGTCGCGGGCGGGAAGATCGTCGCCATCGACCTGCTCGCCGATCACGAGCGCCTGCGCCAGCTCGACCTGGAGATCCTCGAACGCTGACGGGCGACACCGCCATCGCAGGCTAACAGCGGCCCCTTCGGAGGCGACCCGCTCCGCGACCGCCCTTCCGATCCCGGAGCTTCCTCTGGTCACCGCCACGACCTTGGATGCCAGACGAGCTGTCATGTCCCCATGCGCGAGCGGGACCACGGCGTCCGCCTCCAGCCCTACCCGGACGGTCCCACCGGGGCGTGACCTCCGCCCCGCCAGTGCGCAGGCCGCTCCAGCGAGGGTGGCAGCCTGGTGCCGGCACTGCCCCTGGCCGCGTCGAGCTGCGCCTGGATGAGAAACAGGCTCCCGGTGAGGTCGGCACCCCCAAGCTCGGCTCCCCGGAGGTCGGCGCCGGTGAGGTCGGCCACGCGCAGGTCGGCGCCCTCCAGGTCGGCACCGATGAGTGACGCGCCACGGAGGTTGGCGCCGCGCAGGTCGGCTCCCCGGAGGTCCTTTCCGATGAGGTCGGCGCCCCTGCGGTCGATCGGCTGGGGCCGGAGGCCGGCCCGCACCAGCTCGCTCGCGCGGAGCAGCAGCGCATTGACGGCTCGCCGGTGTGCCGCCACGTCAAGCTCCAGGAGCGCGTCGGAAGGGAGCTCGGTGAGGCGTTCGGTCTCCTCCAGGGCGCGGCCGAGCTCGCCGTGGAGCGGGCGGGCCGGTTGCAGGCGCAGCGCCTCGGTCAGGTACCAGAGCAGCTCGTGGAGCTGCTGCATGATCGCGAAGGCCTCGAACATCCGCGTGGTGGTGTGCGGGGCACGCTGTCAGTCCTGTTTGCCGAAGGTGACCTGGGCGAGACGCTGATGGATGCCGCAGCGGAAGGCGGCTTGCAGGTTCGGACAGGCCTGCCCGGCGGGCTTGTCGATGGCGAAGTCCGCCGAGGCGGAGAAGGCCGGCGCGACACAGCACAGCCCGAAGCAGCGTTCGCAGTCGGCTCGCAGGTCGCGGCGGCGCCCGTCCGGGTCGGGTGCCGCGGGCCGGGATCCCTCAGGCATGGGGGTCCTCCACCCCTTGGAGGGCGACGCTCTCGATGATGGCGGCGACCTCCAGCGGGACGCTCCCAACCAGATGGGCACCGCGCGGCTGCTTCATCGGCCCCGGCCTCCTCACCACGCTCAGGACCGTACCGTCTGCCAGGATATTCGTGACGTGGTGAGCGAACATCACCTCGACAAGTCGTAAGGGCGCTCCGAGGGGGATTGCATGGACGGGGTTTACGGATGACATCTGAGTGGGAGGGGCTGCCCGCCGCCATGGGCGGGCAGGTCACACTGGGCGGCGAGGTGGTGGTGAACCGCCTCGGCTTCGGCGCGATGCGGATCACCGGCCCCGGCATCTGGGGCGAACCGGACGACCGGCCCGAGGCGTTGCGCGTGCTGCGCAGGGCGGTCGAGCTGGGCGTCAACTTCATCGACACGGCGCACTCGTACGGTCCCGAGGTCAGCGAGCGGCTGATCGCCGAGGCGCTGCATCCGTATCCCGACGGCCTGGTGATCGCCACCAAGAGCGGGCTCCAGCGCCGCGGCCCGGGCATCTGGTTCCCGGACGGCAGGCCCGCGACCATCCGGCGCGACTGCGAGCGGAGCCTGACGTTGCTGCGGGCCGAGACGATCGACCTCTACCAGCTCCACACCGTCGACCGCAGGGTGCCGATCGAGGAATCGCTCGGGACGATGGTCGAGCTCCAGGGTGAGGGCAAGGTGCGCATGATCGGCGTCTCCAACGTCAGCGCCGGCCAGCTCCGGCAGGCGCAAGCCGTCACCGGGATCGTCTCGGTCCAGAACCGCTACGACCTCGGCTCCCGCGGCGGCGACGACGTGCTCGCTGCGTGCCAGCGGGAGGGCATCGCCTTCCTCCCCTGGAGGCCGCTCGGCGGCGGCGCCCTCACCCGCACCCGGCAGCTCGAGCGCCTGGCGGCCGCGCACGACGCCAGCGGGGCGCAGGTCGCCATCGCCTGGCTGCTCGCGCGCTCGCCGGTGATGCTGCCCATCCCCGGCACCTCCTCGGTCGCGCACCTCGAGGAGAACGTCGCCGCGGCCGCGCTGCGGCTGTCACCGGAGGAGCTCGTCCGGCTGGCCTGAGCTGGCGATCGTGCGGTCGCTCCCCCGCCGGCGTCCCGACCCGGGCACCGACCCGGCGAACCAGCCGAGCGACGCCGCGGTCTCGGTCTACGGGGCCGTCGCCCGCAAGCGGTAAGCGCCGCCGAACGGTCGCGAACCGGCCGGTGATCCTGAACAGCTCGGTCGACTCGATCAGAAGAATTCAGGCAACGCGCAGAGCTGCCGAAGAGGGAGCATGCTGCGATGGATCGTTGGCTCCAGTCTGAAGTTCAGACTCCTGGTCGTGCCGGTCGCCGCGGCACTGATCCTGCTCGGGAGCGTTCAGCTCGGGCGCGCCCCGGTCGACGTCCTGCCGGAGTTCTCGCCGCCACAGGTGCGCATCCAGACCGAGGCGCTCGGCCTGTCGGCCAACGAGGTCGAGCAGATGATCACCGTCCCGATGGAGCAGGACCTGCTCAACGGGGTGGCCTGGCTGAAGACGATCCACTCCGAGTCGATCCCGGGGCTGTCCTCGATCGATCTGGTCTTCGAACCGGGGACCAACCTCCAGCGCGCCCGCCAGCTCGTCGCGGAGCGGATGACCCAGGCGGCGGTCGGCATCCCGCACGTCTCCAAGCCACCGGTGATGCTCCAGCCGACCTCCTCGACCAGCCGGGTCATGATGATCGGCCTCACCTCCAGGGACCTGTCGCTGATCCAGATGTCGGTGCTGGCCCGGTGGAAGATCCGGCCCCGCCTGATGGGTGTGCCGGGGGTCGCCAACGTCGCCATCTGGGGTGAGCGGGACCAGCAGCTCCAGGTCCAGGTCGACCCGGAGCGGCTGCGGAAGCGGGGCGTCTCGCTCGACCAGGTGCTCACCACCACCGGCAACGCGCTGTGGGTGTCGCCGCTGAGCTTCGTGGAGGCCTCCACGCCCGGGACCGGCGGGTTCGTCGACAGCCCCAACCAGCGGCTCGGCATCCAGCACGACCTGCCGATCAGCACGCCCCGCGACCTGGCGCAGGTCACCGTCGAGGACACCAAGGGCAAGCTGCGGCTGGGCGACGTCGCCAGGGTCGTCTCCGACCACCAGCCGCTGATCGGCGACGCCGTGGTCTCCGACGGGCCCAGCCTGCTGCTGGTGATCTCCAAGCTGCCGAGGGCCAACACCCTGGAGGTCACCCGCGGCGTGGACGCGGCGCTGGCCGCGCTGGCGCCCGGGCTGGGTGGCATCCAGACCGACTCCACCATCTTCCGGCCGGCCAGCTTCATCGAGTCCGCCATCCGCGACGTCGGTCTGGCGCTGCTGGTCGGGCTGGCGCTGGCGATCGCGCTGCTGGGCTTCGCGTTCTTCGACTGGCGCAGCGCGCTGATCGGGCTGGTGGCGATGGTGCTGTCGCTGGTGGTGGCGGCGCTGGTCCTGCAGGCGCGGGGAGCCACCTTCAACGTCATGGTCCTGGCCGGCCTGGTGGTCGCGCTCGGGGTGGTGATCGACGACGCCGTGATCGACCTCGACAACATCCGGCGCCGCCTGCGCGAGCGGCGCCTCCAGGGGGACCAGCGGTCCGCCGCCGCGGTGGTGCTGGACGCCTCGGTGGAGATGCGCGGCCCGGTCGTCCACGCCACCCTGATCCTGGTGGTGGCGGCCGTGCCGACACTGCTGGTGCAGGGCCTGACCGGCTCGTTCCTGCGCCCCCTGGCGGCCGCCTACGCGCTGGCGCTGCTGGCCTCGCTGGTGGTGGCGCTGACGGTCACCCCGGCGCTGGCGCTGCTGCTGTTCGGGGACCGGACGGTGGAGCGGCGGCCGTCTCCGCTCTCCGCCTGGCTCCAGCGCGGGTACACGGTGGCGCTGTCGCGCTTCGTCGCCCGCTGGCGGGGCGCCTACCCGGTCGTCGGCGTGATCGCGCTGGCCGGGCTGCTGGCCGCGCCGCAGCTCGGGAGCGGCCCGCTGGTGCCGCCGCTCCACGACAGAGACCTGCTGATCCGCTGGGAGGGCGCGCCGGGCGCCTCGCGCCCCGAGATGGACCGGATCACCGCGCTCGCCACCCACGAGCTGCGGTCGGTTCCCGGCGTCAGCGCGGTCGGGGCGCACGTCGGGCGGGCCGTGACCTCCGACCAGGTGGTCGAGGTCAACGCCGGCGAGCTGTGGGTCAACATCGCCCCCAAGGCCAACTACCAGGCGACCGTGTCCGCGATTCGCAAGGTCGTCGACGGCTACCCCGGCCTGCGCGACAGCGTCCTGACCTACCCGCAGGAGCGGCTCGACGAGGCACAGGGCGGCGCCGCCAACGCGCTCACCGTGCGCGTCTACGGCCAGGACCTGGGCGTGCTGCGCTCCAAGGCCGAGGAAGTGCGCAACCTGCTCGCCCACACCGACGGCGTGGTCGCGCCGCGGCTGGACGTCCCGCCCGACGAGCCGACGGTGGAGATCGAGGTGAACCTGGCCGAGGCGCAGCGCCACGCGATCAAGCCGGGCGACGTGCGCCGAGCGGCCGCCACCCTGCTGTCCGGCCTGGTGGCCGGCAGCCTCTTCGAGGAGCAGAAGATCTTCGAGGTGGTCGTGCGGGGCACGCCCTCCACCGGCCACAGCCTGAACAGCATCCGCGACCTGCTGATCGACACGCCGAGCGGTGGCCACGTGCGCCTCGGGCAGGTCGCCCAGGTGCGCATCCGGCCGGACCCCAACGTCATCGAGCACGACGACGTGTCACGCCGCGGCGACGTCGCCGCGGATGTGCGCGGCCGCTCGGTGAACGCCGTGGCCGGCGAAGTCAAGCGCGGCCTCGCCACCATCCCGATGCCGCTCGAATACCACGCGGAGCTGCTCCGCCCGAACACCGCCCGCCAGGACCCGCTGGGCCGCTCGGTGGGCGTGGGGATCGCCGCGGCGGTGCTGGTGTTCCTGCTGCTCCAGGCGGCCTTCGGGAGCTGGCGCCTGGCCACCCTGCTGTTCATGACGCTGCTGCTGTCGCTGGTGGGGGGCGTGGCGGCCGCGGCGGCGGCCGGGCAGATCAGCTCGCTGGCGCTGCTGGCCGGCCTGTTCACGGTGCTGGCGATCGCCACCCGCAACGGGCTGGTGCTGCTGCGCCGCTACCAGCAGCTCGAACGGGACGAGGGAGCGCCGTTCGGCCCCGGGCTGGTGCTGCGCGGCTCGCGGGAGCGGCTGGTGCCGATCGTGCTGACCGCGCTGGCGACCGTGCTCGCCCTGCTGCCGTTCCTGGTCTTCGGCAGCAGGCCGGGCCTGGAGACCGTGCGCCCCCTGGCCGTGGTGGTGGCGGGCGGGCTGGTGACCTCGACCCTGGTCAGCCTGTTCGTCGTCCCGCTCGCCTACCTGCGGTTCGGGCCCGTCTCCGAGAGGAGGGAGCAGGATGCGGCGGTGTAGGCGGTCGATGGTGGCCGGGCTGCTGGTCGCCGGGCTGCTGGTCGCCGGGCTGGCGCTCACGGGGTGCGCCAGGACCTCGGGCAGTGGCAGCGGCGAGCCCGAGAGCTTCAGCCATTCCGCGGCCAAGGTCGAGCACATCGAGGGCTCGGACCTCGCCCGGGTGACGCTGTCCCAGCACGCGGCCGCACGGATCGGCCTGCGGACCACCGAGGTCCGCGCCGGGCGGGACGGACGCACGGTGGTCCCCTACGATGCCGTGCTGTACGACGAGCACGGCGGGACCTGGGTCTACACCAGCATCAGGTCGCTGACGTTCGTCCGGCAGCGGATCACCGTCGAGCGCATCGAGGGCGACCAGGCGATCCTGGCGAGCGGCCCGCGCGCGGGCACCACGATCGTGACCGTCGGCTCCGAGGAGCTGCTCGGCGCCGAGCTCGGCGCCGGCGGAGACTAGGGGGCCCGCGCCGATGATGCGCTGGATCGTCGGGTCGAGCCTCAGGTTCCGCTACATCGTGGTGGCGCTGGCCGCGGCCATGATGGCGCTCGGCATCGTGCGGCTCCACGACATCCCCGTGGACGTGTTCCCCGAGTTCGCGCCGCCGCGCGTGGAGATTCAGACCCCCTGCCTGGGGCTCACCGCCGCCGACGTGGAGTCGCTGATCACCGTCCCCCTGGAGGACGCGCTGAGCGGGGTGCCTGGGCTCGACGACCTGCGCTCCAAGTCGGTCCCCCAGCTCTCCTCCATCGAGCTGATCTTCAAGCAGGGAACCGACCTCATCCACGCGCGCCAGCTCGTGCAGGAGCGCATCGCCACGGTGGTCCCCACCCTGCCCACCTGGGCGAGCCCGCCGTTCATGATGCAGCCGGTGTCGGCGACCAGCCGGGTCATGAAGATCGGGCTCTCCTCCAGGACCCGCTCGCTGATCGACATGTCGATGATCTCCTACTGGACGATCCGGGCCCGGCTGCTGCGGGTGCCGGGTGTGGCGAACGTCGCGATCTGGGGCGAACGGCTCCAGATGCTCCAGGTGCAGGCCGACCCGGAGCGATTGCGCTCCCACCACGTCTCGCTGGAACGGGTGATGGAGACCACCTCGGACGCGCTGGACGTCGGCATCCTGCAGTTCTCGGACGGCTCGGTGGTCGGCACCGGCGGCTCGATCGAGACCCCCAACCAGCGGCTCCAGGTCCGGCACGTGCTGCCGGTCGTGACCCCAAAGGACCTTTCCCAGGTCACCATCCAGAACCAGGACGGCAAGGCCCTGCGCCTGCGTGACGTGGCCAGGGTGGTGGAGGACCACCAGCCGCTGATCGGCGACGCGGTCATCAACGACGGCCCCGGCCTGATGCTGGTGGTCGAGAAGCTGCCCTGGGCCAACACCCTGGACGTGACCCGCGGCGTGGACGCGGCGCTGGCGTCGCTGCGGCCCGGCCTGAGCGGCATCGACGTCGACCCGACCATCTTCCGGCCGGCCTCCTTCATCGAGTCGTCGATCCACAACCTCACCACCGCCCTGCTGCTGGGCTGCCTGTTCGTGGTGCTGGTCCTCGGCCTGTTCCTGTTCGAGTGGCGCAGCGCGCTGATCAGCCTGGTGTCGATCCCGCTGTCGCTGATGGCGGCGGGACTGGCGCTCTACGCGCGCGGCGCCACCATCAACACCATGGTCCTGGCGGGGCTGGTGATCGCCGTCGGGGTGGTGGTCGACGACGCCATCGTCGACATCGAGAACATCGTGCGGCGGCTGCGCCAGTACCGGCGCGAGGGGACCGACAAGTCGACCGCGTCGATCGTCCTGGAGTCCTCGCTCGAGGTCCGCGGCCCGATCATCTACGCGACCCTGATCATCGTCGTGGCGGCCGTGCCGGTCTACTTCCTCCAGGGGCTGACCGGGGCGTTCTTCCGCCCGCTGGCGCTCTCCTACGCGCTGGCGGTGCTGGCCTCGCTGGTGGTGGCGCTGACGGTGACGCCGGCGCTGGCGCTGCTGCTGCTGCGACGGGCGCCGCTGGAGCGGCGCGGGTCCCCGGTGGTCGGCTGGCTCCAGCGCGGCTACACCGCGGCGCTGTCCAGGGTCGTGCAGCGGCCCGTGTGGGCGTACGCGACCGTGGCGGTGGTGGTGGCGGCCGGGATCGCGGTGGTGCCCTCGCTCGGGGAGTCGCTGTTCCCCACCTTCAAGGAGCGGGACTTCCTGATGCACTGGGTGACCGCGCCCGGGACCTCCCACCCGGAGGAGGTGCGGATCGTCGAGCGCGGCAGCCGCGAGCTGCGGTCCATCCCGGGCGTGCGCAACTTCGGCTCCCACATCGGCCAGGCGCTGCTCGCCGACGAGGTGGTCGGCGTCAACGCAGGTGAGAACTGGGTCAGCGTGGATCCCAAGGCCGACTACGACAAGACGCTCGCAGCCATCCAGCGGGTCGTCTCGGGCTACCCCGGCCTCTACACCGACGTGCAGACCTACCTCAACGAGCGCATCAAGGAGGTGCTGACCGGCACCAGCGAGGCCCTGGTGGTGCGCATCTACGGCCAGGACCTGGCGGTCCTTCGCGACAAGGCCGCCGAGGTCGAGAAGGTCATGTCCGGGGTCCCCGGCGTGGTCGAGGCGCACGCCGACTTCGAGGTCGAGGTGCCGCAGGTCGACGTCGAGGTGAACCTGGCGGCCGCCAGGCGCTACGGGATCAAGCCCGGCGACGCCCGCAGGGCGGCCGCCACGCTGGTGTCGGGCGAGGAGGTCGCCGACGTCTTCCGCGGCGGCAAAACCTACGACGTGCAGATCTGGAGCACCCCGAGGACCCGCCGGAGCCTCACCAACATCGAGGACCTGCCGATCGACACGCCCAGCGGCCGGCAGGTGCGCCTGGGCGACGTGGCGAGCGTGCGGGTGCGGCCGGCACCCAACCTCATCGAGCGCGACAACAACTCGCGCCGCATCGACGTCGGCGCCAACGTGCGCGGCCGCGACCTCGGCTCGGTCGCGCGCGACGTCTCGACCCGCCTGCGCCAGGTGTCGTTCCCGCGCGGCTACGACACCAAGCTGCTCGGCGAGTACCAGGAGCGGCAGGCCGCCCAGCGCAACCTGCTGCTGTACGCGGTGGCCGCGCTGATCGGCATCCTGCTGCTGCTGCGGATGGCCTTCGGGAGCTGGCGGCTGTCGACGCTGACGCTGTTGACGCTGCCGATGGCGCTGGTCGGCGGAGTGCTGGCCGCCTACATCGGCGGCGGGGTGCTGTCGCTGGGCTCGCTGGTGGGCTTCTTCACGGTGATGGGCATCGCCGCCCGCAACGGCATCCTGCTGATCAACCACTACCAGCACCTGGAGCAGCACGAGGGCGAGTCCTTCGGTCCGGGGCTGGTCCTGCGCGGCGCTCGAGAGCGGCTCTCGCCGATCCTGATGACCGCGTTGGCGACCGGGCTGGCGGTGGTGCCGCTGGTGGTCGCCGGCCAGATCCCCGGCCACGAGATCGAGCACCCACTGGCGGTCGTCATCCTCGGCGGCCTGTTCACCTCGACCCTGCTCAACCTGTTCGTCGTGCCCTCGCTCTACCTGCGCTTCGGCAGGCGCCCCAGTCGATCGGAGGGGAAGGCATCATGATCAGACGGGTCACCGCGCTCGCGGCGGTGGCGGCGACCGCCCTGGCGCTGGCCGCCTGCGGACCGGGCGGGTCCGGCGGGTCGGGCGCGCCCACGTCCACCCCGCACGCCGCGCAGAACGTCACCGACAAGGACTTCGACCGCGGCAGCTTCCACGACCCGACCGCCATCGACAACCAGTGGATGCCGCTGCGGCCCGGCACCCAGCTCGTCTACGTCGGCTACATCAACGACGAGGACGGCCGGGTCGAGCACCGCGTGGTGTTCACCGTCACCGACCTGACCAAGGTGATCGACGGCGTGCCCAACGTGGTGGTCCTGGACCGCGACTACAACGACAGCCAGCTCACCGAGGCGGAGCTGGCCTTCCAGGCGCAGGACGACACCGGCACGGTCTGGAGCTTCGGCGAGTACCCCGAGGAGTGGGAGAACGGCAAGTTCACCGGCGCGCCGGACACCTGGATCGCCGGGCAGGCCGGCGCACGGGCCGGCATCCTCATGCGGGCCGAGCCGCAGGTCGGGACGCCCCAGTATCTCCAGGGATGGGCGCCGGCGATCGATTTCTCCGACACCGCCAAGGTGCTCCGCACCGGGCAGCGGGCCTGCGTGCCGGTGCGCTGCTACGACCACGTGCTGGTCACCGACGAGTGGAGCCCGTCGGAGCCGGCCGCGCACCAGCACAAGTACTACGCCGCCCAGGTGGGCAACGTCCGCGCCGACTTCGCCGGGAGCGAGGACAAGGACAAGGAGACCCTCTCGCTGGTCAAGGTCGTCCACCTCGACCAGCCCGGGCTGGCCGCCATCCACCAGCAGGCGCTGGCGATGGACAAGCACGCCTACACCGCCAGCAGGAAGCTCTACCAGCACACCCCGCCCGCGAGCTGATCCCGCCGGTCGCCGGTTGCCGGGTCGATCCGGGGCGCCGCAAATTCATCCCATCCGGGTGATCACGGCTCACCCGGGCTGGTGGGACCGTGCCCCATGCCGCACCTTGCGGACAATGGAGGGGGGAATCCACATGTCAGAGCGCACCACGACCGACTGGGACCGCGCAGAGCGCATGGATCGTCGGGATCAGATGGACCGGGGCGATGGCAGCCGGGAGGTCTCCGGCTGGGCCGTCGGCGGCACGGTCTTCGCGGCGGTGCTCATGATGATCGCCGGCGTGTTCCAGGTGATCGCCGGGATTACCGCGATCGCCAAGGACAAGTTCTTCGTCAGCGCCCCGAACTACCTGCTCACCTTCGACGTGTCCAGGTGGGGATGGATTCACCTGGCGTTCGGCGCGTTGCTGGTGATTGGCGGCTTCTTCGTGCTGCGGGGCGACACGTGGGCCCGGGCGGTCGCGATCGCGCTGGTCTCGCTCAGTGCGATTGCGAACTTCCTGTTCCTGCCGTACTACCCGTTCTGGGCTCTGGTGGTCATCGCGATCGACGTGTTCGTGATCTGGGCGCTGGCCAGCTACGGCCGGCGGGCCGCAGCCAGCTACTGACGGTCGGTCCGAGCCCAGTCGTGCGGGACCGGGGCGGCCGGATCACCGGGTCGCCCCGGCCCGCGCGGGGGCATGACGGCGAAGAACCCCCCCAATCCGCCACCAGCGCACGAATGGTGATCATCCCGAGATCGGCTCGAACTGCTGGCGAGGTGGTCTCGTGACCATCGGGGGCGAGTCTGGTGGAACGCCGCCCGAGTCGCGGCGCATGAACAGGGGGAGTCATGCGCACATCCATGCTGGACGGGTCACCTTCCCGTCCCAGGTCGCCGGTCAGCGTCCGCCGCCACCATCGCTCCACCACCGTCCTCGTCACCGGCGCGCTGACGCTGCTGGCGGTCACCGCCGGCGCCGCCGTCGCGCTGGTCGACCGCCCGAAGCCCGCCGCCCCGCCCGCGGCGGCCGCCGGCCCGGCCACGCCGACCACCGCGGGCCCTGCCCTGGTCACCGTGGGCCCGACCGGCGGCGCGCCGGCGGCTCCGGTGGTCACCGCGACCCCGGCCGGTCCGGGCGCGGCGCCGGTCCCGGTGCTGGCCGACGGGACCTACCCGGCCTTCCTCCGGAAGGTCGACCCCGACCACCGCACCATGGTGGTCGACGTGGTCCAGGTCTTCGAGGGCGACGCCGCCGTGCAGGCGGCGATCGAGGACGGCCGCGGCCGCACGGACGCCCAGTACCTGGCGTTCTACATCCGCAACCAGAACAGTCTGCTGCGCACCCTCCGGGTGGCGCGCGACGCCAGCATCACGTTCTTCGACACCTGCGAGGGCCCGACGGCCACCCGCGCGGTGCTCAGCGAGCTGGCCAAGCGGGCCGCCACCCTCAAGACCTACTACTCGCTCACCGTGCTCGACGGCACCGTGCGGCGCATCGTCGAGCACCAGACGCAGCCTGCCTGCTGAGGCCGTCTCCTCGGACGGGCCGCCGCCCGCGACGACGCCGGGGAGGCACGCCCGCCGCCGGCTCCACGCCCGCCGAGCAGGTCCCCTGACCTCGGCGGTCAGGCCGGCGCGGGCCCCATCCGCGTGGAGATGCCGATGCGGTTCCAGGCGTTGATGCTCACCATCGCCAGGATCAGGTTGGCCAGCTCCTGCGGGCTGAAGTGGCGGCTCGCCTCTTCGTACACCTCGTCGGGGACGTGGCCCTCGCGGACCAGCGTCACCGCCTCGGTGAGCGCCAGCACCGCCCGCTCGCGGTCGCTGGCCCCGCTCCCCCGACAGGCGCCGCCGCCCCGCGACCAGCCCGCCGCGCGGCCAGTCCTGTCCACCCGGGGCGCCGCCATGGCGGGGGCCGCCTGGATCGGGGACGAGCGGTGGCAGGACCACCCGCACGCCTTCCAGCTCGGCATGCCCGACATCGAGCAGTTTCCCTGGCGGCTGTGGGCGCGGGCGCTCGGCCAGCGGGTGCGACCGGGGCTGGCGGCGCTGCCCGGCGAGCGGGACCCCGCCGGATACCTGCCGCTGCGGGCAGCGATCGCCGCCCATCTCGGCATGGCTCGCGGGGTCCGCTGCACGCCGGAGCAGGTCGTCGTGGTTGCCGGCGCGCAGGCCGGCTTCGACCTGGCGAGCCGCCTGCTGCTCGATCCAGGCGACCCGGTCTGGTTCGAGGACCCCGGCTACCTCGGTGCCCGCGCCGCCCTGCTGGGCGCCGGCGCGCGGCCGCTGCCCGTACCCGTCGACGGCGGCGGACTGGACGTCGACACCGGCCAGCGGCTGCAGCCGACCGCCCGGGCGGTGTACGTGACCCCTTCGCACCAGTTCCCGCTCGGCGTGACCATGAGCGTCCACCGCAGGCTGGCCCTGCCGGCCTGGGCGCGACGCGCCGGCGCGTTCGTGCTCGAGGACGATTACGACAGCGAGTTCCGCTACGTCGGCCAGCCACCGCCGGCGCTCCAGGGCCTCGACGACAGTGGGCGCGTCATCTACCTCGGCACCTTCAGCAAGGTGCTGTTCCCGGCGCTGCGGGTCGGCTACCTGGTGGTCCCGCCCGACCTGGTCGGCGCCTTCAGCGCCGCCTGCCGCTTCACCGGCGCGCAGGTGCCGCTGCTGGAGCAGGCCGCCCTGGCCGACTTCATGACCACCGGCGACTTCGGCCGCCACGTGCGGCGCATGCGCGCCCTGTACGCGCAGCGCGGCGCCGCCCTGGTCCGCGCCATCCGCCTCCAGGCGGGCGACCTCCTCGAGGTCCGCTCCGCGCACGCCGGCCTGCACCTGGTGGGCTGGCTGCCACCCGGCGTCGACGACCGGGCGGCGGCGGAGCGCGCGGCCGCCGCCGGCATCGAGGCGCACCCCCTGTCCGGCTTCGCCATGGAACCGGTGCGACGCGGCGCCCTGCTGCTCGGCTACGCCCCGATCGGCGAGGCCGAGATCGCCGACGGCGCCCGCGAGCTGGCCGGGGCGCTGCGCCGGCTGCGCCGGTAGCCGGAGAAATCCTCGACACGGGACGAAAACCACGGGTCGTCCGGGCCGGCCGACGATACCATCGGAGGAAGCTCGACCGTTGCGAGGAGGCACATGCCCCCGAAGCCGTCCCGATCCGCAGGCCGGACCCGCCGCACCGGCCGGGCCGATCCATCCGGGCCCGACCCGCTCGACCTGGCCGAGCGCCTGTTCGGTCCTGACCCTGGCCACGATCCCCGGCTGCGGGACGGCGGTGACGAGGCGCTCCGCTTGCAGCCGGAGCCGCTGTGGGTCAGGTTGCTGGGGTTCGAGCTGCCCTGGCGCCGCTACAAGCGGCGGCGCTGAGGCGCCCGCCCGATCGCGAGGAGGCTGGTCGATGCGCTTCGCCCGCCTGGGCCGGACCGACCTCGAGGTGTCGGTGGTCGCGTTGGGCTGCGGGAACTTCGGCGGCATCGGCTCGGTGCCGGAGCTGTTCGGCCAGGGCGAAGACGAGCAGGCCGCCTTCGCGCTGATGGACGCGGCGCGCGAGCACGGGATCACCCTGCTCGACACCGCGAACTCCTACGGCGGGGGCCGCTCCGAGACCGCCGTCGGCCGCTGGCTCGCCAGCCGCCGGGCGCGCGACGAGGTCGTGCTGACGACCAAGGTCCGCAACCGTGTCGGTCCCCGACCGGACGACGAGGGGCTGTCGGCCCGGCACATCCGCGAGCAGATCGAGGCCAGCCTGCGCCGGCTCGGCACCGACCGCGTCGACCTGTACCTGGCGCACGAGCCCGACCTCTCGGTGCCGATCTCCGAGACCATGGCCGCCTTCGACGAGCTGATCCGCGCCGGCAAGGTCCGCCACGCTGGGCTCAGCAACTACGACGCCCAGCAGGTGCTGGCCGCCGTCGACGCCGCCGGCGCGGCGGGCCTGGCCGCTCCCGCCAACCTGCAGAACAGCTACAGCCTGCTCGACCAGCACGCGGCCGGGGCCTTCGGCGTCTGCGCGGCGCACGGCATCGGCTTCACCGCCTACAGCCCGCTGGCCGGCGGCTGGCTCACCGGCAAGTACCGCGCCGGCCAGCGCTACCCGGACGGCTCGCGCATGGCGCTGCGCCCCGATCCGTACCGCGAGCTCGAGCAGCCCGCCACCTTCGCCGCCGTGGAGGGACTGGAGCGCGCCGCCGGCCGGCGCGGGGTGTCCCTGCCGGCGCTCGGGCTGGCGTGGGTGCTCACCGATCCGGGCGTGACCGCCGTGATCGTCGGACCGCGGCGACCGGAGCAGCTCGCGCCGGCCCTCGAAGCGCTGGACGTACACCTGGACCAGGACGAGCGGGCCGAGCTCGCCGGCATCGCCGTGGGCGCCGCCGCCGGCTAGGACACCGGTCGGCGCCATGCCAGGCGCGCGCTCGACCTGCCCTTGGGCGGGTAGTGCCATGCCATCATGCGACGCGCGATGACAGTGGTGCTGGTGCTGCTGGCGTCGGGGTGCACCGGCCCGGTCCGGTCCTCCGGCTCCGTCGACGCCCTCCGTCCGCCGGACCCCATCTCGTGACCCATCAGCGGCCGAGGAGGGCGCAAGCCCGGGAATGGCCCGATCCCTCAGGAGGCCTCCAGGCCGAGCTGAAGGGGCATCGACTCGGCTGGCATGGGGCGGCCGAAGTGGTAGCCCTGGCCGAAATCGCAGCCGAGCTCGATCAGGCGGGCGACCTGGCCGCTCGACTCGACTCCCTCGGCAACGGCCTTGACCCCCAGCGTGTGGGCCAGGTTCACGACCGCGGCGACGATCGCGGCGTCCTCGGCGTTGCCGAGCAGCCCGGCCACGAAGGTGCGATCGACCTTCAGCTCGTCGACGGGGAAGCGCTTGAGGTAGATCAGCGAGGAGTAGCCGGTGCCGAAGTCGTCGACGGCCAGCGACACGCCCAGCGACTTCAGCTCCCGGAGCGCGCCGCTGGTGGACTCCGCGTCCTCCATCAGCACGCTCTCGGTGATCTCCAGGTACACGCTTGTTCGGGTGGGCGAACTGCCGTGCGGACAGGTTCACCTTGATGCACATCGGATCGCGGCCCGGCGAGACCGTGCGCCAGCGCGCCGCCTGCATGCACGCTTCGCGCAGCACGTAGGTGCCGATCGGCACGATCAGACCGGTCTCCTCCGCCAGCCCGATGAACTCCTGCGGGCCGACCAGCCCGCGGTCCGGGTGCTGCCAGCGGACCAGCGCCTCCGCGCCGATCGGCCGCCTGGTCGCCAGGCGGACCAGCGGTTGGTAGAAGACCCGGAACTCGCCCCGCTCGACCGCGCGGTGCAGCGCGCTCTGGAGCGCCAGCCTGCGCTTGGCCCTGACGCGCATGTCGTGATCGAAGACCTCGTGACGGTTGCCGCCTCGCGCCTTGGCGCGGTACATGGCCGCGTCGGCGTTCTCGATCAGCGCCTCCGGCCGCGTGCGCGAGCCGCTGCCCAGCGCGATGCCGACGCTCATGGTGACGAAGACGTCGACCTCGCCGAGCGAGAACGGGGTCGCCGCCACCCGTCCGACCCGATCGGCGATCGCCAGGGCGTGCGCCTCGTCCTCGATGCCCTCGCACAGGATGGTGAATTCGTCGCCGCCGAAGCGCGCCACCGTGTCGCCGGGCCGGACGACCTCCTGGAGGCGCCTGCCCAGCTCGCCGAGCAGCTTGTCGCCGGCGTCGTGGCCGAGCGAGTCGTTGATCACCTTGAAGCGGTCGAGGTCGCAGAACAGCACCGCCACCCAGGAGTGGCTGCGCTTCGTGCTGTCCAGGGCGTGGGCGGCGCGGTCGAGGAAGAACACCCGGTTGGGCAGGCCGGTGAGGGCGTCGTGGGCCGCCTGGTGCGCCAGCCGCGCCTGCGCCTGGCTGCGCTGGATGGCGATGTCGGCCAGGTGCGCCGCCGCCACCAGCAGGCGGGTGTCGCGCTGCCCGGGCCGGCGGGGGCGGTCGAAGTAGATGCTGACGGTGCCGAGCACCTGGCGCGACTCCACCGTGGTGATCGGCATCGCCCAGGCGGCGCGCAGCCCGCGGGCCAGCGCGACCTGCCTGGTCTCCGCCCACAGCGGGTCCGCGGCGACGTCGGCCACCAGCACCGGGGCGCGCCGGTGCACGGCGGTGCCGCTGGACCCGGCCCGCGGGCCGACCACCATGCCGTCGGCTTCGTGCAGGCCGGTGTCGACCAGGCTCGGAGCGGCGGCCACGGTCAGCGTCTCGCCCTCGGGGTCCAGCAGCAGCACCGCGCAGCGCGCCCCCTCGGCCTCGCTCTCGACCAGCCTGGCCAGCGCGGACAGCGTCTCCATCAGCGGCGCGTCCCTGGCGATCAGGTCGAGCACCGCCGCCTGGCCGGCCAGCAGGCCCTCGGCGTGCTTGCGCTCGCTCACGTCGCGGGTGTTGAACACCACCCCCCGCACGGCCGGGTCCTCCAGCAGATTGCTGGCCAGCGCCTCCAGATGCCGCCAGGTGCCGTCGCCGGCCAGGCAGCGGAACTCGTAGCTGGCGGTCTGGCCGGCGCCGGCGAGGTGCTCGCCGAAGCGCGCACGCAACACCTGGAGGTCGTCGGGGTGGACCAGGTCGAACAGGCCCTGCCCGACCTGCGCCCGGTCCCGGTGGCCGAGCAGGCGCCAGAACGCGGGGCTGGCGTAGGTGATGCCGCCGCCCGCATCCAGCACCACCACCATGTGGGAGGAGTTCTGCACCAGCGCCTGGAAGCGCGCCGCCCGCTCGCGCAGCGCCTGCTCGGCGCGCTGGAGCTCCAGCTCCTTGGTGACGTCGCGGGAGGTCAGCACCAGCCGCCGCGGCGGCCCGCCGACGTCCGGCACGCGGGCGTACGAGCACGAGATCCAGCAGCGCTCGCCGGTCGGGCTGAGCACCTCCAGGATGGTCGGCAGCGCCTCGGGCGCGGACGCCCAGCGCTCGAGGCGCACCTCCTGGCCGGCCAGGTCGCGCGGCCGCAGGCGCGCCAGCCCGCGCGTGCCGATGACCTCGTCGGCGCGGTAGCCGGTGATCGACTCGAAGCCGGGGTTCCAGCTCGTCACGGTCCCGTCGGGGTCGAGCGCGGCGATCCCGTCGGAGGCGTGCTCCACGATCTCGGACAGCTTGGTCCGCTCCTCGAGGATGGTCTCCAGCAGCTCGCCCTTCTCCAGCGCGGCGCCCGCCTCGACCGCCAGGGTCTGGAGCACCGCCAGGTCGTTACGCTCGAAGCCGTCGTGGCTGCCGGGGTCGTAGACGGCGAGCGCGCCGGCCACGCCACCGCCGAGGCGCACCGGCGCCGCCAGGCAGGTCCGCCAGCCCTCCCGCTCCAGCAGCACCGCCAGCTCGGCGTCGGCGGCG
>WNGN01003790.1_pt1 | contig 19253 bp, 16 predicted proteins | sample 5400561 | NCBI WGS metagenome assembly WNGN01 (sample SAMN13153379, study PRJNA577476) | soil metagenome | isolation source: 115 cm soil or saprolite under Garry oak tree replicate 2 | place: USA:California | collected 2016-06-15
CGGGCTCTTTTAATGATCTGTTTTGTTTTCATAAACTTGCAATGATCAACTAATCCTATTCCGGTAAAACTTATCGCTTGTGTCCCCTAACAAAAGCAGCAATCCCATTACCCCGAGGCTGCAGATTCAATTGCTGCTAGAAACTCGTCGTGACCTTCCGTTTTAAGGATGAACGCGCGTGCGCCCGCGTCCATCGCTTTGGAACGCACTGCCCCATCGTCGTTGCTGGTCAAAACGATAACGCGCGTCGAAGGACTTAAGGCTTGCAGGCGCCTTTGCACTTCAAGTCCGTCCATAACTGGCATCCAGATGTCGAGGACGACGATCTCCGGCCGGTGAGTTTGTGCATAGCGCAGAAAGGCGGTCGGATCCGAAAACAATTCTACTTTCCAGCCCCCGAATGAAAGAAGCCGGCTCGTCGCTTTGAGCACTGACGGATCATCATCAACCAGGCAAACGGTTACGGCCTGTTTACTAGCTGTAGCGCTCACCGCACACCTCACTTATTAATCGAGAACTCCCTGCAAGCCCAAACTCGGTTGATTTTTCCAATGCGTGTCCTAATCACGCTTGTATCTAGCGCGTGGTCGCAAAGGAATGGTATTAGACTTTGGTCTCACGCCTGACCGGCGGTGGAACCACCGCCTTTTCCACGAGTCGCACCAGTTCGGCCACTGAGTTGACGCCGAGTTTTTGCATCACGCGCCCACGGTGTACCTTCACCGTTTTCTCCCCGACGCCCAGCTCACCGGCGACCTGTTTATTAAGCATTCCCGTAATCACAAGCTGCATCACTTCGAATTCGCGCGGCGTTAACAAATCAAGTAAATGACGAGCTTCGTTCTTTGCTGCTTCGCGATGGCGTTGTTTTGCAGATCGATCCAGAGCTTGCTCCACGCATTTTAGGAGCTCCCGGGATTTGAACGGTTTTGGAAGAAAATCGACAGCCCCCGCCTTCATCACACGAGCACACATCGCGATGTTGCCGTGACCGGTGATGAAGATGAGCTGTTCTTCCCGGCGTCGCTTGATCAGCGCTTCCTGCAACTCAATGCCGTTTAAACCTGGCATCTGTACATCGACAATTGAGCACGACGGTCTGGCATCCGGCGGACGCGCCAGATAATTAGCAGCCGAGTCGAAAACTTCGGTCTCGTAATCGGCCGCGCGCAACAACCGCTTGAGACTCTTTCGCACGGCCTCATCGTCGTCGATCACGAACACCACGCCGTTTAGGGCGGTCATTTTTTCAGGACTCCTTGGTTGCCGGTAGAGTGAAATAGAAGCGAGCGCCTCCTCCGTCAACATTTTCCGCCGCAATCTTACCGCCATGTGCCTCGATGATCGACTTTACGATGGCCAGTCCCATCCCGAGTCCTTGTTCTTTGGTAGTGAAGAATTGCTCGAAAATCCGCTCCTGCCCTTCCACAGGAATACCAGGGCCGTAATCCCGCACGCTGATATGGATATCGGTATCGCCATTTCGTGCTGTGACTATTTCCACCTTGCGACTGCTGACTGGCGTCTCGCGCACGGCCTCGATGGCATTGCCGACGAGGTTAATTAGAACCTGTTGAATCTGCATCGGATCGCCTTCGATAGCGGGTAGATCCTTCGCCAGCGATATCTGTACTTTGCAAGAATGAGCGGCTGCATCGGGCTGGACCATGTGCGCCACACCGGTGACGATGTCATTTAAGTTGATCCGTCCACGGATCGCAGTCCCGTTCTTAATTGTGCTCCGGACACTGCGGATGATCTCCTGGGCACGGCGTCCGTCTTGCGCCATGTCCAGCAGAATCTCGCGAAGTACGCCGCGATCCGCCTTTCCTTTGTCGATGAAAAGCATCCCGGCGTCCGCGTTCGTTACGATGGCCGAGAGCGGTTGATTTAGTTCGTGGGCGAGCGATGCGGTCATTTCGCCAAGCAAACTGACCCGGCCGAAAAGGTCGATCCGGCCACGCTGAAATCGTGCCTCCTCCTCGGCCGCCTTGCGCGCGGACGCAGCTAAAGTGACTCGCTCCTCGAATTCGTGCAGAGCCTCGTCTTTCTTCAACACGTCGGTGATGTCCACGCACGCGCCGATGTATCCGAGGAAGTTCCCCTGAGCATCATGGCGCGGGACTCCGTTGTCTGTGACCCAGCGATATTCACCGTCGTTACGTCTGAGCCGGTATTCCATCACGAATGGCTGCCGAGCGTCAAAGGCGGACACGTAGGTCTTCAAGCATTTCTCGATATCATCGACGTGCACTCCTTCAGCCCAGCCATCACCGAGTTCCTGTTGCATGGTGCGACCGGTAAATTCGAGCCACGGTTTGCTGAAAAAATTACACAGTTTGTCCGGGCCCGACATCCAGATGAGGACGGGCGCCGCATCCGCCGTGATCCGAAAGCGTTCCTCGCTTTCCCGCAGCTCCGTCTCCGTCGTTGCGCGTTCTTCGATTAACGCCGCCAAAAACAACAGCGGGACCGACAGGACAATTAGGAATATTTGGATCGCGAGCGCGCTTTGTTCGGCGGACCCTGCGGAAAACGGTCCATGTCCACGGGCGGTACTCCAAATGGCCGCAAAAGTGATGATCGAAATAGCGGTGGTCGCTCCAAATGAGCCAAATCGGAACGCCGCCCATAGGAGCAATGGCACAGGCAGAAAGAGCAAAGCCGAATCTGCTCCCGACCCAAATTTATATAAAACGATGAAGGTAATCGAGAGCAAACCAAGAAAGACGACGCTCGCCTCCAGGTAATACCAAGGTTGCCTCTTTCGCAGCCATGCAAATCCAATCGTCGCCCACGTCACAATCGTGGGCGCGACCGTCAGCGCGGCCAAAACATTTGAAGTAAATCGTATTCGGAAGAGTTCCCAATACCCGCCTTGGCCCCACTCATTCCACCTGACAAACGCGGCGTCCAAAAACGACGATAAGAAGGGGCCGATAAACGCGACCGTGAGGCAAAAAATACCAACACTTCGAACACTGTTGAAGCGAACCTGCCCGCCGATGAGATAGCGTGCAAGCCCCGCGGCGATCAGCGCTTCGCAGCAGTTGCTGATGAACCAGCAGAGGACCATCGTGAGAGGAACCTGACTCTGCAATTGCGCCGCCAGGTGTGCGGGAAAGGCTGCAAGCAGGACGAGCCACCATGTGCGCGGCGATGTGAGCAGAAGCGCCGCAACCAGAATGGAATTGGGGGGCCAAAGAACCGAGATAGGGTGCGGCTGAAAAGTGAGCGCGAATCCGATTTTCGCGCCGAGATAATATCCGCCGAAAACCAGTAGTGCAGTCGTGAGCTTGCGCCAGTCGATGGACCCGCTCCAAGTCCCGGCATGCGGCGACTGCGAACGAATCTCTGCTGCTTCAAAGGACACCGATGTGCTTTTCATGAGAGGTGGTCGAGTAGTAAAAGCGATTTCCAGAGCGCCGTCACCGAATCCATAATTAAGGAGCAAAGAAAGGTTAAAACATATGCAACTAGGGAAAAACCTGACTACTCGCCCGGTATTGTATCTAGGAAACTGAGCATTTTGGAAGAATTATTTTTAGGAATCCGCCTTGGACTGCCTCACGCCGTTAGGACGCAGCCTGCGCCTTCACGTGTCACGGATCGCTTGCGCCGGCACAGGGATGGAATCGCTCGCCAAGCGCAGTGAGGCTACGAACAATATCTAGCAATTGTAAACTGGGCGGTTTGAGCTTACGCAAAACCGCTGCGACAAGGGAAGATGCCTGCGTGGTTCACCATTCACATAGTTCCAGTCGGCGGCAAAAGATACAGCGCTGTGGCGAAGATTAGGTACACCATCAGTGCGAGCGCCCCGACGAACCAGGCGGAGCGCCCAGACCCAGTCACGAGCGCGGCAGTGAGCGTTGCGAACAGAATCATTGCGACTGCCCCGGGCCAGAAATTCAAATCCATGGGCGTGGGCCCGATGAAATAGCTGAGCAGCACCAGAACAGGAGCAACGAAGAGCGCAATCTGCGCGGCGCTGCCCAGTGCAATGCTCACGCTTAAATCGAGATGATTTTTGCCCGCCGCGGAAAATGCTGCTGCCATTTCGGCAGCCGCGCCCACCAAAGCCACAACGATGAACCCAACGAAGGCAGGACTCATTCCAAAAGCGGTGGCGGCGTACTGAACTGATCCGACAAACACTTCGCTCACCAAGGCTACCAAAATCGTGACGCCCGCAAGTGTAGTTAGCGCCAGACCGATCGGCCATGCCGCTTCATGTTCCTCGGCCGTGCTCGCAAACAATTCGCGATGCGTGTTGAGTGAAAACCAGAGTCCAAGAGCGTATGCGACTAAAAGCAAAAATGAGAGTGCGAGGCTCAGCGTTTGATTTAACCCGGCTGCTCCTAACGACTCGTGCCTGCCGACCGCAGAGGGAATCAACAGGCCTATCGTAGCCAGAAAAAGAAGCCCGGCCTGAAAACGCGCAGCGATCCGATTGAATTCCTGGACGTGATATCGGACTCCGCCCAGAAGGAATGACGCGCCCAACATAAATAAGGAATTCGTCACGATCGCGCCGGCGATGGATGCCTTCACCAATGTGTATTGTCCGGCCTGCAAAGCAGCGATGGCGATAACAAGCTCGGTCAGATTTCCGAGCGTTGCGTTAAGCAGACCGCCCACGGAATCGCCGGTTTTCACCGCGACTGATTCCGTCGCATGACTTAGCAGAATAGCCAGTGGCAGGATCGCGAGCACCGAAAGAACGAAGTGTAGTGTGTGTGCTTCGTGGTTGAGTTTCTCGGCTGCCAGCGCAACGGGGACGAACACAAGCAGCCAAAGCAGTGGGTTGCGACGGATCTCTTGAAGGAGCAGTTTCATGGGAAGGCGATCTTTAGTTTGCGAGAAACGCTTGCGATCAGGAATAAGACCAAAGTCCAATGGGCTGCTCCGGACGGAGTCGCTTATGCAATATTCGAGGGACTAAGCGCAATCCCATGCCATTCGAAAAATTCGATCTTGAAAATCTCGACAAGGAGCGGCGCAAAGCCATCGCCAAATCCATTCGCACAATCAGCGTTGAAGAATTAAAGAAGCTTGGGGGAGAGGTGTTCCGTTTCGCCGATGATCCATGGCGAGAAACTTTCTTCCGATTCATTGCCGAGAATTCCGGCGCGACATTCCATCACGCGGTCACCAGCGACGGCGTGAATATTATTTATTGCCGCGACCAAGATAAAGGGATGTGGTTCCTGCCCGGCAGCGGCATGGGGCCATTGCAAGCGACGGGCCGCAAAATCATGAAAGAAATGATCGCGGGTGGGCATTGAGTACATCAGCGGCTCTTGGTCGATCCCTGCGGTTTGCACACACTACTCTTCACGTGCCGACCAGGTCATCTATACGATCAGTGGAGTTTAAGGCGCAGAAGGCAGTCCAATACGAATGAGCTGAGAGAATTCCGGTGACATATCTGCACGCTTGGCGCGCTGATCGATCAGACTGCTCTGCTTGAGTTCCGCGAACGGCAGGCCGCCGGTCAGTAAGGCTCCGTGTTCATACAACAGTTCGTCGGCTTTGCCGTTGAGTAAAATCCGCCAGTCCCACGGTATTCTTTCTTTGCTGGGATGCTGTGTGCGGATGCTCGTGGTGCAGTTGGTCGTGACGGCGTTATACCAGCGCGGTTGGGTACGCAGTGCATTGAGGGAATGCACATATTCACGGAAACGCTCGCGCGCTCGGGCCGGCGGAACCATCGTATGGTAAAGGTAGATGTCCTCGTTCCGGTAGTTCGTGCGCAAGCGGATCACGTCGCGCTCATCAGCGACAAGATAGATAAGTGCAAACTGCCGGTACAGGCCGCCGATCGTAGAGTAGGACTGCCCGACGGTCTTCCGCGTCTCGATGGAAAAGCAGAGCGGCGGCGCGTCTGCGAATTGGAAACTGACGATGGGATGCGCGATCCATGGCGAACCCCAGTAGTCGATGGCGAGATCGATGCCCGTAATCTGCGAGAGCCGTACGGTGCGCGTCTCCCAGCGCGGCGTGTAGTCCGTGTCGGTGCGATAGTCGCAGTTGCGGACGTTGTGGAAGGTGAATTCATCACCGTTGATATCCGCCCATGCCACCTGCGCCACGTCGGGCTGCCAGTTGCCGTCATTGCTTGGCTTTTGCGTGAGCCACCAGGCGAGTACAGCGATGAAGGCGAGGAAGACAGCACCGAGTTTCTTCGCCGAACCGCGAAGAAAAACAATCATCGCGACGACCACAGCGGCGAATCCCCACGCGGTGACGGCTTTCCCCACGGGAAAATCGAACTGCAGCGCGCCGAATGCCCATGCCGCGCAGCCGATCGCGATGAGCCAGGCAAGCATCAACGCGATAACCCGTAGTGCGCGCCGAATGGGCAGCCAATTCACTGCCTCACGGACGCCTGAGCAACAGTCGTTGCCGGTTTTGAGGTGCTGCTGATCCCCAGATGTAAACGCAGAATCCGGTCCAGTTCAGCAATTGTTTGCGGGAGTTGACACGATCCATGCGGACCGGGGACGATGCATTCGGATTTCGCGCCGTCGAGATGAGAGCTCCAGTAGGGCACGACGCCGTCACTGCTGTCCGCCAGTGGGCCCGGCTTACCGCGATTACCGATGATCGAGTGGTAGGGCACCTGGATTCTCTCTTTGTTCAGAACCTGGAGATACGGTGCTTTCGGCGCAAGGTTGCTGACGCTGTTAGGAAGCCGGCCATTATTCATTTTTCTCAACGTTTCCGCAGGGATTTCGCTTTTCATCGTGGTGGTAAGATCGGTCGGAAGCGATATCAACTTGATCGCAAGTTCGCCGATCCCGCCTGACGCCATTTTGCTGCCGCGATGCGGAGTACAAATAAAGACAACCCGTTTGATGCGCGAGTTGGCCTTGAAAGTCGTGGCTTTAGTAACAAGGTCCGCCGGTTTTAACGAGGCGAAGAGCTCCATGGCTGGTTCTCCCAATGTTTTCTCCCAATCCGCACGGCTCATGCTCGTGACCTGCGCCTGGGAAAGCAATCCTCCCATGCTGTGACCGACCAGGACAAAGTCTTTGTGATTCGGATAAAGTTTATCTACTTTGGCCAGTTCTTCGCGCAGGCGTAACGCCGAATAAAGGACGGGGTTACCGGTGGGATAGGCGAAGACCCAGAATTGGTAATGTTTGCGTATCTCAGGGTCTGCCTGCAGACCGTTAATCGTCTGCACCCAGTCGAACGGAGTTGAAATAAGGCCGTGAACAAAGACCAGAGGAATCCGCTCGGGATCGTACGGCTGAAGAAAATAAAGCCCGGTCTTCTTCTCGTAATGAGCAGAGCGTAATGCACCCATTAGTCCCACTAACAGAAGATTGGCCGGCGGCTTGTAGTGGCTGATCGGCGCTGAGAAATCGGCAGCCAGGGGACGAACTTTGCCTTCAACACTCGCCGTCGGTTGGTTGGCCGGGTGACGGAGCGCGAGCGTGGCATCCTTTGCGTGAAAATCGAGGGTGGCCGTAACCGACGCGGCGATTCCCTTCGGAGGCGCGAACTTTTCGGGTGGATTGAGAATTCGCACTCCGACAAGCGCGCCGCCAACGCCTTCCTGGATGTTTTCCTTCCTGATCAGTTTTTGTTTCACCTGACCTTCGAGCTGAAGAGTCGTGAAGTAGTTCGGCGCCCAGACTGCAGAACTCGCGGGTTCAAGTCGCAGATGATAAGTCTGATTGTTCCCGGCGAGCGTCAGTGGATGGTTCCATAGTTGTCCTCCTTCGCTGGTGCGAAGCAGCACGGTAAGCTCGCCGCAGGCAGCGTTGTAAGTGTCCCGCGCTGGTGTTTCCTGAGCGCCGGAGCCGAGCAACGGCGTAGTCATTGCAGCAGCCTGCAGATAATCAGCTGCTCGTTTCTCAACTGGAACGCTTGCGGAGCGCGCCTCGCGCATCATGTCCGCCGTCGGCGCATATTCGGGACCGCGGGCTGTCTGCGGCGTCGTCGCGCAGCCGGCGAAAACCGAGAGGCATGTTATGCTCGCGATGAGGCGAAGCCGAATCGGTGTTTTCGAAGATTTGGGATTCATGCGATTTGGACTCCTCTCTCCTGATGTGAGCGCAATTGTGTCATATCTGCTTCTAAAATGTCTATAAGACTTTAGTGCAATACCAACTGGCGCAGGACCAGCTGCCGGGCGGTCAGCATTTACGGGCACTTCACTGGGTGTCGGTTCGAAAACGTCAAAGACCTACCGAAAGTCTTTCAAGGCACGATCGGAAAAGTCGAATTCGATCTCGGTCCGGCGAAACTCAGCGCTGAAGATCTGGAAACGGATTATCTCGAACGTTTCGCCAGCGCAGTGCGCAACTGATCTCGAATCGAATCAGCTGGCCTGCCGAGGCGTAGTCTTGCATTAGGCGAAACAATCTCTAGAAGTTGCGTTTCAGTCGCTGGTCGCAATGCTTTTCAACTCGCTCACGTTCGTTGTCTTCTTCACGATTGTCGTCACGCTGTACTGGAGCCTTCACGGCTGGGAGCTGCGAAAGAATCTGCTGGTCGTAGCGAGCTACATTTTTTACGGCGCCTGGAACCCGCCATTTGCTGCGCTGCTCTTTTCGACAACCTGCATGGATTTCTGGCTCGGCCGCCAGATGGCCAAAGCGCAAGGTCCGCATCGAAAGCGCCGGTGGCTCGTTGCCAGCGTTTGCATGAATCTGAGCATGCTCGGGTTCTTCAAATATGGAAATTTTCTACTGCAAAATTTCCAATGGTCGCTCGCGCGCATCGGAATCGTCTACCAACCGCCGCATCTCGACATTTTGCTACCAGTCGGGATTTCATTTTACACCTTCCATTCGCTTTCTTACACGCTCGATATTTATCGCGGCGTGCTTCAGCCGACGCGGTCTCTGCGTGATTTCGTGCTGGCGGTTTCGTTTTTCCCACAGCTCGTTGCCGGACCGATTGTCCGCGCAGGCGATTTTTTGCCGCAGCTCAGGCATCCTCCGCGTCTCAAAGCAGGCCAGTTCTTTTGGGGCCTGGCGTTGATGACGTTGGGTCTGTTTGAAAAAACTGTGCTGGCCGACACATTGCTCTCTGGCTCGGCTGACCGCGTGTTCGATTATGCCGGGCCACTGGTTGCGCTCGATTCGTGGGCGGGCGTCCTCGCGTTTGCAGGGCAAATCTTTTTCGATTTCGCCGGCTATTCCATCTGTGCGATCGGCGCTGCCTTAACGCTCGGTTTCCATCTCAAAGACAACTTTCGGTTTCCGTATGCCGCGATTGGCTTCTCGGATTTTTGGCGACGGTGGCACATTTCGCTTTCCACTTTTCTTCGCGATTACCTTTACATTCCGCTCGGTGGCAATCAGGTCAGACCGTTCCGTGCCGCGCTTAATCTTGTCATCGTCATGTTCCTTGGTGGCCTTTGGCACGGCGCCGCATGGACTTTTGTTGTCTGGGGTTTATTGCACGGCTCTTATTTAGTAATCGAGCGGGTCTTTCGCGTCTTGTTCGAAGCCAAACGGTGGGCGAGCACGTTGCCGGTCCGCGTCCTCGCCGGTTTCGCCACTTACGCGGCGGTTTGCGTTGCGTGGGTATTTTTCCGCGCGTCTGATTTCACGATCGCGAGCAGGATGCTGGGCGGTATGTTTGGCCAACATCCACACGGCGACGCGATTTTTACGACGCGTGAATTATTGCAAATTGGAAGCGTCACCCTCGCTCTAATCGCAATGCATTGGGCGATGCGCGATGACACGTTTGAGACCGCCATAATGCGTTTGCCGCACTGGGCGATCACCGTGATCGGGGCCGCGATGGCATGCGCCGTCATTTTCACTCAAGGAAACAGTAATGCGTTCATCTATTTCCAGTTTTAAGGAACGGCTCCGCCTACCGCGCTTGTTCTTCCGCAAACCTTCGCGGGAGGAACAGATCCACGGCGGTCCGCCTCTGGAATTTGAGCGCCCGATTCCGCCTGCGCCCTGGCGCGGAATCGCCGTTGTTGTTACCATCATTGTAATCGCTGCGACCACGGCATGGGAGTTATACTGCCGCTCGCTTGGCTACGGCCCGACGCTTAACGATAACGAGGATCTTTGGACGCTGTGGCGCCGTCGTGTTGCGCCGGAATCAATTGTGATTATCGGCGATTCCCGCGCCTGGTTCGATGTCGATCTAGACGAATTCCAAAAGGGGTTGGGCAAACGACCAATCCAACTTGCGATGGCTGGCTCAACCGTATTGCCTGCACTGGCCGATCTGGCGGATGACAAAAATTTCCACGGCACAATCATTTGTAGTGTTGTCCCGTATCTGTTTTTCGCGCCGCCCGGCACTCCGCCGATGGAGCGTGCATTCTTGAAACCGGATGATCTAAGCCTGGAAGCGTTTTTAAACCAATTGCCGATTCCAAATCGTCCGGGTGCGCTGGTGCCTCCACGTTTTCCGCCCTATTTTCAAACTGAAGACCGCGAACGTCGCGCCCGAATGTGGGAGAAATGCGCTGAACCGGGGAGCGAATTAGCGAAAAAGATCCAACAGATCTGGATTCCGCTCTTCACGCCGCCACCACCACCTAGCTACGTGCCGAAGGATGTTTTCTTCGCGCAAATGAATGAAGGAATCCAAAAGCGTTTTGCTGACGTGACCGCTGCCATCGAAAAAATTCGATCGCGCGGTGGAAAGATTGTTTTCGTTCGGTTTCCCAACACTGGTGGATTGAAAGACCTTGAGGATCGGATCACGCCTCGGGAAAAAACTTGGGATCCGCTTTTGAAAATGACCGGCGCGCCCGGAATTTATTACTCTGACTTTCCCGAGCTCTCAGGATTCATCTGTCCCGAATGGTCGCATTTGTCTGCGGGCGATTCAGTGGAATTCAGTAAACGTCTCGTCCCGCATCTGCGCGCCGCGCTGAAGATGTAAGTGCCGCTTGCCGCGCGGCATCTTCAAATGCCACGCTAGACAAGCGAGCCGGCAGTCGGATTCGAACCGACGACCTGCTGATTACAAATCAGCTGCTCTACCAGCTGAGCTATGCCGGCGACCGAAAGGTTAAAAGGTTACAAGCGTTACAACGCTAAAACGGAAGCGCGAGAAAGCCACCGTAAGTTTGCCATTCATTTTACGAATGCTGCTGTCATGTTGAGCGAAGCGAAACATCTCTGGCCTTATCCGCTGGAAGCCTCGATCCAAAAATTGATCTGAGATTCTTCGCTTCGCTCAGAATGACACGAACGCAGATGTACTCGGTCCGCTTATTCGCGGACGCGGGAATAAGCGGAAAGAGGTCCCGCCGTTTCCAAATTCTTGATGACGGTGCTGAGATAGACCGACTCGGGATAGAGCGCCTTGTATTTTGTGATCTCCGCGCGATTCAACACCTTGAAGCCGTAGCGTTCGAACATTTTTTCGCCACGCCGGCTCTCGAAGGTGACGATCTGGCCGTAAACACGTTTTTCGCCGGAGCGATACAAATAACTCAAATACGCGCTCATGAGCGCGCGTGTTGTCGAGACTTTACGAGCGTCCGGCAGCAGATTGACATGGAAATGGGGCATACGTCGCGGCGCTGCTGGCACTTCGCGCCAGCCATGCACAAGAATCCAGCGAACGAACCGGCGCGAACGTTCGTTGTAGCGAAAATAGCGCGTCAGCGCGCGAAAAAAGAGCCAGACGTTTTGATACAGCGCATAGAGCTGATTTTGCAGCGGCTTGCGCGAGCCGAGCAGATAACCGCGAATTTCGCCGTCCACCTCCACGAGAAAACACGATTCCGGCTCATGATCGGTGTAGTAGGTGGTGAGAAAATCAGCAAACAATTCTCGATCTTGGTACACTGGATCGATCGGGTCGCCGAGAAATCCGGTATCGCAGCAGAGTTTCCTTACCGCTTCGCGGTCGGATCTGCGATAGCCACGAATCAGGAACGGCTTGTGAGCGTCGCTCGTCATTTAAAAACCGCGGTATTTTGAGCGAATCTCGCGATAAATGCAAAACAGTTCGTCAAACACGCTCGGCCAGCTATAAAGATTCTCCGCCGCGCGGGCGGCGCACTCGCCCAAGCTCGACAACTTCGTTGTGCTTGCTGCTTCAATCGCGCCGGCCAGCGCTTCCGGAGTGTTCTCGCCTGCCCACGATTCCTGGTCATGGCAAATAACCCGGTCCATGTAACTGCCTCGAATTCCGACCACCGGAGTTCCGCACGCCTGGCTCTCCAGCGCAACAAGGCCAAATGTTTCCTGGACACTTGGGTGAACAAACAGATCCGCTGCGCGATAATAACGGGCGAGATCAGCAGAATCAGCGCAGTACGAAATCCATGAAATGTTTCTCCCGCAACTGCGGGACTGTCGCAATTTTTGTACTGTGTGTCGCTGCGGTCCATCGCCGATAACCAGCAGATGAAATTTATTCCGGTCTCGCAGACGGAGAAGCTCAAATGTTCGAAACAGTGTTTGGGTATTTTTTTCTTTAGCCAAACGCCCGACATAGAGCAGCAGCTTTTGGTCGGCCTCCACCGCTAACGACCGGCGTGTGGCTGGTGCATCATCGGGTGTGGGGTTGAAAACTTCCGTGTTCACCCCAAGCCGTACGGGCCGGACATTGTGCACGCCCCATTCAGAAAGAAGGTCTGCCAGTCTCTCCGACGGGACGAGAGTGGCCTGAAAGCGGTTATAGAGTTTACGAACGTAAGCGCGTGTTAGTTTCATGGCGCGCAGAGTGCCGCGTTTGCCCAAAAATCTCGCGGTGCCTTTCAAATACGCTTCCGGGAAATGCGAATGATAAAAACCAACGACCGGAACTTTCAGGGCCCGCCCGGCAGCAATCGCTTTCCATCCAATCTGATATGGGTCGCTCGATTCGATGAGATCGGGTCGCTCGCGTTCCAAGATTTCTTCGATCGCGCGCAGATTAAGCAGCGCGCGATAACGCGAGCTCCGCGAAACCAACGGCGACCGAATCGAATATTTTCGCGACCGCGCATCTGTTGCCACCTCGGTTTTTGAGCCGGGCACGACCAGAACATGTTCGTCCTCCGGCGAGTGGTTCCTGATGTACGCGATCTTCTCGTGGAGATAACGCTTCACGCCGCCGCTAAACGGAGAATAAAACTGGGTTAGGTCGCAGATCTTCATTGAACTGCCAATTTCCGATTGCCGAGTGCCGATTTTCGCGAAGCAGCCATGATCGCGACGAGTTCCCCAGCCTCGGTGAGCAGGGGACGAACTCTTGTTTGAGTCAGCAAGGCTGAATCAATAATCAACTCCAACCAAAAAGCAGTTTCGTCTGCTTCCTCTTCTACGACTCCAATCTTGGCAATAAATTCAGCGCGCGACCGTGCTCGGCATGCTGCCCGATAATTCGCGGCCACTGAAGTCGCACTTCGAATAATCTGATTTGCTACAGCGCGTCCTTGAATTGTCCGAGGCAGCGCATCGACTAGCTTGATTACGCGTAACGCAAACTGCTTAGTTCGCGCTTTTAGATCCGCGCTGCGAACGACCTTCTCGGATTTGGCAATCGGCATTCGGCAATCGGAAATCAGCTACTTTCCAGCTCGCTAAGATATTTCTCCGCGTCCATCGCCGCCGCACACCCAGAACCAGCAGCGGTTACAGCCTGCTTGTAAACGCGATCGGCAACATCGCCGGCCACGAACACACCGGGATGCTGGCTCTCGACCAGATTTTTCGTGATCAAGTAGCCGTCGCCATCCATGTCGAGTTTGCCTCGATACGGCTTCGAGTTCGGGTCGTGGCCGATGGCTATGAACACAGCAGCCACAGGCAGTTCACGTTCTTGGTTTGCCTTCACATTGCGCAAACGCACGGCGCGCATCTCGCCTTTTTCATCGGGAATGTATTTCGTAACCACAGTGTTCCAGATCGGTTCGATCTTCTTATTCGCGAATACGCGCTCCTGCATGATGATAGAAGCGCGCATTTTATCGCGGCGATGAATCAGATAAACCTTTGAAGCGAACCGGGTGAGAAACAACGATTCCTCCGCCGCGGAATCGCCGCCGCCAATCACGCAGACCGGCACGTTCTTGTAGAACGCGCCGTCGCACGTGGCGCACGAAGTCAGCCCGTGACCGATCAATTTCTCTTCGTCTTCCAGTCCCAAATACCGGGCCGACGCTCCGCTGGCAATAATGAACGCCTGCGCCTCGAGCCACTCATCATCCGCTTTCACCCGGATATGCTTGTTGCTTCCATCGAAATCGGTCACTTCGGCATAAGAGAAGCGCGCACCAAATTTCTCGGCTTGCCTATGCATGTTGAGGATGAGCTCCGGCCCGTCGATTCCATCAGGGAAGCCGGGATAATTTTCCACCAATGTGGTAGTCGAGAGCTGCCCACCTGGCTGCCGACCCTCCAGGACCAGCGGATTCAGGTTCGCGCGCGCCGCGTAGATAGCCGCCGTCAATCCGGCGCAACCGCTTCCAGCAATGATCACCTTCTCCATCGATAGAATTTAGCACACCGCGCAAGTTGCAAAGGCCATAACTGCTAGTCGCAGTTGCGGAGCGGGACTCACGCCGTGACGTGCACGACAATTTTATGAAATCCGGAGACGCCGGAGAACCAACCGCGGTCTTCTTCAAATTCCTGCACGTCGCCTTCGCCGTCAGTGGCGCGGACGACAAGCGCGTAATCCCCCACTGCATCCGGCGTCCATTCAGTTTTCCAAAGCGACCACGCGAGATCGCCACCGACGTAATAAGTCTCGGCGTCGCGCCAGCTCTTGCCGTCATCGAAACTGAGCTCGACGCGGGAAACCCCGCGGTCGCCTCCATATGCAATGCCCTTGACTTCGATGGGAGAACTTAATTGGCCTAACGAAAACGACGCCTCATGATCGGGTACGTCCATTCTCGATCTCGTAGGCACAATGAAATCGGGCCCCCAGCCTTGGGTCTCGTAAAAACCTTTCGCGTTGGCGTCGGTCACTTCAATTCGCGTAAGCCATTTCACATGTTTTTCGCCGAAGTAGCCTGGCACGATCACGCGCAACGGGTAACCATGCCGGTGCGGCAATGGGACACCGTTCATTTCGTAGGCGAGCAACGTGGTTGGCTCCATGGCTTTGTCCAACGGGATGGTATCGGTGTAATTATCAACGCTGTGAAGGCGCACGCGAGCGGCGTTGGAAAGCGGCGCGGCTCGGTCAAGCAGATCGCGCAGTGGAACGCCCTTCCAGCGAGCGTTGCTGATCAGGCCCGCGTCCAAGCCGTTGCTGATACACATGAGCGTCGTTTCCTGCTCGGTCACTTCCAATCCCACGAGATCCTGAAATCGCCACGTGGCGCGATTTTGCACGAGCCCATTCACTTCAAGGTGCCAGAGGTCGGTATTCACCTTTGGGTCGACCACGTTCTTCGTCACGCAATAAAACAATTCGTTAGGCGTAATTGGCTCGACGATGCGGCCCTTGTATTGCGTGCCGTCGTAGCTGAATGCTGCGGCACGATAAAGTTTGCGAGCCAGCGCAATTCCGCCACCCGCGGCAGCAATGCCGATTGCGCTCAGGACAAATGCTCGCCGGCCGATGGCCGGACTGAATTCGTAGTCGTGCTTCCCAATTTTTCGCGTTGCCAGAAATTGAAAGCTGGCAACGAGCGTTCGCTCGAACAAAAAAACGCACAGCGCGAAGCCTACGAGCGTGACCAGACGCGCGAGGTCGATTGGCAGGCCAACATAGCTTGTGCCCAGGACCGGCCACAACGCGATTGCGAACGCAATGATCGGCAGCAAAACAAAGATCAACATCGTCCACATTGACGAGACTCGCGCCGGATTACGTCGCGCCACGAAGCCGAAAACCATTCCTCCAATCGCAGCGACCAGGAGTTGCCCGCTGATTGTCGATCCAACGCCAAGTTGCTTCAGATGATTGTAACCGCCGACCTTGCCCATTAGAGAAAGAAACGGACCCGGCGGGATGAAAACCGAAAGGCGGTCGCTGATGATGGTGAGCGGGGTCGCCACACCGAGCGCAGCAAGCAATAGCATCACCGTCGTGATCACGATCCCGCCGAGCAGTCCGGCAACCAGACCAGCGAAGATCGCCTTTGTTCTACTCATTTGACGCGAATATGAAGTGTAGAGGCCCTTGTGCCAAGCGACTGATTCGCTGCGGGGCGTTCGTCGCAGGGAATGCCGCTACAACAATTCAGCGTGGCTCTTTGCAGTCCGAAGAATTTCTCGTACCCGCTCGACGACCATCGCAGATGTAAGCTGTTTCATGCAAGCGTGATCAAATGGACATTGGCTCAGCCAACGGTAATTGCATGGCGAACATGGCAAGTCCAAGCGTACGACCGATTCCGGACGGTGATAAGGACCAACGCGAATCGGACTCGTGGGGCCAAACACGCTGACCATCGGCTTGCCTAGCGACACGGCGAGATGCATCGCGCCGGAATCATTCGTCACGCAAACCTCGGCACGCTGAATAAGCGCAGCCAATTCTGCCGGGGTTGTTTTGCCAGAAAGATCACATGCGCCAAGTGCGGCGGTGGCGATTTGCCGGCATCGCGGCTGGTCGCGTTCTGTGCCCGCCACAGCCACAGCAAATCCGTCCTCGAGAAACTGCCGCGCGACGGCTGTGAATCCTTCAATGGTCCAGCGTTTGGTCTCCCAGATGGTTCCGGGCGCCAGGACGGCGAGCGCTTTGGACGGGGGCACGCCGTGCTCCTCCAATAGGCGCTGCACATTATGCGCGGTTTGCGATGAGAGGTGAATGGTCAGGTCTGGTGGGTTGTCGTCGAGGCCCAGCAACGGCCCAAGCCAGAGGTAGCGATCGATTGCGTGAACGTCGAGCGTCGGAATAGGGATGCGGTGCGTGTAAGCTATCCACGACCCTTCCCGCGCGCCACGCCAACCGTGTCTGATTATGTCCTTAACGGGCCCATCAAAGCCGATGCGCACACGCGCTCCACTAACAAGAGCGAAAAAGGCAGAGCGCGCCTGACCGTGCAGATCGATTACTAAATCGTATTTCGCACGGCGGATTTGCTTGAGCAGATCGAAAAATGCCAGCAGCGCGCGCCATTTGCGGCCGCGCTTCGAGAAATCGCGCCGCGCAAAGAGAACCACATTCGAGAGCGCAGGATGGCAGCGCACGATCTCAGCGTGCTCAGGCGTGATCAACCAGTCGATCCGCGCTCTCGGATAACGCGCGCGCAGCTTCACCAGCACCGGCAGCGTATGCACGACGTCGCCCAAGCCCGAAAGTTTGATCAACAAAATGCGCGAGAATTCTGCGGATTGCAGTCCCGAAAAGTCCGCATTCTTTATTCGTGCGTTTTCGATCTGGCGGTTCAATTGCGGAAGGTAACTCTAACGAGCCACGGCGGGCAAGCTGGCAGCCAATGGACTATTCCAACGCGACGCGCACCAGCGTTGCGAGGATGCGAGCGCCGGCGACAAAGGTGCCGCGCAGCGTGCCTGAGACTTTCGATTGTCCACCGGCGCGCCGGCGATGGTTTACCGCAATCTCGAGAATGCGCAGTCCAGCGCGCGCAGCTTTCATCTGCATCTCGAGATTCCAACCATAAGTCTGCTCGCGCATGTTGAGTTGCGCGAGGGCGTCGCGGCGAATCGCGCGAAACGGACACATGTCGGTGTAACGAACTCCGTAAAGCAATCGTAGAAGCGCACCGACGATTCGCCCGGAGAAAACCTGCTGGAAGTTCATGCTGCCCGGTTCGCGTTGCCCTCGCGTGCGCGAGCCGATGACGAAATCGAATTTTCCCGCTGCGATTGGATCGACAAGCTGCGGCATAAACTCGGGGCAATCGCTGCCGTCGCCATCTAGAAACACAACGATGTCGCATTCAGACGAAAGGGCCCGAACGCCAGCCGCGCATGCGCGGCCGTAGCCGCGGGGCGCCGCCACCACGCGCGCGCCCGCTTCACGCGCGCGCTCGGCTGTGCGATCGGCGCTACCATTATCGACCACGATCACTTCGTCAGGTAGGCCGGTCGCGAAACATTCGCGCACGACTCCTGCAATTGGTTCCTCCTCGTTCAGCGCCGGGATAATAACCGAGACAAACACGGATAGCGTAAGCGTCTCGTTTGCGCTTACCATTTGGCAAGCTGCAAATAGGGTGAGCGTCCGCGGCCAAATTGAAGCACGGGTCCGCAAGCCGAGGCATGCGCTTTTTGGAGACCGACCCGCCATCGTGTCCCGCCTGGAAATTTTGCTGGACATGTGCGCCGGATTTTTCCCAGAACATGAGGTCATGAAAGCAAAATACTCAGTGATCTCTCTCGTACTCACGTTCGGATTCCTCGCGTCTCTGCCAGATATGCACGCCGGCGGTTATGGAGGTCCGCCCCCCGATGGATGCTATCCGGGATTCACCACCGCGGAAGGGTGCAATGCCCTCAATAGTCTGACCAGCGGCGCCGGAAACACCGGCTTGGGTTGGTATTCGCTCTTCTTCGATACTGACGGCAGCTACAATACCGCCGTCGGCGCCGGAACGCTGGTGTTGAATAACGCCGCCTCAAATACCGCGGTTGGCGCTGCAGCGCTCTTGCTCAACACGACCGGCACCGGAAATACCGCCACTGGCACAGACGCGCTGGTGTACAACAATTCCGGCAACAGCAACACAGCCAACGGCGCATTCGCGCTCTTCTACAACTATTCTGCCGAAAACAACACCGCTGTTGGCTATCAAGCGCTCTATAACAATGATTTTAGCGGAAGCGGCACGGGACAGCGAAACTCCGCTTTTGGAAGTTACGCGTTGTGGTCCAACCACAATGGGTACCGAAACTCCGCTTTCGGAGGTTACGCGTTGTACTCCAACGACGATGGGTTCCGCAACAATGCGTTCGGCAACAATGCGCTGACTAATCACACGACCGGAAATTATAACAACGCCGTCGGGAACTCCGCGCTTTACGCGGACCAGACTGGAGAATCCAATAACGTCCTTGGTGATAGCGCGCTTTCGAGCAATGTTTCCGGGTCCTCCAACACCGCGATGGGCGATGAGGCGCTTATCAGCAATGTTTCCGGGTCCTACAACACCGCGATGGGCGCTCTGGCGCTTTCCACTAACACTGGCGGCGACAACACAGCCATCGGCAACACGGCAGGCTATGACGTAGATGGCGAAGGCAATATTTGTATCGGTTCGGGCGCAAACGGTTTCGCTGGCCAAGATGGCGTAATCCAAATCGGTGGCGATTTTTCGGGGTACAACGCCTGTTATATCAGGGGCATCTCCGGAGCGAACGTCAATATGGGCACAGCTGCATTGGTCTATGTCG
>WNGN01000880.1_pt1 | contig 19177 bp, 10 predicted proteins | sample 5400561 | NCBI WGS metagenome assembly WNGN01 (sample SAMN13153379, study PRJNA577476) | soil metagenome | isolation source: 115 cm soil or saprolite under Garry oak tree replicate 2 | place: USA:California | collected 2016-06-15
TTGAAGCTTTTTGCCAACCCATATTCCAACCCACAGAGTGTGATGTCTTATCCGACTTCCGCGTAGTTTGGCAGTCCCCGCGGCCTTCTACGTTGTTGTAAAACCTATCCCGGCACGATTGACACGGTAGAGGTCTGCGGTTCGAGTCCGCACGGGCCTACCATTTCATTGCGGTGGACCTAACCACGTTTTCGCCACGCTTTGTTTAGACATTCCGTACCGCTCTCGGTACCGCTGAACATCTTTTTTCTCGGATGGTCGGCTTCGCTCCGTTAAGGCGCGTCGGGAGGCTATGCGTCAGCGAACTTTCTCTTCGACCCGGGTGAAAGCTGAAGCTGGACTATTGCCTAACTAGAGAAAATATCGAATCTGAAGTCAAGCTCATCCTTTGGAAGATTCAAATACCATCTACTCCGACAGCAGCGTTCGGCGTCTGCCTTCCTAAGCCGACGAGGGAATGCCGCCCTCACAGATCGGGAAATATAATTTCAAACTGAAATATCACCGGGAAATTCCGAAAAGCGATTGACTGGGCCCCGCCCAGACAGGGACGGAAGGAACTTGAAATGAGCGATGATAGGGGTGCGTGAGAATGCGGCAAGCTACGGCCCGAAGTCCTCAATGGTGCTTTCCGAAGCCCGTCGAAAAGCGTGGGTCCGAGGTAGCGGACAGGTCAGTGATGACGTCTGTTGGCAACGACAGCGATCTCGATTAGGAGACTGCAAGGTTTCGCGCCTCGGGCCGCGTTCTCCACGCAAGGAGAAAATGATGGCGAAGAGACGAGAGAAACGAGAGTGCAGAGCCGTTGTACTGGAGCCCGATGCTGCGGGGGTTGACATCGGGGCAGAAGAAATCTACGTGGCTGTTCCCCCCGATCGTGACGAAGAATCCGTACGCATGTTCAGCACCTTCACCTGCGATCTGCATGCTCTGGCGGATTGGCTCGTGCAGTGCCGGATTCGCACGGTGGCGATGGAGTCCACCGGCGTGTACTGGATTCCAGTGTTTCAAATTCTGGAAGCAAGAGGTTTGGAAGTCTACTTGGTCAAGGCGCCGTGCCGAGACCGTTTTCCACCAGTCTGAGGAACACGCCCGGCGACGAGCAGAGATGAAACTCCGCAAACACGCTGCCCTTCTCGGCTTCCAAGTCATACCGCTTTCAGCAACATCAGCAACTTATCCTATGAGTTCCTTAGGAGAGGAATAAGAAATGGTCGACTATGGCACAATTCTTCTTGCCAGCTCTTGAACCGCTAGTAACATCTGGACCGCGACAAGCGAATGTCCCTCAACTCAAATTACAAGATGTTGGTGAATTCGGTAGCAAGGCGCAGGACATTGGGCTCCAGCAAAAGATTTTGCTGATGACCTGGTATTTCGCGGACTTCCAGGTTCCCATTGAAAACATGTTTCCAGCCCAGGTACTGGTCGGCAACCAATCCGGACAGCTGTTTGCTGGCGCGAAAGAGGACAACCCGGCCCCCGTAGGGACGCGGAACCCAGGTTTTGAGGGCTTTTTCATGTACCTTGCCAAGAGTCTCCAGGATGTACTGCATGGGCAACTGCGTGGGATCCAGGTGTTCGCGGCCAGTCAGGCTACCTACAGCGATGGCGATGCGCGCACGCACGACACCCGATACGTAACGAAGCTTATCCACGATGTAGCCCTTATTGCCATATAGCAAATTATCTAATTCGAGGCTGATTCGCTTGGTCGCCCGATACCATGCGCGCTGGAAGACCGAGGTGCCGGGCTTAAAACGCCAGGCTTCGGGATGCACCGATTGGATCATGGCCAGCAATGCCACAGCTTGCCCCGCGGCAGTGAGTTGCTGCGCAACCTCCAAAGCCAGCAGTCCTCCAAAACAAAAGCCCCCCAAAAAGTACGGACCCTCGGGCTGAAGACTTCGAAGTTCGGTGATATACGCTGCAGCCATATCTTCCAGCGTCGAGTCCTTCACAATGTGGCCGTTCAGCCCTCTGGCCTGAAGGGCATACACGGGCTGATCTGGACCAAGCAGGTTTGCCAGCGGATAGTATTCGAGGACGTTGCCGCCGTGAGCATGCATTAGAAATAGAGGGGGTTTGGACCCAGCCGACTGGATCGGAACTAGGCAAGACCACGATGGTGTCCAGTTCTCCCGGCGAAGTAAGTCCGCGAGCCCCGCAATGGTGGGGGCCTGCAACAACATCGCGAGCGGCAGGCGGATTTTCGTGAGCTTCTCGATCTCAACGACTAGCCGCACCGCCAGCAGCGAATGACCTCCCAATTCGAAGAAGTTGTCGTGGCGCCCAACGCGCTTCACTTTCAGGACTTTGGTCCAAATCCGGGCCAGCATCTGCTCGGACGGATACTCTGGAGCGACGAACTCGGACCTGATCAGGACCGACTGCTCCGGAGCCGGCAATGATTTGCGATCAATCTTGCCGTTGTTCGTGAGCGGGAGTTTTTCCATTACCACGAAGACCGAAGGGATCATGTACGCCGGAAGGTTCTTCTCCAGGCTGGCACGCAAGTCGGTGACGTTCAGCGTTTGGCCCGGCTGCGCTTCAAAATAGGCGACAAGCCGTGCGTTACCGGGCAGGTCCTCACGTGCAATCGCTGCGCATTGGCGGATCCCAGGATGCAAGCTGAGAACCGCCTCGATTTCGCCCAACTCGATACGGAACCCGCGGATCTTGACCTGGCTATCCACCCGGCCAAGGCATTCCAGAATTCCCCCGGGCAACCATCGCGCTATATCGCCGGTGCGGTACAGCCGCGCACGCGTGTCAAAAGGGCTTTGGATAAAACGTTCCTGTGTCAGCTCGGGACGACCCAAGTACCCGCGCGCCAAGCCCGCGCCACCGATGTAAAGCTCGCCAACGGCGCCCGCTGGAGCGAGATTGCGGTACGCATCCAGCACAAATGTTTTCGTATTGGCGATCGGCCGGCCGATTGGAATTGGGCCGTCGGTGGAAGTAACCCGATGGACGGTCGACCAGATAGTAGTTTCTGTCGGACCGTACATATTCCACAGCTCCCTGCAACGTGGAAGGAGGTCTTTCGCCAAATCACGAGGCAGGGATTCGCCGCCGCACAGAACGGTCAGGGTTGGCGAACCGCTCCAGCCCGCATCGATAAGCGCCCGCCAAGTGGCTGGTGTAGCTTGCAGCATGCTGCAATGGGAGTTGCGTATTAATTCCATTAATCGCGCGGGATCGTGGGAGTCATCGTAGCTCGCGATCACCACACTTCCGCCACTGATTAGGGGAAGATAAATCTCGAGGCCGGCAATGTCGAAGGAGAGGGTTGTTACCGCCAACAGCGAATCTGTGGCCGTGAAACCGGGCTCGCGTTGCATTGAAGAGAGAAAATTCGTGACTGCCGAGTGAGGAATTCCCACGCCCTTCGGTTTGCCGGTTGAACCCGATGTGTAAAGCACGTAGGCAAGGTCCCCCGGTCCTGCATCCTCAGATTTGAGATCATCGATGCCTTGCTTTGCAATCTCCCCCCAATCGGAATCCAAGCGAACGACCGATGCCGGCTGGACCGGTAAATTCTTTTCAAGGTTGCGATGAGTGATCAGCACGTCCATCCCGCTGTCCGATACCATGTACGCGAGGCGGTTCACTGGGAAAGAAGGATCCAGGGGCACATAGGCGCCTCCGGCCTTAAGAATCCCAAGGAGGCCCACGACCATCTCAAGAGATCGTTCGACATAAAGCCCGACCAACGAGTGTGGTCCCACGCCCAATTTCTTCAAATGCCACGCAAGTTGGTTTGCGCGGTGATTGAGTTCTCCGTAAGTCAAATGTTCGCGCTCGAATGTTAGGGCGCGGGCTTCAGGGGTTTTTTCCACTTGTGACTCGAACCACCGGTAGAGAGCGGCGTGTTTGGGAATTTCTACAGCTGTGTTGTTCCAGTCGACGATTTGTTCTCTGCGCTCGATCTCCCCAAGGACAGGTAGTTTTCCCAGCACTTCTGTCGGGCTTTCCGCGATGGCGTTCAAAAGCGTTTCGAAGTGCCCAAACCAGCGGTTGATCGTCGCAGCGTCAAACAGATCGGTATTGTAGACGCAGTCCAGCGTCAAAGTGTCGCCGTCTTGATTAAAATCAAAGGTAATATCAAGATTTGTGAAACTGTGCGGATTGAGTTCTTTCGTGACCTGGAGGTCCGTGAACCGCAGAGGATTATCCCTGCGCGCCAGATTGAACGACGCGGCGACGAGCGGGATGCGGCTGTTGTCTCTGGCCAAGGCCAGTTTCTGGATCAGGCTGCCGTAGGTGAAATGCCGGTGCTCCACCGCCTCAATTACCAGGCGTTTCACCGCTTGGAGGTGGTCGCCCCATGACGAATTTCCAGAAAGGTGGTCACGCACCGCCAGAAAATTAACGGTATGTCCGACCAGCGACTCGCTCCCCTCCGTTCTCGGCGTGGCAAACGGCACGCCAACGACGATGTCCTCCTGACCTGTAAGCCGGTACAGGAGCACGTAGTATGCCGCAAGCAGAATCGTGAAGAAGGTGCATCCTTGCCGCGCGCCGGCACGATTTAACTCGCTACAAAGCGCGGGTGGCAATTCAAATTTCGCCAGCGCCCCGTGAAAAGACTTCTGCGCCGGACGTGGAAAGTCCGGAGGCAACTCCAGTGCAGGTGGTTGGTCAGCATACTGCTCAATCCAGTAGGACTCGGCCGCACGCCGTTCAGGGCTTTCCGTTTGACGATATTCTTCCACCGCATACGCCATTAACGATTGCGCCGGCACCAGCAGCGCCGCCCGTCCGGCACACTTCGCCGAATATAATTCGCCCAAGTCGTTCGACAATATGGCCAGCGACCTGCCGTCACAAACGATGTGGTGAACCGTGAACAACATGATGTGGTTGTTCTGATCGAGTCTTACCAATCGCGCGCGTACGAGCGGTCCGTGCGCTAAATCGAATGGCCGCGAAGCTTCATCGGCGAGCAGCGCGTCTAACTGCGTCGCGCGTCCAGTCAGATCAGAGAAGGGAAGGTCGATCGCCAATCGTGGCGCGACGGTTTGAGAATCGCCATTTTCAGAAAACGTCGCGCGCAATCCATCGTGCCGCTGAACTAATTCCTGAAATGCGCTCTCCAGAACTCGCTGTTGCAAAGGTCCACGCAATCGCAACGTGGAGGACTGGTTGAACACGCACGACGCCGCGTCGCCGATGGCCGTCGCGAGCCACAGCTCGCGCTGCGCTTCCGTCAACTGCGCTGTTTGGGGCTCGGTGGCCGACAGTACAGGCGCCACCGGTTCAACAATTGCGGGCGGTGCGGCTATGTCCAGATGAGCCGCCAGCAAAGCCAATGTATTGATATCGCCGAGCAATTGACGGAACGCGACTTGGACGCCGAACCGTTTCGTAATTGCCAGGCTGAGCTGTGTGAGAAACAGCGACTCGAAGCCCAACTCCACAAACGAGACGTTGTCGTCCGCGTCGCTGTAATCCTTTCCGGATAACTCCTTCAACATCGCCTTGAGTTCATCCGTTCGCTTCGCTGGCGTCGTTGCGCCTGACGCCGAAGTGCGCTCCGTGGCGCGGAGGTCCAAAGCCGGAGTTGACGCCGCAGTCGCGGTCCAAGTCACTCCATTCGATTCGACCCAGTGGCGTGTGCGCTCGAATGAGTATGTCGGTAACGACACTCGTTTCCGGCGTTCGTTGGCGAAAAATGCTTCTGCATCGACGCTCGTACCTGCCAGCCAGAGTCGCCCGCACGCCGTGATGATCGAATCCGCTTCCTCTCCTCTTACCAACGAACTCAGCACGGCCTGCTCGCGCTTCCAATCCGGATGTTGCCGCGCCAGCGTGCTCAACGTTTGGCCGGGTCCGACTTCCAGCAGTACCGTGGCTGGATCTTGCACGAAGTGCGCGATGCCTTCTGCGAATCGCACGGCCTGGCGCACGTGGCCGGCCCAGTAATGCGGATCGGTTGCGTCTGCCTCGGTTATCCATTGAGCGGTCACATTGGAAACGTACGGGATTTGCGGCGCGTGAAGGGAAATCTGCCGCACCACTTCGGTGAATGGCGCGAGCACGGGCTCCATCATCGGGGAATGGAACGCGTGTGAGGTACGAAGATGCCGGAACGTAACTTCCCGAGAGGATAGCTTTGTTTCCAACTCCGCAATGTCTTCGTGCGGGCCCGCGACCACGCACATGCCCGGCGAGTTGATCGCCGCGATGGCCATCTCTCCGGTTCCTGTCCCGTCGAGCCATTGCAATACTTCATTTTCAGGCAGCCCGACGGCGAGCATTGCGCCGCCTGGCTGTTGCTGCACGAGGCGTGCACGTTCCGCAATCAGCGTGAGCCCATCCTCGAGAGAAAAAACTCCGGCCAAGCACGCGGCGACATATTCGCCTACGCTGTGGCCAATCATTGCCACCGGCTTGATGCCCCAGGAAATCCACAGCGTCGCCAAAGCGTACTCAATAACAAACAGCGCAGGTTGCGTGAAACGAGTTTGAACCAGCAACTGTTCGGCGTCTTTTTCCAGTCCTTCGACAGGAAACAGAATCAGGCGCAAGTCAGTTTGCAGCATCGGCTGGAGGAATTCAGCGCAGCGATCCACCACTTCGCGGAAGACATGCTCAGAGTGGTAGAGGTTGGCGCCCATTCCGACATACTGCGAGCCCTGGCCGGGGAACATGAATACGACCGGGGCGTCTTCTCGCACCTGCCTTCCGATGAAGACACGTTTCGGGTCGGGCTTTTCCAGCTGCGCTGCGGCGTCCAGTGTGTCGTGGCAAACCACCACGCGCCTCTGCGGCAATATACGGCGGCCCACCTCCAGGGTATAGGCCACATCGGCAAGATTCAGCTCGAGATGTGTTTTTAGATGCGCCGCCAACTGGGCCGTTGCCCGATCCAATGCGGCAGGCGTTTTCGCGGAAAGCTTCAGCAAGTGCGTCCCGCGCGAAGACCCGGATGGTTCGATGGCCGGCGCTTCCTCCAGCACCACGTGCGCGTTGGTGCCGCCTACTCCAAATGCACTGACCCCCGCCCTGCGCGGCGCGTCATTCGTCTTCCATTCCGTGGGTTTCGAGACAACGTAGAACGGGCTGCTCGCGAAATCGATCTTAGGATTCGGCGAGGTGAAGTGCAGCGTTGCCGGAATGAGTTCATTCTCCAGCGCCAACGCCGCCTTGATCAAAGCCGCGACGCCCGCTGCGGCATCCAAATGCCCCACGTTGCTCTTCAGTGACCCAATGCCGCAGAACCCGCGCTTGTCAGTGCTCTCTCGGAACGCCTGTGTCAGCGCCGCCACTTCGAGCGGGTCGCCTAACGGAGTTCCGGTACCGTGGGCCTCAACATAATTGATGGTGTCGGCGCTGACCCCGGCGATGGTCTGCGCCAGAACGATCACTTCTGATTGGCCGTCGATGCTAGGCGCGGTGTAGCTGACTTTAACGGCGCCGTCATTGTTGATTGCCGAACCTTTGATGACCGCATAAATATGGTCGCCATCCGCGACGGCCTCGTCCAGCCGCTTCAACACCACTAACCCTACCCCGTAGCCAAACAGCGTGCCTTGTGCCTGCGCGTCAAACGGTTTGCAGTGTCCGTCCCGCGACTGCATCCCGCCGTCTTGATACAAGTACCCTTTCTGCTGGGGCACGATGACCGCCACGCCCCCCGCCAGCGCCATGTCACACTGATAATAAAGTAAACTCTGGCAAGCTTGGCAAACCGCCACGAGCGAGGTGGAGCACGCCGTCTGAACCGTGATGGCCGGTCCGCGCAGATTCAGTTTGTAGGCTACTCGCGAGGTTAGATAGTCTTTGTCGTTTCCCAGGTACATCTGGTAGCTTCCGGGCTCGCTGTGATTCAGCAGGCTTTCGGTCTTCCGCGGGTCGGCGCATAGATTAGCAAGTAGATAGGTATCGAAATAAAGTCCGCCGAACGTGCCAATGGCTCCCCCGTAACGCCACGAATCGTACCCTGCGTCTTCGAGCGCTGCCCAGGCCGTCTCGAGGAACAGCCGGTGTTGCGGATCCATCATCTCCGCATCGCGCGGGCTGTAGCCGAACAATTCCGCGTCGAACGCCTCGACATCCTCCAACATGGCCCGCGCCTTGACGTAATTCGGGTCGGCCAGCAATTCCGGGGCGACGCCTGCTGCCGCCAGTTCCGCATCCGTGAAGAATGAGACGGACTCGATGCCGTTCTTCAGGTTTTGCCAAAACGCCCGCACATCGCGCGCGCCGGGGAAACGCCCGGCCATGCCGATGATCGCGATGTCGCCGATCGACTTCTTGTTTCCCGAACCCCTCATGCCGACCTCCGAACCCTCTGATCCCGCCGCGATCCGACAGCATTCAGATAAAGCCGGCTGGGAAGCCGCAAGATCGTCTCTCGACCGCTACAAACCCACTCGGTCAGAGGCTTCCAGTTCGAGTCGTTCACAACATTCAAGGATAGCGTAATACACGGAGTGAGCATTTGTGCCGCGTGCCACCATTGGATCGGCACGAACACGAACTCTCCGGGCTCAAGAACACAAGTAGTTGCCTTGGCTTTCTTGAACAACGGGAATTTATCCAGGTCCGGTTTCTCAACGACTTGCGAAAAGTTCCGCGGCCTCAGATACAGGTACGGTTCTTGATCCGGGCTGAATACAATAAAATTTTTCCGCCCGTAAATCTGAAACAAATAGGCGTGGGACGTGAGAACATCGTAATGAAGCACCGGAAACGCGCCGCCAGTGCCTCCGAAGCAAAATTGAATTTCCGAGTGCCCATGAAAGACCCGCTGTAAACTTTTCACGGAATAGGACTCGGGCAGCCAATTCGGAGAACAGTACCCCGGCATCGGCGATGCGTTCTGCATCAAGGAAGGAAAGAGTTCGCAAAGGTTTTGGTTGCGGAGATAGGGCGCGGGATTCTCGTCGGTGAAGGCAAGAACGGTGTCGACGAATCTCGCCATGGTCAAGTCGGCTCCGCCATTCTCCTTGCTCCAGGCAACTTTGTTGAGCGCCAAGTTCATATCGGCGAATTCCCCCTTGAAGAATTCGGGGGTCCAGCGCCCGACGGCTTTCCACTGGCGAAGGGCATCCGTCACGATGACGGGCCGATTGGCGTAGACGTACTCCTTCATGAATTCTTCGTTCGAGAGATTCTCTCGTCGTTCGATTTGATCGCTCATAGTGGAATGAATGACCTCTGGTTCAAGTGATATCTTCTCAAAGCTCAGTCCTCTTCCATTACAGATTGCCCCGCCCGCGCCGCGATTTGCCGCGCGGCCCGCTGGCGGGCATTCATATGGGAAGATGCCCTCGGCGCCTTGCGGCTCAAGTGATCGGCGAGCGCTCGGACGGTGGGATACTGGAAAAGGTGGGTGATGGGAACGTCCTGATTGATCAACGTCCGCAGTTTTCCATGCACCTGCGCCAGCCCTATCGAATTGCCGCCCAACTCGAAAAAGTTGTCTTCCAGCCCTACCTTCTCCAAGCCGAGTATCTCTTGCCACAGGCCCGCCAACTTCTGTTCCAGTTGCGTGCGCGGCGCAACAAACGAGCGCGTCAGGCCGAGCGCGGGTAACGCGCTGCGGTCTACTTTTCCATTTGGGTTCAGCGGTAAGCGATCGAGAAACACGAACGAGGACGGGACCATCGCCGCCGGCAATTCTCCGCCCAGGAACCCACGCAACTCCTCCGACGAAAGACCGGGGCCGACAACGTACGCGGCCAAAATCAATTTTTGAGAAGCGTCCGGCTGCGCAATCACGACGCAGGACTGCACGCCGGGATGTTGCAGGATGATGGCGCTGACCTCGTCGGGCTCGACGCGGACGCCTTGTATCTTGACTTGAAAGTCCAGTCGTCCCAGGATTTCGAGCGCTCCATCGGCTCGGTAGCGGCCACGATCACCGGTGCGATAGAGCAAATCCGTTGGATCGTCGCGGAAAGGATTGCGAATGAAACGCCGCTGTTGCTCCTCTGGCGCGTTGATATACCCAAGCGACCGGAAGGGCGTGCGCACCACGATTTCTCCGATTTCGCCTGCGCTGCACAACGCGCCTTGTTCATCGAGCAGCAAACCCTCGGTCTCCGGCAACGGCAGCCCCACTGGCTGGATACCTGGATCGGGTTCGAGCGGCACCGTGTAAAAAAATTTGGCCATCGTTGTTTCCGTTGGACCGTAAAGATTCACAATCACACTCGACGGGAACTTCGAGCGCCAGCGCCGCACGAGCGACTCGTGCAGCGGTTCCCCGGCAAAAAACACCAACCTCAAATCCGGCATAGTGCAACCCGCCGGCACGCTCCCCAGCCAAGTAATTGCGAGGCTTGGAACAATGTGCAACAGTGTGACCCCCGATTGTTCCATCCAGTGCAACACGCTTTCAGGAGCCAGTGTGGTCGATTTCTGCGGCAGGCACAAAACTCCACCGCTGACTAATGCCAAAAACATGGACCGCAACAAGGGATCGAAAGACAAATTGGTCAATTGCGCGACACGGTCACCGGAGCCAACTTGAAACGCATCGGATTGCCACGCCAGGAAGTGGCTCAGGCCTTTATGGCAGCCGCGCACTCCCTTTGGGACGCCCGTCGAGCCAGAGGTAAAAAAAATGTACGCCGGATCATCTGGTAATGGTTCGGGTGGAACGGCCGCGTGGCCGGAATTGATGACTTGATTGGGACCCACCGTGATCACGTCGTCCCATTGGTACTGACGCATCCAAGTCGGCATTTCGCCGGCAACCAACAGCCGCCGAGCACCGGCTTGCTCGACAAACAACTGCTGTCGGCGTTCCGGCAGATTAGGATCTATAGTTAGCAAAACGCTGCGGCTTGACAACACTGCGAGAATGCCCGCTACCATCCCGAAGCTTTGCTGCCCAGTTACCGCGACGACTTCACCCGGGGGTAGGGAACACGCAAGTGCGCGGGCGCTCGCGACCAGTTCCGCATATGTCCAGAGCGCGTCGCCTTGGGAAACCGCGGGCGAATCGGGTGTGCGCTCAGCCCACCGCGACACCATGCTCCCGAGCAGCAGGTGCCGAGACTCGGATAACGAAGCACTAGGATCGGATCCCGTGCGATGGATTCCCGCCGTTTTGGAATTCATGAGCTTCTCAGTCGCGCAATTCGAGTCCGGCTTGCGTCCGTTTCTGACCTCGCGACGGGCCAGAATGCATGCAAATGGCACAAAAGGGCGACAATTTTAGACATTGAACATGCACATATTTTACCAATGCCGTTGCAATGTGACCTCATCATATTGCAGGGGTTGTGCGTGATTTGATATGTGAACTTTTTGCGTGTGGGAAAATCTTCTCTACTCTTTGGAGATAAAGTTCTCAGCGGTCAGCCCGTCCGGTGCGTACTATTTCGGGAAGTTCCTAATTGCGTCGTAATGATCACTGCCAGCGATTTCGGCTGCAATACGGGACGTGGTCCGCCCAGATCAGACAATTTGGAACTTGTTTCCGCCGGGCGATGCGGATTGGTAATCAATCGAGGTATTCCGTTCGGAAAGTCAGACTTGAAAAAACGTATGGTCTGCTAAAATTTCACAATTGGCACTTGTCCGACAAGATTCTACGGAGTGTATCAATTATGTCTTCGCCTCTCCCCATAGTGGAAAAAGCGCTGACGATCGATCAGCAAGTGGGATGCGCCAACGCCAAGACGGCCAAATCCAAGAAGATCTGGATCGACTTTGACAATTCGCCTCACATTCCTTTTTTTCTCCCGATAATCGGCGAACTGAAAAGCAGGGGATATCACGTCCTGCTGACAGCTCGAAATGCCTATCAGGTGTGCGAGCTCGTGGAATTCTTTCACCTGCAAAGCGAAGTCCTGGGCGGCCATTGGTGTTCGCCCTGTCGTTCTAATCACCTCGGAAAGAGGGTCTCAGGTTTAGAACGCTTCGGTACTTTCTTAACCTGATTGAGGCCCTCTCGTATGGAAACGCTTTGGTTGCACAGCGCCCTTGCGCGTCTGGATTAAGGTGGGTCCGTCGTGATTAGATTCCGAACTGGACGGCCTTGTATTCCGAGTTGGACGACCGTATACTCCGAGGCAGACGCCGTATAAGACCGAAATGGACGAAGGATTGATTCCCGTTGACTTCTCCAACTCCAAAACTATTCCCAAGATTTGCGGCAGACCGCGTGACAACCGCGCTCAAGGACACGCCTGTCGTAATGGTCAACGGCCCGCGTCAATGCGGTAAGACGACGCTGGTCCGCGAGTTCGCCAGCAGGAATCGAAGCTACATTACGCTGGACGACGATACGGTACTGGAATCCGTTCGCAATGACCCCAGAGGGTTCGTGCGCGGCTTGGACATGGCCATTGTGGATGAGGTTCAACGAACCCCGGAACTTCTGCGCGCCATCAAGAAGTCTGTTGACGCGGACCGTCGTCCAGGACGTTTCCTACTGACCGGCTCAGCCAACGTGCTGGCGCTGCCCCAAGTGTCTGAAAGCCTTGCAGGGCGAATGGAAATCATCACTCTGCTGCCACTCGGTCGCTCCGAAATCCTGGGCAAGCCTCCTACGTTCCTGGAAAATGCGTTGGCGGGTAAGATCGCCAAGCCGTTTGAAATAATCATCGGCGATGATCTTGTAGGTACAGTGCTGGTTGGCGGTTATCCGGAGATGCTTCGGAGGAAAGATCAAAAGCGTCGCCGGGCCTGGGCACGCGATTACATCAAAGCGATTGTAGAACGGGACGTCCGAGACATCGCTGATCTGGACAAACTCGCTCGGATGCCGCGTTTGCTCCAAGTTCTCGCTCATCACTCTGGCCAACTGACCAACTTCTCGCAGCTCGGCGGTCATATCGGGCTCGATGACAAGACCACGAGAAAATACATAGCCATCCTCGAACAACTGTTCCTCGTGCATCGTGTAGAACCCTGGTTTCGGAATCAGCTCAAACGATTGGTGAAAACGCCCAAGCTTCACTTCATTGACTCAGGCTTGCTCGCGGTCACTGTAGGGGCGACCGAGGAGCGCGTCGCAAAGGACCGTTCAATCTTTGGCGCACTCCTTGAGACGTTCCTCTTCTCCGAGATCATGAAGCAGGCGTTCTGGCTTGATGAAACTTGCACACTCCACTACTACCGAGACAAGGACCAAGATGAGGTGAGCATCGTTGTGGAAAGTGAGAGCGGGGCCATCGTGGGCCTTGAGATCAAGGCTGGCGCGACAGTTAACGCGGGCGACTTTCGCGGACTGCGGAAATTGTCAGAAGCCTCTGGGCATAACTTCAAGCTGGGCTTGGTCCTCTACGACTCTGAGGACACCGTCCCATTCGGCGATAACCTGTTCGCTGCGCCAATCTCTTGCGTGTGGGGATAAACAGCCCAGCAACATTGAATTGTTTTGTCAGCCGAATATTTTGCAATGAAGAACTCACACTTCAGAATCGTTCGCACTCACGCCACTGCAGTTGGAAGCTACTGCGGTATTGTACTGGCCGCGTGCAATAACTTATGGGCGATCCACGCGAAGATATGACGGACCAGAACGCCGTTGCAGAGCGTCTGAAATCGGCACAGGAGGAATGCGACCGACTCCGCGCAGAAAATGCCCGTCTCCGAGCGATGCTCGGCATTAAGGATTCTGTATCGAAAGAACCAGGTCCCACTGCAATTCGTATTGTTTCCGTATCCGACAGCAACATCGCCGCGCCCTCGACACCTGAGAAAAAGATTTCTCTTTTTCGAAGCCTGTTTCGCGGCCGCGAAGACGTTTATGCGATACGCTGGGAAGGAAAGGGTGGCAAGTCTGGCTATTCGCCCGCTGGTGTCATGGACTGGCGCGCGATTCACGCGGCAAGCCCGGAAGAACGAAAGAAGGTTGCACGGAAGACTCGAACGCTTCAACCGCTCACCGATAGCGCAATCCGCGATCACCTCACTGGGAAGCAGACCATCGGGGTCTACCCTCTCCTCCCAGACGAAACCTGTTGGTTTCTCGCAGTGGATTTCGACAAGAAGTCGTGGATGGCAGACGCCGCAGCTTTCGCTTCGACATGCCAGCGATTTCAAGTTCCAGTAACCGTCGAGCGCTCGCGATCAGGAAACGGCGCGCACATCTGGCTTTTCTTCGACCGCCCAGTACTCGCTGCCAATGCCAGACAGCTTGGTTGTGCCTTGTTGACCCGGACGATGGAAAATCGCCATGAGATTGGATTAGATTCTTATGATCGTCTCTTCCCTAGCCAAGACACGGTGCCGAAGGGCGGCTTTGGAAATTTGATAGCTCTACCACTCCAGAAACGCGCCCGAGAGCAAGGCAACAGAGTATTCCTGGATGAACTCTTCCAGCCTCATGGCGACCAATGGAGATTCTTAGAGTTGGCCCAAAGAATCCCGACGGAGATGCTGGCTCGCATGATTCAGGAAATAGCGCCTGGCGGAAACACGATTGGAGTGCATCTTAGCTTTCCCGAAGAAGGAGGGGACGAGGTGCCTTGGCTGTGGAGCCCATCTCGAAAGCGGAAGGATGGGCGAGTTGCAGGTCCATTGCCATCTATAGTCCGCGTGGTAGTGGGTAATCTTGTCTACATCGAAAAGAAAGATCTGCCGTCTGCGATGCTGGATCGCTTGATTCGCATCGCCGCATTTCAGAATCCTGAATTCTACCGAGCCCAGGCCATGCGACTTTCGACCTATGGTAAGCCTCGCGTCATCTCCTGCAGTGAGGACTTCCCAGAGCACATTGGGCTTCCGAGAGGATGTGTCGATGAGGTGCTTGCCGTATTCAAATTCCACGGAGTGAGCTTGGAACTGCAGGATGAACGAACTATAGGTCGAGAAATCAGAGTCTCTTTCAACGCAGAGCTGCGGCCTGAACAACAGGAAGCCATCAATCAAGTGCTGCGTTATGACCAAGGCATACTTAGCGCTCCGACCGCATTTGGAAAGACAGTCGTTAGTGCCGACCTGATCGCCAGGAGAGCGGTCAACGCATTGGTATTGGTGCACCGGCGGCAGCTCTTGGACCAGTGGCGTGAGCGATTGGCAGCCTTCCTGGCTATTCCAATTGGAAGCATCGGTCAATTTGGAGGAGGAAAGATCAAGCGAACCGGCGTGATCGATGTTGCCGTGATCCAGAGTTTGCACCGCAAAGGAGATGTCGAAGATTTCGTCGCCGACTATGGCCACGTCATCGTGGACGAGTGCCATCATTTGTCCGCCGTCACTTTTGAACGAGTCCTCCGCCAAGTCAAAGCAAAGTATGTTTTGGGCTTGACAGCAACGCCGATTCGAAAAGACGGGCACCACCCGATCATTTACATGCAATGTGGCCCCATACGGTTCCACCTCACTGCGAAGAAGGCAGCACAGGCGTCGCTCCTCGAACACAAGGTCATCCCACGTTTCACGGACTTTGTTTGGGACGGAACGGAAAACGAGATCACAATTCAAGATCTGTACGCCGCACTCGTCGGAAACCAACACAGGAATGAGTTGATCATCCGGGATCTTCAGAATGTTTTATCTGCTGGGCGATCGCCGCTCGTCCTGACGAGCCGGACGGAGCATCTCGATTACATGGCCGGACGATTGCACGGGGTATGTTCGCACATCTTCATCTTGAAAGGCGGGATGGGCGCAAAACAAAGAACGAAACTGACTGAGTCCCTAGCTGCCGTCCCTCCCGATGAACCGCGTGTCATTCTTGCGACGGGAAGCTACCTTGGGGAGGGTTTCGATGATGCGCGCCTCGACACACTTCTCCTTGCGATGCCGGTCTCCTGGAGAGGAACCCTGCAACAGTATGTCGGCCGTCTCCACCGGCTCCATGAGAATAAGAAGGAAGTCCAAGTCTACGACTACGCGGATGTGCTGGTGCCAATGTTGGCGCGGATGTACAAGAAGAGACTGGCAGGCTATGCCGCACTGGGCTACACCGTTGTGGAAAACTCGATTACGTGAAGAACTGGTCTTCCAAATCGAACAAGACGTTTTCATCAGAAGTTTTGGCGCCAAGCTGAGTGATGGAGGGCAGCGGCAATCCACATGCGCGATTCTAAGAAACGCAGCTCGCGTAGAAACACCGCCAGCAAGAATCTTCGCTGGAATGAAGCCCATCTTGATGCGCTCATCGCGGAAGCGATCGTGGATGCATACAACGAATCCGAGCAAACTGTGGGATTTTATACAATGATGGAGGATAGTCTTGCTCTGCCATTTGAGACTGAGATTCTGGGGATAAAGGTAGCCGTGGAAAAGATCGATATGAATCAGGACAACGCAATCGTTGCCGTTTGCCGGCATGGCAGCAAGCGGCAGAGAATTCCAATCCTGGATCTTCCGTTACCATCGCCAACGCCAAGAGGAGCTGAATGGATCGCAGCTTATCGCTACTGGCGAAGGGGGCACATGTGAGCGAGTATCTGTACTATGAATTTAGAGCCGTGGATCGTCCATTAACCCACCGTGAAATCCGGGAGCTTCGGGCGCTCTCGACGCGCGCTGAAATCACGGCAACGAGTTTCGTAAACACATATAACTGGGGAGATTTCAAAGGCGACCCCGATATCCTGATGGAGAAATATTTCGATGCCTTTGTCCACACAGCAAACGGTTGCGTGTTCCAGTTGGTATTGCGGCTCCCCAGGCGAGCGCTCGACGCGAAGGACGTGTCGGCCCATTGTGTGGGAGAAAGTTTGCGTATGCGTAAGACAAAGAACTTCACGATCCTCGAATTCATCTCCGAAGGTGAGGGCCGGGATTGGGAGGATAGCGAAGGATGGATGGACTCGTTGATACCGCTGCGCGCCGACCTGATTCGGGGTGACCTGCGCGCCCTCTATCTGGGGTGGCTTTTCTGTCTGCAGAATCAGGAACTGAGTCCGCACGCAACCGAACCTCTTGTGCCTGCCGGCCTTGCCAAGCTGCCGGCCCCTCTCCAGAGCCTCGCGCACTTTCTGGGACTTGACGGGGACTTGATCAAGGCCGCTGCAGAGCGCAGCCCTAATCTTTCTGCGGCGAGCCCCTCGCGAGCAAAGCTTGCTGCATGGATTGCGGCTATGCCAGAAGCGGAGAAAAACGCCTTCCTGCTCGGGATGGCCGAGGACAATGATTCTTGCTCAAGGAATGATCTGCTGCGGCGCTTCAATCAGCACTGTTTGCCGCCCATTTCGAGGGCCGAGCGCGAGGATTCTCAACCGCGAACCGTTTCACAAATTATGGCTGTGGCTCAATCGCACGCTACCCGGAGAATCCGGCGCGAAGCCGAGCGCAAAGCCGCGGAACAGGAGAAGCAGGAGCGGTCGAGAACAGCTGCGCGGCTGCAATACCTGGACAAATTGGCCGGACGGGAAGCACAAATTTGGGAACAGGTTGATGCGCTCGCCCAAACGAAACAGCCAAACAACTACGACCGTGCCGTTAGTCATGTCGTTGATTTGCGTGATCTGGCTGCCCGTCGTGGCCAGCAGGTGCATTTTGACTCTGCTCTTGAGCGGCTGCGAATGAACCACCGTGCCAAACCGACTTTTCTGCGTCGTCTTTCAGACGTCACCTTATAGGCTTTCTCGCCGTAAAGAAGCATAGATAGATGCTACTTCCATGACTATTTCGAACCCACACTCCAACCCACACAGTGGGTTGTCTTATATGATTTCCGAGTACGTTGGCGGTCCCTGCGGTCTTCGAAGTTGTTGCAAAACCCATAAACGAAAGATTGACACGCTAGAGGTCTGCGGTTCGAGTCGCACGGGCCTGCCATCGTTTCAATAAAGCACGTCAGAGCAGAATAAGGCCGCGACGAATACCGAGTGAGACAGCTTCGGTGCGGCTCCCCGCGCCAAGTTTGCCGAGAATCGACGCCACGTGAAACTTGACGGTGTGCTCGGAGATCGCGAGCCGCGTGGCGATTTCCTTATTGGCCAGGCCGCTCGCAAGCATTTGAAGCACTTCGCTCTCGCGAGGCGTAAGTAGCTCGGTGAGTTCCGCGAGGGGCGGCGATGCTGGCACTGCCGCAGGAAACATGGCGTCGATTTCGCCAGGATGCATAACGATGAGTCCCGTCGCCGCAGCTTCGAGGGCCGCGAGGAGTTGGTCCGGTGGCATATCGCTGCGCAACACTGCTCGGACGCCCGCACGCAGCGCTTCGGCGAACCATCTGGGCTCAAAATGATCTGAAAGAATCACAATGGCTGCTTCGGAAGCGAGTTGGGACGCGGCGAGAGAATCGATGACCCCTTCGAACTGTTCGCCGGATGCTTCTAGGAGAACGATGTCAGCTTCCACGTCCGGCATTCGATTGGCAAGCGACTCGAAATTTGGAGCGCTGCCCGCAATTTCCACATCTAGTTCCTCGAACAGACTCTGCAAGCCCGCACGAACCAGTGGCGAAGCAGCGACGATGAACACGCGAATCACGCCGCCGCAGAACTTCTTGACGTGTTCTGCCCACCTAGTTGCACGGTCACCCGGCGGACCCGCGAGTAATCTCCGCGCAAAAATTCAAGTCGCAGGAGGCGCGGACCGTTGCCTTGCAGGGCTCGCGAGAGGTCGCCAGCCGAGGTGAAGGCTTTTTGTTCGGCCCCCAGCAGGATGTCGCCCGGCAACAGGGATGCAGAGGAAGCCGGACTGCGGGGCTCCACTTCCAAGAGCACCAAGCCAAAAGTGTGCCCGCTGCCGCCAGCCACGTTCGATCGGGGAATTTGCACGGGATGAACGGTCACGCCAAGCCAGGAATCGGACGGTACAGCGGAAAGAAAATCCTGAACCACGTTGCTCGGGATGGCAAGCGCGAGGCGGCCCGCGACCATGGTATTGATCCCAATCACGCGGCCGCGGGCATCGGCAAGCGGCCCGCCGGAGTTGCCCGGCGCCAGGCGGACATCGGCCTGCACCCACGGCCGCGAGCCGAGCCCACGGAGCGGGCCAACCGCATGAATCACCCCGGTCGCGAGAGCGCCTATGAACCCCAGGGGATTGCCGATGGCAATGGCGAGTTCGCCGGGGCGAACCTGCGATGAATCCCCGATGACAGCCGAGGGGAGGTTCGTCGCCGGGTTCGTCAGATTAACGCGAAGCGCAGCAACGTCCCTGTGCGGATCGCGTGACGCAACCGTAGCATGAAACTCGCGTCCGTCCCAAAGTTGAAGGCCGATTTGCGCGCCCCGCGCTACATGCGCGTTCGTAATAATGATGCCGTCGCTCGACCAGATCACGCCCGAGCCGCCGCCACGTC
>WNGN01001528.1_pt1 | contig 19175 bp, 28 predicted proteins | sample 5400561 | NCBI WGS metagenome assembly WNGN01 (sample SAMN13153379, study PRJNA577476) | soil metagenome | isolation source: 115 cm soil or saprolite under Garry oak tree replicate 2 | place: USA:California | collected 2016-06-15
CCTTACCATTGATTGTGTTGTCTGTCCGAACGACTGCCCCTTCCCAGGTTGCCGCCATACCAGTTGGTACTGGATTAGGCCCGTTAGCTACAACGATAACCTGGTTAATGTAGTCCGCTTTCGCGAATGCTGCGACGATTGGCCCGATAGTGTCTGCTTCATTCCGGGCTGGGATTATTACGTCAATCATTGTTTCTTTCCCACCATGTATCCTCGTCTAGTTCGTTTTGCCCGTAGGCTTCGTAGTCCCCCACAAGATTCTTGACTGCTGCCAGTGCCGGATCGTTTCCCAGCCATGGTAGATAATGAGGGTAACTCTGGAAGTCTCCTCCAAAGTCCGGTTGTGGGATGAAGTGATGTATACCGTCTCCTGGGCATTTTCCCCGTTCGCAGTAGTACGGGACATTGTGGTACCTCTTTCCTCTTCCGCCGAAGATTATTTCTTGTGGTTCCTTAACCCAGGTATTAATATTATTTCTTTGGCCGTTCAGCGCTAGCCCGTACCCGATGAACGTGTTCACGTTCAACCGCAACGGCTCATTCCGGCGCATACATTCTATCAGATCTTCAGCCTGGTACGCACCCTTGGGAATTCCTCTTGTCTTCCCCTTGACCCAACCGTCACCGGTCTTCAGTGAATAGATGCCCGACTGCCAGAAAATCCCATCATCATATTCGCTTAGCTCCCAACCCCCCAATTCGGGTGCGGCCTGAACTTCGACAGGAGCCATAGCATGTACCCCATCTGTGTCAATTGAGGTGAGTTTATCACCACATTTCTTAGCGGTTCGGTATACGCTGGCGCGGCAAGCACTAGTGATATATCCTGCCCATTCAAGCTGATGAGAACGGGGAGCTTCTCTTTTTTTCCGGTCCCATCCCGAACGCTGAGCCAACTGACCATATACGGAATTGAGGATGAGTTTATAGGTGAGCTGGAGGGGGTTTCCCTGTCGTTTGAGGAGTGCTCGCCGCCGGTAGTATTCTTCGATCCACGCGAACGGCCGGTCTTTTTCGTCATCTTCGTCAAACACCCACCCTTCTAGAATAGTGGCGTCATCCCTTCCGGCGACGGTCTCTGCTTCAGGGGACCAGTACCACCCTTGAACGTGATTTGGCCAGCACACTGTACCGTTCTTGTCTCGCCTGAAGAGGGGATGGACTCTGAGGGGGTCACGGTCTTTAGAATCATACTCGATACGGTAAACTCCAAACCGTCCGGGCTGAAAGTCCCTGGTTCGCCGCCATTGTCCCCGAACAAGATTAGGTAGATTTCGTGCATATCCCGGGTATGCCGAACGAATATCTGCATTATAAACCTTTCCTTGAATGTGCCCGCCCCGGAACATTTCGAACCGGCCCCCAGCGAATGCGTACCGGGCCGCTATCTGCACCTCTACAGGACTGGGCGCCATGGCCTTATACACAGAGTGCCTGCCCAGAGCCGCACGGGCCAGAGCCCCCGGGCCATGCCAGGAACGCAGGTCATACCCCGCGCCCAAAAACGACTCCCGCAGCGTCTCAGCCAGCACCGGCCCATACTTAAGCTCCAACCGCCAGTATTTTTTGATCTGGTCGATTTCTGCCCACACAAATTGATCTCTCCTCGCCTTATCCGCCGCAATGGCCCGTATGTCATCTAGCTCACCAATCCCATGCTCCTGCAATGCCGTGACATAGGAACACTGGAAAAACGAGAAAATATCAAACACTTGCACCGCAACGTCGTCTCTCCTCACCCTGAACCATTTCCCCGGGATATGTTCCAACTCGTAATCTCGCCACACCGTACGGTTATAAACTTTCAGGGCATTCAAGCATCGCCACGGCAGGTCATGCACAATCATAGAAACATCGTAATTAAACCCGTAACCCACATGGATACTAGTAGGATTATCAGCAGCGCAATCAAGAAACAGGTCAAGGCAGCTAGCAGTAGTGAGATAAGGATTACAAATCTCGTAACCCAGGCTATTACCCAGAAGAGCGTATCCAGCATCACGCGGCCCCTCACCGTCCCAAAAGATAAACGGGCGATCCTTATTAACAACTTTCTTATGCCGGTTACCGGGCCGGGCCGCCCTCCTGCGTTCGTTCCCGGTCCGGTCCCGGCGTATCGACTCACGGGGAACCATCACCAGTCTCAAGGGGTTCCGCGTTTCAACTGGCGCCATTCTTCCCAGTCCATTTCCCAGTCACGCGCCTGAACCCCCAGGTCTCGGTGGAAACGGTCCCGTTTAATGTGCCCGCGCTCCCCGGTAGTCAGGTAATACGCTCTCAAGAACTCTTCCCAGAACTGATCAAACTCGTCATCATCTAGCTGCAACGGGTCAACCGCATTCCGGTACATTTCAAACCATTCCGACATTTGCCCGGAATCGTACCGGTCATTACCTTTGGCGACATCCCGCCATATGCGGGATTCCCGTGTCAGCCCAGTCGGCGGCGGTGCTGGCGGTGAGGGTGGAGGAGGCGGAGCCGGAGGTTCCGGCTCCGCTTTCCTCTCAAAGAAGTCACCAAGCCCTGTGAAGACCTTGCCCAGGGCCCCGGTGAGGCGTGAGAACAGTCCCCGTTGTCGGGGCATCTACATCCGTTGTGCCGGTTGCGATCAGCCCTGCACGGTCCTGGCAGGCATGGGCCGCAGTTTCAGCACCTTGTTGTCCTTGCCCGTCTTGATGCCCACGAGAACTCCGCGAACGGGGAAGCGTTCGCGGAGTTCGAATGCGCGGAGACGGAAAATAACGTCATCGGCCCCGGTCTGCAAAGCGAACTCGTCTCCCACCCCAAGACCGAGCCTGCGCAGCAAATCCTTCGGGCCGCCGAGACACACACAGTCGGCAGTGATGTAGTACCCCTTGGACCGGTCATTGCCGTCATCATCCTCGAATGTCCGAGTGGACGTGTCGGGCCGGTAGTCCCTGATTTCGATTTCGAGCCCGGCGCCGCCCTCATCAGGCACACATGACCGTCCTTGAATAGCACCTCCGGAACCGGCGTTCCAGATATCATCATCAGTACCGCCGTCCTTCTCGGCGGCGGCGAAAATGGCATCCATGTTCCGTGCGGAGATTTCACCTGCCAGCGACCCGGGCCTGTTCGCTGCCTCGGTCGCGGCTCGCATTCTCATGAATTCGTGGAATTGTTCCATGCGGTCGGCAGGCTGAATGGTGGTGGTGGTGGTTTGTGCCGGAGGATTTGTCATTTACCCGTGACCCTTCTCAGTTCGTGCTGTTTCTTGGCTATCCAATAATGGACAGTGGTTTTGCTGACGCCAAGCTTCTCGGCTATGTACCGCTCGGTGAACCCACGGCGGTAGTAACGCCAGATAACCTCCCCCCTTCCCTTGATGAGGTGCTTAGCGGCCATGTAGACCAGTCTACTCCCCTATGGTCAGTTGGTACATACAACCGTTAGACTGGTAACGGTGGTACGTGCCGGACCGGCCCCGCTCCCTGACGCGCTGCCCCGAGATCGGCGCGGGGAGCGGGGCCCTTAAGAGGGGTAACGATGATCTCATACGAGAAAACAGACCCGGCCGCCCCGGCATCCGAGTCCGCCAATGTCCCGCAATGGTCGGTGATCCTGGAAGCCCCCGATTACGCGAAACTCCTGAAACCAGCCACGTCGGCTAACGCCAAACAGTACGAAACCAAAATACTCTCGGTCCTTAAAGAGGTGCTGCGTTACCGGCTTACCCCCACGGGCCTGCCCGACGCCGCCGCGATCCTCACCTACGGTCCCGAGTTCGCTGCCAGGGCCGGGGTACTAGCCGACTCTGACCCTAATGTAGCCAGGGTCATTGACCTGGTGACAGCCCCGGATTCCCCATGGGTCACGTTTGCATTCGTGGCAATGCCTTTCATCGGGCAATTGTTCCGCAACCATGAAGAGCAGATCAAGGCAATTCCCGCTAAGGCCCGCATGTCCCGTGCCGAACGCAAGGCAGAACGGGCGGCCCAGCCCCGGGCAGAGGTTCGCATCCCCGGCACAAAGCGCACATTGCGTGTCCCATTCCGCATCAAGCTCCCCCTGGGAATGTTCCGGGCGTCCACAGTCGCACCAGAACTACTAGTGCATAACGTGATGAGTAACCCAGACATTCGTAAGGCCCTGCACAAGTCATACGGAATCACGTTCGGGAGTAATAGCGATGCCCCGTAAGCTAACCCGGGAACTGGAAGAGGCCGGGAAGCGGATCGCAGACCAAATCAACGCTCGGTTCGTGTTTAACGACCCTATCGCTATCCGGCACTGCTGGATGGCATTTGCCCTGTCCGATGGTACCGGCAGAGGTGAGTTGTTCGAATCCTTGGCGGAAGCAAAGCGGTTCACTGACGAAACCCGGACAGCGTATTTCGCACTGATCGGCTGCATGGGCGGGATCACCCCGTTTGACGCTGGGGTTTACCTGGATTTCTGCCGGGAGGCACGGGACGCGAACCTCATGCACGCGAACCCTGACCGGCACGCCGTGATGACAACTAAGCAGTCCGATGTCGCACGGGGCCGGTTGAACTAATGGCCGATCTGGAAACAGTTTCCCGCAAGGATCATCGTAAAGAGTTCAAGAAACTCTACCAGCCGGGCCAGCATGTTTCCGGGTTCGGGCCGACGGGGCGAGGCAAATCCCGGCTGTTTTACGAGCACCTGTCGGACGTATGCAGTCGCGATTTGCAGGTCATGTCATTGCATGGGAAGGTCAAGGGCCGTGACAGGGTGGTCCTGGCTGCCGCCAAGTCCTGTAACCTGCGTGTCGTTTCTGAGGTTCCTTCCCCGGGCCGTCAACTGCTTGACCGGAAACGCGGTTATCACGGTTACATTATCATTCCCCTTTCTCGTGCTGGTACGTCGGCTGCTGAAGAGAACGCGAAACTTCGTTCTGAGTATCAGAAGGCTATTCACCAGAACTACGCGACGACGAAACGTAAGACGATCACGCACATTAATGAGGCGCATCAAACGCAAGTTGACCTGAAGCTCAAAGGCGATATCGAGGCTCCCCTTATGCGCGGTGGCCCGGATAATGCTGTGTGGCAGGAAGCGCAGCGAGGTTCGTATCTGACGTATCATACGTATGGCGCCCCGGAGCATGTGTTTATTTTCTATGATCCGGTAGGGTCTAACCGGGAGCGTTATAAGGATATTGGGTGCGCAGATCCTGACGAAATCGAACATTATTCGCGTAACCTGAGGCGTGAGAAGGTCCCTGATGGGCGGACTATTTCTCAGTGCCTTTACATCACCCGGAATGACGGGCTGATGTATATAGTCGATACCTAATCCCAGCGTATCGCATGGCACGAAGGGCGTTAATGAGAGGTCACGCTTATCGTCTCCGCTGGAGTGGAGAAGCCAGGGAAGGGCTCAGGTACCGGACTGCTGCACCGCCAGGGCAGGCCCGGGGCCCGGCTAAGGGCGGCGGTGCTGGTAAGGCCCCGGCCCGGCCGCGTTCGTTCCTGATCGGAACCCAGACCGTTTATGAAGGCGGGGACTACGATCAGACCAGCACTTCAATCACGGGGCAGTCGTTTCTGCCGTGGACGCTGCAAGCTACCGGCTGGCTTGCGGAACTTGTGTTCCTGGTTACTGGTTCGTTCACGTCGGCTGGCACGCCTACCCTGACGGCGGACGCTCCGTGGATTCTGTTTTCAAACGTCGAGCTTGACGACGTGAACAACGAAGCGATCTTCGGGCCGTTCGACGGTTACACCTGGTACTTGGCGAACAAGTTCGGCGGATACATCAATTACGACGACCCGGGCACGAACGCCACATATTCTGTGGCACTGTCTACTGCGAGTACGCTTCAGTTCTTGCTGCGTATCCCGCTGGAGATCGTTAACCGTGATCCGATCGGACCGGTAGCTTCCGTTAATAACACTGCAGCGCTAACGGTTAAGATTACGCTTAACTCTTACGCGAACGTGTTTGCGACGAACGTCCCAACTTCAGGATCCGTCCGTATCCGTGGAGTGCAGAGGTTCTACTGGGAACCCAAGAAGACGGACAAGCAGGGCCGGGAAATCGCCGGGAAGCCGCCAGCGTCGGGTACTACGCAGTACTGGACGCAGGGATCAGTTCCCATTTCGGCGGCCGGTACCATCAACCAGCAACTCATCACGGGTCTCGGTTACCCGTGGCGTGAGTACCTGTTCCTGTACCGGGACAACACGGGCGCCCGGTCCGGCGGTGAGACGAACTGGCCGGACCCAGTTATCGGTATCAAGTTCGAAGCGAACTTCATCGTTTCGCAACTCAACAAAGCTGTCTGGCAGGACATCATGGCCCGCGAGTACGACTATCCTGCCGCCACCATGGATGTCCGGGGAGCCGGTTCCATCGCCGGTAAGGAAAACGGCGTGTATTCCCTGAACTGGAACAAGGACTTTTTCAAGCGCGCTATTGGCGGGGAAACCCGCCGATCGTATCTGGTTACGTCCCCCGGTTCCAACTTCATTTTCAACGGTGCCATGGGTGTGGCGGGAAACCTCTACACCATTGTCAACTACGTGGCCCCGGGTGGCGGGCAGGCTAACCGGCAGGACACCGCAGCACTCACCGGAGGGCAGTAACCCATGCCAGTCACCAAAGAACCAGCGTCCGACGCAGAGGTCACTCCGCGCAAGGTGAAGCCTTCCAGCAAGTACCGGGTTCGCCGGGTAACCCCCGAAGGCAATGACCCTGTGGTGTTCACCACAGAGGACAAGGGCATTGCCCGGAAACACGTCAAGGACAATTACCCCCGAGGACTGGAAGTTTACGTCCAGCACCCGGACGGGTACCGGGAACATTACTCCGCAGACCAGGAGTTTCAAGGTTCCGACAATGGGGGCTGGAACGAACTGCTCGATGAGGACGTGGAATAGATGGGACGCAAGCATCTCATGACCCTGGCCATTGGCATGGCTATCGGGTACGTACTGGCGCCACAGATCAGCAAGCTGCCAGTCGTCAACAAGCTCCCCCAGTTCTAATAGGGGAGAACTAGGGAGACCCGGTGCCCGGACCACAGGTTAAAGTAGCCCCGCTGTTTATGATCGGCGGTGGGGCGATATTCCTGTGGTCCGGGCTGACGGGTAAATCATGGTCACAAGTCCTGAAAAGCATTATCCAGGGCAAAGACCCTAAAAAAGTATCGCAAACACAGGGCATCACGGAAATGCAGTTTTCCAGTGGCGCCTACGGTTACTCGGCGGGCATTTTCCCTGGCAGTCCGCCTATCGGCCAGATCAGCGGTAAAAGTAACCAGCAGATAGCCCGGGGCTTCCTTTCCCATTATGGGTGGGGGCTGGGTGAGCTAATCCCCCTCATCGCACTATGGGGCGGGGAATCAGGCTGGAACCCTGAGGCCCGTAACAGTACGTCTGGGGCATTCGGGATACCCCAAGCGCTAGGTCACGGGGGGTCCGGAACCGCTGCATCTAACGGGACCAACGAATACGGGGCACAATATGGGTTGACCGTGGAGCAAGCTCGCAGGGCTAACTCTGGTGACCCCGTGTATCAGATCATTTGGGGGATGGGTTACATTCATTCCCTTTACGGTTCCCCGTCCCGGGCGTATTCCGCCTGGCAGTCACGTTCCCCGCATTGGTACTGACATGGCTAACAACTATGGTCCTGCGTTCGTCCTGGCCGCTGGTACTTTGACGTTCGGGAATGAGTGGCTGCAAACCGATCAGGTCAACTGGCGGGTACCAATCGCAACCCTCCTCGGCGCTGGGGCGGTAGGGGTTATCGGAATGGCATCCCCGAACGCGGGGACAACGCTGGGTGTCATGGTGTTCATAGCGGCAGCGTCTATGAGGTCTAACGGTAAATCGGCAATAGACGAGTTCGCGTCTAACTTGCCACGGCACTAGGGAGAATGGTGGACGTTTTTAAAGCCCTGGTCTCAGGGGTCGTTGTTATTGGTCTCGTTACCTCTATCGGATTGCATGGTGGCGGTATCGCTACCGCAGCCAAGGGCGCTGGTTCAGCTACTCAGGGCGTTCTGGGTACCGCTATCAAGGGCTAACCGTGAACCTGTCGGGTAGCCGGAAAATAGCAGCACTAGCCGGATTCGTGCTGCTGGGCTTGTCTCCGTCCTTTATGGACTGGGAACAGTCCCCGGAAAAGCGAGGGCAATTCATCGCCTTTTACAGCGTAGCGGGCGGACTGTTCTGGTACGGGCTTCTCAGATGATTAGGCGGAACTAAATGGCCGCTCCTGTTAGTGGTAACTGGGCTAGCATTAATGCTAACGCAGCAGATTACTCTGGTGCCAAGAAATGGGGTACCGGTGTCAGCGGTCTTTACGGTGTCCCCGGTTCCGGGCCTCCCCTGAGGATGACCGGGCGGAACCCAGAGGGCAGCGAATACCGGGAAGTTCCCGAGTCCCTGCTCCCCCAGGAGTTTTACGGGTACACCATGGAAGACCTGCCACCAGGTCTCGATGATGACTTCATGATCGGCGTGCCCCCGTGGACCGACCGGCCCGAGGTAACCCGGGGATCGGCTGGGGAGTTCCCGCCGCCATCGTGGCAGGCCCGGCCCAATGGTCCTAGCGGTAACTGGTTCCGGTCCGTTCACCAGACCGGGATGCTGAAAGCCGCCCACGATCCCACAGCGTATCCTACGGAAACAGTTACAGAAGGCTGGGATAACAAGCTGCACGGCTCGGTTAATGATGCTGAGGTCTCGTCAGACGCCCAGTACACGCGCCAGACTTCCATGCAGCAGGTCAATCCCGCAGCAGGCCGGAATAATGACGCAGCGGTGGCCCGGGGTACCGATGACCCCCGATTTAACATTATGACCCGCCTCACGGGCATGAAAGTCCGGCCGTGGTCTGAGGGGGAACGGCTGCAAGACATGTTCCCATACCAGCAGGATCTGATCCTGCGCCCGTGGTGGTGGCGGCGGGCAGGTGTGGGCCGTGAAGCGGACATGCTCACAAATGAATACCAGCCTACTCTTCCTATCCAGCGGACACCGCCTCCCGAACCTTATTACGGGCCAGCCGAATCGACCGGTAGCAGCGAGGGCGATTACGGTTACACTCCCGAGGATGTGAGTTACTAATGCCTGAACCGGCTGGAGTTAACCCGCTGAAAGGGTCGCCGAAAAAGGCATGGATTATCGGCGGTGCCCTGGCCCTGGGGGTAGGAGTTTACGTTTACTGGAAAAAGAAGCAGGCACCCCCGGCCGCTGCCGGGTATGGGTACGGGCAATACGGTTATGGCGTCTCCCCGATCTTCGGGTACGGGCAAGGCGGACTCGGGAGTGGCGGTGGAGGGCAATACGGTTACGGCGGGCCGCCGCCGCCACAGCCCATTACCACTAATGGGCAGTGGGCCGCCGCAGTGGAAATGTCCCTGTCGCAACAGGGATACAACCCGCTAACTATTTCGGCTGCACTGGGTAAATACCTTACCGGCCAAACCGTTACCCAGGACCAGGCGGACCTTATCTCCGTTGCCCTGGCATTCCAGGGTGAGCCTCCCGTGCCTTCCCCCAGCGGTTACCCGCCCGCTGTGCATGTCGGTGGCAGCGGAGGAGGAGGTAACGCCAAGAACCCGGTAACCGGTCTCAAGGTGAGTAAGGGCGGAACAACGGGAGTTGATATTTCCTGGTCTGCGTCATCGGGAGCGACTAGTTACCAGGTCAGTTCCGACAAGGGAACCGTTCAAATGCTGGGGGCTACCTCAGCGCGTATTCGCAGCATCAACCCGGCCGGACATCCCAGTAGTGCCCACGTAACCGTGCTTGCGGAACCGGCCGCATCCCACGCAACCCCGGCAACGATCACCGTTCACACGAAGAGGTAAACATGCCCCGACTTAACTCGATTCTTAACCCGTCACAATCCGTGGGTGTCGGTATCGGCATCGGCGCCGTGGACCTTCTCATTTTCGACCGGATGATTCCCGGTATCGCGGACATTCGCACGGCACGGCCCAAGAACGCCGACATCGAAACGGTACGCAAGCAGGCCACCATTTACTGTGTCGGCGTGAACGGGTTCATTTCCCTGATTACCCGGGACTGGAACGTGTTTCTGATCGGCGGAATGGTCACCATAGCCATGTCTTATCTCGTGGCTCACGCGAACGAGGTCAACCCGGACACTGGCAAGATGGCCGGTCACGCGGAAACTTCCCTGGCCCCGGAGATGGAAGGGTTCGCTCTGGAGGATTACTCGATGCAGCAAGAGATGACGCAGTGACGACCCCCGGAGGGCAATTTCCTGTACTCGGGCCGGGGGGTGTCCAGAAATGGTGGGTGATCCCTCAGGGAACCGTGGGGGTGATTATTAACCGTGTTGTGGGGCCTCCTGCCCTATTCACGGTTAAAGAGGCTGTCAGTAAACCGGCTGGAACGGTGGCGGGACCTTACACGACACGAGCAGCGGCACAAGCTAAGGCGGATTCCCTTAACGGGACTGCTGCGTCGGCTAACCCGCTGACGAGCCCGGTTAGTAATCCGCTGAATGTGCTGGGGGACCTGGCGCACCGGCTCACTGAATCACAGACTTGGGTACGGGTAGGTGAGGTTATCGCTGGGTTCATCCTGTTGTATGTGGGGCTCAAGGCACAGTTCCCCCAGGCGGTAAACACGGTTATCTCGCCGGTGAAGAACACGGCTAAGGGGACGTTCTCGGCGGCTAAGCTGGGGCTGATATGACAACCACGGATAATGATAATATTAACCCTACTCAAATCGAACCGGTAACGATTAAACTTACCGATACCGATTTGGCTGCGATCCGTGCGGCTGCTGAGTTCACCCCAGTATTCTCCGCATGGCAGACTCTCACATTTCTAGGAGTCGCAGGAGAAACACAACCCCAGCCACTACTACCAGCAGACCTGAAACGGCGCCGGGCATATATCCAAGTCCGGGGAACCGTAGGCACGCCGGTACAAGCTGAAGGTTCCGTCACTAGCCCCGGGGCTAACGTCGCAATTGCCAACGTAGCGATAGCGTCACTCGCACCGGGCTGGTACACCGTCAACTGGGCGGTTGAACTCGACGGAACCCCCGGAGCAGGTGACGTTGACAACTTCATCCTGAAGGGACCGGGGCTAGGTGCCGGGTTCACTTCATCCAACGATGGAGCAATCGGCCGGTACCCGCAAGTCCCCGCACAGATTTACATTCCGGCCGGTAACGCTACTGCTCTGTCTATCCGGTCGATTCTCGCCGGTACCGCCGGGGCTATTTACACCGCTCAGCTTTCACTCACTCCACTCGTGGTTCCGGGCGGATTCGTGCTAGTGGGGCAACTAGGGCAAGTGTCCAACGGGCAAGGCGGAAAACTTCAGCCCGGCGATTTTCGCTGGGAAATCAGGGCCCATTCTGCACTGTGGATTGCCGGAGATGGGGTTACCGCCCTTAACGTTACATTGTGTGTGGAGCGTGACCAGGGCGAATGACCACCCCTGCCAGCCCCGTAGGAAGCCAGCCGGTAACGTTCACCCTTGACGGAGCGGTAGCGACACCGGTTATTCAGCGTTCATCCCAGCCTGCCTCGTACCTGATCACCAACCAGGACGAGTTCAATACGGTCTGGGTATCCACCGACAACTCCATATCCCCTGGAGCTAGCAACGCGTTCCCAATCCCGGGGCTGGGTGCTATCGCGGTTACCTCTGCACAACAATGGTGGGCGTGCACCAGCCCCGGGGTACAAACAGACGTGATCATTCTCCCGGGAGGTACGAACTGGGCCGCCGCACCGGCACAAATAGCTGAAGTTATCGCCCCGCTGGCCGCTGCTATCGCTCAGCAAATATTCGCGCAAGGCGTTCCCGTGGTTGCCGGTGCGGAAGTGATCTATAACCTATGAGTATCGGAACCCCCTACCTCGCCGCAGTAGGTAACGAACCCAGCGGAACAAATACCCTAGTTGTTACTGTGGGTGCCGGATTGCCCGGTACACCCTCGGTTGCGACCGGGGATTGCATCGCTGTTTTCATCACTACTAACACGGCTGTTACTAACATCGGAGGGGTTACCGACTCCAAAGGCAACGTTTACACGCCCAGTCTCGTCACTGACGGGACGAACGTTAACGGGCAATGGTTCACCGCACCCAACGCCATAGCGCTTACGGGCGGTGTGGATACAATTACTGCCACATTCACCGGAACTGGCGGCGCCAAGACACTCCAGGCTGTTGGGTGTGCCGGGGTAACGGTTAGCGGGCCGGTTGACCAGTCACCAGCAGGCACGTTCGGCACGTCCACCAGTCCGCTTCAGAGTGTTGCGGCAGGCTCACAAGCTAACGAGCTAGCCCTGGGCGGGATTGTTAATGCAGGCGCTGGGGGAGCCCCCGTATGGACGGGCCTGTTCGCCGGGGCCACATTTACTAACAGCACACGTAACGGCGCTGCCCAGTTCGCCAGTGTCGCGGCGCTGCCAGTTACGTCGGCTGCACCGTTCGACACGTCAGCTACCATCGTGTCGGCTAACTGGGCGGTTGCATCCCTGACCTTGCATTCGGCTGTTATCCCTGTCACGTCACAGATACGCGTGGGAACCACAGTCCCTAACCTCGCATTCGGCACCGGTCCTTGTGGCACTAACCCGAGCGAATCCTGTTATGACGCTGGCCTGTCACAAGATCAGGGGGATAACCGGTTCATCGCCGCCGTCAACCGAAGCGTGGCAGGACACCTTACTGTCACCAAAAAGTTCTGGACAACTGTGGGGGATTACAGTCTGTCCAGAAACAACATCGCCAAATATGTTACTTACGGCACATATGTTTTGTTCGCGCTGACACCGCCATTGTCTGGGGGGACCACGGCAGACCAGAACGCGCTGGCGAACTTTCTCACCGGCATCAAAGCTATGGGGTTCAACAGCAGTAACTGCGGTATTACCCTGTGGCAAGAACCAGAAGGTAACACCCATTTTGGTAATGTTGGATCGGCGCAGTACCAGGCGCAGATGGCCATTTTCGGGCCAGTGGTCAACGCCTCGGGCCTGCCGCTAATACAGGACATCGGAATGGGTGCAGGAGTAGCTACCGCTACCGCATTCGCCAATGCCGGGTACGCCGCTCCCGGGGTGTTTTTCAGCGCGCTTGTTTGCGACTTCTATTATGCCCCTTGGAGCCGGGGCATCACTCTTGATGCCATGGCAGCTATAGCCGACTCGCATAGTAATGCGTTTGGGCTGGGCGAATGGGGCAGCAGGATAGGAGATAACCACACCGGTTACACCAATTACATCACACAGTTTTTCCAGACCCGGCAGATAGCAGGCAAAAAAGGCTGTTTCATCATCCGGTATGAAGGGCAATGTTCCGCAACCGGTATCGGTGACCTAACCTCTCCGCTGCTGAGTAACACGGATGCCCGGGTTATCGAATACCAGAACATGTGGGACACGCTAACCACTATTGGCGCAGGCAATACAGTTACAGTAGCTAATCCGGGGAACAAGACCAACAACGTTAACGACGTTGTTAACCTGCAAATCACAGCTACCGACTCTGACTCGTCACAGACGCTTATATTCAGTGCTACCGGGTTGCCTACCGGGCTGGTAATCAGTAACAGCGGACTGATTACGGGAACCGTCACGGTACAGGGCACGTTCAATGTTACTGTGACCGCTACCGACGGAACTGGGGCTAACGGTCAAACCGGATTTTCTTGGATTGTGTCCCCGGTTGTTACTAATGTGATTACAATTACCGCCCCGGGTGATCAGAGCACCCAGTTGGGTGCGGTTGTTAACCTGCCCATGGCGGCCATTGATTCCAACCCGCTGCTCACGTCGTTCAACTGGGGCGCGTCGGGACTCCCAACCGGGCTGGTGATCAGCGCGAGCAGCGGAACCATTTCCGGCTCACCTACCGTGGTCGGCACCGGAACCGTCACTGTCACCGCCACCGACAGCACAGGCAGCACGGGGATCACGTCATTTACGTGGACGATCACCAACCCCCAGGTTTTGACAGCCGGTAAATTTGTTACTATTCCGCCGGTTAACCCAAGCCCACTGGGCGGCTTGGGCATCGCCGACAGGCTGTCTTACGAGATCACGTTTGGGCTTACCGCTGGCGCCGGGTCTACCCTGCCATTCTGCGCTGTCACCTTGCAGTTTTACGATTTTGATGAGGCTCCGGCGTTCCAGACCCCTGTGGATACTGTTACCTGGCGTGTGCCTATGGGAACTGTTAATGATCCTAATGGGTCTGCTGTGGTGCATGGGCGGGGACCATTGAGGGGCCAGTTTATGAGGGCGCAGTGCCATAACGTTGACAGCGTAGATGCTGTTTTGTCATTTATGCAAATTGTAGGGACTTCCCGTGAAGTTGACCGGGATGATTGGCGCTGGGACTCGGGAGGTAACGCCCCGGTTATTCCAGGATTTACTAACGCTAATGCGGCAACAGCGTCGCTGGTATTGGGCGGGGTAAGTAATCTGGCGGTACCGCATGGCACTACCGTTAGCCGGTTGTGTTCAATGTTCGCCGGGGAAGTGTACCTGCGTGTCCATTTGTCGGGAGGCGGCCCGGCAAACATTACGGTCAAGCTGAGTCCTCAGCCATCTACATTGTTCAACAGTCAGGACTTGATTAATAAAACTATTGGCAATGCAGGAGATGACTCTCCCCCATTCGTACTGCCGCTCCCGAGAGGGGCGTGCTTGCTGTCGTTTGTCGGTGACGCAACTATTGATGCGTCAGTTAACGCGGAAATAATCGCCAAGGAAACATAACGGGAGGAAGCGAACAATCTTTTTAACTACATTAGCGGTTCGAGATAAAAAGGGGAGAGCATGTTGAGTAAGTGGGATGTCATGAGAATCAACCTGGCAGCCGGGCTCGTCGCGGGCGGCTTGGTGGGGCTCGCGGAGATCGCGGCTGTCGAGATTCGCACCAGGGTTGCTGCTAAGGCAGTCGTTGCCCACGCGACCGACATCGGTGAAAAGACCGCTACCGGTGAGCCGGGAGAATAGATGCGGTAAACGCGGTTTCCCCACACGCTGGGCCGCGCTAAGCGCTATGATGAAAGTGCCCATCAAGCCTACCGGCCAGCAACCGCTAGTAGTTTACCGATGCGGAATATGCGTTACGGACCGTTGGCATTTCAGCAGTAAACCGCGTTTCAATAATAACTCACAACCGCGCAGGAAGGGTAAGAACCGTGGCAGACGAAGTTAGCTTCTACGAGAAGGTCAAGGCAATGGCCGAAGAGATGGGATTGGAGGGGGAAGAGAAGGACAACTACATCAACCAGTCAATGGAAAAGAAGGGATCCTAGGCTTTATTTGCCATGTTCTGATCCGGGCCTATAAGAAGTTCGATCAATTCATGACCGAACACGTGTGGCTACTGGCGACTACTTTGTGGACCCGAGACAAAGTAGTCGAAGTAATGAGCACGCTCGGAATAGAAATAGGGAACCCGCCACCAGGGAAACTCAGAAAGGAAAAACACAGTGACAAGTAACTACTTTTTCATGGCCGACTCCGCAAACCCGTCAGGACTCACGGGAACAGCCTTCCCAGCCGTAGCCGGTTATTACGGCGGTCCCCGCGCCTACCGGGTCTGGAGTCATACGGAATGGGCTTCGTTTAAGGGGCTCAAGCTTCCCATTTGGGTAGCTGGGTTCGACGGGCACGGCGAGGGCGAACAGGCTGTTGCGGAGCTTAAGCGGCTGGGGGTTCCGCCGCATTCACAGGGCGATGGGACCATGACTGCCGTGGATATGGAGACGAGACGGGACCGGACGTATTTGCAGAAGTTTGCTGCTGTCCTCAACGCGGCAGGTTACCGGGTATGGGACTACGGGAGCCTCAGCACCGTGTTCACCGACCTGAAGCTAGATGGTTACTGGGTGGCGGACTATACCGACCTGAATACCGCTGAGGCCGTCCTGAGCCAGCCGGGGATACGAGCAGTCCAGTTCCGGGAAGGCAGCGTAGCCAGGGATTACGATGTCTCCCTGGTCAAGGATTGGGTTGCACGGTTTATGTGGATCTGACATACTAGGTGTAAAGAACTCACCTAGGAGGAGATTCACATGCCAGCACCGCAGATCACCAAGAGCGACGTAAGCGACACGGAGACTTTGGCTGTCTCTACGAAGAGCCGAGACCGGGACGCGTTCCAGAAGGAAATGGACGCCGAGATCAAGGCCCTGGTGGGCCAATGGCTGGCCGCCGAGAAGGTTAGTGAAGTGCCTGAGGAAGGCAAGGCCAAGGTCAAGGTCGGGGCCAGGCCGAAGGCCCGTTACCACGTCTCCCCGGAAGACAAAACCCCGTTCAAGGACGTGCTCCGCCGGGCCGGGACGATCAACAAGGTGGAACTCGTGTTCCTGTACCCGGTCGGGCCGGACGGCAAGCCCCTCACCCGGGAGCCCGTAGACGAGAAGACCGGCAAGGTGGCCGTGACCCTCACCGTTGGGCCGCGTTCGGCCAAGCGGGCTCACTAACCCCGGCACTCAGGACGGACACCCCCCGGTCAACCGACCGGGGGGTGTTTCAACTTTAACCCCTGAAAATAAAGATGAATAATACCAATAAGGGGTTGCGCTCAGGGTAAAAGTGTGAGAGGATAAAAAGAAAACAAGCAAGCGAGGGAGATGGAAATGTTCACTAAGGCCGAGGGTCCTCTCTACAAGACCCAGCGTATCGAATTTCCGCACACCGGTACTTATGTTGAAGTTCGCCAAGCCCGCTGGTCAACCCACGTTGGATGGGAGATTGAGCACGGTTCGCTGAGATTCGGGCACGCCGGGACCTGGGGGCGTGACAGTATCGCCGAAGCTATGCGCTGCTTCACTAGCGCCGTAAAATATGAGACACGATAAACCATGTTCGCTGCACTTACATTCGAGGAATGGGACACGCTCTGCACCATGCTGGAACGTGCCTTGGCATACGACATACCCGACGCTTACTCATTCGGCACGCTTAACCGGCACGAACTGATAGATGAAATAGCTGACGTTCACGGGCTACTCATGGGAAAGGTTCAGTCATGACGGAATACAGCGAGATTCACAAGATCACCCTCACCAAACCTGCCCAGCGGGAACTGCAAACCAAGGTGGTTGAAAAGAACATCACCTCACTGATCGCAGCGGTCAACAACAAATCCCTGGCCGTCCGGGGATGGCTCATTGACCAAAACCCGATTGAGTCGGGCCGCCCGTGGCGCCAAAAGTACGCTTTCAGCACTGACTACCAGTACGAGTACGAACTATACTTCACCGCCACGTTTACCAGGATGGATGGGAAACGGCCCGACCACAACGACCTGCCCGCTATTCTGAAGACGATTTACTCAAGGGCAGGACAGCCTGCGTTCGGCAAATGGACACTCACCAGCGTAGACGACACCGCTTACCACCCCCCGGAGAGCGACGACGCCGGAGTGGCCGACCTGATCGGGTACACGGACACAACCATCCCAGAAGACTGGACGAGCAACTTCGATCACCTGTTTGGGCTGGATGCGCATATCAAGCGGGTTCGACTGGCCCTAGAGGCAGGTGTCGAGTCCAACTGGCGCAACCGCTTTCACTGCGCACTGGTCGGCCCGCCTGGTTGCGGCAAGAGTGACATTTGCCGGTCAATCAAGGAAGCCCTTGGCGAGGATGCAGTGATGGAGTTCGACGCAACCGCAACCACAGCGGCCGGGGCTATCAAGGAACTCGCGGAAAGGGAAATTCTGCCCCGGGTCATCGTCATCGAGGAAATCGAGAAGGCCGACGAGAAGACCATGGCATTCCTGCTCGGAGTGCTTGACCTGAGAGGGGAGATTCGGAAGACCACTGCCAGGGCCACCATTCAGCGGAACACGAAACTGTTCGCCATCGCCACAGTCAACGATGTAGCGCTTTTTGAAAAGCTTCAGGCTGGGGCACTGGCATCTAGGTTCACGAACCGAATTCACTTCAAAAGACCCAGCAGGGAAACATTGGCCCTGATTCTTACCCGCGAGGTTCACAAAGTAGGCGGCGACCCAGCATGGATCGCACCGGCCCTGGACTACTGTGACGAACACGGCATCACAGACCCCCGGCAAGTCATCGCCATCTGCTTGTGCGGACGCGACGAACTGATCACCGGCGAATATCAGAAAATGCTGGCCGAAACCCAGCCAGATCACGATGAACAGTAGCGGTTCGAGGAAGTTCTGTTACCCGGTGTGCTTGCCATGCCGGGTAGCAGAATGCCCCAAGGCGGTACTGATCACAGACCCGGAACCTGGCGTGATCCGGCGAGACCGGCTGGAGGGGACACGGCTGGCGTGTGGGTGCCTGTGTGAACTGCCAATCGTTCTGGGGGTACTGAACCCCACCCATGTCAAATGTGCCCGGCATGGGTGGCAGCCAATCGAGAAGAGGAGTACGAATGGACGTACAGAAAAGCGTCGTGGAACTAGCGGAGGAGTGGAATACCCGGGGCAAGGCACTCTCGGAGAAGAAGAAGAGGAAGAGAAACCTCCCTTCTAAGGCGGGGACAAAGGCAATAGGAGGCTCGCATATACGGCCATGGGAGCCGGGGATTAGTGTGGGGCGCATTCCTAGTAGGTGTTCCTGCACTTGGAACCTTCAGGGCGGGAAATGGTGGCTTAAGTTCCGGCATCAGGCGTGTCTCGCCAGAGAGGAGCACGGGTAATTATGGATAAGGACCGGGATAAGAAGGACCGGGAATCGGAAGAGGAGGCAGAAGGGAGAGCCGGGGGGAAGCCACCGAGGGGCACGAGGCACTCGGGGAGTTCTACGCGGCGTAATGTGGCGGGGTATGGGAATGCCCCTAAACGGCCGGGGAAAGGCGGGCCGGGAGGCAGTAGCAGGGGGAGTAACACGTGATCCTGCTATTTGTAGCGTGGGGCGCCATTCTCGTGTTTGGCGTCGGATACTGGGTAATAATGGCGGCAGGATACCTGTTCACAAAGATAAAGTTAAGAGGGGGTTATACAGGGAGGTAATAATAACATGCCAGGATGGCTAATTATGTCCCTAGGCGCATTGTCCGGACTAGCCGTTGGCGCACTGATCATCATACTTCTAGCACTATGGAATAACCGGCAATAAGCAAGAATGGCCGTCGCTTGGTTAATACCAAGAGGCGGCCATTCTTATTGGGAAAGTTAAAGGCGGCGGGTTTGTGGGAAAGTTAAAGTCGGGTAATCCCCAAATGGACGGGTGACCCCTGGCGGGG
>WNGN01000974.1_pt1 | contig 19152 bp, 19 predicted proteins | sample 5400561 | NCBI WGS metagenome assembly WNGN01 (sample SAMN13153379, study PRJNA577476) | soil metagenome | isolation source: 115 cm soil or saprolite under Garry oak tree replicate 2 | place: USA:California | collected 2016-06-15
CGTGCCGAGCTTCACCGCGAGGTCCGGCTGGATCGACGGGGTCTCACCGGGGGTGTCCTTGATGACGGTCAGCGTCCGGTAGATCAGCTTGCCGACGTCACCGGAGTTGGTGACGTAGTTCTGCACCGGGTCCAGGTGATTGAAGTCGGCGTCCTGGAGGAGATTGACCGTGCCGCCCTTGGTCGTGTACCCGCCGTTGATGATCGGCGGACCGAGCCCTCCGGCGGACGACGATGCCGATGACGACGGCGCTGGATTCGTGCCGGTGCCGTTGTTGGTCTTCTTGCTGCTGGAGCAGGCCGCGATCACCATGATCGCTGCTGTGGCCGCAGCCGCTGCGATGAGCGGTCTCCGACGATTCATATGGATCTCCATTCCTCTCTGGATACCTCGGCAGCCTTGGCGCCAGGGTCTGATCACTGTTGCGGAGCGGGTCTATTGGTCAGTTGCGGCTCGCACGGGGGTCGAGGGCGTCGCGCACCGCGTCGCCGAAGAGGTTGAATGCGAGCACCGTGAGCAGCAGCGCCACGCCGGGCACCACCATGAACCACGGGTCGACCTGATACCAGCTCTCGTGCTGTGCCTCGTTGAGCATCTGTCCCCAGGAGGGCGTGGGGTCGCGCACGCCTGCCCCGAGGAACGACAGCGCGGCCTCGGCGGTGATGTTCGTCGGGATCAACAGCGTCGCGTAGACCCGCGCCGAGCGCCCGTGCCGCCTCGACGTACTCGCGTTCACGCAGGCTCAGCACCTGGCCGCGCACGATCCTGCCGAGGTAGGGCCAGCCGAAGAATCCGAGGATCAAGACGAGCGAGACGATCGGCAGGGTGCTGCCCTTGCCGAGGAACGTAGTACCCAGCCGGTCCTGCAGAATCGGGGTAAGGGTCAAGATGAGCAGCAATTGCGGGAACGCGAGCAGCAGGTCCATGAACCGGCTGATGATCGAGTCGATCGGCCCGCGGAAGTACGCGGCGACCGCGCCGAGCACGGTCCCGAGCACGACCGACAGGGCCGTGGCCAGCAACGCGATGGTCAGCGAGACACGCGCGCCATAGACCAGGCGGGCGAAGATGTCGCGACCGTTCACCGGTGAGACACCGAGCCAGTGCGATCCGCCCGGGAACTTGTAGGCGTTCAGCGGCATGCCGGGAACCTGGCTGAGGTCCAAGCTGCCCTGCGAGATGAGCTGGTTGTTCACCGTCAGCGGGCCGTGCCCCTCGATCGCTGTGAGGACCGGCGCGAGGATCGCCACCAGGATAAGCAGCACGATGAAGCCGAAGCTGGCCATCGCAACCTTGCTCTGCCGGATGCGCCGCCTTGCCAGCTGGTAAGGCGACTTGCCCTCGATCTCCTTTGCTATCGCCTCTTCCGGCAGACCGGCGTCGGCCGAAACGACGATCGAGTCGAGCTCGCCGGTGGGCATGGTCATCTTGCGGCGAACCTCCCCGGACCGATCACGCGTGAGTGATGTGATTACACAGCTTGTGGCTAGCGAGGGACGTTATCCGCCGCTACCGGACCGGGCCGCCCCTGCATCGAGGTTGTCGCCAGATCGTGACCGTTCCGCAATGAGCGTTCTCGCGGCGTCCGTTGGCCTCGTGCCGAGTATGTCCTGAGTGCGCGGTGCCAGTGGCGCAAGCGTGTCACGACCGCCGTTCAGCGGGTGCTGCGAGGCCCCCGGGCGCGCAGCTTTTCGCGATCTTGTGCCGACAGCCGCACCTTGCGGATGCGCACCGCCGCGGGCGTGACTTCGGCGCACTCGTCCTCGCGGCAGAAGTCCAGGGCCTGCTCCAGCGAGAGCTGCCGGTACGGGATCAGCCGCACGAGTTCGTCACCGGTCGACGAGCGGACGTTGCTCAGCTTCTTCTCCCGCGTCGGGTTGACGTCCATGTCGTCCGAGCGGGCGTTCTCGCCTACGACCATGCCCTCGTAGACCTCGGTGCCGGGGCCGACGAACATCGTGCCGCGCTCCTGCAGGTTGAACAGCGCGTACGGCGTGACGACACCCCTGCGGTCTGCCACCAGCGATCCGGTCGGGCGGGTGCGCAGCTCGCCGGCCCACGGCTCGTAATGGTCGAAGACGTGGTGCATCAGGCCGGTGCCGCGCGTCTCGGTGAGGAACTCGGTACGGAAGCCGATCAGGCCGCGCGCGGGCACCCGGTACTCCATCCGGACCCAGCCGGTGCCGTGGTTGACCATCTGCTCGAGCCTGCTCTTACGCATGCCGAGCAGCTGGGTGACGACACCGACGTAGTCCTCGGGGATGTCGATCGTGAGTGCCTCGACTGGCTCGTGCACCTTGCCGTCGACGATCCGGGTGACGACCTGCGGCTTACCGACGGTCAGCTCGAAACCCTCGCGGCGCATGAGCTCGACGAGCACCGCCAGTTGCAGCTCGCCTCGTCCCTGCACTTCCCAGGTGTCGGGTCGCTCGGTCACGAACACCCGTAGCGAGACGTTGCCGACCAGCTCGGCGTCGAGACGGTTCTTCACCAGTCGCGCGGTCAGCTTTGCGCCCGACTCCCCCGCGAGGGGTGACGTATTGATGCCGATCGTCATGGAGATCGACGGCTCGTCGACGGTGATCAACGGCAGCGGCCGCGGGTTGTCGGGATCGGTGAGCGTCTCGCCGATCGTGATCTCGTCGATGCCCGCGATCGCGATGATGTCGCCCGGGCCGGCCTCGTCGGCGGGTACCCGGTCGAGAGCCTCGGTCATCAGCAGCTCGCTGATCTTGACGCGCTGCATGGTGCCGTCGGTGCGACACCAGCCGACGATCTGCCCGCGCGCGATCCGTCCATTGTGGACACGGCAGAGGGCGAGCCGGCCGAGGTACGGCGAGGCGTCGAGGTTCGTCACGTGCGCTTGCAGCGGCGCGTTCTCGTCGTACGTCGGCGGGGGAATCGTCGTGAGCATGGTGGCGAACAGCGGCTGCAGATTCTCCTCGACGGGCATCTCGCCGTCTGCCGGGCGGATCAGCGACGCTCGTCCAGCCCGTGCCGACGCGTACACGATCGGGAACTCGATCTGGTGCTCGTCGGCGTCCAGATCCAAGAACAGCTCGTAGGTCTCGTCGACGACTTCGGCAATACGCGCGTCCGGCCGGTCGACCTTGTTGACCACCAGGACGACAGGCAGCTTCTTCTCCAGCGCCTTGCGCAGCACGAACCGGGTCTGCGGCAGCGGGCCCTCGGACGCGTCGACGAGCAGCAGGACACCGTCGACCATCTCCAGCCCGCGTTCGACCTCACCGCCGAAGTCCGCGTGGCCTGGCGTGTCGATGATGTTGATCGTCACGCGCTCGCCGTCCGGCGTCGTGTAGTCGACCGCCGTGTTCTTCGCGAGGATCGTGATGCCCTTCTCGCGCTCGAGGTCCATCGAGTCCATGACGCGCTCGTTGACGTCACCAGTGTCGGCCTGGTGCGCGGTGAACGCGCCGGACTGCCAGAGCATCGCGTCGACCAGCGTCGTCTTGCCGTGGTCGACGTGAGCGACGATGGCAACGTTGCGCAGGTCGCGGCGGAACATGACGCCTCGATTCGTCAGAAGTGGCGCTTCGCGCGACGCGGACGGTGCTCGCCGCGCTGCGGACGGCGTGGTCCGTGTCGCGTCCCATTCTGCGACGTGGCCGAATTCCGCCGACCGGATGTCGCGTGTTGCGGGCGAGCAGGTACTCGCCGCTCGACGAGCGGCTGCCCGGACGCCGTGCGCGCACCGGTGATCGTCGCAACCACGTCGTCGCCGGGCGTCACGTCGCGCTGCTCGGCCTGCACTCCGGCGTCGCTCAGCATGCGACGCACGACGCGCTCCTGGTCGGGCGTCGCGAACAGCACGACCACGCCGGCCTGCCCGGCGCGCGCCGTACGGCCCGAGCGGTGCAGGTAGTCCTTGCTGTCCTGGGGCGGATCGACGTGCACGACGAGCGAGACGTTGTCGATGTGGATGCCCCGAGCGGCGACGTCGGTCGCCACCAGCGCCGGCACACTGCCGTCGCGGAACGCGGCGAGCGCGCGATTGCGCTGCGCCTGCGTACGTCCACCGTGCAGGGCACCAGCCGGCACGCCGACCCGGCCGAGCTGGCGGGCGAGACGGTCGGCGCCGTGCTTGGTACGCACGAAGAGCAGGGTGCGCTCGGGCCGTCCGGCGATCTCGGCGACGACGCCGAACTTCGACTCGTGCGGAGCGCGGAACACGTGGTGGGTCATCGTGTCGACCGACGCCGTGGCCGAGCTGAGCGCGTGCACCGCGGGGCCGGTCAGGTAGTTGTCGACGAGCGTCGCGACGTCGCCGTCCAACGTCGCGGAGAAGAGCAGCCGCTGCCCGTTGCGAGGCGTCATGTCGAGTAGCTGGCGAACGACCGGCAGGAAGCCCAGGTCGGCCATGTGGTCGGCCTCGTCGAGCACGACCACCTCGACGTCGGACAGTGCGCAGGACCGTCGCTCGATGAGATCGACGAGCCGCCCGGGCGTCGCAACCAGCACGTCGACGCCTCGTTCGAGCGCGGTGATCTGCTTGCCGATCGGCATGCCTCCGGCGACGATCCGCACCTGTACGCCGCGCGAGTCGGCAAACGGCGCGATCGCGTCGCCGACCTGCATCGCGAGCTCGCGGGTAGGGACGAGAACCAGCCCGCGGGGCCGGCGTGGCGCGCTGCGCGACCCTTCGAGCCGGGTGATCAGCGGCAGCCCGAACGCGAGCGTCTTGCCGGAGCCGGTGGCGGCGCGGCCGAGCAGGTCGCGCCCGGCCAGCACGTCCGGGATGGTCGCTGCCTGGATCGGGAACGGCGTCTCGATTCCGGCGCGGTGAAGGGCGCTGACCAGGCTGGGCGCGAGGCCCAGGTCGGCGAATCCGGGGAGGTTGTCGGTGGGGACGATGCTTACGGGCAGGTCGTCCCAAATGGATCGGGAAGCGGTCGAACGGGACGCGGTCGAGCGCGGACGGCTCGAACCGGTATTTGTACGGCGGCGCGGCAGAGCAGCGCTGGCTTGCCTGGACATGGTGAATTCCTTCGGGACACGGCACGTCCCGGCAATCCACGATCAGATCCTGGTACGAGCCCGACGTGACTTCGCACGTCGTTGCGGTTGGCGCGAAATCCGCGCCGCTGGTTTGAGTGACACCGGGCGGTTGGCCCGGCAACTTGATCCAGCCTACCTGCTCACGGGCCCGGGCCGGACCAGCCGAGGCCGCGCCCGTCGGATCGCGCCCCGCAGGCACCACGCCCACAGGCCGATCAGGGTCGTCGCGCCGGCCACGCCGAGGGCAGCGGCCGTCGGGTCCCAGTGGGCGGGCAACGGGATCACGTCGCTCGTGTCGGCGTTGTAGACCACCCGGTGCCGCGTACCGAGCTTCCACCGGTATATGCCCAGCAGGTCGCGCGCGACGACCCGCTTGTCGTCGCTCGTGAACGTCCCACCGGTGATGCACAGCCGCTGCTGGCAGGTGTGCGTCGTGACCAGGAAGCTGCCGCGCACGCCGGACGGGACGTGGTTGATGTGGCTCACCAGGCGATCGACGCCGAGGCCGATCGTCACCAGGCAGATGACCGGGAGGACAGCCCAGAACAGCACGGCGGCAAGCGTCGTGCGCCATCCGCCGAATCGCCGCGGGCGCCGGCCGAGAGACGCGGCGGGCGGGGCGGCTGCGGTCACGCCGCAATCATCGCAGCCACGCCGCCGGCGCCTCGCCGGTGACCGGAGTCAGCTGCGCGCGCGTCTGTGCTGTGCGTCGAGCAGGGCAATTGCCAGCGCGCGCACGCCGACCCTGATCCGTTTCGCCGGCACGCCGGAGCGGCGCAGCGCGTGATACAGGTCAGCAGCGAGCGGGGCGAGCAGCGCGTGCGCCTGGTAATCGGCGTCGACGTGCGGAGCGGCTTGCTCGAGCAGCACCGTCACGTGCCGGTGCCAGAAGTGGTAGACGCCCACCCGGTAACGCGCGCCCGCCACGGCAGTCTCGCTTTCGAGCACGACGTCGCCGTGCGCCTCGAGGAAATCCGCGTACGCGGAAAGGAACGCCAGCAGCCGATTGCGCGGCGAGGCGGACGGGCCGAGCGGCGCGGGCCCGTGCAGGATCCGTTCCTGCAACTCGCGTTCGCGCTCGTCGAGTAGGGCGACGGCGAGGCCGGCCCGGTCGCCGAAGCGCCGGAACAGCGTCCCCTTGCCGACCCCGGCGGCCTTCGCGACGGCGTCCATCGAAACGTTCGCGATGCCGTTCGCGGCGAAGAGCCGCTCGGCGGCGTCGAGGATCTTCAGCCGGTTGCGCTGCGCGTCGGCTCGCTCGGCAGCGGGCTCGCCGAGAAGCGGCAGCGCATCCGACCGCATGAACGCCGTTGACGAACCGGACCGCGGTCCGGTAGCTTTCTTCACGTACCGGACTGTAGTCCGGTTGACCGATACCCACCAGCTCAAGGACTGTCAATGACAAACACCGTTCGGGTCGCGATCGCGTACCACTCCGGATTCGGCCACACCGCCCGGCAGGCGCAGGCCGTGGCCGACGGGGCGCGCGAGGTGCCCGGCACCGCCGTCGACATGCTGCCGCTCGACGAGCTCACCGAGGAGCTGTGGCGCACGCTTCGCGCCGCTGACGCCATCATCTTCGGCGCGCCCACCTACATGGGCAGCCCGAGCGCGGTGTTCAAAGCGTTCGCCGAGGCGAGCGCTGAGCCATGGGCCGACAACCTCGCGTGGCGCGACAAGATCGCCGCGGGCTTCACGAACTCCAAGGCGATGTCCGGGGACAAGCTCAACAGCCTCGTCGACTTCGCGGTCCTGGCCGCGCAGCACGGCATGATCTGGGTCGGCCTGGACGACTACCCCGGCTGGTCACACAGCAAAGCCAGCATCGAGGACGTCAACCGGCTCGGCAGCTGGCTCGGCGCCATGGCGCAGTCCGACTCCGACCAGCCCGCCGATGTCGTCCCGCGAGCCACCGACCTGCGCACCGCAGCCTCGCTCGGCCGCCGGGTCGCGACCGTCACGTTGCGGCAAGTGCGAGGAGCAGACGCCGACGCGGACGAGTTCGCCGCCACGCATTGACATGGCCTGGCTGCTGCTCTTCGTCGCGTCGGCCTTCGAGGTCGCGTTCGCGCTGAGCATCAAGCCGGCCGACGGCTTCAGCCGCCTGTGGCCGAGCCTCGCGGTCGTCGCGTTCGGGGCGATCTCGGTCGTGCTGCTCTCCAAGACACTCGACCGGCTGCCGCTCGGCACCGCCTACGCCGCTTGGACCGGCCTCGGTTCGGTAGGGACCGTCCTGTCCGGCATCGTGTTGTTCGGCGAGCCGGTGACGGCGACGCGAATCGCCTGCCTGGCACTGATCATCGCCGGCGTGGCCGGCCTGCGGCTGCTCGGTGCCGGCTGAGTCAGGCGATACTGCGCCCGCGTTGCTCGATGCCCGGTCCGCCGTAGGGGTAGTCGGCCGCGGCCGGATCGCTCGCCGCGTCCAGGCGCTCGGTCTCGCCTGCATCGAGGTGCAGTTCGGCGGCGTCGAGATTGTCGTCGAGCTGCTCGAGAGTGCGCGCGCCGAGGATCACCGACGTGACGGTCGGACGATCGACCAGCCAGGCAAGGGCAATCTGCGCCATCGACACGCCACGCTCGGCGCTGACAGCCCGGACGGCGTCGACGACGTCCCACGTCCGCTCGACGCGGCTGCGGCGGTCGTACGCCTCGACGCCACGGTCGGGGTTCTCGCCGAGGCGGGTCGCGCCGGAGGGACGCTCCTCGCGGCGGTACTTGCCGGTCAGCCAGCCGCCGCCGAGCGGTGACCACGGCAGCAGGCCGAGTCCGGCGGACCGCGCCGCAGGCACGATCTCCCACTCGATCTCGCGTACCAGCATGTTGTACTGCGGCTGCAACGTGACCGGCCGGGATAGCCCGCGGAACTCGGCAATGTCGACGGCCTTCTGCAACTGCCAGCCGGTGAAGTTCGACAGGCCGACGTAGCGCACCTTGCCGGCGCGCACCGAGTCGTCGAGGAACCGCAGTGTCTCGTCCAGCGGTGTCAGCGGGTCGAATGCGTGGACCTGATAGAGGTCGATTTCGTCGATGCCCAGCCGGCGCAGCGACGCGTCGAGCGCCGCGCCGAGGTGTCGTCGCGACAGCCCGAGGTCGTTCGGGCCGCGGCCCATCGCGAAGCGGCCTTTCGTGGCAAGGACAATCTCGTCGCGGGCGCCCGCCCGGCTGGCCAGCCAGCGCCCGATGATCTGTTCGCTCACGCCAGCGCTGTACACGTCCGCGGTGTCGATCAGGTTGCCCCCCGCGTCGAGGTACTGGTCGAGCTGCGCGTGCGCGCCGACCTCGTCGGTCTCGGTGCCGAACGTCATCGTGCCCAACGCGAACGTCGACACGACGGCGCCGCTCGATCCGAGCATGCGGTATTCCATTCGGTCTCCTCGTCGATCAGGCGCGGTTCGACTCTAGTAACCGCGCCCGCGGGTCTCCGCGGATGAACTGCCGCCGTCCGCGTCCGCGGACCAGGCGTGGACGACCTCGACGTGCCGTAGCCCGCCACTGGCTGCGATGTGGCGGAACCACGCCGCGCACTCGGGCACCGATTCGATCTCCCGGGCCGCTCCTCAGCCTCGTCCCTGCTGCGCCACAGCACGACGTCCAACCACGAACCGTCATCCTCCTTGGTCAGGAACGCGGCAAGGCATGCCGGAAACCGCTTGTGAAGCGCTTTGATCATCGTCGGACGCTCCGCGATCAGCTGCGAACCCGCGTCCTCGTGCACCGCGAATCGGGCTAGCTCGATGGCCATCGTCATCGGCGCAGCCTATGCGGCTCGCCGACAGCCGGGCCGCGTCGACGCTCAGACGTTGAACCGGAATTCGACGACGTCGCCGTCTGCCATGACGTAGTCCTTGCCCTCGATGCGGACTTTGCCGCGGGCTTTGGCCTCGGCCATCGACCCGGCGTCGACGAGGTCGTCGTAGGACACGATCTCGGCCTTGATGAAGCCGCGCTCGAAATCGGTGTGGATAACGCCCGCGGCTTGCGGAGCGGTGGCGCCGCGCTTGATCGTCCAGGCCCGCGACTCCTTGGGGCCGGCGGTCAGGAACGTTCGCAGGCCGAGCGTCGCGAAGCCGACTCTGGCCAGGACGTCGAGGCCGGACTCCTGCTGGCCCATCGACTGCAGCAGTTCGAGGGCTTCGTCGTCGGGCAGCTCGATCAGCTCGGACTCGGTCTTGGCGTCCAGGAAGATCGCCTCGGCCGGTGCGACCAGCGCACGCTGCTCGTCGGTGAACGCCTGGTTGGTGATCTCGTCCGGGTCGACGTTGAAGACGTAGAGGAACGGCTTGGCCGTCATCAGGTGCAGCTCACGAAGCGGCTCGGGGTCGAGCCCGGCGCCGAACACCGTCCGTCCCGCCTGAAGGGTTTGCTCCGCAGCGTCGACCGCTGCCACGACGGCGGCCTTCTCCTTCTGCAGCCGGGCTTCCTTCTGCAGGCGGGGCAGCGCCTTCTCGATGGTCTGCAGATCGGCGAGGATCATTTCGGTCTCGATGACCTCAATATCATCGCGGGGGGAGACCTTGCCGTCGACGTGCACCACGTCCGGATCCTCGAACGCGCGGATGACCTGGCAGATCGCGTCGGCCTCGCGGATGTTCGCGAGGAACTTGTTGCCGAGGCCGGCTCCTTCGCTGGCTCCCTTGACGATGCCGGCGATGTCGACGAACGACACCGTCGACGGGACGATCTTGGCCGAGTCGAAGATCTTCGCGAGGACGTCCAGGCGAGGATCGGGCACGCCGACAACGCCGATATTCGGCTCGATCGTCGCGAACGGGTAGTTGGCGGCTGGCACCTCGTTCTTCGTCAAGGCATTGAACAGGGTGGATTTGCCCACATTGGGCAGGCCGACGATGCCGATCGTTAGTGCCACGGGCCGCCAGTCTACGGGTGGCGCCGGCCAGCTGGACCGAGTGAGGCGGCTCGCTCGGCGAGCATCGCTCCCCTGCTGAAATAGCCCCGGATCGGCGCGAGCGAACTGGGGATCTCAGCGGGGAAGGTGGGGGGTGCGCAGCCGCACGTGCCAGCTCGCCGGCCGCCGCTTCCCAGCCGGTGACACCGGATCCGCCGGCGAAATCCGGTGGCAACGGCCGGGGAGTGGCGCGCACCGCGGCGTTGGCAGGCCTGACCGCGCGTCGGTCGCCGAAATTGTCGTCGCCCGCTGTCAACATCGAGGCATGGAAGTTGTCCTGCTCGTTGTCGGGCTGCTGGTCGGCCTCGGTGCCGGCCTGGCCGTCGGCTGGCTGGCCGCCGCCCAGCGCTCGGGCGCCGAGGCGGCGCGGCTCGGTGCGGCGCTCGAGGCGGAGCGTTCGGCTGCCCTCGCGCAGCAGGATTTTCAGGCGCGCACGGACGACCAGCTTCGCGAGACGTTCGGTTCGCTCGCCGCCGACGCGCTGCGCCGCAACAGCGAGGCGTTCGTCCGGCTCGCCGAGGCCAAGCTGGCGACCGCCGAGACGGCCGCGGACGGCGCTCTCGCCCAGCGCCAGCAGGCGATCGAGGGCCTCGTGGCGCCGCTGCGCGAGTCGCTCGAGCGCGTGCAGCAGCAGCTCGGAGCGGTCGAGCGCGAACGGGCAGGCTCGTACTCCGCGCTGCTGGAGCAGATCGGCACCATGCGTCAGACGTCCGAGCAGCTGCGCACCGAGACGGCGCAGCTGGTCACCGCCCTGCGCGCACCCCAGATCCGCGGGCGGTGGGGCGAGCTGCAGCTCGAACGCGCGGTCGAGGCAGCGGGCCTGACCGAGCACGTCGACTACGTCACCCAGGCCTCGGCCACCGGTGAGGACGGCCGCGTCCGGCCGGACCTGATCGTGCGCCTCGTCGGGGGCAAGAACGTCATCGTCGACTCGAAGGTCGCGTTCAGCGGCTACCTGGAGGCGATGGAGGCTCGCGACGAGACGACCCGGGCCGCCCGCCTCAAGGCCCACGCCAGGCATCTGCGCGACCACATCGACTCTCTCGGCGCCAAGGCGTACTGGCAGCGCTTCGCGCCGACGCCGGAGTTCGTCGTCTGCTTCGTGCCGGCCGACGCGTTTCTCGACGCCGCACTGCGCGAGGAGCCATCGCTGCAGGAGCACGCGTTCAGCCGCAACGTCATCCTGGCGACGCCGTCCACGCTTGTCGCGCTGCTGCGCACAGTGGCCTACACCTGGCGGCAGGACGCGCTCGCCGCCAACGCCGCCGAGGTCCACCAGCTCGGGCGTGAGCTCTACCAGCGGCTGTCCACGATGGGTGGCCACATCGACAAGCTCGGCCGGTCGCTGTCCACCGCGGTCGGCTCGTACAACCAGACCGTCTCGTCGCTGGAGAGCCGGGTGCTGGTCACGGCCCGGCGGATGGTCGATCTCAAGGTGATCGATCCCAACGACAAGTTGGAGCCGCCGCAGCAGGTGACCGACATCGCGCGATCCACGCAGGCGCCTGAGCTGACCGAACAACGGGTAGTGGCACTCGCCAAGCAACGCATCCCGGTCGGCCAGGCCGAGTTGCCAGCGGTGACGCCGGAGGCGTCCGGCGCCTGAGCCCGCCGTGCCCAGCACCTGGCGAGGTGCCCGAAAAGCAGGGCCGCAGCGCCGCTCGCGATGATCTCCGGCGTTTCGTCGACGCGCCACACCGAGGTCTTACGGGTACCGTGTCAAGCAGTCCGCCCGCTCGAAACGACACCGGCAGGCAGGCCGCGACTCACTGGGTCCGCGCCCGCCTGGCCCACGCCGCGAAGGAGCGACGTCTTGGCCCACGTGCCCGCACAACAGGGCGCCCGGTACGGGCGGCCCTCGGCGCAGGCCTATCCGCCGACGGCCCAGCCCGGCGGCTACCAGTCCGGGTCCGGCGGCTACTCGCCGGGCGGCCACCAACCCGGGCCTGGCCGATACCAGCCGGGTTCGGGCGGATACCAGCCGGGTTCGGGCGGATACCAGCCGGGTTCGGGCGGATTCCAGCCTCCGACCAGGCCCGGCCCCGCGTACGCGGACGGCTGGGACACCCCGACACACACCGTCTCCGCTGCCTACCAGACCGGCCCGCGACCAGGCGTCCCCGAACGGGGAGTGGCCGGTTGGTTCGCTGTCCTCGTCCTGATCCTCATCGCCGCGATCGGCGGGGCCGTCGACGTTGCCAGTGGCTCGCAGGTCAGGGGCGGCTTCAATGTCGGCATCGTCGTAGCATCGATCGTCGCGATCATCATCGTCCGGCGGCGCGCGATGTTCCCGGTCGTCGTGGCGCCCCCGCTGGTCTACTTCGCCGCGTCGGCGATCATGCTCTACGCGCGGTCCGGGGGGCTGCACGATCGCAAGGTGCTTCTGGACGCGGCCGCGAACTGGCTCGTGTACGGCTTCCCCGCGATTGCCGGTGCCACGGCGGCGGTGCTGATCATCGCCGGCATCCGGATGTTCAGCGGCCGCTAGACCAACTCAGATCGCGCAACTTCTGGCGGTCTCACGCCGCCAGGAGTTGCGCGATTCGACGACGGGCGGCGGCTCAGCGATTCGCGCGCAGGTCGCGACGCAGCTCCTGCGGCAGCGCGAACGTCAGCCGTTCGTCGACGTGCGTCACCTCTTCGAGGTCGGCGTACCCGCGTTCGGCGAGCCACGTCGCGACGTCGCGCACCAGCACCTCCGGCACGGACGCACCACTGGACAGCCCGACGGCCGTCACGCCGTCGAGCCAGCTCGCGTCGATCGCGGCGACGTTCTCGACCAGGTGCGCGGCCGGTGCGCCGGCGGCCAGTGCGACCTCGACCATGCGCACCGAGTTCGAGGAGTTCGCCGAGCCGACGACCAGGAACAGGTCGACCTGCGGGGCGATGACCTTCACGGCCGCCTGCCGGTTCTGGGTCGCGTAGCAGATGTCGTCGCTCGGCGGCGCTTCGAGCAGCGGGAACCGCTCGCGAAGCGCGTCGACGGTCTGCATGGTCTCGTCGACGGACAGCGTGGTCTGCGACAACCACACCACCTTGGCCGGGTCGCGCACGTTCGCGTTCGCGACGTCGTCCGGGCCGTCGACGAGGTGGATGCGGTCGGGAGCCTCGCCGGTGGTGCCGACGACCTCCTCGTGCCCGTCGTGGCCGATGAGCAGGATGTCGTAATCGCCGGCAGCGAACCGCTTGGCCTCGTTGTGCACCTTGGTGACGAGCGGGCACGTGGCGTCGATGGCCTTGAGATTGCGCTGGCGTGCCTCGGCGTGGACCTCCGGGGCGACGCCGTGTGCCGAGAACACCACGATCGAGCCCTCGGGCACCTCGTCGTTCTCCTCGACGAAGATCGCCCCCCGCGCCTCGAGCGTGCGGACGACGTGCAGGTTGTGCACGATCTGCTTGCGCACGTAGACGGGCGCGCCGTAGAGATCCAGTGCCTGCTCGACGGTCTGGACCGCCCGGTCGACGCCTGCGCAGTAACCGCGCGGCTTGGCCAGCAGCACGCGCCGTCGGGCCGCCGGGGCAGCGGGCGGGCCGCCGGGAGATACCGTCATGCCTCCGATGGTACGGACGCTGCGCGACGGGTCACGCGGCGCGATGCAGTGACGACCCGGCCCGCCACCCCACTTCGCGCGGACCGCCCCGTGTTGGTGCAAGCTCTAGGCCATGGCGCAGATCCCCACACCGTTACGTGCGGCACTCGGCCTGATGGCCAACGCCATCGAAGGCGCGCGCACGCTGCCCGACAAGGCCGTCGAGCTGCCCGTCATGGCGGTGAGCACGGCGTTGCAGTTCTCACTGCGCGCCCAGCAGCGCTATGCCGAACTGACGCTGCGCGGCGACGAGCTGCTCAGCCGGCTGCACGGGCTGCCCGAGGAGCCGCCCGACTGGGCGACATTCGACGACGAGCCGGTGAGCGCCAAGCCGGCCGCGCCGAGCGCCCAGCCTGCTCCCCCGCCGACGAGCGCGGCGAAGCAGCCGCGGGCTCGCAAGGCGGCGCCGGCGAAGAAAGCCGCGGCCAAGAAGACCGCCGCCGCCAAGGCGAAGACCACCAAGCGCACCGGCGCGAAGACGGTGCGCGCGAAGCGTTCGGCCGAGCCGTCGGCTTTCGACGCCGTGGGCGACGCCAGCGCGGCCCCGGGGACGTCCGAGGGCTGATGGCCCGGCTGGAGTCATCGCCGGAGCGGCCGGTTCCGGTGCGCGTCGTCGCGCAGAAGATCGCCGAGTGGATCAACCGGCTCGGCGAGATCTGGATCGACGGGCAGATCGCCCAGCTCACCCGGCGTCCGGGCATGGCGACGCAGTTCCTCGTGCTGCGCGACACCGACGCGAACATCTCGCTGAACGTGACGTGCCCGCGCGGCGTGCTCGCCGACACGATCGGCGAGGGATCGCGGGTCGTGTTGCGCGCGCGACCGGATTACTACATCGAGCGCGGGACGCTGAGCCTGCGCGCGACCGAAATCCGCCAGCTCGGCCTCGGCGAGCTGCTCGCCCGCCTCGAGGCGCTCAAGCGGCTGCTCGCCGCCGAGGGCCTGTTCGCCGCCGACCGCAAGCGCCCGTTGCCATTCCTGCCGCACCGGGTCGGTCTGATCACCGGACGGGCCAGTGCGGCCGAGCGTGACATCGTCGAGAACTCCCGCCGACGGTTCGCCGGGGTGTCCTTCCGGATCGAGAACGTCGCGATACAGGGACCGTCCGCCGTCAACGAAGTGGTAGACGCGCTGGAACGCCTCGACGCGGACGACGACGTCGACGTGATCGTCATCGCGCGTGGTGGCGGCAGCGTCGAGGATCTCTTGCCGTTCTCCAACGAGACACTGATCCGAGCCGTGTCGGCGTGCCGCACGCCCGTGGTGAGCGCGATCGGCCACGAGGCCGACTCGCCGCTGCTGGATCTGGTGGCCGACGTCGCCGCGTCCACACCGACCGACGCCGCGAAGCGGATCGTGCCGGACGTCGCCGAGCAACGGCGCGGCCTGACCGAGCTGCGCGAGCGGGCAAGGTCGTCGATCCGGCGCCGCCTGCGCTCCGAGCGCGAACTGGTCGCCGGCGTCCCGGGGCGGTTGCGAGGAGTCCTCCGCGGCCGGATCGAACGCGAGGCCGGCCAGGCGGAAGCGTTGCGCGAGCGGGCGCGCCGGTCGACACGCAGCGCGGTGCTCACCGCCGCGAGCGATCTCGACCACGTGCGGGCACGCGTGCGGACGCTCTCGCCGCAGGCCACTCTCGATCGCGGCTACGCCGTCGTGCAACTCGCCGACGGGCGGGTCGTCCGCGACCCGACCGATGCGAGCGGGCGACTGCGGATCCGTGTGGCGCGTGGCGAGTTCGGGGCAACAGCAGACTGATCAGCGGTCGAACACCGTCACCTCGATCGCGTACGCATCGGCCCGGTAGACGTGATCGCCGAACTCGATGGCCCGCCCGTCGGTGTCGTACGCGGTGCGCTGCATGGTGATCAGCGGCTGGCCGCGGCGGATGTCGAGCACCAAGGACAACGCCGCCGCCGTCATCAAGCTCGCTGCCGGAGGCACCCGATGACTGCCGACACCGTGACACCAGCCGACGAATCGGTTCCTCTTGCTCAAACGCGGCCGCAGCCTCCGCGACTTCGCCAAGTCGGAGATCTCGCTGGCCGAGCTGACCCGGCTGATGGCCGGCGGCGCCGAGCTCGAAGCAGTGGCCGACGAGCTGGAACGCGAACCCGGTGCGGACGCGGCGAGCGTCGGCCGGGAAACTGCTCAGGGAAACGGAGACCCTGGGCTGAGGCCGCACGAATCCAGGTCGATCTGCTACCGAATTCGGTGCAGATCGACCTCGATCCGGGGTCAGTCAGCGGGCGATGCGATCGGCGGCCTGACGGCGCAGGATCGATCTGATCTCTCGGGTCTCGTTCGGGTCGTGCCGGTCGAGGACGGTCTCGATCTCGAGCCGGGCGGCCGGTGTGTCGTATGCCGCGAGCTGCCGTTCCAGTTCCTTGCGCCCGTTACGGGCATTGCGTCGGTTTGCCACTTCTGCGCGGATAGCTTGCAGGGTGCTCATTCTGGATCCTTCACTTGGTGTCATCACCTCGTCCAACTAATGGCGGGGGCACCGTGATCCCTGATGTGGGCCCAACGTGAGGCACTTCTCAGCCGTACAGCGGCGGACGGGCCTCCAGTTGCACGTCGGTGCGCCGGCCCGACTCGAGGGCGGCCACGCAGGACTCGGCGACGGCGATTGCCGCATACCCGTCCCAGCCGGACGCGCCGCGCGCCTCGCCGGCGACGATGCCGTCCACCCAGTCCTGCAGCTCGGCGCGGTAGGCACCGGAAAACCGGTCGCGCCAGTCGCGGGCGACGCCGCGCGACTCGGCACCCTGGCGGCGCAGCACGGACGTCGCCGGCTCGTCGAGAGCGGCCGCGCCTTCCTCGCACACGAGCTCGCAGCGCACCTCGTAGCCGTAGCGCGCGTTGACGAAGACCTCGACGTCGATCAGCACGCCCGAAGCGGTTTCGAGCACCAGGAACTGCGGGTCCTGCGTCGGCTCGGCGACCAGCGCGGAGCGGCGCGGCCGGTAGCACGACGCCGCGACGATCTCCTCGCCGAGCAACCAGCGGCTGATGTCGATCTCGTGCACCGCCGAGGCGGTGATCAGCATCTCGCTCGGCCAGCCGTCGGGCGCCCGGACGTTGCGGTGCACGCAGTGCAGCAGCAGCGCCCCGCCGATCAGCCCGCCGTCGAGCATCCGCTTCAGTTCGAGGTAGCCGTCGTCGTAGCGGCGCATGAAGCCGACCGACACGAACCGGCGGCCCAACGCGACCTCGGCGTCGACGAGGCGCAGGCAGGCGGCCGCCGTGGGCGCGAGCGGCTTCTCGCAGAGCACCGGCTTGCCGGCGCCCAGGCAGGCGAGGACGAACCGCTCGTGCGTCTCGTCGGACGACGCGATCAGGACGGCGTCGATGTCGGCGTCCTTGATCAGCGCGAGCGGATCGTCCAGCACCCGCGCCGTCGAGATACTGGCGACGGCGGCGCTCGCGCGTTCCCGGTCGACGTCGAAGACGGCGCCGACCGTGGCGCCTGAGACCACGCCGCCGAGCAGTCGAGCGTGGTCGGCGCCCATCACCCCGGTGCCGATGATGCCGACGTTGACGGTCATCGCGGCACCTCGACCCAGGTGCCGGTGCGCGCCGACTCGACCATGGCGTCCAGCGCGAGCGCGCTGCGTACAGCGTCGTCGATCGTCGCGCCGTGCGGCTTGCCCTCCGCGACCGAATGCAGGAATTGCGCGGCCTCGATCACCTTCAGGTCGTCGAAGCCGAGCGCGATCCCAGCGCCCGGCTGGAACGCGAACGCCTCGCCCTGGCCCGGCCCGACGAACACGGTGCTCGTCATCTTGTCCTGGTAGCCGTCGCCGGCGCAGACGCCGAGCTCGCCCATTCGCCGGAAATCCCAGTACAGGGCGCCTTTCGTGCCGTGGATCTCGAAGCCGTAATTGCACTGCTCGCCCACACTCACGCGGCTCGCCTCGAGGGTGACGCGTGCGCCGCTCGCAAGGCGTAGGAGGCAACTCGCGTAGTCCTCGTTCTCGACCGGACCGAGTTCGCCGGACGCCGTGTCGAAATGGCTGACCGCCCCGGTTGCCTTGGGCCGCTGCGGGATGAACACTGCCGTGTCGGCCACCAGCGAGTCGATGCCGCCGAGCAGGTGACGGGCCAGGTCGATGCCGTGCGAGACGAGATCGCCGAGCACGCCGTTGCCGCCCCGGTCACGCTCGAACCGCCAGGTGAGCGCCCCGTCGGGGTGCGCCGCGTAGTCGCTGAGCAGCCGGAAGCGCGCGTGTGTCGGCCGGCCGATGCGGCCCTGCTCGATGAGCGTCCGGGCGTAGTCGACGGCTGGGGCGTTGCGGTAGTTGAACCCGACTTTGCTCTGCACACCGGTGCGCAACACCTCGTCGGCCACGGCCTGCGCGTCCGCGGCGTCGAGCCCGACCGGCTTCTCGATCCAGATGTGCTTGCCCGCACGGGCCATCGCCGTGGCGATCTCGCGGTGCAGGTAGTTCGGCGCGGTGATGCTGACGGCCTGGACGTCGTCGTCGCCGGCCAGTTCCTGCCAGGATGCCGCGGCGCGGGCGAATCCGTACTGGTCGACGGCTTCGTCGAGCCGGCCGGCCTCCGGATCTGCGACGGCCACCAACTGCGGGGCGAGCGTTAGCTGCGGAAAGTGGTGCAGCACGCGCGCATACGCCTGGGTATGGACGCGTCCCATCCAGCCGAATCCGACAACAGCGACGCCGAGCGGCTCCCTCACCGCGCTGCCCCGAGGAACGCGATGCTGCGGGCGACGTCGCGCACCGGACCGTCGCCCGGCGTCGGCTCGCCCGGCAGGGCAGCGTCCTGTTCGAGCACGTACCAGCCGTTGTAGCCGGTGGATTCCAGGGCGTCGACCATGCCGGCAATGTCGAGGTCGCCGTCGCCGAGCGGCGCGTAGAGCCCACGGCGGACGGCGTCGATGTAGCTCGTGTCGCGCACCGTCGAGGCGACCGAGAGGCGGACGTCCTTGAGGTGTACGTGGGCGATTCGATCCGCGGCGGCGCGCACGAGTTCGAGTGGATCGGTGCCGCCGATGACGAGGTGGCCGGTGTCGAGGCACAGCGCGATGTCGCTCGACTCCAGCAGCCGGAGCACCGCGGCTCGATCCTCGATCGCGGTGCCGACGTGCGGGTGCAGGGTCGGTGTCATGCCGCTGTCTCGCACCAGGCCTTGCAGCCGCTTGAGGTTGTCGAGCAGCGTCGTCCACTCGGCATCGTCGAGGGCCACCTTGCGGTCGTAGCTGCCGTCGATCGACCGCGCGGCCAGCACGACGACGTCCGACCCCGCGGCGGCAAGGGTGCGGATCGCGCGCTCGGCCTCGTCCAGATCAACGCCTTCGACGTGCATCGGGACGGGCAGGAAACCGCCGATCAGGCGCATTTCGTAGCGGGCGAGACGATCGCGCACCTGGTCCGGATCGTCGCCGAGGTAGCCGGTCGGACCCAGTTCGGTGGCGGACAGGCCGAGTTCGCGCATCTCGGACAGCACGCGATCGGCGGCGATCTCATGGCCCCAGTCCGGCGCCTCGCAGACGCCCCAGGAGATCGGCGCACCGGCAACCCGGGCCAGCTGGACGGAATGCATCGACGTCTCCAAAAAGCCTAGGCGGTCACTGAACGATGCCGCTCGTCGCGAGCGGACTGCACAGGGAGATGCAAGGCT
>WNGN01000884.1_pt1 | contig 19148 bp, 20 predicted proteins | sample 5400561 | NCBI WGS metagenome assembly WNGN01 (sample SAMN13153379, study PRJNA577476) | soil metagenome | isolation source: 115 cm soil or saprolite under Garry oak tree replicate 2 | place: USA:California | collected 2016-06-15
GAGGTCGACGGTGGATTCCGCCTCGCGATGCGGACGCTCGACCTCTTCCGCCCGAGTGTCGGCGCCTCCGTTGTCGGCATGGCGCAGGCGGCGCTGGACGCCGCCGTCACGCACGCGTCGACCCGGCAGGCATTCGGCCGGCCCATCAAAGAATTCCAGGCGGTGTCGCATCAGCTGGCCGAAATGGCGACCCGACTCGAGGCGGCGCGCGCGCTGGTCTATGCCGCCGCGGAATCGTACGATCGCGGCGACCGGCGGGTCGCGCGTCGCTCAGCGATGGCGAAGCTGTTCGCGACCGAGGTCGCGCAGCAAGTCATCGATGCCGCGATCCAGGTGCACGGCGCGGTTGCGCTGGAGCGGGGACATTTGTTGGAGCATCTGTACCGCGAGGTGCGCGCACCGCGCATCTACGAAGGGACGTCGGAGATCCAGCGCGAAATCATCGCCCGCGACCTCTTCCGCCCGCGGGATTGAGAGGGAAGAGCCCCAGGCTCTACCCTCTCATGATTTCGACTACGGATGCGTCAGCTGACCGCGGACGGCGCTCCCGGGAAAGAACGGACCGCAGCTTGCCGGCTGACCACCGCACGACGTATGGACGTTGACGTAGTACCCGGCCGGGTTGTCTTTGATGTCCTCGATCAGTGCTCGGTCAACGTTCTCCGTGCATCCGCTGAACGAGGTGGCACTCGAGGGAGTGCTAGGCCCCGTGTTGAAGAAGGGGACAACGATCGGGCCATTGACGTCTGGGCCGCCCTTGTGAATGTGGGACGCAAACACCGGAGCGGTCAATCCCGCGACGGTGACCTGCCAGCACACCTCGTTTTGCCCTGGATTCAGCGTGACCAGGGCCGAACCACTTCCGTGGCCACTCAGGACGGCTGAAAATGGATCACCTCCATGATTCGAGGTGGGGAGTCGCTCGGCTGCCACCCCGGCAGGAATCAGCGACGCCGCGACGACCAGGAACACGACAACGAACAGTTTTCTCATCAGGTCACCTCCCTAAGACTGCTTTTACAGTCCCATAAGCAGGCGGATAAGGCAAGTTAAGATTTGGCCAGGAATCTGCGGTCAGGCGGTGACGGCGATACCCATCAGTTCGACCGTGGCCGCGGGGTCGTAGAGGCGGCTGACTTCGAGTAGAGCCATCGCGGGGTAGTGGTGGCCGAAATGCCGCCGGTACGCAACGCCGATCTCCTTGGATAGGCGCTGATACTCCGCGATGTCGGTGACGAAGATCTGCAGGCTCACCAGGTGCTGGGGCTGGGCGCCTGCCGCGTGCAAGGCCAGTGCCAGGTTGCCGGCCGCCACGTCGAATTGCTCCGCCATCGAGCCGGGGACGATGGTTCCGTCGGCCCGCTGTGCCGTTTGACCCGCCAGGTAAACGGTGCGACCCACCTGCGCGATCACGGCGTGGGAGAAACCCGACGGCCGCGGGAGGGTTTCCGGGTTTCGGATGTCGTGCGGGCTCGCTAGCGGCCGGTCCAGTTCGGTTCCCGTCCTTCTCGGAATGCCGCGTAAAACTCCGCATGGTCGGCGCTCTTCATCAGCAGCGCCTGCGTCATGCTGTCCAGCTCGAGCGCGGCGCCGAGACTCATATCCGTCTCTTTCGAGATCAGCATCTTGGTGGCAGCGTAGGCGAGGGCCGGGCCCGCCGCCAGCCTGCGGGCCACGCCGCTCGTTTGCGCGCTGAGCTCGCTGTCCTCGACGACAGCGTTGGCGAGGCCGATCGCCAGAGCCCGCGGCGCGGTGACCGTTTCGCCGAGGAGGAGCAGCTCGCTGGCGCGGCCCAGCCCGATCAAGCGGGGTAACAGATAGGCGGCGCCCATATCGCCGCCCGAGAGTCCGACCTTGGTGAAGAGGAAGGAGAACGTCGCCGACGCCGACAGAATGCGAAGGTCGGCGGCGAGGGCAATCACCGCACCCGCGCCGGCGGCGACCCCATTCACCGAGGCGATGATGGGGAAAGGGCAGTCGCGCATTCGCTGGGTGACCGTCCCTGTCATCCGGGTAAAGGCCAGCAGGTCGCGGGGATCCATCTTCTGGAGCTCACCGATGATCTCGGTAACGTCGCCGCCGGAGCTGAAGCCGCGCCCGGTGCCGGCGATCACCACGACCCGGACGTCGTCGCGGAGTGGCAGATCGGTCACCAGGTCGCGGAGGTCCGCGTATACCTCGAAGGTCAGCGCGTTCAGTTTCTTGGGGCGGTCGAAGGTTATGGTCGCGACGCCGTCTTCAACCGCGAAGCGGAAATGATTCCACGATTGCGTCGGCGAAGCCGAGCCGCGGAACGCCGTCATCCGCAAAAACTTATCATCTCCTCCGAAGGAGCGACGGATATATGAACATCGGGGTCGGCTTGCCGACCTCCACGTCGGGTATCAGCGGGCAGCTCCTGGTGGACTGGGCGAAGCGCGCGGACGCCGGTCCCTTCAGCAGCCTGGGAGTGGTGGACCGCGTCGCCTACCAGAATTACGAGCCCTTTACGGCGCTGGCCGCCGCCGCGGCGGTGACCCAGCGGGTGCGGCTGGCCACCATGGTCGTGATCGCCCCCCTGCGCAATACGGCCATCCTGGCAAAGCAGGCCGCCTCGGTCCACGCACTCTCCGACGGCCGCGTCACCCTTGGGCTCGCGGTCGGCGCCCGCGGCGAAGATTACGCGGTGTCCGGCGTCGACAGCCGCGGACGCGGCCGGCGTTTTGGCGAGCAGCTCGAAGCCATCCGCGACATCTGGGAAGGGGGGACGATCGGCCCGACCCCCGCGACGCCGGGGCCGCAGTTGCTGGTGGGCGGCTCGAGCGGCGAAGCCCTCGCCCGGATGGCCCGTTATAGCGATGGCTACATGCACGGCGGTGGACCGGCGCGCGCATTTGCCGGCGCTGCCGCCAAAGCCGCCGCCGCCTGGTCGGACCTGGGCCGGCCCGGACGGCCGATCTTGTGGGGAATGGGGTATTTCGCGCTCGGCGATGGGAACGCGGACGCCGGGGCCGAGTACCTGAGGCATTACTACGCGTTCACGGGACCGTTCGCCGAGAAAATCGCGGCCGGAAATCTGACCTCGCCAGGCGCGATCACCGACTTCATCCGCGGCTATGAAGATGCGGGTTGCGACGAGCTGGTCCTGTTTCCCACGGCTTCCAGCATCGACCAGGTTGACCGACTGGCCGAGGTGATCGGCTAAAACGTGCGCTACGCCGTCATCGGCGGCGGACCCTCGGGACTGTACTTCGCGCTGCTGGCCAAGAAGGCCAACCCGACTGACGAGGTCCTCGTGGTGGAGCGTAATCCACCCGACGCCACGTTCGGTTGGGGTGTCGTCTTCTCTGAAGAGACGCTGGGTGCGCTTCGGGATGCCGACTACGAAACCTACACCGAGATCGGCGAGAGCTTCGCTCGGTGGAACGCGATCGACATCTATTACCGCGACACCATGGTCCGCTCCCGCGGCCACGTCTTCACCGGGATCTCGCGCAAGGTATTGCTCAACATCCTGCAGCGGCGCTGCCGGGCGCTCGGAGTTCGGTTGGAGTTCGAGCGCGAGGTGCGCGACGTCGCGGAGTTCGAGGGCGCCGACCTGATCGTCGGCGCGGACGGCATCAATGGCCTGGTTCGACGAACATACGGTGAGTTCTTCAGGCCACAGGTGGCCGTGCATCCGACGAAATATGTGTGGTTTGGGAGCGACCTGCCGCTCGACGCCTTCACCTTCATCTTCCGCCGCAACGACGACGGCCTCTTCCAGGTTCATGCCTACCCTTTCGATGCGCGCACCTGCACCTTCATCGTCGAGTGCCCCGAGGACGCCTGGCGCCGAGCCGGCCTGGAATCGGCGAGCGAGGCGGAGAGCATCGCCTACTGCGAAGCCCTTTTTCAGCCGGAGTTGCGGGGCCGGCGGCTGATGTCGAATCGCTCGCTCTGGGTCAACTTCTTGACGCTGCGCCAGGAAAGCTGGCACCACGGCAACGTGGTCCTGCTGGGCGACGCGGCGCACACCGCGCACTTTTCCATCGGGTCGGGAACCAAGCTGGCGATGGAGGACAGCATCGCGCTCGTCGATGCCTTGCGACGGCATCAGGACCTGGGCGCGGCCCTCAACGACTACGAGATGGAACGGCAACCCATCGTCGAGCGATTCCAGGAGGCCGCGCTGGAGAGCTCGAGCTACTTCGAACAGGTGTCGCGCTACGCCAAGTTCGATCCACGCCAGTTCGCCTTCAATCTGCTGACACGCAGCCGGCGGATCACGTACATCAACCTGACGCAGCGCGATCCCGAGCTCGTCCGCACCATCGACTCCTGGTTCGCCGCCGCGGCGACGGGATCACCGGACGGGGCCGTGCGCCTCAGTCCGCCACCGATGTTCACGCCGTTGCGAATCGGGGATCTGACCATTCCCAACCGGGCCGTCGTGACGGCCGGGCCGGACCTCGACGCCGCCGCTCGCCAGGGGGCGGGCCTGGTGATCACCGAGTTCGTCAGCGTGACCGACGAGGGGCGCATCACGCCCGAGACGCCGGTTATCGATCGAGCACGGCAGGAAATGCTGAGGCAGGCCGTGGAGCGGATCCATCAGACCGGCAGTCGCGTGGCGTTGCAACTCGGTCACGCCGGCCGCCGGGGATCGATGCAGCCGCGCTCGCGAGGTGTCGACCGACCGCTCAGAGAGGGTGGGTGGCGACTCATGGCGGCGTCGCCGATCGCCTACACGCCGCACTCGGCCCTGCCGAAAGAGATGACGACGCGCGACATCTCACACGCCGTCAAGGTTTTTGCCGCGGCGGCGCAGGCGGCGGCGGGCGGCTGGTTCGATGCCCTCGAGCTCAACTTTGCGCACGGATATTTGGTTGCCGGCTTCATCTCGCCGCTGACCAATCGACGCACCGACGAGTACGGCGGCTCGCTGGAGAACCGTATGCGCTTTCCCCTGGAGGTGCTCGACGCGGTGCGGGCGACCTGGGACCGGCCACTCGTTGTACGGATCTCTGCGGGGGATTGGGTCGACGGCGGCATCGACCTCGATGAATCGATCGGCATCGCCAGCTTGCTGAAGGCGCATGGCTGCGACCTGGCCCACGCGGTGATGGGCCAGACGGTTTGGGAGAGTCGACCCGACTACCGTCGTTTGTTCGGCGTCCCCGCCAGCGACCGCATCCGTAATGAGGCGGGCATCCCAACGATCGCCACCGGAAACATCACGACGTCCGACGATGTCAACACCATCCTCGCGGCCGGTCGGGCCGATCTGTGCCTCCTGGAGTTGCCGGCCACCGCAACGACCGTATGATGCCGGCGATGTCTGCCGATCTTGTCAACTTTGCCAGACAGCTGCCCAAGGCCGAGCTACATCTTCACATCGAAGGCACGCTCGAGCCGGAGCTCATGTTCGCGCTGGCGCGCCGAAACGGTGTCCCCTTGCCCTATGCCTCGGTGGACGACGTGCGCCGCGCCTACGTCTTCAGCGACCTGCAATCCTTCCTCGACATCTACTATGCGGGCTGCCGGGTATTGCTCAAGGAGCAGGACTTCTACGACCTGACCTGGGCGTATCTCAACCGGGCGGCCAGCCAGGGCGTGCGCCATGCGGAGATCTTCTTCGATCCGCAAACACACACCGATCGCGGTGTGCCTTTTGAGACCGTGATCAACGGCATCCATCGCGCTTTACAGGACGGCGAGGCTCGCTTCGGCATCAGCAGCGGGTTGATCCTGTGCTTCCTGCGGCACTTGAGCGCCGAGGCGGCGATGCGCACGCTACGCGAGGCACGGCCCTTCCAGAAATGGATACTGGCGGTTGGTCTCGATTCGTCAGAGGTTGGCCATCCGCCCTCGAAATTCAAAGACGTCTACGACCGTGCGCGTGAGGCCGGCCTGCTGGCGGTCGCGCACGCCGGCGAGGAAGGACCTCCGGCGTACGTCTGGGAAGCGTTGGACGTCCTCAACGCCCGACGGATCGACCACGGGGTGCGATGCATCGAGGACGAGCGATTGATGGGCCGCCTGGCCGAGGAGCAGATTCCACTGACGGTCTGTCCGCTCTCCAACGTGAAGCTCAAGGTCTTCCCGAATCTACGGGCCCACAATCTCAAGCAGCTCCTGGACCGTGGTCTGCTGGTGACCGTGAATTCCGACGATCCCGCCTATTTCGGCGGCTACGTCGCCGACAACTTGCAGGCGTCCGCCGCGGCGCTTGGGCTGGGTCGCGAGCAGCTGCTGACGCTGGCGCGGAATTCGTTCGTGGCCTCATTCCTCAACGAGGAGCGGCGGCGCGCCTACCTCGACGACGTCGATCGGTTCGCGGCTCAGCCTTCGCTGAAGACGATCTCCTGAGCCCCCTCGTAGAGGACGCGCCGTCCAAGCTCGACCAGCAGCGTGCGCCCCTCCTCGATGGTGGCGAAGTGATTGCCGGCCAACGGTCCGGCCTTGCTGCCGAAGGCGGTCGAGCCGTAGGGAAAGAGGACCTCGGTCTCGCTGATGCCGCCGGGGTAGAGCAGCAGCTGGCCGGCGCCAGGGTAGCTGGTGTGATTCTCGTAGCCGAGCCCTGTCTTCAGGTCGCCCAGTGGAATCCAGGCGGATTCGCCGCTCCAGCGGGCCTGCACCAGCTGGGCCCGTAAGGGCAGCAGGCGCTGGAACGCGGCACAGGTCTTCGGGGCCGCGTCGCTTTCCCAGCGAGCCGTGAAGCGGAGCGAGCCAACGGTGATCTCAAGCATCGCGCCTAAGCGTAAGGCCGATGAAGCCGTGCGCGGGCTTGGGGTCGCTGAAGACCCGGGTTAGGGGGTCGGCCTGGGAGACCTTCGAGGTGTCCCAGAGGCGGTTCTGCGCCTCGAAGCTGACCTCGCTCATGGCACCGAACTGTTTGAGCAGACGAATCCCCATCTCGTGCACCAGGTGCTGAATCGACATGCTGACGAACGCATCGAAGCTGGCGATGACCGAATCGCGCACGGCCTCCGAGGCGATGTGCGTGGGAGCATCCGTGACGCCGTCGTCCGGGCGTGCGTACCGCCAGTGCACGTCGAGGTAGATGAAAAGCGGCCGGTCGGAGACTTCCGGCAAGGTCGTGTAGGCGTCGCGCGCAAAGTCTTTGAAGGCGCTGCCGGTCAACTTGACCAGCCGCAGGTTGCGCCGGCCGCAGCGGAGCGTGCGCATCCCCTCTCGTCCGATGTCCAGTTCCACCCACCCGTAGTCGTCATCCACCGGACTCAGCAGCTTCGCGCTGTGCTGGACAAAGGGCATCTCCCGGACCTCGATGCGCAGCCACTGCATCTGCGGATAGGTCTCAAGCAAGCGACGGCCGAGGAATGCGGCGAACCCCTCGTGGGTCGCACCCGGGTACTCGAGCGCCATGGCGTAGACAAAGTTCTTCATGGTGTCGGTCGCCACCACGTCGCGGTTATCGCCATGCGTGTAGGCCGGGAGGAAATTGTCCCCGAAGACGTCGATGCTTACCCGGCCGGCGAGCAGCCCACGGACCGGGTGCGTCCGGTAGAAGGAGACGTTGTGCTTGCCATAGCGGATGTCGGCTTTCACGAGCGAAACCGGTCCTCGGCGATGTCCACGATGGCGCGCAGGCCGTCCTCCAGTTCTTGCTCGCGGGATCGGCGCAGCCGCTGGCGGAGCACCTCAACGATCTCGGCCTTGGGCCGGCGGTTGACGAACACCACGAAGCGAAAGCCGAAGCGCCGCTCGTATTCGGCATTCAGCCGGTCCAGTTCCGGCAATGCATCGTTGCCCTGCTCCTGCAGCGAGCGCGTCGAGAGGCGGCCGGGGTTCTCGCCAATCCGGGGATGAGCGTTGAGCGTCGCGACCTTTTCCGATTCGGTCAAGGTGGTCAGCATCGCGCGCATGCGCGCGATCACGTCATCCGTCGAGTCGTAGGGACCCCCGGCACGGACCTTTTCGGCGAGCGGTGTCGACCCTTCGAGGGCCTCCTCGATCGTGGTCATCAGCTTCCGCGGTAGGTCGTGCAGGAATACGGTGAGATCAGCAACGGAACGTGGTAATGGCGGCCCTCGTTGAGCTCGAGCTCCAGCGCGATCGTCGTGAAGAGGTGCGGAACGCTGCCCCAGTAGGCGCCGACCTCGACCAGCAGCCGGTAAGACCCGGGATTGATACCGCCGCCGCTCAGGTCGGTAATCCGTCCCTCGACGTCCGTCGTCAGCGTGCGCGTGCCGAGGGTCACGCGGACACCGGCGGCAGGTTTCCCCGAGGCGACGTCGAGGACGTGGGTCGAGACGGTTGCCAGCTCGCTCACAATCCCACCAGGTCGTCGGGCTTGACCGGTGCCCGGCGCAGCTCCCGGCCCGTGGCATTGCGCAGCGCGGCGACCACCGCCGCGGGGACGACGACGGTCGAAGGCTCGCCGACGCCCTTGGCGCCATAGGGCAGACCAGGCTCGGGCTCCTCGACGACCTCGCAGACCACCGGCGGCATGTCGAGGATGGTGGGGATCAAGTAATCCGTGAAGGAAGCATTCTTCACCTGGCCGTCAACCAGCGCGACCTCCTCCATCAGCGCCAGCCCGAGGCCTTGCGCCGAGCCGCCCTCGATCTGGCCGAGCACTGACTGGGGATTCAGCGCGCGACCGACATCCTGCGCCACCGCCAGCTGCAGGACGCGAACCAGGCCGAGCTCCTGGTCGACTTCGACCACCGCGCGGGCCGCCCCAAACGCGAAGGTGACGTGCGGGTCGCCTTGCCCGCTGGCATCGAGCTTTCCCGTGGGCCGGTGATGAAACACGCGGGTGGCCTCGACCGGCCGGCGCAGGTGCTGCAGCCCGCCGCTGCGCTCGATTTCGGCACGCACCGCCTGGCAGGCGAGCTGCACGGCCCCGCCGGTCATCATCGTCTGCCGGGAGGCGGAGCTGGAGCCGGCGGACCCGATCGCGGTGTCCGGCGGGCGGATCAGAACGCGATCGATGCCGAGTTCCGTGCGGACAATCTGGGTCACGATGGTATCGAGGCCCTGGCCCACCTCGACCGCCGCGGTCTTCACCTCCGCGAGGGCGCCTTCCCGATCGGCCGAGACCCGCACCCACGCTTCCGAAGCGTCGTCGAAGCCCTCGCTGTAGCCGAGGTTCTTGTAGCCGACGGCGACGCCCACGCCGCGTTTGAGTGCCTCGCCGTGCCCGACGTTACCGGCGCCGCCCGGCAGCAGCATCGGATCGCGGTCGAGCGCGGATTCCTCGGGCGGAAGTGGGAGCTGTTGCAATCGCTGCAGGCACTCGCGCACCGGGGCCACGCCCGCGATTGGCTGACCGGTCGGGAGCACGGAGCCGGAGCGTAATGCGTTCTTGATGCGCAGCTCGATTGGATCGAGGTTCAATTCCACGGCCAGCTTGTCCATCTGCGCCTCGTAGGCGAAACACGCTTGCACCGCCCCGAAGCCGCGCATCGCGCCGCAGGGCGGGTTGTTGGTGAAGACCGCGGTGCCCTCCAGCCGGGCGTTGGGAACCTCATACGGCCCGGCGGCAAAGGTGGTGGCGTTGCCGATCACGGCCGGCGACGTCGAGGTGTAGGCGCCGCCGTCGACAAGGAGCCGAGCTTGGACATTGACCAGCGTTCCGTCGCGAGCCGCGCCGTGCCGCATCCAGACTCGCGATGGGTGGCGGTGCACATGGCCGTAAAAGGATTCCTGCCGCCCGTAGGACATCTTGACGGGCCGCTTCGTTCGGAGCGCCAGCAGGCAGGCATGGATCTGCATGCTGACATCCTCGCGCGCGCCGAAGGCGCCGCCGACGCCGGAGAGGTGGAGGTGCACTTTTTCCAGTGGCAGATCGAGGCACGGGGCCAGCTGCTCGAGATCCGCGTGCAGCCACTGGGTCGCGATGAAGAGATCCACGCCGCCGTCGGCGGCGGGAACCGCGAGGCCCGCTTCGGGACCGAGGGGCGCCTGGTCCTGCATGCCGGTTTCGTACATCCCCTCCACCCAGACGTCGGCGAGCGCGTTGGGGTCGCCATGGACGATCGTGAGGGTGCGCACGACGTTGCCCTGCGGATGGACCGGCGGCGCCGTCGGTTCGAGCGCCTGCTCCATATCGGTGACGGGGGTGAGGACCTCGTAGTTGACGGCGATTGCCTTCAGCGCCGCGCGCGCCAGCTCGTGGTCTTCGGCGGCGACGACGGCAACTGCCTCGCCGGCATACCGCACCACATCCGCGGCCAGCACCGGTTGGTCCTGCACGTCGAGACCGAAGGTTTTCTTGCCGGGCACATCGGTGTGGGTGAGGACGGCGACGACGCCGGGTGCCTCGAGGGCCGCCGTGGTGTCGATCGAGACGATGCGCGCATGGGGATGAGGGCTGCGCAGCGTCGCGCCCCACAGCATTCCGTCGCGGCGAAGGTCGCTGGCGTATTCGAACTCGCCCTTCACCTTGGGAACACCATCCACTCGTCGAACCGACTGACCGACGCCGCCCTGCCGGCGGATGTCGACACTCATGTCCAGATCATGCTGGCCTCGCTGAGGTTCACCAACTGCCCGTCGTGCACGACGGGTTTTCCCTCGACGAAGAGATGCTGCACGGGACCGGGGTTGCAGAAGACGAGCGCCGCGACCGGGTCCGCTTCGGCGCCGCGATGGGGGAGCCCGTCGACGGTGAAGAGGGCGATATCGGCGCGCTTGCCGGCCTGGATCGAGCCGACATCGTCGCGGCCCAGGCACGCAGCGCCGCCGCGCGTCGCCACGCGCAGCGCCTCGCGGGCGGTCATCGCGGCTGGGCCCTTGCGTCCCCTGGTGGTGAGCATCGCCTGGCGCACCTCGCCCAGCAGGTTGCCACTGTCGTTCGAGGCCGAGCCGTCGACCGCGAGTCCCACCCGCACGCCCGCATCGATCATCTCGCGAGCCGGCGCGAATCCCGATCCGAGCCGCATATTCGAGGTCGGGCACCAGGCCACTGCCGTTCTGGTGGTCGCGAGGCGGCTGATGTCGGCCTCGTTGACGTGTACGCAATGAGCCAGCCAGACGTCCGGGCCGAGGAAGCCGAGGTCCTCCAGTAACTCCAGCGGGCGGCGCTTGAACGTTGCCTGGCAATACGCTTCCTCGTCGAGCGTCTCGGCGATATGCGTATGCAGGCGAACGTTACGGCGCCGCGCGAGTGCGGCTGACTCGTGCATCAGCCGCTCCGAGACCGAGAAGGGCGAGCAGGGCCCCACGGCGATTCGCCGCATCGAGCCGGGCGCGGGATCGTGAAAACGCTGGATGGCATCGTCGGTGGCCGACAGGATCGTGTCTATGTCCTCGACCACCCGATCCGGCGGAAGCCCGCCACTCGACTGCCCGAGGTCCATCGATCCGCGGCAGGGGTGGAATCGCAGGCCGAGCTGCCCCGCGACCTCGATCTCGGCCTCGAGCAGGCCGGTGACGCCCGATGGAAAGACGTAGTGGTGGTCCGTTGTCGTCGAGCATCCGCTGAGCGCCAGTTCGGCGAGGCCGACCTCGGCGGCGGTTCGCTCCCAGTCGTCATCGATCGTCGCCCAGATGGGATAGAGCTCGCGGAGCCAGTCGAAGAGGCCGCCCTGCTGGGCGTGGACCCGCGTGAGGGTCTGGTAGAGGTGGTGATGCGTATTGATCAGGCCGGGCAACGCGACCAGGCCGCGGCCGTCGATGACGTCAGGCTGCTCGCGAACCGGGGGACGTCCCTGGCCGACCCAGCTGATGGCGCCGCCGTCGATCAGGATCGAAGCGTTCTCCAATTCCGTGCCGGCGTCGTCCATGGTGACGACGACCCGGCAACCGTCGAGCAGGATCATGAGCCGGCTCGCCGCCGTGCGGCCGCCAGCTGGACCGCGTCGAGGATCTTCTGGTAGCCGGTACAGCGGCAGAGGTTGCCGCTGAGCGCCTCGCGGACGGTAGCCGGGCTCGGGTTCGCGTCTTTGTCCAGCAGGTCGGCGACCGCCACCACGAATCCCGGTGTGCAGAAACCGCACTGCACCGCGCCGGCTTCGAGGAAGGCTTCCTGGATCGGATGCAGCCGGTCGCCGCTGGTCAAGCCCTCCACGGTCCGCACCTCGCGCTCATGAGCCTGGGCCGCGAGGACGAGGCAACTGCAGGCCAGCGTGCCGTCGAGCCAGACGGAACACGACCCACATTCCCCCTGCTCGCACGCGTTCTTCGAGCCGTAGAGGCCGAGCGCCTCGCGAAGGAACGCGAGCAGGCTGGTTCCGGGCCACACGTCGGCCTCGCGCCAGGCGCCGTTGACGCGCATTCTCACAACCACGTAGGCAGTCTCCGTTCGCTGAGTGCCCAGCCAAGCGCTCGTCTCGCCAGCACGCGGCAGCCGTGTCGCCGGTAGGCGGCGGTCCCCCGCACATCGTCGAGCGGCTGCGCAGCGGTTGCGACCAGCTCGGCGAACTCATCGATCCACTGAGGGTTCAGGGGTGCCGAGCGATCGTCCCAGGTCCCCGAGCTCGTCAGGGCTGCCGACACCCGCTCCTCAGCCTGGGTCGCGCGCAGGATCGTCGGTCCGACGGAGCCGAGCGCGACATTGACCCGACGGCGCTCCTCGTCGATGACCAGGCAGAGGCCGGCCACGGCGATCACCATCGCGTTACGCGTGCCGATCTTGGAAAAACTCCCCGGGCCGCGCAAGCGTCGCCAGCGGGCTCCGATGATGAGCTCGTCCGGAGCGGTCGCGGTCTTCTTCGGGCCGGTGAGAAAGAGGTTCCAGGGCAGCGACCGTTCGCCCCGCGCCCGACTCCGCAGGACAATCTCGGCGTCGTACGCCGCCAGCACCGGGAGCGCGTCCCCGGCGGGCGACGCGGTTCCAAGGTTGCCGCCCACCGTGCCACGGTTCCGGATTTGCGGGGACCCGACGGAGCGCGATGCCTGCACCAGCGGCTCGTACGCCTGCATCTCCCTGACGATGGTCGTATAGGTCACACCCGATCCGAGGAAGGCGTGGCCGTTCTCCTCGCGCCAGGTCGTCAGCTCGGCCACGCGGCTGAGGTCGACGATCGCCGGCGGCCGCACGCGGCCGAAGTTCAGCTCGACCATAAGATCGGTGCCGCCGCTGAGGGGGACCGCCTCTGGGTGCTCGGCCTTGATCTCGAGCGCCTCGTCGAGGGAGTGGGGTAGCAGCACCTCCATGGCGGTGCGACTACTTTATCCGCGCCGCGACCGCGCGGACGCCTCGGAGCAGCGCCCGGGCGCCCAGGACCAGGTGCTCGTCGGAGGTGGTTTCCCTCGGCGAGTGACTGAGGCCGCCCACGCTCGGAACGAACAGCATTCCCGTGGGAACGTGACGTGAGAGCACGGCGGCGTCGTGCCCCGCGCCGCTCGACAACTTCGCGGGCCGGCGCCCCAGCTCCGTGCACACCTGCTCGAGCGCGACCACGACCGTCTCATTCATCGGCGCCGGCGGCACCGAGGAGAGGAGCTCGACGACGACCCGACAGCCCTCCTCCGCGCAAATGCGTTCGAGCCTGGTCGCAAATGCCCGGACCGCCTCGCCGATCACCGGCTCATCCATGTGACGGACTTCGAGCGTGAACTGCGCGCGACCGGGGATGACATTGATGCCCCCGGGATAGAAGCCCATCGAACCGATATTGGCCACCGCCTCGGCGTCCACGCCCTGTATGAGGTCGCGCAGCTCCGACGCGGCGCGCGCGGCGGCGCGCCCCGCGTCATGCCGGAGCCGAAAGGGGGTGGTCCCCGCGTGGTTTTGCGTTCCCTGGATCTCGATTCGCTGGCGGTGGACGCCAACGATGCCCGTGACCACCGCGAGGTCGATCCCGTCCGCCTCCATCCGAGGCCCCTGCTCGATGTGGAGCTCGAGGAATGCCTTGATCGAATCGCGGTGCTGCTGCGCCTCGAGCATCCGGTCGAGGTCGCGGCCCGCGCCGGCCAGCACCTGGCGGATGGGGACCCCCTGCCAATCGAGCCCATCGCGGAGTCGCTCGATGTCGAGCTCGCCCGCGAGGGCGAGGCTGCCGATCAGGCCGGACTCGAAACGCACACCCTCCTCGTCCGCAAAACCGACGATCTCCAGCTGTTCGGCGAACGGGTCACCGGACTCGGCGAGGGTGCGCAGGACTTCGAGGGCGGCGACCGCGCCATAGGCGCCGTCGAGCCGGCCGCCGTTTGGGACGCTGTCGAGGTGCGAGCCGGTGAGCACCCAGGGTCCCACCGTACCTGGCAGATGGCCGAAGACATTGAGCGCCGCGTCCACCCGCGCCTCGATGCCCGCCTCGCCCATGCGCTCCGCGAACCACCGTCGCCCGGCCAGGTCGTGCTCGGACCAGGCGAGCCGGTCGACGCCGCCATCCGGAAGACCGCCGATGGCGGCGAGCGTCCGCAGGTCGGCGAGCAGTCGCTCCCCGTTGATGTCGCTCACAGCGGCACGAGCTCCGGATCAAAGGGACGGCATGGCACAAAGCGGCCGAAGTCACGGCGGCCAACGATCGCACCGTCGCGGTAGATCACCTGACCGCGGCAGATCGTGGTGTGCACCTTGCCGGTGACGTTCAGGCCTTCGTACGGGGAGAACCCAGCGCGGCTGTGCAGCTCCGCGGCGGACAACACCCGCGTCGGCCGCGGGTCGAAGAGGACGAGATCGGCATCGGAGCCGGCCTGCAGATCACCTTTTTGCGGCCACAATCCGAAGATCTTCGCCGGATTGGTGCAGAGTAGACGCACAAGGTCCGAGCGAGAGATCCGCTGGGCCACCACGCCGAAACTGTGCATCAGCAGCAGCGACGTTTCGACCCCGGGGATCCCCGGGCTGATCTCACGGAAGTCGTCGATGCCGGCACGTTGCGACAGGGAGAAACCGCAGTGGTCGCTGCCGATGCTCTGGATCGCGCCGCGCGACAGCCGATCCCAGAGTTGCGCCTGGCTCTTACGATCGCGAAGCGGAGGGGTCATTACGTAGCGGGCAGCATCCGGCTGGTCGTAGCGCGAGTCATCGAGCACGAGGTAGTGCGGACAGGTTTCGGCGATCGCCTGGACGCCGCTCCGGCGAGCCTCGCTGATCATGTCCACGGCTAGCGGGGTGGAGAGGTGCACGAAGTACACCGGGCTGCCGGTCGCTCGGCTGAACAGCAGGCCCCGACCCACCGCCTCCGCCTCGGCCACGGCCGGGCGCGCCAGGGCATGAAATTTCAGCGACCGCTTGCCCTCATCGACCAGCTTCTGCGCCATCCCTTCGACGATGGCGTCGTTTTCCGCGTGCACCTGGACGAGGAACCCGGCCGCGCGCGCGCGCTCCATCAGCCGGTACCAGGTCCAGTCGTCCGCGTAGAAGATCGTGCCGCGGTAGGTCGTATAGATCTTGGCACTGGTGACCCCGGCCTCGACCAAGGCGGCCAGGTCGTGCTCCCACCCTGCGGGAAGATGCGCGATGTTGAGGTGCATCGCGTAGTCGATGTACGACCGACCCTCGATCAGGTCGAGTCGCGACTGGAGCGCCTCCGCAAAGCGCTGGCCCGGTTGCTGCGGAGCGAAATCGAGAAAGGTGGTGACGCCGCCGGCGGCCGCCGACAGCGAGCCGCTCTCGAAGTCGTCGGCCGTGCGCGCCGCTCCGGTGTCGAGCAGCAGATGCGTGTGCGGATCGACGACGCCGGGCAAGACCAGGTGTCCGGTTGCGTCGATCACGTCGCCGTCTGGCGGAAGATCCGGCCGAACCTCTGCCACGCGGCCATCACGGATCCGAACGTCTGCAAGGCGTTCGCCATCTGCGGTGACAACCGTGCCGCCGCGTATCAGCATGGGCTCAGCGTTGCTGTCGAGTCAGCCAATCCCCGATCACCTGACCGACCTGATCCCCCTGGTCCTCTTGTAGGAAATGCCCAGCGTCCCGGATCACCGTCAGGTCATCTGCCGTCCGGAACAATCGCTGGAACGGGCGGCCGACCGATTCCAGCGGCAGCACCACGTCGGCGTCCGCCCACAGCACCAGGGCGGGGCGCTGGTCGCGGATCAGCCGCTGCATAACACCGCGTCCTTCGGAGGCCCCCGGCGCATTCGGGTCTAAAGGGATCAGCTCGGGGAAACGCCGTGCCCCCGTCTTCGAAGCCTCGTTTGGAAAGGGCGCCTCGTAGGCGGCCCGCACTTCGGCAGAGGGCGGCGTCTTGCAGCCGCCTCGGATGAGGGGCCAGATTGGAACGTCGGGGCGGGCGGCCACGAAGGCGCGAAAGCGTAGCCATTCATCACTCATCTGCTGTTCGCCAGTGAACACCCCGGTGTCCATCACGACCAGGCGGCTCACCCGCTCCGGTCGTTCGATCATGGCGACCCGCAACCCGATCGGGCCACCCCAATCGTGCATCACCAGCGTCACCCGATGAAGGTCGAGGTCGTCGATCAGCGAGACCAGGGCCGCGGTGTGGTTCGTGTACGAGTACCAGGCGGGATCCACGGGTTTGTCGGAGCGGCCAAAACCCGGAAGATCCGGGGCGATGCAGCGAAAGCCGGCATCAACGATTGGCGGGATAACCTTCCGCCAGAGATACGACCAGGTCGGCTCGCCGTGCAGCAACAACACGATCGGTCCCTGGCCAACGTCGATATGGGCGAGTCGCATCCCCTGCCACTCACGGAATTCCGGCCCGTAGGGAAAGTCGATGATGCTGTCGAAACGCTCGGCGGGCGTTCGGAAGAACTGCGCCGCAAACACCCGCCGCTGGTCGCCTTCTGTGCTCAGGCGCCGATCTCGTAGAGCTGACCGGGGTCGAGGTCGAGGCCGTTGACGACCTGCCAGAGCGCGGCCACGGCCTTCAGGGCATTGCGCCGCTCGAAGGGAGCCAGCTCTTTGCCGTCTTTCAGGATGCGGACCAGTCCCTGGTAACACTCGACCAGGCTCCGCTCGGACTCGCTCAGCTCGACGCCCATCGCGTTTTTCATGCCGTTACCCTCCGCTCACCGGCGGTTCCGATGACGATGCGATCGTCCTGCAGCCGTTTCGCCTTGAGCTCGAAGCGCGGCAGGCTGCCGTTCTCGACGCGCTTGCAGCCGAAGCGGAGGCCCTCGTGGGCTTGTGAGAGTGCCCTGGCGAGCTCGCCGACGATGCGATCGGCATTCACGCCCTCCCGCTCCGGGATCTCGACCAGCAGCTCGATTTCATCCTGGCGCCCATCCGCGGTGTACAGGTGGATGCGGAACTCGTCGATTTCCTTGAACTCCCGGACGATCGATTCCACGGCGCGCGGGTAGACGTTGGTGCCGCGCACCAGCTTCATGTCGTCGACCCGGCCGCGGATGCCGCCCTCGTAGAGGTCAAAGGTGCGCCCGCAGGTGCAGCCGCTCGCCGGGACGCGAACAACGAGATCGCGCGTCCGGTAGCGCAAGACCGGAATGAACCCCCGGCCGAAGGAGGTGATGAGACGCTCCCCCAACTCGCCGTAACCGACGGGCTCACCGGTCTGTGGGTCGACCACCTCCTCGATGTAGTGGTCCTCGATGATGTGAGTGCCACCCGGCTGCTTCTCGCACTCGAAGATCATGATGGTGCCCACCTCGGTCATGCCGGCGGTGTCGGCGGCCTTCGCGCCCCACTCCTCCTCGATCAACCGCTTGGTCGCCGGGATCGACCCGGCCGGCTCACCCGAAAGGATCAGGCGCTTGACCGCGCTGCCGGCGAGGTCGACGCCCATCGTTTTCGCCTCCTGCGCCATACGCAGCGCGTAGGTGGGCGTGGAACAGACAACCGTCGCCTTCATCGCCAGGATCTGCTTGACCCGTGCCTCGGTGGTCATGTTGCCGCCGGGCAGCACCAGGCAGCCGATCTTCTCGGAGGCGTAGTGGGCGCCCCAGAAGCCGACGAAGGTCCCGTAGCTGAACGCGAAGAAGACGATGTCCCGCGGCCGCACGCCGAAGCCCCAGAACCCGTAGCACCACATTTCGGCGATCCATTCCCAGTCCTTCATGCTGTCGAGGACCTGCAGCGGGATCCGGCCCGTCGTCCCCGAGGTCAGGTGGTAGCGGATCGCCGCCTCCTGGGGGGCGGCGAGCAGCGGGCCGAAGGGCGGGTCTTCCAGTTGCGCCTGCATCCACTCGTCGCGCGTCATCATCGGAATCCGCTGAAGGTCCTTCAGCGTCTTAATGGATTCCGCGGTGACCCCGGCCGCCTTGAGCCGCTTCGCCTGCCAGGGAACGCTGGCCTCCGTCCATGCCACCAGGTTCTTGAGCTTGCGGAGTTGCAGCGCCTCGATCTGGTCGCGCGGCATGGTCTCGTGGCGGGGGTTCCAGTAGGGTGATTCCTGCACGCATCCCCTCCTTTGTTCGGACTCGTTGTAACACTTTTCTGGACTAAGCTGGACCCAGTTTGGCAACGGCCGGAAAACCGAAGCAAGAGGGCGCGCCATACCGCCTCGGCGGGATGGGCTACCAGGACGCGTCGGGCCGCCGGCTCAGCTACGACTCCTACCTCCGCATCCCCCAGCTGCTCGAGCTGCAGCAGGGGCTGACCCAGGCCCACGATGAGCTGCTCTTCATCGTGGTCCACCAGGTCTACGAGCTCTGGTTCAAGGTGCTGATCCATGAGCTGGAGCGGGTGCGCGGCGCCATCGAGGCCGAGGAGTTGCGCGCGGCGCGGCACTCGCTGGCCCGCGTCAAGGTGATCGAGGACCTGCTGGTGGAGCAGGTCGCCGTACTCGAGACGATGGCCCCCCAGGACTTTTTGACCTTCCGCTCGGAGCTGGCGCCCGCGAGCGGTTTTCAGTCGGTCCAGTTTCGCGAGATCGAGTTCCTGTCGGGCTTGAAGGATGCCGGGTACATCAAGACGCTCGATAGGGATGGGGATGCCCGCGTCCGGTTGCAACGCCGCCTGGATGAACCCTCGCTCCACGACGCATTCAGCGCATTGATGCGTCGCCGCGGAATCACCGTGGGGGATCTCTACCGTCAGGGCGACAACCATGCGGACCTCCTCGAGCTCGCCGAGGCATTGCTCGATCACGACGAGGGCTTCCGCCTCTGGCGGCTGCGGCACGTCGAGATGGTGGAGCGGCAGATCGGCGACAAGCCGGGCACTGGCGGGTCGACCGGCGTCCGCTACCTCCAGTCCACCCTGGGCAAGCGCTTCTTCCCGGAACTGTGGGAAGTCCGCTCGCAGCTCTAGTTAATTTCTCCCGTTGGCGAAGAGGCGGGTGAAGTAGGTGATGCCGAGGGGCACCAGCAGCGCGAGCAACGAGGTCACCACCGCCAGGGTA
>WNGN01000886.1_pt1 | contig 19141 bp, 20 predicted proteins | sample 5400561 | NCBI WGS metagenome assembly WNGN01 (sample SAMN13153379, study PRJNA577476) | soil metagenome | isolation source: 115 cm soil or saprolite under Garry oak tree replicate 2 | place: USA:California | collected 2016-06-15
GCCTGATGAGAAAAAGTCTCGCGCAGGAATGGTACGCGCATTGCGGGAGGAAATTCAAAAGGCAAAGGCAGCGCCGGCCGGGTCAGCTGATTTGCCGAATAAGGATAAAACTAAGTAACCTATTTGATACCACAGCTCACCGGGGTCGAGCGGCGGCAGCTTTCAGACCGATACGAGGTGGTCCACATCGTGGCAGCGATAGAAAGGGTAATTCGCTCATTTGACGACCTGGTCAAGATGGTCGCTACTCATGACGCTGACAACTTTGTCTATCGCGGCGAGGACAACATACGGTATCCGCTCCGTCCCAAGTTTGGTCGGGATGAAACAAGCGTCGAGCCCGACGCGATCTCGATCGAACGTTCGCTTCTCGCGGAGTTTAAACGTCGAAGCGTCCCACACGTCACGCAGACTCCCGTCGATGACTGGGAGTGGCTGTCTCTAGCGCAGCATTTCGGCCTCGCTACAAGACTTCTCGATTGGACTGGGAATCCTCTAGTCGCTGCATACTTCGCGATGGTCAACCTTGAGAAACGATCTGACCGCGTAATCTATGCAATCAAGGAAAGCGCCTTCGAGAAGCCAAACAAAGACCAATCTCCATTTGCCATTGATTCCGTCTGCCTATATAGGCCGAAACACCTTACAGCGCGGATTTCTGCGCAAGTAGGACTCTTTACGGTGCACGCTGATCCAGCCATAGCATTCGAGAGCGACTCGCTTGAGCGGTGGATTGTCGAGGAACAAGCCACTATCAGCCTGGCTATCCGACTCGATACCTTTGGTTTCAATCGGGCAACCATGTTCCCAGGTCTTGACGGTCTCGCTGACCACATCAATGAATGGCACCTAGGCCTCCCTCGTAAGGAATCGGTCTAATGATTTCAGCGCCTCCCTTCTAGCGCGCGGCCTCCTCAAGCAGGAGGATCGAGCGGCGCGCACAAGCTCGCGATCGTCGCGTCCAACCCCTCGGCGTTCATCACTGCGAATTTCGAAAGCTCGCTGTCGATCACGCCCCATTCGACGAGCGCCTCGCGTACGATCTGGCGTGTGCGTTCGAGCGACTCTTCGAGCTCCTGCCGCAACTCGGGCTCGGGGTTTTCGACTGCGCGAAATTCGCGCGCTGAGCGTAAGGGGAAGCAGGAACAGCTCCCAGAGACCGCCTCAGTAGGGCGACGGATGCTTCTTCGCAATTTTCCCAAGAAGCCCCAAAGCCTCCTGCCGAATTCAGTCTGCAAAACACGTCGGGCGCTTTCCGGATACCCAGGCCCAGACCCTGAGGTCAACGAGTCTGCTTTTTCCCCGGTGGTACGGAGGGTTTCGCTCCTTAACCATTATTAGGATGCTTAAAGGACCGTACTTATGACGTTCCTAACGTTAGCATAGGCATCATGCATCACCTTTAATATCCCGCTCTCGAAGCCTCGTCCTGTCCCGCAAATTCTCGGGTTATAGGCGCCAATATAGGCTTGCACAAGCGATTTCGAACTTACTGCGCTGCCGGAGATACGCGCTACGCATTGTCTGAACGAGTCGATACAGGGCGATAGATCGTCAGTCAGTATTTCATTCATGACGGCATCTTCTATGTATCCTGAACTTGCATTGTCGGGAGACACAAATAGCGCAATGCGTTTACCTCCAACTTGCGATAGTTGGCCGGCTCTGACGTGATGGCCATTTGGAATGATGGAAAACCTGTTTAGCAACCCGGTAACCATCGTTGCTTTCCGAGTGGCAGGGCCACCTTCTGCGTCCAGGAAAAACCCAAATCGTTCTACGTTGGAGAAATTCTCGCCATCGGCTAAATTCTTGAACACGATTTCTAGATTATCTTTACCTTTGAAACAAATTACGGCAATATCGTTCGGATCACGACTGATTGTCACCAACCACTTTTCCAGAAACAATGCTTCCGAGTCACCTTCGGCAAAAAGTAGACATCCTGGCTTAACTGTACCGCGAAGTGCGTAAGAAGTATCGCGGGGGTTCTTATAGAAATTTGGCATTAGCGAATGTCCAAATTCGCATCTAAGAGTGATTCTGCCTCAGACAACGAATACCTTGGTATCAGCCCCTTCAACCCGAGTCTACCCAAACGAAAGAATGCAATGTCTTTGGAAGTCTCCTCATTGGCTAGAGAAATGACGTGGCGCAAGAGTTCGTTTGAGTGCGTGGTAATAAATAGTTGGTGCTTTCTTCTGTGTGCAAGGTCAAAAACAATTTTGAGCAAAGGCGTCTGTAGCGAGTGATGAATCCCATCCTCAAATTCGTCAATAAGGATTGTTGCGTTCTCATGTAGTAAGCACGGAAGGACAATATGAAGGCAATTGACCAGCCCAGAGCCAAGTAGAGCGATAGGGAGCATTACGTTTCCCCCTAGGTCGGCGTAGATCACAGGGCTAGAGTTCTCCGTTAATGGATGAAAGGCTTTCAGAGCGGGAGCTATTAATTTGAGGACATCGACTACTTCCCCAATTCGGCGCTCAGTTAGGAGTCGCGTCAATATCTCGTGGTCGGACGGACGAATATCCCTAACATAGGGGGAAACAAGCTGAGCTTGGATCAGATCTGGATTTTCTACCGGATCACCACCGAGGAACACCTTCGGCTCGAACGGGAATTGCAGTGCTGCCAGTTGCGGCAGCGGTGGCTGTAGTGTAGGCGATTGAGGCAACGGTGGTTGCAGTGCTGGTGACTGCGGAATCAGTGGTTGTAGTACTGGTGGTTGCGGTACTGGTGGTTGCGGTAGTGGTGATTGCGGTACTGGTGATTTCGGCAATGGTGATCGCAGTAAGAAATTCTCAGCGTCGGCCGTCCATCCCCAGTTACTTTTGACTTTGCCCGATGGACCATTAAATTCAAAAGTGACACCTTTTAGTACTGTTGGTTGAGACGTCGTTGTCTGACCTTGACCTACTGAAAAGGTCGGTTTAATTTGTAACTCACGGCGAAACCTTTTCGAGGTCTTTAGAAGATCCGACGACGATGCGACAATCTGAGGGATCGTTCCGGGATCTAGATATCTGAACAAGGAGCGAAACGGTCTGTCAACGCCCATCATCCATTCATGTTCTCCACGGAAACCGTAAAGCGAGGCAACTAAAGACGCATTTGCGGCCCCACTAATGAGAAATGCAGCTTCGAGAATAGACGTTTTCCCGGAGCCATTTAGTCCGGTAAGTAGATTGATTCTCGCAAGCCCAGCAAGCCGAGCTTCTTCGAAACCCCGGAAATTCTGAAGCTCTATTACTCTAAACATTGGAATTCCATGAACGCTTCGGTTGTCAGCGCGGGCGTAGCACTTGCGAATAGCTGCCGCTGATCGAGATTTAGGCTACCCGGGCTTCGGGTCTCACGTCAAGGTTTCGCCGTCGTTTGGTCGAACCTCGCACTAGTCGCGAATTCGCGTTCGGGTTCTGCGTGCGTCTCTCGATGAAGGCGTCAACCTCGGTGCGCCGGTAACGTACAAGTCGCCCAGTTTTGACGTAGGGAAGATCATACCGGCCCATGCAGCGCCACACTACGCACCTAACGAATGGGCCTACACGGCGTCCGGCTGCTTTGCCGGCTGCGCTTGAACGAAAGCATCGAGCCGCATGCACGCCTCGTGGATCCGCATCACGATGGGATACGGCTTGAGGTCGCAGTTGTAGAGCACTGCATTGAACACTTGCGGCACGAGGCAGCAATCGGCCATCGTGACCTGATCGCGAAAACAGTATTTCCCATGCTTCCCGTTCTCAGCGAGGAACGACTCCAGCATCCGGAAACCCTCGACGATCCAGTGGCGGTACCAGACATTCACGCCTTCGTCGTCCAGCTTGTAGGCGCAACGGATATATTTCCGCGTGCGCAGGTTGTTGAGCGGATGGATCTCGCAAGCGATGATCTGCGATGAGGCGCGCACGTACGCCCGGTCAAGTGGATCGGCGGGTAGGAGCTTTGGCCCCGGGTGAACCTCGTCGAGATACTCCATGATCGCGAGCGACTGGGTCAGGATGTGACCCTCGTCCTCCAGCGCCGGAACGAGGCCCTGCGCATTGATCGACTTGTAGTCGGAATCGAGGTGTTCTCCCTTGGGCAGGTTCACGCCGGCGGGCTCGTACTTGAGCCCCTTGTGGTTCAGCGCGATGCGGACCCGAAACGACGCGGACGACCGGAAGAAGGTATAGAGCTTCATTTCGACATTCGCGGCACTGCCCGCCCCGGCAAAGCATAGGGGAGGAAGCGCGACGGGTCAACGCCGTGCCTTCTTGCGCTCCTCTTCGCGAAGCCGCAGCACTCTTCGCTGCACCTTGCCGGTGGTGGTCATCGGCAGGCTGTCTATGAACTCGATCTCCTTGGGATACTCGTAGGGGGCGAGCTTTCCGCGCACGTGTTGCTGCAGCTCCGCTTCCAGCTCGGCGGAGGGACGGTAATCGGGGGTGAGCACGATGAAGGCTTTTACGACGTTGGTGCGCTCCGGGTCGGGGCTGCCCACCACTGCCGCGTTGGCAACGGCAGGATGCTTGACCAGGCAGTTCTCGATTTCGGAGGGGCCGATGCGATAGCCGGCGCTCTTGAACATGTCGTCGGCGCGGCCCTGGTACCAGAAGTCACCGTCCGCGTCGCGCTTGGCGAGATCTCCGGTACGGCACCACTTGCCCGTGTATTTCTTTCGCGTCGCTTCCGGATTCTTCCAGTACTCGAGGAAGAAAACCGGATTGCCCTCGTCCCAAGCCGCCACTTCCCCGATTTCGCCCGCCGGAACTTCATTTCCCGCATCGTCGATGCAACTGACGCGGTGGCCCGGATACGGCCTGCCGATCGAGCCCGGCTTCGCCGGCCACAGCGTATGCGAGTTGCCGACGATGTAGTTGATCTCGGTTTGGCCGAACATCTCGTTGACGGTGGTCCCGAGCGCCTCGCGGCTCCAGGCGAAGACCGTCTCGCCCACCGACTCGCCGGCGCTCATGATCGAGCGCAGCGTCAAGCCGTAGCGCTTTCTCGGATGAGGCACCGCCTTCATCATCATCTTCAACGCGGTCGGAAACAGAAACGTGTTGCGCACGCCGTATTTCTCCATCAGCCAGAACGCTCTTTCCGGATCGAAGCGGCCGCGGTAGCCGAGCATCGGGCAACCGAAATACCAGGCCGGAAGCAGTGCATCCATCAGCCCGCCCGTCCAGGCCCAGTCGGCCGGCGACCAGAACAGATCGCCCGTCTGCGGAAAAATATCGTGCGAGTGCACGAAGCCGGGAATGTTGCCGAGCAGCACGCGCTGCGGCATGAGAGCGCCCTTGGGCGGGCCGGTCGTGCCGCTGGTGTAGATAAGCAGCGCCGGGTCGGACGCCGCCGTATCGACCGGGGTGAAATCCGCCGAGGCTTTTTCGAGCAGCCCGTCCCAAGACCGCGCCCAGGACTCGCCCGCGCCCGCCACGCCGATCACATGCTTCAACGACGGCAGCCGGTCGCGTATCGAGGCGAGGTTCGGCAGCGACGCCGGATCGACGAGCGCCGCGACAGTCTCGCTGTCCTGCAGACGGTACTCGAGCGCCTCGGGACCGAACAGCACCGAAAGCGGCATCGCCACCGCGCCCATCTGGCAGCAAGCGATGTGCGCGATCGCCGTTTCGGGTCGCTGCGGCAGAATGAGGCCGACCCGATCGCCGCGCCTTACCCCGAGGGCGATGAGCGCATTCGAGAGGCGGTTCGCCTGCTGCTGCAGATTCCGAAACGTGTACGTCCCGGCCGCCCCGAGCTCGTCCTCCCAATACAGCGCGATGCGATGACGGTCGTGCGCATGCCGGCCGCAGCAGGCCACGCCCAGGTTGAAACGCTGCGGAACTTCCCATTTGAAGCCGTCGTACACTTCGCGATAGCGGTCCTGCATCGCCCGCCTCCTGCGCGAAAAGCTAGCACGAATTCGCTGTGCGGGTGCGTGCGGGTCTGCCGCAGCGATACGACCAGCACGCGGCTGGCGACCGCGACAACTTTGCTGCGGGGGCTATTGCAGTTGCTTGAGCCGCTGATCGACGAAGCTGGCCACTTCGGGGGCGAGGCTGCCGGCTGCCTTGGCGCGCTTGAATGCTTCGAGGGCATCCTGGGGCCGCTCGACGGCTTGATACGAGATTCCCACTCCCACCCACCAGACACCGGCGGACGGCGCAAGACCGAGCGCGGTCCGGTATTCGTCGATCGCTTCCCTATGCCGGTCGAGCCGCTGGTACAGCGCCGCGGTGAAAGCGCGATAGTCGGGATTCGAGCCGCCGGCCGCCGCGTGCTTCTGCAGCAAGGCGAGCGCCCCCGGAATATCCCTGCGCTCGACCATGATACGCGCGAGCAGCATGGCGTAGCCTGCGTTCGCCGCGTTCAGGGCGAGCCCCTGCTCGATAACCGTGGCCGCTTCGTTCACGCGCTTGGCCTCGAGCAAAAGAGCAATCAGGGTCTGGCGCGCCGCCGGGTGCCCGGGATCGATTTTCAGGGCGGCCCGGAAGCCGTACATGCCCTCGGCGATGCGCCCTTGATTGACGAGACTCACCGCGCGGCGAAACTCGCTCTCAGCGGCGCCCTCGCGCGGCGTGATGCTCACGCGTCGGTCGATGTCGCTCGAAACCGGAGGCATGCTCGCGACCGCTGCGGGCTTCCTGGGTCCCGGCCTCGATGAGGACCGCTTCACCCGGCGCGACGGGATCGGAGTAGTCAATTCGGTCGCAAGCCGCAGCATGTCCGGTTTTGCCGGTTCCGCCTGTGGCGTTCGCGTCGAGGGTGCGGTCGCGACCTGCTCCGCAGATGACGCGGTCGCCGCTTGACGCGCAGCAGCAGCCTGAATGCCGGCTGGCGAAGCAGCCTCTTTGGAGGCGCTCGCCCTCTCCCTTGTGGCCCGCTCGGTCAAAGCGGTGATGATGGGATGCGGCAGCAGCTGCCACACCAGCCACGCGATCCAGCCGGCCGCGACGAGCATGATGACGGCCACGAGGCGCCAGAAAAAATCCGAACCGATTTTTGGGGGCGTGACCGGCCGCACGTGCTGCGCGAGACTTGCGGCGGATCCCCCCGCGCCCATCCCGCCCTGCGGGGCGTGGCGCTTGTCGAGCTCCTGCAGCATCTTGTTGATCAAGCTCATCGCAGGATCATCCAACCGATGCTCGAGAAGGCGACGCAGGCGAGCGCCAGCCACAGCCAGGCGCGCCACAGGGCGAACGAGGACGGTGTATCGGCGGCGGCGGCGCGCGCGTGCCCGGCGTTCACCTTGCGCGAGCCCTCTCCGTAGGCGAGCATCATCGCCTTGTTGGCGAGAATGTTGATGAGTCGCGGCACGCCTCGGCTCGTGCGGTAAATCGTCCCGACTGCAGCGGGCGCGAATACCCGCTCGCCGGAGTAACCTGCGACCGCGAGGCGATGGGCGAGGTAATGGCCGGTCTCCTCGCGCGTCAGGGTGCCGAGATGGTGCTGAAAGGTGACCCGCTGACGCAGCTGCCGGACCGAGTCGTGCGCAAGGCGCTTGTCGAGCTCGGGTTGACCGAACAGGATCACTTGAGCGAGCTTGCGCTTTTCGGTCTCGAGGTTCGTCAGCAGCCGCAGCGTTTCGAGCGACTCAAGCGGCATCGCCTGCGCCTCGTCCAGGCATACGACGACGCGTTTTTTCCGGCGGGCGAAATCGAGCAGCGCCAAGGTCAGCGCCTTGAGCAGACGATGCTGGTCGAGGCTGCTGTCCAGCTTTACCCCCAGCTCCTCGGCGAGCGCGAGCAGCAGCGTCCGGGGCTCGAGATTGGGATTGGGTATGTAGGCGCTTGCCAAGTCGTCCTCGAGGGTCGCGAGGAATTTTCGGCACAGAAGAGTTTTGCCCGTGCCCACTTCGCCGGTGATCTTGATGAAGCCCTCGCCGTTGGTGACGGCGACCATCAGCGTATTGAGCGCTTCCTGGCTGCTCGAGCAGGCGTAGAAAAAGCTCGTGTCGGGAGTGATCCCGAACGGCGGCTCGCGCAAGCCGAAATAGGAAACGTAGAGCATCGCCCTAGTTTTTCCGTGTCGGCGTCGCCACGGGCGGACCGAAGTTCATGATCCGCTCGCGCGCCTGGCGAATCTCGCCGCTCGAGTCGTAATCGCCCAGAATCACGGTCGGCTTGATCAGGATAACGAGTTCCTTCTTCACCGATGTCCTGCTGCGGCTCCGGAACAGGTTTCCGACTGCGGGCAGGTCCTGCACGCCCGGGACACCCGAGCGCTCCTCATCCACATCGACCTTCATGAGACCGCCGATCGCGACGATGTTGCCGTCGCCGACTTTGACGATGCTGTCGGTCTCGCTCACGGTGCTGCGCGCGAGCGGGAGCGTCACTGCGCCGCCGAACACGATGCCGAGGTTGATCTGCCGGTTGTCCTGCTGCACGTCGCTCACCGACGGATGGATGTGAAGGATGATATTGGATCCTTCGTCGATTTGCGGCGTGACATCCAGCGCGACCCCGGAGAAAAACGGCCTCAGCGTCAGCGTCGGGAACGTGGTCGACGTCCCCGTTGCGACCACTCCTCCCGTGGTCGTTCCGCCCGCGATGTTGGTGAGGAAAAACTCGTCGGTGCCGACCTTGAGGACCGCCTTCTGGTTGTTCAAGGTCGCGATGCGCGGGCTGGACAAAACCTGCACCAGGCCCTGCGTGTCCAGAAACTGGAGGAGCGCCCCGAAATTCTGCGTCTGAAACGCGAGTCCCAGCAGCGAGCCGCCCGGGGTGCCGGAGATCAGGGTGCCGGTCACACCGCTCGTCGCGAGATTTGCCGCCGCCACGTCGGCGGTGAGCGTGCCCGGGGAGAGGGTAGGCCCCGATCCCGTCGAGAGCGGGCCCGTGGTTCCCAGCGTGGTGTTCGGATTCAACAGGCCGCCGCTCGCCTTGCGGTTGGTGGAGAAGAGCGCCCAGTTCACTCCCGCCTGGAATTGCTCGCTCAAAGTCACCTCGACGATTTTGGCTTCGAGCATCACCTGCCGCTCCACCGAGGCCCGGATCGCTCTGAGGTAGGCCTCGACATTGCGCAATTCCGGGGGCATGGCGCGCACCACCACCACGCCGGCCTGCGGATTCACGACCACGCTGCGTCCGCCCGCAGTGCCGATGATCGATTGCAAGGTCTGCTTGAGGTCCTCCCAGAAGTCGCTCCTCGTCTGCGTCTGGATGCGGCTGCTGTCGAGCACCCCGGGGAGCACCCCGGATCCGGTGACCGGGGCAGCTCCGGGCGCTCCCGGGGCGCCCGGTACTCCCGTGACGGGCGTGTCGGTGACCGAGCCGGAGGTGACGCGTATATCGCTCCTGCCGATGCGCTGGCCGACCAGATAATTGACGCGGAATACGCGCGTCTGGATGCCGGCGGGCTGGATGTAGATCCGGGTGCCGTCGATCCTGTATTCGTAGCCGTAGATCTCGCGAATCGACTCCAGCGCTTCCTGAATGGTGACGTCCTTGAGGTTGACGGAGATCGCGCCCGCGACATCCGGGTGCACCAGCATGCTGTAACGCGTGCCCGAGACGATCGACATGAACACCTGCTTCGCCGGAGCATTGTTGACGGCGAGGTCGAAACGCGGCTCGATCGGTTGCCCTGGGACTGCCGGAATTTCGACCCTCAACGGCGGCAGCAGAGCCTCTTGCACCCGCGAGGCGTCCGATGGCGTTTGCAGCCGCTCGGCGGCGCGCGCGAGCTCGTCGGAGATTCTGTCGTCCACATTGAACGGCCCATGGCCGGGAGCTGCGCAGCCGCTCAGGAGAAACGACAGCGTGACAGCGATTCTCGTATTCATTTCCGGTCCCCTTCTTCAGTGCCGGTCGTTGACGACCGTCCCCCGGGCCTGCCCGGGGCTTTCCGGACCTCGGGATAGAGCCTCAATACCGTCGTCGCATCTCCGCTTCTCAGCGTGGCCTCCGACACGGTCAGGTCGACCAGCGTCGCGTTGCGGAATTTTTCGCCCAGGCGCACCTGCTGCCCGTCGATGACCGCGTACTGGCGGTCGCGCGCGAACAAGATCGACTGCAGCACGGGCCCGACGGCGGCGCTTGGGGCATCCCCCCGTTCGGCGGCTGCGTTCGGCGGCCGCGTCGGGTCGGAGAGCGCCTGCGCCCCAGCGCCGCCCGCGGCGATGAGCCAGCCGAGCAGCCCGAGCAAGGCGAGCGGGCGCTTCATACCACCATCCAAGCGGGGTCGAGGCTGAGCGTGAATACGACCAGCTTCAGCGTCGAGTCCGGATATGCGACGGCAGTCAGATCCATGCGGCTCCAGAACATCTGTACCGGGAGACGCTCGAGTTCGCGCAAGTAGGCGAGCAGATCGAGGTACGGCCCTTTGACCGTCAATTCAACGCCGTGCTTGTAAATAGCGCGCTCGGCGGCGGGTTTGGCCGCTTTCGGGTCTGCCGCTTTTGCCGCGTCCGCCTGCATCAGGTTGCTGACCGGCAGCGACTTCAAACCGACCAGCTGCAGCCGGCGGTTGCGCGTAAGCAGTTCCTCGAGCAATCCGGCGATGCGCCGCGGGTCTATGAACCGCGCCTGCTGACCCTGCATCGCTCTGTCCAACTCCGCCAGGCGGCGCTTCAGCTGCTCGAGCTTGCGCCGGTTTTGGACGTCCGGGTCTTCCGCGCGGGAACGCACGAAACTCTGAGTCTGCTCGCTGAGAGTCCTGATCTGCGATTGCGACTGGCCCAGGTCCCGCGTCAAACGTCGCTGCTTTTCCTGCATGGGAGCAACCAGGAAAACCTGGACCATCGCAACAGTCACGAAAGCCGCGGCGAAAAAAATCAGCGCGCGCTCGCGAAGGCTGGTGCCGTCGATGCGATCGGCGTATTTCTGCCACAGCTTCTTCACCGCGCACCTCCCGCAGGCGAGTCGGCGGGCCGCGCCGCCAGGACAAACTCGACGTAGCGGCGGGGCGCACCCGCATCCTTCGCGGCGACTTCGGGGCGTTCCTCGCGGGCGGTCATGCGCAGCTCCGAAATCGACTTGCCGCGCAGCACTTCTTCACGATTGAGCTGCCTGATGTAACCGGGCAGGATCTCGGGCCGCAGAACGCGGCCCTGAATGGAGAGCTCCTCTCCCGCGCCCGAGACGCTCAGCCCGGTGACCCAGAGACCGCTGACCGTGCGGCGCGCCAGCGCCGCCAGGTAGGGAGAATAGCCGCGCGTGTTGCCGAGGGCGCTCGTGTCCTCGATGCTGCCGAGCACTTCCTCGCGGGATCTGACCTGCGCTTCAAGGCGGGCCACTTCATCTACCAGCGCTGGGCTGCCCGCCTTCCCGCCGACGCCGCCGAATCTCACCAGCTGCGCCTGGACCTCGCCGAGCTGCGCCGCCGTCGCGTCGCGCTGTTTTTGCAGCGACGACACCTGGAACGCCAGCACGCCGTAGAAAACCGCCATGCCGCCTGCGATGAGCGCCAGCGCCTGCACCATCGTGTTCGCAGAAAAGTATTTCTTCTGCCTGAGGAACAGCGGGTTGAACAGATTGAGCTGCTGGCTCATAACGCCCTCGTTTCGTACCGCAGGGACGTCCCCACCAGGTGGAACAAACGCCACTGCTGCGCGACGTCGAGCTTCGCGTCCCGGTCGAATTCGATGACTTCTTGGAGATCCACGGAGCGCACCGGAAGCCCGAGATTGTCCGCCAGATAATCGAGCAGGCCGCTCTCCCGCGGTTCGGGGGCGAGCAACAAGGCCGATATCCCGACCTCCGGATACTGGCGCTCGAAGTGGTCGAAAGTCCGCTGCACCTCGAGCAGCACCCGCCCGAGCAGCTCGGCTTGTGCGTCCGAGTCCGACGCCCCGGCGATTTGCGCAACGCCGATGTCGATACGCCGCGCCATGTACAGCTCGGTGCGATAGTTGATCGTGAGCAGCCCTTCCGCCGAGTCGAAATACAGCAGCGCAATCGCACGGCCTTCTTCCTCGTAAAGCGCGGCCACGTTGCGCTGCGCCGTTTCGGGAATGTCGATCACCGAGAGCGGCACCTGCGCTTGCTCGAACCGGCGAATGGTGTTCTGGATGATTTCGTTGCGCGCGGCAACGGCGAACATGGAATGCGCGCGCCCCGGCGTCTCCGCCGGCGGGGGAATGTCGAGCACGTCGATCATCGCGTCCTCGACGTGGTAGTCGAGCAGCTCCTTGACGCGCCAGCGGATCGCCGACCTCAGCTCTTCGCGCGGCACGTTGGGGGCTTCGACCAGCAGCATCTGATAGTCGCCGGGCTTGAGCAGGGTGACGCAGTCGTATCGGCCGAGCGACTCGTCCTTGAACCCGGCCTCGACGCTGCCGACCGCCTCGATGCGCTGCAAGGCGCAACGGTGCACCACCGGCCTGCTTTTGGGCATGAACTGGCCGTGCACAAAGCCGATGTCCTCGTCGGCGATCGATACCGCCATCCAGCCGGGCTCTCTTGCGGCCTTTCTGAACCAGTTCAAAGGCACAGACCGCGCCTCATTATCAAAAAGAACTTGAACTTAAACGAATAAGATATTGTTGTCAAATGGCTTTTTCAGATACCGCACAGGATTGCCCGGCCCGCTGCGCTCCAAACCCGCTCGCCCGCGCGGCCTCAATCACCAGGCTCGAGGCATAAATCCTCGTTTCATCAGCCTCTTACAATCGGGCCGAGTCCCAATTTCCTTGGGACGCCCAACTTAAGACTAGAAGTTTTCGCGGAAAAAGATGAACTGGCTCGGCACGCCGGTGCCGAACGTCCCGAAACTCGCCCGCGCGGTGGGATTTTCAGTGAATGCCGAGCCCGTCCAACTGCCCAGAAGGTAGCTCATTCCGGCAGCGCCGAGATTGACCGTGGCGTCCACGCTGCCGCTGGCCGTGGGACTCGGCTTGGTGAGGGTCAAGGTGGCCGCGCCGCTCCCGAATGCGCCGCTCACACTGATGTGTGTTGCATTCATGTTCCCCGAAAATCCAGGGGGGGTGTAATTCCCGAGCGAAATGTTCCCCGGCACAATGCTGGTGCAGCTATCCGAGGGGTTTATGACGAAGCCGCCACCCGAAAAATACTCGGCACGCATCGGCAGCTGCAGGTCGAGTTTTTCCGAGCCGACGGAATTGAGAACGCGCAGGCGTCCGAAGCGCACTGCCGTGGCCCCCACGAGGGCGCGCTCGTTGATGCTGTCGTTGTCCGCGTCCAAGTTGAGCGCGGCCGGGTCAAGCGCAACCGAGTCCGGATCCGAGGGCGCGATGCCCAGCTTAAAGCTGTCGAAAGGCCCATTTGCAGTCGCGTTTCGACTCACCGAAATCACGGCGGTGATAATGCTCGCCACACCGTTAGTCCACGTACCGCTCGATCCCAGCGAAGTGTTCAGAGGGTTGCTGAGGCCGCCGACGGTAAACACCGTGGGCGACGCCACGCTATTGATTGCGCCAAGATTGAAGGAAGACGGGTTGGTGAGATCCAGCCGCGCCAGGCTGCCGGTATACCGAGTAGTGGTTGCACCTGAGGCGTTGACCGCCGTCAGGGTAAATAACGCATCCATGCGCTCGTTCATGTAGGTAAAACTGGAACCGGGGCAGGCGATATCGCTGCGCGGGGTGATCGAAGTCGCCGACACGAGGAAACGGTCGGGAACGAAGCGCCCTGTGCCGGTCGCGGTCGAGGAGACGGTGAGCTGCGCCGCGGGTGTGCCGTCGCCGCTGTCGACCGCGGCAAAGGTGCTGTCTTGCAGTTGAAGGGTAAAGGCGCCGACGTCGTTGTAGCCCGCTGTCGTAGTCGTCACCGTGCCGCCGCTCGCGCTCCAGGTCCCGAGGGTCAGGGTGCCCGTTGTCCCGGTGCAGGCCGTGCCGCCACAGGTCGTCAGCACCGCAGTCGGGCTGCCGTTATAGTTTGACGTTACCGCAGGCGTGCCGGCGCCGTTGTAGGCCGTGGCGGTGATCGTGAACGGCTGCCCCGCGTTGTGCACCGTCGTTCCGGCAATCGCCGTGTTGCTGAGCGCGTTGGTCGTCCCCGCGGTCGTGCGATTGGCGTCGGTGACGCTGAAGCTCAGGCTCGCGGGACGGATGGCGAAGTTGTCGCCCGAACAACTGATGACGGTGGGCGAGCTGGTCGGATATTTGATCCGCACCTTCGCGTTGCGGTAAACGTCGGCCACCGTGTTCGGTGAACTCAAGGGATGACGGCCGGCGTTGCCCGAAACGAAGGTCTGATTGGTGAACGCGGCGATGAGCGGCAATCCGCTGCAGGCGCCGCCACTCGTGTTGTCCACCACCTCCACGATCACCGTGCCGGTGAAGCCCGTCGCGATCGCGTTGGAAGCATCGAGCGCGACGATGTCGAGCGCGAAGTTCTGCCCTGCGATCTTGGTGAAGATCTTCCCCGTCACCGCATTGGCTCCGGGCTCGACCACATTGAAGCTGGATACGGCCGGGATGGTTACGGTGAAGGCCACCGTTGCCGTCTGAGTGATGGTGACGCCATCCGTCGTGTCCGTGGCCGTATAGGTCACCGACTCGACCACCGAATCCTTCACCGTAAAGGTCACAACGCCGCTTGCATTCGAAGGGCCGCTTGCCGGCGAAATCGTCGAGCTGCCCGACCCGGCGCTCAGCGTTACCGTCTTGCCGGATACGGGGTTGCCCGCCCCGTCCTTCAGCGTGACCGTGATCGTCGAGGTGGTCGTCCCATCCGCAGGAACCGACGTCGGATTCGCCACGACGGTCGAGTTGCTCGCGCTTATTGCCGTGACGGTGAGCGTAGCGGAAGACGACCCATTTCCCCGGTTGTTGCTGGTGACGGTCACGCTGTTGGCGTAGCTGCCCGCCGCGGTCGCGGTCACTTGCACGGTGACCGTGCAGGTTCCATTGGCTACGATCTGGGCCCCCGTCAATTGCAGCGAATTGCCGCCGGCGGCGGCCGTTACGATGCCGTTGGTGCAAGTGCTGGTCACCGAGGGGGTGGCGGCGTTCTGGACGTTGGCTGGATAGGTGTCGGTAAATGCCACTCCGTTCGCGTTGTTATTCGGATTGTCTATCTGGATGCTGAGCGTGGTCGTACCGTTGGCGGCGATCGTGCTCGGACTGAAGCTCTTGGTCACCGTCAGAGCGCCCCACGCGCTGGGGGATATCGTAGCCGCAGCCGCTGCAAACAAGCCGACAAGAAGAATCCCCGCATAGTGTTGCACCGCGCGGCGCTGTAGCGAAAATTTCATGACGAACCCACCGTCACTCGAATCTGCCGTTCGACATAGGCGCCGTCGGCGCTTGCCGGGCAGCTCGCACGGTTGCACGCGGTCGCGGTGATCTGGTACATCCCGATATTCGGCGGGGCGGCCTCCACGTGCGCCGTGCCGGAGCAAGCCACGGTGACCGAAAATCCGCTCAAGGTGCCGGGCAAGGTAAACGAAGTCGTTTGGGTCGAGACGCTGCCAACCGCGGCCGGTGTGCAATCGTTGGCCGCCACGAGCCCCCCGGTCTTCAATGTCCTATAAACGCCGTACTCGATTCCCGTGCGCGCCGCCTGGTAAGCCTGCGTGCCGAGAAGATCCGCCGCGAAATTGCGCTGCTGGGCGGTCATGGTGGCGACGAGGAACGTGCCCAGACCGGCGAGCACCAGCAGGATGAACACCGCCGTCATTAGCGCGAACCCGCGGCCGGATCGGATGGAGTGGCCCCTAGGGAACATTGCTGACATGGATTTCATGATAAAGCGTGACCGTTTCTCCTCCGCGCGTCAGGCTCAGACTCAATGAGACGAGGCCGCGCGCCTGCGTCGAGGTGGCCTGGCTGTAGCGGATCTGGCAATCGGTGACGTACTTCGCCAGCAACGACGAGGTGCCGGCCGGCGGAGCGGCCTGGCCGAGCGCGATCGCGTAAGTGTCGATGCGCGACAAGGTGCCGATGCCGTTGCCTTGCGCGTCGGGTAGGTTGTTGGGAGCGCAGGCGAAAGTCACCGGGCCGGAGACCACGTGAAAACGGTTGCCGGGCGAAGGCTGGGGAAACTTCCGTCCGCTGAAGATAATGCGGTCCTCGTTCGCGAGCGCGCCCGCACCCGTCCCGGTGATCAAGGTGGAATTGCAGGCGGCGTTGCTCACCGTCGCGCAGCCCGCGGCATTGCGGGTATAGGCGTTGCTCTGAGTGATGGTTGGGTCCGCGAACAGATTGAAAATCACCAGCACATCGTTCGGTACAATCGACTGGTCGGCGAGCGTCGTCGCCATCGGTACCAACGTATCAAACTGCGTGTCGCTTCCGACTGGATTGGTGCCGGTGAAATCGAGAATGTCGCCATTGAAGCTTGCGTCCTGTTGGCTGCGGTAGCGTCCGCCGTTTCTGGTCAGCAGCAATTCCATGTACACCGGCGTCCCCGTAGTCGGCGTGACGCGGATGCTGTTCGGCAGCGCCAGCCTCACATCGCGCCCGATCCGGCGCAGCGCGGTGTCGGCGATGTCGGTGAGCTCCGCGCGCTGAGCGCTCTCCCGGTAGGCGTCGAGCGGTTGGCGAATCAGCACGACGGCAACGGCCGCGATGATGCCGAGCGTCGCGATCACGACCACCAGCTCGATCAGGGTCACGCCTCGTTCTGGCGGGCGGCGACTGTTCGGTTTGCGGTCCATGATCACGGGTAGTTGAACTTCCAGCCATCGAGAGTGAAGCTGACGCCGTTCGGGCCGGTCGCCGTCACCGTAATCAACTTCGAATCGGCGAGAGCGATATTGGGCGTTGCGGCGGTAAAAGCCGTAGGAGTAACCGTCACCTGCACGTTGTATCCGGAAAGCGCCGCGATCGCGGTGCCTTCGACGGTTTTGATCCCCGTTGGCGTCTGCAGATTGGTGTTGTAGCCGTCGTAGTCGCTGACGTCGTCGCACTGCGTGCGGTCTTGGTTGGGGCCCGCGCCGGGATACCCTCCCGCCGGAGGATTGAAGGGCAGCAGCAGGATCTCCTCCATCATCGACTCGGCGATGGCGATGACCTGCTTCTGCGCCAGCGGGTTGCTGCTTCCTCGAACGGCGTTGACGTAAAGCGTTGCGATCCCGGTGAAGGCGACCGCGATGATCACAATGAAAGCGATGATCTCGAACAGCGTGAAGCCCGCCGCACGGCTATTGCGGATGGACATAACCGGTGCCTGCCTCGACGACGAGGGCGCGGGTTGCGCCCGTGGAGACCGTCGTGATGGTGACCTGCACGTTTGCTGCGTTCGTCCCCCCGAGCGGCGTGAACTGGAACGGCGACACGCTGCTCGCAAGAGTCACGCCACTCGGCGCGGCGATCGCGCCGCCGGTCCCAGGGAGCACACCTGTCGGGAACGCTATCCAAGGTCCGGAACATCCCTGGGCCTGGCAGTATTCCAATGTGACCTGACCGCTGGCGATAGTCACCCTGACCGGCCGCCGCTGCGCGATGGCGAGCTTCTGTCCCTGCGACAGGGCAGCGAGGACGTAATCGCCGAAGCCTTGCGCGTCGAACTCGCTCTTGTCGAAAATCGCGAAAGCTGATACCGCAAGGATGCCGGCGACGACGATGACCGCGATGAGCTCGTAGAGCGTGAAGCCGCGCTGCCGGACGGCACAAGGCAATTCGTATTCAAGCTTCGACTGTCGGACTGCCATCGGACCGCCTGTCGTAAAAAAGGGATAGCTGCTGGCGAGCGGCTATCCCCTTCCGTCTCTACCAGATACTTCCTCCGCTACAATCGACGCTCCGATGCCGGTGCCGCGGTGTGGAATTCCCTGCCGGACGGAAACGCCGATACGGTTCCCAACGCGTAATTACTGGACGCTGATCGCGGTGAAGGTTTGATCGGTAGTTCCTGATGTGCTGTCGTGTACCGTACAGCTCAGCGAAACGCCGGTGCTCGCGGTACTGGCCGCGCCGGTGACCGAGTATTTGGCCGGAACAGTGCCAATCAGCGTCGTGATATTGCTATTGACATTTGCGCAACTCAAAATCGAGACCGTACCTGCCGAGTTCGATCCGAGGCGCTTGGCGTAATTCAGCGCGGTTGCGGACGCCAGGGCCCCGCCGATACCCGCGGATGCCGCATTGGATGCGTCAGTGCGCAAATCGGCAAACTGCGGTATCGCCGCGACCGCGAGGATCGAGAGTATAAGAATCACGGCGATCAGCTCGATGAGCGTAAAACCCGCTTTCAGCTTTTCCATTTGTCCTCTCCTACGTTATTGATTAGCCGACTATGACGCCGGGAATCTTACTTCTTCGCAATCACCCGCAAGCGTGAACTTATTCACGTTCACGCCGCAGCCCTTTCCGCCACGGGCGTCCCGACGACAGTCTACCGCCCGCTCCTCGCGAGACCAGTTGATGCCGCTCTAGGCACCAATGCCTCAATTTCGTCAACCGCTCCCACGCCAGCGCTCGGAAACAGTCAGCGGAGTTTCCTATTTTTCTAGATTGTACTTAGAAATCAATTCTATTTCATTCATCGATCCCACTATCGGCGCGTCCTATCCCTCGACTCATCAAACCATGTGTATGGCGTCGCCACATCGAGCCCGAGTCGTCGCAAGCCCTCGATCGGATTGCTCTTCCCTTCTTCTCCGGGGAGCGCCCCGTAATCAACATACGCCTTGAACCGAATCTCGTGCCGGTTTGCGTCCGCCGGCTCGAAGAACCGGGTGCGCTTGGGAACATATACCAGGCTCTTTTCCACGGCATCGAAGTACCATGCCCCAGCGGCCGATTCGCCATCGGGCGCTCCGTAGTACACGCCTATATAGCTCGCCGGTTTTTCGGCGAGCCAGTCCATCGGGTTCTGTTGCATGAGCTGAGGCAATTCCGCCATCCGTCCACGCACGATGTACGCGGACACGCGCAGGTATAACGCCGAAGCCACCGCCGACGCCACCTGCTCCATGGCCGATTTTTCGGCCCGCTCCTGATAGGCCCGCAGCCGATCCAAATAGACCGCCAGCAGCACCGCGATGACGATGACGACCACAACAAGCTCGAGCAACGTCATACCGCAGTTGTCCCGGCGCGAGCTGCGCCACGCAGAGCGCGGCAGGATCGCAATGGCCCGCATTAATGACCGCCCCTCAGGGCCACGGCGCCGAGGTTCCAGATCGGCAGGAGCACTCCAAGCGCCAGGATCAGCACCAGTACGGCCAGCATCACGATGAGGATCGGCTCGATGTTCGCAGACAAATTGCGCAGCTCGTATCCGACTTCGCGCTCGTACATTTCGGC
>WNGN01001777.1_pt1 | contig 19123 bp, 15 predicted proteins | sample 5400561 | NCBI WGS metagenome assembly WNGN01 (sample SAMN13153379, study PRJNA577476) | soil metagenome | isolation source: 115 cm soil or saprolite under Garry oak tree replicate 2 | place: USA:California | collected 2016-06-15
GCCTTTACTGCGCCCGCCACCACCTGTTGCACCCCTCCAGGGTATACCACAATATTCGTGATAGATGGATCTACCAACACCGTCACCGCAAACGTAACTTACGCAGACTGGTTGCTGGCAGCCCCCCCGGCACCTTTCGGGCTAGCGATCGATTCAGCGACGAATATGCTCTATGCCGTATCTGGTCAAAGTGTGCAATTTTCTGTTAACAATTCGAATTCGGTCCATGTTATTGACGCTTCGACCAACTCCATGGTAACATCTATTCCATTGGGCAACTCAACGATTGGTATCGGTGTGGATGAGGCAACTAACAGAATATACGCCGGAGGCTCAAGTGTATTTGCTATTGATGGGGCAACAAACACGTTAGCGGCCACTGTTCCGCATGTTCCCACTCTTGGCGTCGCGGTGAACTCGGCAACGAGCCTAATTTATGCAACCGGCTATTTCGCCCACAATGTAACGGTGATCGCCGAGACGCAGCCCGGTTTCACAATCTCAGCCAATCCCTCGAGCCTGACCGTCAAACAGGGTGGTTCCGCGACAACCACGATTACCATCAACAGCTTTAATGGGTTCACCGGCACAATCATGCTCAACGCGAGTATTGCGCCCGTAAGCAGCAAGGGGCCATTCCTAACCCTCAGCTCCACCACTGCAACAGTTGCGCCGGGTGCACCGGCCACCGTTCTCTTGACGGTGACCACGAAAGGTGCGACTCCCCTTGGCAGTTACACTGTCAAAGTAACCGGCTCTAGCGGAGGCCTCTCTCACACCATCACTATCCCGGTCCAAGTAGTCAAAAAGAAGTAGCGGTCTTAGGATAAATGCAGCATGTCTGCTGTAGAAGCAGTACCTAGCTTTTCCTGCATGAGCGATATGAGTAGCGGGTCCAGAGTGCTGTTGTGCGATCTGGGCCAATGTCTTCGTCAAGCAAGCGGCGAAGATCGTGGCATGATGGCGGGCGAAGAAGCCTAAACGCGTCCCTGTATAACTAAGTAGAAAGTACTCTCCGATAGATGGTAGTGTACTTCTTGGCAACCTCAGTAGGGCTGGTGAGCTGTTTCACCTCCCTTGCAGCATTCTTTCCCAGCTTCAGACGCATGTCATCAACAGTTAGTTCCAGCATGGCTGAGTGAACAGAGTCGCTGTTTCTCGCCACGACTCTTCCCGTCTCATGATCTTTAACCATGTAATGAGCCGGTATGTCTGAGACAATGACTGCGCAGCCAGCTGCCATCGCTTCGAGACAAGCATAGTCAAGTTCTTCTCCGTGAGAGAGAGCGAGAAAGCATCGGCCCGGACCCAAGAGCCGCAAATAATCAGGTCTATCCAGAAATCCTGTGAAGATGACACATTCCCTGACAACGTTCGGAACACTGAGCGCATCCTTCTTCCCACCAACCATGAAGAGAACTGCGCGGGTCTTATCACGAAGCAGAAGCTTTGTGAACGCGTCAATCGCAAGCTGTGCACCCTTTCCCCTGATAGAGAGATCCCGAGATCCAAAAATGAAAACAACATCCGAATGCCCGGCCCGTCTGCCGAATTCATGCTTATTGTCGCTCGGGGAAAGCGAATTCTCAGGAAGAGTAAGAGGCGGAGGAATGTAATACATGTTCTCGCGAATCTGTCCTTTTGGAACGTACTTGAGGGGCAGAGGTGATACGATAATCCTGGCAGTCCTTAGAGCCAAGCTGTTCATCGCCATGAACTCAAAACCCGCAAAAGTGCCGGGTATGTTGATCGGAAATCCGAACCTTTCGACATACCATCTGGGATAAAGTCTCCACGAATAGTATCCCCATATCGTTAAGACGAGTCTAGGGTGCCTGACGAAAGCTCCGTAGGTAGAATCCGGAAAGTGAACTAGATCAAAGTCCTTTACCTTCCGACGGACTTCCAGTGACGCTCCCAATGTCTTGATTAGAGGGCCTCCAAAATAGTCTGACATGCCGAGAAACGCATTCTTGGGAAGGCTAAGGGTGCGGAGTTCTCCATTAGGAGGATTGAAACCCTGCCAGGTGAGAAGTGTAACCTCAAGCCCGTTTCGCAAGGTTGACATCGCTCTGCATAATTCCAAAGCGTAAGTCGAAATCCCAGAACCACCGCCATAGGGACCAATCGCAATCTTCTTCCCCAATCATTCTCACCTTGCCTTACTTGCGGCGCACAGCGAGCTTCTCAGGAGTCATAAAGGGTTGCGACCAGGAATATTACGGCCAACGTTTCCAAGTTGCGTTATAGCAGGAGAGAATTCCTCACGAATCAGATTATCAAGCTCTCATTGATCGAGACTGGACAAAGACTCTTAACAACCAGAGATTGTTAACTTCTCCACATGCTTTGAGGCCTCCACTTACTCGCGACACCTTTCGTTGGGCTCTTCGCAACCCTAGACTAGCCTTCTCGTTACTACTGGGCCGATCCGAGTACGAATCTGTCCTGCAGGAGCTAGTCTCCCAAGATCTCGCATTTCTGAAGAAACGGGTTGGCAAAGAGCTCTCTAAGGGAGAGGATTTTCTTAAGTTACCCCAAGAGGAGATTGAGCGGATTGTTTCGTCCATCAGTCCGATAAGGGACGAACATTCTCGGAGGATGCTGAATCGCTGGCATACGTTTCTTTATGCAGCCACCCGTGATTCACGTCCCACCATAGTTGTCGAGACCGGAGTGCTCAAAGGACATTCTAGCTCTGCGATACTGGGCGCCATGGCGGAGAACGATACCGGAACCCTGATTTCGATTGACCTCCCCATGGAGCAGCAGCAGTCGGTTATCGTCGGAGAACAGCATATCCAAGACAGCCTCGCTTCAAGTGGCTTCTCAGTCGGTGGAGTCATACCTCTGCATCTTCGGTCTAGATGGACACTTATTCTCGGAAACTCTCTACAGGTGCTTCCCGGAGTTCTAGCTCAGCAAAGAAGTATCTCCACGTTCGTTCATGACAGCCTCCACACGTATGATCACATGATGGCTGAATACCGCCTTGGCTACGATGCATTAGAACCCGGTGGACTCTTGGTCTCTGACGACGTCAATTACAACTCCGCCTGGTCTAACTTTTGCAAGTCAAAAAATCAGGAGTCGAAAACAATCTCGAAGGGCTCGGGAGAGCGAAGTGGATGTTTTGCCTTTCTCATCAAAACCTAGGAAGAAGGCTCATGACATCGTATCATCCGGATCACACAAGGTTTCCTCGCCTCACTTCTCTGATCTCCGAACTCGCATTTTCTGACCTGCGTATGTTCGCATTCTCCTGGTAAGGTCCACGATCACATCGCTGTTAGCTTCATCACGATAGAATCTTATTCCCAGGTCCACAAAAACAGGTGCCCCTGATTCGTCACAGAAGTCCATATACCAGATGGGGATATCCTCGTCATTCTCAATACCTGTTCTTACGTGGAATGGATGTTTTTGCCAATATTCGACTGGATAGATGAAAGGCTGAGACACATAGTTCAACTGGACAAGTCGGCTTCCAGACCTGGACCATTTGAGGCCTACACCAAATAGCTCAACCAGCTCCGGGAATCCCAAGGTATCGTAGGTACCTTGGATCTGGAAAGGACCTACGTTTTTTCTATACAGGACGTTTCCGGCAAGAATTATCTCTGGACATAGCAGTCTTTCGTATCTAAGAACGAGCTGTCTGAGACTTCTCGTCTGACCTAGATAATAGGTTCCAACATCCAGGAAGTGCGTTGCTTCAGGATAATATTCAATTGCAAGTTTATGCGCATCATTCCACCATCGGACCAGTTTCTCAAATCTCTCCCTGTTGCTAAACCTGGTAAAGTAGACAGGTTCATGGGTATGACAATAGAACGGCATCTCATCGTAGTTGAGAGCAGCGGGTCTCTGTGCTACTGTAACTGCGAGAAATCTCAAAGCTTTCTCATCTCAAAGAGCCGCTTTTCCATACGTTTAGGACTTGTAGCCGTGGATTATCTGAAACTGCGGGAGTCTTTCCCGAAGAAGAAGATCTTCGCGCCTCATAAATGCGCTTAGGGTCGACCGGGATATCAAGAAGTTAGTGGCAAGCTCTGCAATGGCAAAATAAGGAAGCCGCTTTAGAATGTTGGCAATTGTCTGAGATACTCTGAAGTTGATCTTGGTCGTCTTAAACCCGTGTTCTTCGAGGATCCTGACCACGACGTTTTCAGTCGCGTGTGTTTCGACGACGATCTCTCTAACTTTCTGCAAGTAGGAACCTGGCAAGCAGAGCCTTTCAGCTCCCTCAACATCCATCTTCACAACGTCGACCGAGACGTCGAGTTCGGCCAAGAGAGAATCTATTGTAGTTGAGGATATCACGATTCCATCTTGTTCAATCTTGTAAGTCGCGCCGTCGCCTCCCATAGTGACGTACCCGTCGTGGTCTGAAAGAGCCTTGTTGATGAGTAAGACATTGTTAGCCTTGTTAATCCGCTTGTTCAGTTTCAGAAGGTCGAAGGTTTCCGGCGCTGGTTCCACGGAAATGACACTACGACACCTCGACGCCGCCCAAATCGAAAAGAGGCCCGCGTTAGCGCCCGCATCGAGAACGATGTCATCGGGACGAATCGTGAGAGATCTGTAATCTCCCTGAAAGAAGATTTCATGATACGCAGGCACGTTCCCTGGGCCCCCAAGGCAAAATCGAAGTCTGCCGAACCGGAGAAGCGGCCCGCACCCCGAGGTCATGTCAAGGTGTTTAGCGGGTTTCGCGTGTAATAGGGGCTTTGCTATCTCTGATCAGGTCTTCCTATCCGCGAAATAGGAGATTCCTGCGATCTTTCAAGCCTCTCAATGAAGTAGTCTTAACTCCATTCACGAGCATGTGATTGCGGGCCCCGATTGCTTGTTCTTTCTGTATTCAGGCTCCCTTGTAATGAGCCTGCTGACGTGACCCAGACCTGCGGCCGTGAATTCAAGAGCTCTAAGGATCAGTATTCCGGCCCCGTGCACTGGGTCTGTCGGAAGCGTTGCGAGATAGAAGTATTTCTTCCTAAGCATCATCAGAAGGGTAGGTTCACCTTCATCGTGCGCGATCTGCGAAACAGTTCGGCCGACGGAGAGGCCGATAGTCTTTGCACGGACTTGGAGATCCCAGTCTTCTCCTGCCTCGAGACGGGGATTGTACCCTCCTAGCGTAACGAGAGCATTTCTTCGAAAGCAACGTGCAGCCTCGATCATCTCGTTACGAATGTAAGTTTCTCGTTCAAGCGATTTACATTCAGCCCAGAAACCTCTTCCCGTGGATATTTCGGGTATTATTAGGGCATCGTATTTGGCCAGTCCAGCCTCGCATTCTTCTATTAGTGGGGGTGGCAGTATCATGTCTGAATCGACAAATAATACACCTTCGGATTGTGAATTTTCTAGTCCGATGTTTCTTGCTATGCTCCGGTTCGCTTCGACTTCGATCACTTTTGCGCCCTGAGCCGTCGCTTCCTGAGCAGTACCATCTCTGCTGAATCGGTCCACGACAATAACGGCTTTGGGACTGTACGTCTGGCTACTTATCGACGCGAGACAACGACTTAATGTTGCTCTAGAGTTGTAGGTAGGAATAACTATCGTGATCCCAAAAAGATAAGACGGCTCCCTGAACAGTAGCTCATCGTGAATGGATGAGGCAGGGTGCAACTGATAGTCGATGCTCGTTTGACTTTGATTGAGTTGACGGAAGGGTGGAGAAAAGGGCCAAGTGGCTTGGGCTACAAGCCCGAGAAAACCAGAGAGATATTTTGCTATCTCGTAGATTGTGAGGCCGAGCAATAGCTTGGGCCGGTGCATGAACACCATTCGCTGATTATAGAGGGATCGACGGACTGGAAGAATCTGCGTTGCAGCGATGCGGGGATAACGCCTCACATATCGAATCGCCGTTTTCCCATAATACCAACTCGTAGTTACTATGTCAGCAAGGCTCTTGGGCTCCCCGATGTGCCACTCAACTGCGCCCCGAATACGGACAATCTTGCCGAGCTTCGACACCTTGTTGTGAAGGTCGTGCTCTTCGTAAGCCACAAGTGATCCGTCATGGCCCCCCACCTTGTCGTACGCATCGTGTCTGATGAAGCGCGCAGCTTCAATCTGCTTCGATCCAACGTACGAGAGGCGCTCAAAGAAACGCACCTCGGACCAGAAGCTAATCCTGGGGGAAGATAGGTTTGGAATAATAACTCCCACAGCCTTCTCGTTTATGGCAACTCTGACCGCCTTTTCAAGCACAGAAGGCTCAAGCACGAAGTCAGAATCGATCTTGTAGATGAAATCGCCTTTACTATTGGCAGCACCCTGCTTCACTTGGCTTGTTCTCTCAGGGCCCGCCAGAAGGACTAGGTCGGCGTATTCCTTCGCTATGCGGACTGTAGAATCGCTTGAGAAGTTGTCTACCACCACGATCTCGAAGTTCCTGTAGGTTTGGGCACGAACACTCTCAAGACAGGCACGAATGGTTCGTTCTGAGTTCTTCGTTGGAATTATTACAGACACGAGTGGATGCTCAGGTGATCCCCCCTTGACCCATAGGTAGGGGCCTTGAACGGTCGCTGGAACCAGGAGTGTGTCAGGATCCATTCACGTGTCCTTCACTAAATCCATGTCTCCGCCTTCAGTTAAACAGCTCGGTCGATCAGGAAATTGCTTGGAAAGGTAACCCCCTCGTCAGATTTCTTCATATCCGTTCGATAGTTTCACAGACGGTCAAATTATCAATTTCTCCGCGTCTTGAACGGATATACGAAAGGTGGTCCTTCAGAGAAGACTCAGAGCAACTGTATGGGTAACCGGGCAGATTCATCGCGTGAAAGACCTCGATTAGCCAGAGATTCTGTCTAATGGCCTTGTCGACCCATTTATCAGCAATTCTTGCAGTCGTCCATCGGTCCCATACCTGGGATCTGAGTCCGTAGGGTTCGAGATGATCAAAATAATTGAACCCGGAATGGATTGTTCTCGCCGACGTGTAACCTGCGCCTCTAGTAAGGTTCACGAGCGCAGAGGTTGGTTCTCCTCCCGGGTAAGAGTAGCTCTTACAAGGTCTACCCAATTCCCTTTCAATTTCCAGTTTCGACATCGCAACTTCCTTCTCTTGTTGCAGATGCTTCCCCGGATACTCTTGGGCCAGCCCTAGAAGAGCATGGGTCAGCCTCGCGGACCGTACTATTCCTTTGCTTCTCACCAGCCGAATGAGCTGGGCGGCCTTCGTTGTCAGGCCCAGTTCCGATCCTCTATGCGTAAACGAATGCGAGCCTATTTCGTGACCCGCCATAGACATCTGACGAAGAGCATCCCACTCGACAAACTGAAAACCGTTAATCTCCTTTCCCACAAATCCTGATATGACGTAGAATACCCCTCTAAGGGACATCGAGTGAAAGGCTTGATCGAATGCGCGTGCATGACTTTTCCAACAATCATCGACAGTCAGTGTGATTATGGTTCCCAGACCTAGATCATGACGGGCCAACAAGAGTTGCCTCTTTCTCGATTTGTGGATTCTGAGTTATGCGGCTTGATGACGGAAGGCAGGCGTCGCGATCCATCTCTCGGAATCTGGCCTGATTCGACTTTTATGCGCGCTTCCTAGGCTATGACTGGTCAAACATTTGCGCTGGTATGGGTACCGTTACGATGGTTTCCGGCTGGGTGAGGATTTTTCGTCGGTTTCTTCTCCACAATAACACAAGGGCTAGGAGTGAGAAAGAGAGGCTTGCGGCCGAGAGACCCGCACCAAGGTAAAGGTAGTTCTGCAGCGTGTAGTATATTCTGATGTTTAGAGCTCCCGTCTGGTCTATTAAGAAGCCGTCGACTAAGCCGTAGATCAGCATCGGGTGGACCTCGACGTTACCCACATACGCCCTCCAAAGCCCATCGTAGGGTTCGGTGAGGACGAGAACAAAGGGCGATGAAACAGCGACGGTTGCTGTAACCTCGACCCCGCTTGTCTGATGATAGCTGGTCACATTGGCCGAAGGAGGTGAAACAATGCTGGCATTACTGCTTAACAATTCCGTAACGTTCCCACCGTTCGCTAAGTCAGGGTTCTGGGAGAAGATCGGGCCGGCGAAATCTTTGTTCTCGAAGACGATATAACGATTGGTTATTTGGTATGGAACAAGGGTAAGTCTGTCGATGAAGTAGAGCGAGGTTAGGGGTCTATATTCACTGTCGTAATAATTGCCGTAGAGGTCGATTGACGTTTCCGGATAGTTCAGGGATGCATCTACATTGAAAGATGCATACCCACTCGTCATATTTATGATGTCTTGGTGGGCGACCGTTGCGACAAAGACCCTGTTATTGAGGTCAAGGGATCCGGCAGGAAATCCGTGAATGGCGATGCTAAAATAGTCTGCGAACTGTCCCCCCGTGTATCCTTGGTCTATCACTGATTGTGGTATCGTGTAGCTCATGGTGAGGTTTGCTTGTCCTCTAGGCAGCGTGACCGTTGAAAGGTGGAAGGGGCTGTTCTCGAACGATGCTCCTGGGGCTCCGATAGGGAGGGGTGCAAAGGAATTGTCAGTTGGAGCAACAGTGCCGTTGAGAGACTCGATCGGGGTAAGGTCTCGCTGATTGAGGAGCTCTTGCAGAATCTGGTCGTTCGGGAAGTTGATCGAGTCACCATGGAACACGACGTACTTCACTCCCAGGAAAGCCAGGATCTTTCCAATGTTGTTTGTTGACCCTAGCGGATTCGGATAGATACTGTTGAAGGGTACAGTCGGCGCTGATGACAACAAGTCTGGAAACGCGGTTATACCGTACTGTTTCCAGTCGTATGCCCCTCCCGCGGGGATCCACATGACTTTGTAATCTCCGGGCTGCGTTGTGAGCCAGTCGTTCAGCGTTCCATATTGCTGCGGAATGTTAGTAGGACTGTAGCGAGGCCACGTGTACCCCTGAAGGTCGAGCAGAGTTCCGTATGTTATCGGCGCGAGGACCAGGAAGACTAGTGCGAGAACAAGTGGGTACCGGACGAGATTTCTACCTGAGATCAGCTGGGGGAACCTTCTCGAAGAGAGTAAGGAACTTACTGCAACCACCCCCAAGCCGAGGAGTAACCCGTATGCAAAAGTCACGATGGGGACAAATTTCGTAGGATTTCGCAGAATAGCTCCGGCACCATAAGGAAGGCGGCTGGCCAATAAGTAGTAGACGAACCCTATGGGTGAATTAACGCCAGCAGTGGCAAGTATCCCCACGATCAGAACGGCCCCAACGAAAAACACTGAGCGGCTTCTACGATAGACTAGAACCGACGTTACAGCGAGCAGGGGAATAATGATGCTAAACAGAGTGTAGTTCTGGGGATGATTCCAAAAGAAATAGTGGGCGCTTTCACCCATCACCAGAATGTCCTGCAGACTCCAGAAGCTGAGAAAGCTGAGGTCATCAAAGCTGACCGCTCCTTGAGAGCCGTAGATCTGAAAGGCCGAGCCTCCTGCCTGCAAAACGTAACCTGCGATAGTCGGGACCAGCCAGAAGGCGCTGAATCCTAGCCCAACCGCGACTGCCAGCAGTGAATTCTTGGTGAGTTTCAAAGGGCCAGGAATGCGAGTCTTTCTGGCCAATGCGAAGACTATGTAGATCAGCCAAACGATTGCAACAAGATATTGCCAGAAAGGTTGAGGGCTTGCAAATACTGAAGCTACACCAAAAGTGAGCAGTTGACGTATGTTTCCCGTGTCCATGAATATGACAAGAGACGATGCGAGAAGGGGGAACATGCCGTAGTTCCATACGAAACTGTTTGAGCCTGCGATGGTTGCTTGATTGCTGAAGAACAGCAAGCATACCAGGCCGCTTACGCCCGAAGCGAGTTCCAGTTTGAGAGGATCAAGTAGGAGTTTCCAGTGTGCTAGCAGTTGCCGAGTCGCAATGTAAGGGATGACGGCCGTCAGCCACGCCATCAGGAGAAGGTAGCCCTTGACCCCGAGTTCTTGCCCGAGAATTCCCCTTAGTCCAACAAGCAGTAGCGTTGGAAGCAGCGAGAGTATGCCTCCCGTAGGCCCGTTGCCAGGGGTCCAGATTTGGAGGTTGTACCTCGAAAGCGTGGCGAGGGTCCATGGAATATAGTAGGTTTCATCGCCTTGGAAGGGAAGACCCTGGGGCAGTAGCAGCGGGGAAAGGAGAATAATCGAAGCGACGAGTGCGATGCTGGGGAATAGAAGTTGGATAAGCGTCTTCTGACTTACGAGTCGCGGTCGGATAAAACGGTCCCAGGCTAGAGTCATAAGAGTCCAGAGATGGAGCGCGGCCTTTCGACCTGCGGGTCCAATCTGAATGAGACGACGCCACGCGCGAATCATAGCACTCCAGAGATGTTGCGCTGTCTCTCACCTAACTGATCTTGGTCGCATGTAACAACGTCACGTGGAAAGGATAGTAGCCCAAAGCCAGGTTTGCCACGAAACGCCAGAGACTCCAGAGCAGGGGCCTGTAAGGCGCGGTACGGCCACCGATATACAACTGAACCTTGAAGCCGAATGTTTCGAAATACGATGCCTCATCCTCAAGTGCTACGGGTTTGTGTGATCTGTCCCTCTTGAAGAATTCTATGAGGTTTAGGTTAGAAATATACGGGATATCAATGATTAGGTTGCCGGATTTGCGAAGCAATTCGTGCGCTCGGGAGAGGAAACGTTCCCTTTCAGGCTCGGTGAGATGTTCGTAAACCTCCGAGGCAATTATGACGTCAAAGGACCCTAGTAAAGAATTGTCGGTGTAAAAGTCGTAGTAATAGCCATGCCCCTTCAACCATGAAATTGCATCCTCGCTGATATCGTATCCCTTGTATTTTCCATCCTTTCCTTCGTTGTCTCGTTGGAATTTTTCGTAGAGTGGAGCTTCCACGTCCGACCCAAAGTCGAGGACAAGCTTTCCCTGAAGGTTAAAGAGTCGATCGTAAAATCGCCCCCAAGACCCCCAGACGGGTTGAGGCTTTACAAGCTCTCTCCGAGCCTTGATCTTGTGATACGCTTTCTGATATGGACTCGTCATGATAATGCGTCCTCGTAAGCAACGAGGGACCGTCGGGCAACATGGTGCCAAGTGAATTTCTCGAGAACCTCTTGCCTCCCGGCCTGACCCAAGGTTTCACGCATTACCGAGTCGTTGAGGAGAAGCTCCAACTTATCCCTTAGTTCAGACACATTTCCTGGTTCTGTTAGAAAGCCAGTAACGCCGTCTCGTACGATTTCAGGAATCCCGCCAACTCTGCTTGCTATGACGGGTAGCTGACATGCCATAGCTTCTGCAAGGACCAGACCGAATAGTTCGGGCTGTGGATGGTACTTACCATACATGTCGAAATACACCGAAGGCAACACGAGTGCCATGGATGATGAGTAATAACGCACAAGTTGGTCGTCGGAGATAGGCCCGGGAAAGTCGGCATTTACAGAGACTCTCTTAACCAAGTCTCGTAGGAACGAGTAGTAGTTGTGGTCGATTACAGGACCCGTTATGACGAGATCCGGCCTTCTCTGCATCTCGGAAACGGCTTTCACCAAGTTCTCAATCCCCTTATGAGGGGCAATTCGCCCCGAGAAGATCACACTGTTCCGTCTCTTGATATCGACGGGTCTAAAGAATCTTGTATCCACTCCACCGTAAATAGGGTCGTACACTTTGACGTATGCTCTATACCGAGAGAATGAGAACCGTGTCAATGGCAGGAGCCGGAAATTTCCCAATCTGGTCAAGATTGGCAATTTTCTCAAAATACGGATGACCGTTAATCCATTCCATCCGTAATCAGTGACAAAGAGCTTCAATCGTCTATTCTTGAATCTCGTTATGAAAGACAGCAGTCCTAGCATGTCGGCCGCAAAACTATGTAGATGGATGATATCATGACCAGCGAGGGCTTTCGAGAAACAAATATCAGTAGGAATAGGATCAAAGCCTGAATTAATCGAGTAAATTAGTGGAAACGACTTTGCGACAATCGTCGACTTGACAGGATCATCCGACACAAGTTCTCTTCGTCCAAATAACATGAGGGACGAATCTAAGCCAATCTCGCGCTGAGCCCTGCATAAATTTACGACAAATCTTTCGGCCCCCCCTTTCTTCTCGAAATGCTTGAGCGTTCGTGGGTTGTCGACGAAGCAAGGGTAGATGTTAAGTATCTTCAAGGCTGATCACCATCAGTTTGGTTCTCGGTCGCCAAACCTGTTTAGCCGGGAACTAGGCTACGGTAGACATCCAACACTTGACTCGTGATTAATGCCTGGTCAAAAACCATCTTGCATTTCTCAAGCGCTCGGGTTCCCATTTTTACCACTAACTCTCGTTGATTTTCGAGGAGGAGTAGCTTCTCGGCGATCACCGATGGTGTAGCAGGCGGTATAAGGTAGCCCGTTTGTTCATCATCTATTATCTCAGTCAATCCACCCGTAGCTGTTCCGATGACTGGCCTGCCTCTGCTCATCGCCTCTACAGCGACTCTGCCAAACGGCTCAGGCGTGATCGTAGGGACGACCACAACATCACACCAATCATAGAGGCCTATGAGCTCCTGAGGAGACACTCGACCGACAAACTTGATTCGGTCCGCGAGGCCTAATCGCTCAGCCAGTTTCAGCAGTTTGCCGCAATACGGTCCGTTGCCTACCATGGTGACGTCCAAGGGCCGGCCATCCACGGAGATCTCCTTTACGGCTAGAATCAGGTCCTGGAATCCTTTGTGATATTGCATGACTCCGACAGAAAGCGCTCGGAGGTGGGGATGGCCATTATGGGTCAGAGGGGAGCCCCATTTGCCTATGGAACCACCAATGTAAATCCGCTTAACGCGGGGAGGAGATAAACCAGCTGCGACCAGTCGTTGGGCAATGTAATTGCTGTCAGCAATCACCATCGAACATTTGGTCGCTTCCTGTAGTATTCCCTTCTCTCTCGAATCCAGCCAAGAACTGAAAGGATAGGGTATGCCATATGATGAGTAGGGTATGTTCAAGTTATTGTGATACGAGAGAACGAGCGGAATCTGCAGAGCTTCCGCAGCTTTTGTAGCCGCGCGCAACGAGTACGTGTCGTTAGCGTGAAGGAGTTCGATATGGTTCTCCTTCAGCAGTCTTGTAAGACGCCGGGCCAGAATTGAGTTCAGCCCGGGCATCCCTAAGAGCTTTATTCTCTTGGGAACGTCTGCAAAGTGGCTTATTCGTACTACACGAATAGGGATATTCGGTTGAGCCTTGGATGGTGTGAAAAGAACTTGGTCCAGGCCCAGTCTTTGGAGGCCATCTAGTAGTACGGCCAGACTCGTTTCGGCACCTCCTTGAATTTCAGGGTAGAACGAACTCAGTATTCCAACTTTCAAAAGCCTGCTTCCTCCATGTTCTTCTAGATCAGAGGGGCACTTTCCTCTTCCCTTGAACAAACCATGAAAATAGTGTAGCCCATCTTGCTTTCCTTGCCGTATTGAGTATCAGCCATCTCGCCTAGTTTCACTGGGCCAGGCACTTCCCGCCTGAGGATTCTGTTGAGAGGGTATTCAATGAAATAGTAGGTGAGAAGGCCTAACGCTTCCCAGATGCCTCCTGAGACTGTCAAATGCTCTATTCTCCAGCCGTTGCCGATTACGATCCGCGATATTTTTTCTACCGTGTAGGGGTGATTGCCAAGTAGCCATCGGTCCGGGTCGAGCAGTGTAAAGACACCAATTGCGTTGGGCACGCTCAGGACTAGACGTCCAGTTCTTTTCAAACATCGTTTCAGTTCGAAGAATGCGAGGCCCTCGGTGTTGACAGGCAAATATTGTAGCACGTCTGTGAAAAGTATTGTGTCAAATGATTCCGGACCGAACGGTAGGTGGAAGACTGTCGCCACGATGTCGGGCCTAGCTCCCTTATCCGGGTCAACGTTCACATCTGCGAGCTTCGTCGACTTGGACCCTACTGATAGCGAGAAACCATCGCTTCTGCGTGCTAGCTGATCGATCACTCTAAGACGGCCTAGCGTGCGGCCTCTCGAAAGCATCCGCGAAACCGGAGAATCTGAACTAGTCGGAGAAAGATAGGTTTGGGTAAGAGGCCTAGTTGGCTGACGCCTCTAGTATCTTCAGGGTTTCGTTGGTGGTCGTGTCCCAGTCAAACCTGTTGGAGTACTGAATAGCCGCCTTCGACATCGATCGGCGCAGCTGATCGTCTTGGTTAAACCTCACAATTTTTTCGGATAGGGCCTGAATGTCACCGTTCTTCACCAAGTACCCCGTCTCCCCGTCTATGATCGCTTCGCTGCTGCCTCCTCCATCATAGGCCAAGGTGGGAGTTCCGCATGCTGCGGCTTCGGTGATCACGAGGCCCCAGCCCTCAACGAGCGAAGGAGTGCAGAGCGCCCAGGACTTCTGGAGGAGCCGCACTCTCTCCTCGTCTTTGACCCGCGACACGAATAGTACATCGTCAAGGTTCAAGCATTTGGCGAGGTCAACGATGCTCTCCTTGTAGTCGCCGCCTCCGCAGATTACAAGCCTTAGGTCGGGCACTCTCTTCTTAGCTTGGCCGTATGCGTGTAGTAGATGATCGAGGTTCTTGTATTTCTTTATCCGTCCCAGAGACAATAAAGTGGGTCGTGGAAATTTTTCTCCATCCGGGCGGAAGGTTTCATGGTCGACGCCGTGGTAGACCACGTGGATTCTGGAGCTTTCGACGCCGAGTAGTTTCTCAATCTGGTGCTTCGTCTCATGAGAAAAAGTGATGATGTCGTGGTAGGATGGCTTGATGGTCTTTTCCGCCAGCTTTACCGCCGTCCCTAGGACAATGCCGAGTTCAAGGGTGGCTACGGCCTGGTGTACATGGTGTACTATGCCTATGACCGGGGTTTTTGTTACAAAACGGGACCACCAAGGCACAGCGTGGGCGATATCATCAACGACGATATCTGCATCCTTGGCCAGTTCCCGCAGTAGCAGTGGGGCTTTCAGATGTACCCCGAATCTTCCTCCTCGTCTGACAACTTTGATCCCGTCAATCAATTCTTCCTCCTGTGAGCCGGGAAACCTCTCAGATAACACTGTGATCTCGCAGCCCTTCTTGACGAGCCTCTTTCCAACCTCTCGAAGGTGGACTTCCGCGCCGCCCGCTTGTGGGTGCCGTGGGTCTCGATGATTCATCCAAATGATGTTCATGATTGAACTGACATCTGAAATCTGAACCTACGCAGAATCTTGAGAAGGTTCGAATTTTCAGAGCCGATAATCGTCATCTCTGAAGCGAGCGTCTTGCCCGTTATGGGATTCTCGAAGAATCCGTTCGCTATTCTCTGGACTCCAAGTAGATTCCGGCTGCCAAATGAAACCGTCCGGAGTACGAGGAGGTCTATCAGCATTGCGAGAGTGGTTTTGAGAGCGGGAAGGCTCGAATCGAGCCCGTTTCTTTTCTCCAACCAGTCGATCTCAAACTGAGTGATAGGTATTCCTTGCGACCTCGCCTTCACGATTAGTTCAGCATCGAAAGCAAAATGATCTGTTCCAATCAAGGGGAACAGCCTGTCAGCTGCGCTGCGTTGAATTAGTTTAAAGCCGCATTGGTGGTCTCGAACTTTTGTTCTGAAGAGAATGTTCGTCAGTGTATTGAAGCCAATGCTCAAGAACTTCCTCCGTGTCCTTGTGAAGGGTCGGGCCCGGCGCACTCCTATTACGAATTGGTGTCCCTCCTCCATAAGAGAGATTGCCCCGGACAACTCCTGCGGCGAGACTGGTATATCCGCGTCTAGAATGACTATGATTTCCCCTCGAGCTGCGTTGAGTGCGTTCTTGATCGTTGCTCCTTTACCAATTCTCTCTGAGAACCGTAAGTGGAAAACACGGTCCGATGAGGCTAGCTCAGCTGCATCTCTGGTGCCGTCGTTGCTGTTGTCATCGCAGAGCAATATTTCAGAAACCAAACCTAGGCGGTTGAGCGTTTTCGTTAAGTTGCGAACGTTATCAAGCAATATCATGCCTTCGTTGTAGATGGGAAGAATGAGTGAGACTCTTACTGGCTCGGGGTACGCAATGACTGACGGGTTCTTGACGAACCTGTGCAGAGGCACTACTGCCGCCTTAGAAGGAGGTTCCGCGAGGACCTGTTCCATCATTTATTTCAATCTCTAGGGAATGGCTATTCGGCTCGTAATCGAAGAGTCTGTGGATGCTCGCTGAGCCACGGTTGAACTGTAGATCAGACTATGCCTGCTCCTAAACAAACTTGGAAGCTTTCGTCGAATCGCCAATTCCAGGCCGGCTGGTTTTCCCATCGCACCGCAAGTTCGCTCATGCGAACTGCCATTGGCCCTCCATTCTCGCGCAAGCGACACAGAACCGAACTCATTGCCTTCGCTAGTTTCGCCAGAATCCTTGTCACGACCTGTTTCAGCCGATCGCTTCTTATGTTGTTCAGCCAGCTTAGGGCCGCGTCTAGTAGGCCTCTCTCTTGGCATTCCAAGGCTCGGAACCACAACCCCTGTCGCAACGACCTCACTTTGAACTTCAAGACGAGACCGTAAGTCAGTGGCCTCTGCTGTAGGTCTCTCGATAGTTGCGATAGCCCTGGCATAGTTCACTGGTCTTCTCATAGCGGCACAGTAGCCCCGCTTGAGGGCTATCGACCGATAGCTAATACATAAGGTGTTCCGTTATTTTAGCTTACTCCGTATTCCTGCCGCTACCCGTGTATTGAGAGGGCAACACCGCAGCTATCAAAATGGGACGGCAACGAGATTGGTCGCTGTCCTCAAAGCATAGTTTGCGCTAAGCAACAATACCAGCAAAAGTGCGAGGTTGGAGTGTAAGGTCCTGTTCCACATCGGACGAATTACAATGAGGAGTCCTATGGAGGTCAGCACGGGAATGGGAAGGTCGTAGATGAATCTTGCTTGACCCCCACCGTCAAAAAAAGGGAAGAGGAGTGACCCTATTACAACCCAACAGGTCAGTAGTCGTTCGAATTTATCATGGAATCCTATGTACAGCATTGCGATCAGAGAGAACCCAAGAAGAATGGCGTTGGCGAGAAGCCCATCAAAGTAGACAAACAGAGCGCTCGTGATGTTAGGCCAGAATCCGAGAGCTTGGGAAATGCTTCCTCCAGATAGACCGCCTGAAACGTCCTGTGCAGCAGCAAGTCCTCCGAAGAATAGGCTCTTGACGACGTCGACAGCCACGCTAATTGCGAGTAGCAGGAGTAGGGGCTTTACCAAAATGGCTTTTTGGGCATCTCTCCAGATACTAACAACAAATACGGCCGCGACGGTGAGCACCATCACCCCAGTCCAGGGATGCGTGAGAAGCATGCTGAGCGACAAAGCTGTCAGAATAACGAATTTGGATTTAGTGGCAGCTCTAAAGAAGCTCAGTAAAACGGCCAGAAACAGGTAGGCTTCGGCTACGGCTAACCAGTTCGCGTAAAAGCCTGCCCAAAGACCCACAGTCGCGTTGAAAGAGAAGACAGAGAGGAGCGATGCTACACCAGCCATCCTCTCGTTCTGTTGACCTTCCCGCACAAAGAGGAAGGTTGACAGGGCAAGCAAAGGGCCCAGAATTGCGGGAAGAAACTCGACAGCCTGAACTGTAGTGATTATTCCAGTAACGACTACCAAGTAGATAGGAATGAGAAGTAGGGGTCTTGAGCCGAAGGAGGCACTTCCCAGGGCGTAGGAAAAAGCTCCCCACGGGGATTGTTGTAGCATCGCGTTGACCCACTCGATGTAGTAGTGAGCATCGACTCCAAGCGGGGTCATCGCAGGATTGAGTTCCGGTCGATAAGGTACGAGGCCAAGTAACACTGCCATGACCACTGCGATTCCAAGCAGAAGTCTCGGGTGATTCGTGAGTGCGAATCGATTGACGGAATCCGATGAGATTCTAGGTCTGAGGTTCGACAGAGATCTTGCGAGCCAGGTGAAGTAGCTTCTCAAACGTTTTGAAAACTTGTTATCGAAAGAAATGCCTAGTTTGCCCACCCAAATGTACAGCAGAATGATGACAAACTCAGGAGAGAACGGAGCTAGGATGGAGAAGAGGGTCGCGTCCGTCCTAGCGAAGACTAGGCTCTTGTCGGGGAAGTAAGGGTAGGCGGCCCACTCGACAGCCGAGAGAGCCTCTATCCCCACCGCCAAGAGCAGCAACGAAACTAGGACGATATACGCAGATAGCCTCAAGTCCGGATGGCTTGGAGATGACTGTCCCTTGTATTCTTTCGCATGATCTCCAACGTTGGATCGAGTCTTAGCCTTTGATGTGTCCCTCAACTTTCGCCTTCTTGCTGCTTCGTAGTTCCCGACTCTCTAGTCTTTCTCGTAGTCGTCCGGACGAGGAGACGCGTAAACCTTCTCAGAAGGGGCGAGAGAGACTTTGGTAGTGCATTGTTCAGAAGATCGAGATCATCCTCGTTGAAGACGTTGAATCCTCTACTCGTCGCGAGAAAACAAGCGACAAAGACCCCCAGTAAAAGCGGGACCCGAATTAGAGGGGCGAGTCGGAAGTCCACTGTTAGAAGGCGATCAACTGTAAGGAGAGGAAAGGCGGTGAGCAAGGTCAGGGCCAGAGCTTTTGAGAGGCCTTGTGCCACGGGAGCATGCACGACTCGTCGGAGTGAGAACCACGCGAGTAACATCGTTGTGATGGCGAGTAGAGCTCTGCCTATTGCCCCTGCTGTTGTTCCGAGTATGCTGGCCCCGAAGCCGACTGTAACCAGATCGACTATTGTCGCGGCGAGGCTGATACCCAGAATATGCCTGGTCCTGCTGACTGATTGGAGTGTTGTTATGAGGAGGAGGCTCTGCGCAGTGAAGATGAGAGTCGTAGCGAGTATAGCGAACGGAACGGCTTGATTCGCTAGTGATGTTCCGAAGACGGCCTCTAGGGCAGTTGGCGCGATAGCCGCGAGGGCTACTCCCGTCGGGAGAACTGTCAGGTTGATGAGCCTAGTTGCTACTGCAAGTCTGGCGGAGACTGCGGTCGGTCCTTCTCTTGTGAAACTCGACGATAAAGCTGGATAGAGTGCTCCGGCGACTGGAATCCAGAGGATGGACAGAAAGCTGACACTGGAAACGAGGATGTAGTAAGCTCCGGTGTTTCCGAACTGGCCTAAGATGCCCTGAAGGAGGGCGATATCCCCCCAGCCCTGTACGAGCGTAACTA
>WNGN01000890.1_pt1 | contig 19108 bp, 19 predicted proteins | sample 5400561 | NCBI WGS metagenome assembly WNGN01 (sample SAMN13153379, study PRJNA577476) | soil metagenome | isolation source: 115 cm soil or saprolite under Garry oak tree replicate 2 | place: USA:California | collected 2016-06-15
TACTCTCGAGCCAGGGCTCGGCCGTGGCAGTCTCCTCGACGGATGGCTCGACAAAGTAGGGCGTCGACTCTGCTTGCGGGGCCCGGGCGGCCGGCACGGCTTCGGCTGGGCGGGTCGACTCTGGCACAGAAGGCTCCACCTCGTCCAGCTCGGTGGGAGGGGCAGGTGTGGGAAGGATGGGCTGGTCGAAACTCGGCAGCTGGCCGCTGGCGGCGAGGGCGTTCAGCTGCATCCGGAGCCGTTCGAGCTGCTCCTCCATGCGCTGGTTGCGCTCGCGCATGCCGTTCAGCTCCGTCTCGAGGTTGTTGACCTTCGACTCGGCAGCCCGGACTCGACCCTCAGCCTGGCGGAGCATGGTGTCGCGGTCGGCGATGATCTGGTTCACGGCCGACTTGCGATAGCCGAAGACGCCCTTGCCAAGGGCAGGCGGATCGGTGCTCATCTGACCTCCTTCCGAGGTAGTACATGCGCGGCCTGATTATCGGCAGGCCGCATGGGTTACTCAACCATTCTGCGGTCGGAAATCTGAAGGACGGCCGGGTGACCTAGCCACAGGCCTTACCTTGTCAATGTCGCGCTCAAGGTTTATCATCAAGGTACACTTAAGCGTCGGAGCAGGAGGGACTTCATGCCACGAGCAGTCGGAATCGATCTTGGGACCACGAACTCAGTGGTTGCCGTGCTGGAAGGCGGCGAGCCGCTCGTGATCCCGAACGCGGAGGGCTCGCGGATCACGCCCTCCGTCGTTGGTTTCTCGAAGACGGGGGAGATTCTGGTCGGCGAGGTCGCGAAGCGGCAGGCGATCACCAACCCAGATCGTACCGTGCGATCGATCAAGCGTCAGATGGGCCACAAGGATTGGAGTCTTGATGTCGACGGCAAGAAGTGGACGCCCCAAGAGATCTCCGCCCAGATCCTGGGCAAGCTGAAGCGGGACGCCGAGGCGTACCTCGGAGACAAGGTGATCCAGGCGGTCATCACCGTGCCCGCGTACTTCGACGACGCACAGCGGCAAGCCACCACCGAAGCCGGACAGATCGCCGGGCTCGAAGTGCTCAGGATCATCAATGAGCCGACCTCAGCCGCGCTCGCCTACGGCCTGGACAAGCAACACGACCAGACGATCCTGGTCTTCGACTTGGGGGGCGGTACCTTCGACGTCTCCCTCCTCGAGATCGGGGAGGGGGTCTTCGAGGTCAAAGCCACCGCCGGCAACACGCAACTGGGGGGCGACGACTGGGACCAGCGAGTCATCGACTGGCTGGTGAAAGAGTTCAAAGGCGCCCATGGGGTCGATCTGTCGAAGGACCGCATGGCGACCCAGCGGCTGAAGGAGGCCGCCGAGAAGGCAAAGATCGAGTTGTCTCAGGTGATGGAGACCACGATCAACCTGCCCTTCATCACCGCCACGGCGGAAGGGCCGCTCCACCTCGAGATGAAGCTCGGCCGCTCGGAGTTCGAGCGGATGACGGCCGACCTCGTCGATTCGTGCAAAGGCCCGTTCCAGCAGGCGGTCAAGGACTGGGGCAAGGATGTGTCGGCCATCGACCACGTGATCCTGGTGGGGGGGTCCACCCGGATGCCGATGATCCAGGAGCTGGTTCGCTCACTGACCGGAGGCAAGGAGCCCCACAAAGGCGTGAACCCCGACGAGGTCGTGGCGGTCGGCGCAGCCATCCAGGCGGGAGTCCTGAAGGGTGACGTGAAGGACATCCTTCTCCTCGACGTCACTCCCCTGTCGCTCGGGGTGGAGACGCTGGGCGGGATCGTGCAGCGGATGATCGAGCGGAACACGACGATCCCCACGCGGCGGAGCGAGACCTTCACCACCGCTTCGGACAACCAGACGACCGTCGAGATCAACGTTCTTCAGGGCGAGGGTGAGACGGTTGCCTCGCCGGGCATCCGCTCGCTCGGCAAGTTCCACCTCGTGGGCATCCCGCCCGCGCCGCGGAACGTCCCGCAGATCGAGGTGGCGTTCGACATCGACGCGAACGGCATCGTGAACGTGTCGGCGAAGGACCTGGCTACCGGCAAGGAGCAGCAGATGACGATCACCGGCGGTACGGCGCTCTCGAAGGACGAGATCGACCGCATGCAGAAGGAGGCCGAGGCCTTCGCGGCAGAAGACCACAAGCGCCGGGAGGCGGCGGAGGCACGGAACACGGCCGACAACCTGATCTACCAGGTCGACAAAGCCCTCGCCGAGTACGGCGAGAAGATCCCGGCGGCGGACCGCGACGCGGTGCAGAAGGCGCTCGAGGATGCGAAAGAGGCCCTGAAGGGCGAGGACGTGGACCGGATCAAGTCGACGACCGAGTCTCTCATGCAGGCCTTCCAGCGGATCGGCCAGGCCATGTACGCACAGCAGCAGGGGCAGGCCGGGCGAAGTGCTCCGTCGGCCGCCGCGACCGGAACAGAGGACGCGGCCCCGTCCTCGGGCGATGGAGACGTTGTGGAGGGAGAGATCGTCGATGAGGGCGGGTCGGGGAGATAAGCCGACATGAGCGAACACGATCGAGACGAACGCGAGGCGGAGCCGGAGCGACGTCGGGTCAAGGTGACCGACAAGCGCCGGGTGCACAGGGATGGCGTGGGCGAGCAGACGAGCCCCGCCACCCCTGTCACCGACGCCACAGACCTGGACAAGGCGCGGGCCGAGGCGGCGGAGTACAAGGATCATCTGCTCCGCCTGAAGGCCGAGTTCGACAACTACCGCAAGCGCGTCTTGAAGGAGCAGACGCGAGCAGTGGAGATGGCCTCGGAGCCTCTGGTCCGCCGGCTCTTGGAGGTCCTGGACGAGTTCGACCTGGCGCTCGTGGCCGCGGAGCAGAAGCCGGACTTCGAGAAGTTCCTCCACGGCGTCGAGCTCGTCTACGCGAAGCTCCTTGACAGCCTTCGGGCCGAAGGGCTGGAGCGGATCGACGCGGCGGGTCGGCCCTTCGACCCGAAGCTTCACGAGGCACTCATGCAGTCCGGCGAGGGGGACGCCGAGCCGGTCGTGGCCGACGTCTTCCGTCAGGGCTACCTGCTGAGGGGGCGCGTGCTTCGGCCGGCCGGCGTCAAGGTCGTCCGGAAGTAGCCCGGGACCGAAATGTCGGTGCTTCGGAGGCGGCCATGAGCGAGGGGCTTCGGCGCGAGTGGTTCGAGAAGGACTACTACCAGGTCTTGGGCGTGCCCAAGAACGCCTCGCCGGCGGAGATCAAGAAGGCCTACCGCAGGCTCGCCCAGAAATGGCACCCGGACGCGAACTCCGGCAACAAGCAGGCGGAGGAGCGGTTCAAGGAGGTCTCTTCGGCCTACGAGGTGATCGGAGATCCGGAGAAGCGTACCCAGTACGACCAGGTTCGGGAGATGGGGGCGTCCGGCTTCGGCGGGTTCGGGGTCGGAGGGCCGGGCGGAACCGGTGCCGGACGGGGCCGCCGAGTCCGCGTGGAAGGGTTTCCGTTCGGCGGCGGAGGCTTTGCCGACGTAGAGGATCTCGGGGATCTGGGGGACCTGTTCGGCCTGTTCGGCGGCGGCGCGCAGACCCGATCACCGGCCCGGGGCGCAGATCTCGAGACCGAGGTTCGGGTCTCGTTCGAGGACTCGATGAGGGGCACCACCGTTCCCCTGCGGATCCAGGGCCCGGCGTCGTGTCCGACCTGTGGCGGGTCCGGGGCGGAGCCCGGCACGAGCCCGAAGACCTGTCCGACCTGCGGCGGCCGCGGGTCGGTCGCCGTTAACCAGGGCGTGTTCTCGATCGCTCGTCCCTGTCCGGAGTGCCGGGGGGCGGGACGGATCGTGGAGCATCCATGCCACGAATGCGGCGGCTCGGGAAGCGTCCGGCGGAATCGGGAATTCTCCGTGCGGGTCCCGCCCGGCGTGAAGGACGGAGCCCGGATCCGCCTCGCCGGCCGCGGCGAGGCGGGGCCACCCGGCGCCCGGGCCGGCGACCTGTTCGTGCGCGTTCGCGTGGCGCCGCACCGCGTGTTCGGCCGGCGCGACGCGGACCTGACCGTGGAGCTTCCGGTGACGTTCGCCGAAGCCGCCCTGGGCGCGAACGTCTCGGTTCCGACCCTGAACGGTCCGGTCACTCTGAAGATCCCGCCCGGCACTCCGAGCGGGAAGACCTTTCGCATCCGAGGCAAGGGCGCGCCCAAGCCCCGCAAGGGCGGGAGCGGCGACCTGCTAGTGACGGTGAAGGTCGACGTGCCCGGCAAGCTCTCGAAGGAGGAGAAGGAACTGCTGAAGCGCCTGCGGGAGATCGAGAGGGTTCCCGCGTCGCGGGCCGGGCTCGAGCGAGAGGTGGTGACCTGATGGCCAGCAAGGCGGGGCGATCGGGCGGATCCCCTGAACTCGGTGCTGCGTCCGCGGATGACCGCGCCGTGTACATCATCAGCGTCGCCGCGGAGCTGGCCGGCGTCCATCCTCAGACCCTTCGGATCTACGAACGCAAGGGCCTCCTCTCGCCAGCTCGCACGGCCGGCAACACCCGGAGATACTCGGCGCGCGACATCGAGCGGCTGCGGATGATCCAGCGGCTCACCCAGATCGAGGGGATCAACCTTGCCGGCGTGAAGATGATCGTCGAGATGGAGAGCCAGCTCGACCGGATGCGACGCCGCCTGGAACGGCTCGATCGCGAGCTGGAGCGGTCACATCTCCGGGCCCGCGATGAGATCGAACGCATGGAGCGCCGGAATCCACGGGCCGACATCGTCCCGCTCGCGAGCGTTCAGCAGATCCGGCGCACCATTCGGGAGCTGGGCGCGCGGGCTCAGCGGGGCCCGGCGCATCCGCCGAGCGGTCGGGGCCCGATCGCGGCCGGGCCGGGGAGTTGAGGGGAACGATGGATCTGAACAAGCTCACGCTGAAGTCACAGGAGACCCTTCGAGCCGCCCAGGAGTTGGCCCAGAGCCGGAACCACCAACTGATCGAGCCGACGCACGTGCTGTTCGCGCTGGTATCGGACCCGGAGGGAGTCGTCTACCCGCTCCTCCAGAAGTTGGGCCAGTCCCCTCGGGTACTGCGTGACCACGCCGAGGAGATGCTCGCGCAGATCCCGAAGGTGTACGGCCCGGAAGGGGAGCCGGTGCTCTCCGCGGCGACCCGGCACATCCTGGAGCGGGCGTTTGCCGAGGCCGGAGCACTCACCGACGAGTACGTGTCCACCGAACACCTGTTTCTGGCACTTCTGGAGGGCGCGACCGATGTGGCCCGGACCCTCCGGGAATCGGGCGTCGAGCGCGATCAGGTCCTCGCGGCGCTCGCGGAGATCCGAGGTCGCCAGCGGGTGACCGATCAGCCGCCGGAGGAGAAATACCAGGCCCTCGAGCGTTACGGACGGGATCTCACCGACCTGGCCCGGCGGGGGAAGCTCGATCCCGTGATCGGCCGGGACGACGAGATCCGCCGGGTCATCCAGGTCCTGTCCCGCCGGACGAAGAACAACCCCGTCCTGATCGGCGAGCCTGGGGTGGGGAAGACCGCCATCGTCGAGGGCCTCGCTCAGCGCATCGTCGATGGCGACGTCCCCGAGGGGCTCAAGGGGAAGCGCGTGGTGGCGCTGGACATCGGGGCCATGGTCGCGGGGTCGAAGTATCGCGGCGAGTTCGAGGAGCGGTTCAAGGCCGTCCTGCGCGAGATCGCGGACAGCGAGGGCCAGATCATCACGTTCATCGACGAGCTGCACACGATCGTCGGTGCCGGCGGGGCCGAAGGGGCAGTGGACGCGGGCAACATGCTCAAGCCCATGCTTGCTCGGGGCGAGCTTCGAGCCATCGGCGCGACGACGCTCGACGAATACCGCAAGCACGTCGAGAAGGATCCGGCGCTGGAGCGCAGGTTCCAGCCCATCCTGGTCGGTGAGCCAAGCGCCCAGGACACGATCGCCATCCTTCGTGGATTGAAGGAACGGTACGAGGTCCATCACGGCGTCCGCATCCAGGACGCGGCGCTGGTCGCCGCCGCCATCCTCTCCGACCGGTACGTCACGGGCCGGTTCGAGCCGGACAAGGCGATCGACCTGATCGACGAGGCGGCCAGCCGGCTGCGCATCGAGATCGACTCCATGCCGATCGAGATCGACGAGGTGGAGCGACGGCGAAAGCAGCTCGAGATCGAGCGGGCAGCCCTGAAGAAGGAAAGCGATCCGGTCTCGAAGGAGCGCCTGGAGAAGCTCGAGAAGGAGCTGGCCGACCTGCAGGAGCAAAGCGCCGGCATGAAGGCGCACTGGCAGCGCGAGAAGGACCGCATCGACCGCATCCGCGCGCTCAAGTCGCAGATCGAGGCCGCCCGGGCCGAGGGGGATCGGGCCGACCGGGACGGCGACCTCGAACGGGCCGCCGAGATCCGCTACGGCCGGCTTCCGGAGCTGCAGAAGCAGCTCGACGCGGAGAACGACGCCCTGGCCGAGCTCCAGGCCGAGCAGAAGATGCTCAAAGAGGAAGTCGATGAGGAGGACGTGGCCGAGGTCGTGTCGAAGTGGACGGGGATCCCCGTGGCCAGACTCATGGAGGGCGAGGTGCAGAAGCTCGTCCACATGGAGTCGGGGATCCACGAGCGGGTGGTCGATCAGGACGAAGCCGTCGCCGCGGTCGCCAACGCGATCCGGCGGTCCCGGGCCGGTCTCTCGGATCCACACCGTCCCATCGGCTCCTTCCTCTTCCTCGGACCGACGGGGGTCGGGAAGACCGAGCTGGCGCGGGCGCTGGCGGAGTTCCTGTTCGACGACGAGCGAGCCATGATCCGGATCGACATGAGCGAGTACCAGGAGCGCCACACGGTCTCCCGGCTGATCGGAGCTCCGCCAGGATATGTCGGCTACGAGGAGGGAGGCCAGCTCACCGAAGCCGTCCGCCGCCGCCCGTATTCCGTCGTTCTCTTGGACGAGGTCGAGAAAGCACACCAGGACGCGTTCAACGTCTTGTTGCAGCTCCTGGACGACGGCCGGCTCACCGACGGGCAGGGGCGAACCGTCGACTTTCGCAACACCATCGTAGTGATGACATCGAACATCGGGTCGGCGGTCTTCTTCCAGGCGGAGCTCTCCCCGCAAGAGCAGCGAGAGCGGGTGCTGGCCGAGGTTCGCGGCACGTTCCGTCCGGAGTTCCTCAACCGGATCGACGAGACCATCGTGTTCCATCCGCTAGGCAAGGACCAGATCGCCGGGATCGTGGACATCCAGCTCCGGCACCTACGGGAACGACTGGCCGCCCGGAAGCTCGCGGTCGAGATGACCCCGGCGGCGCGCGACTACCTGGCGCTCAAGGGCTACGATCCGACCTTCGGCGCCAGGCCGCTCAAGCGTCTGATCCAGCGGGAGGTCCAGGACCCGCTCGCCATGAAGCTCCTCTCCGGCGAGATCCGCGAGGGCGACACCGTCGAAGTGGACCATGTCGGCGATGGGCTGATCTTCCGCAAGGCGGAGTCGCCCTGATGGTCCCGCTCGTCATCTTCTTGATCGTTGCCGCCGTGGGGGTGGGCGTCTGGCTCGCCTATCGCGCCAAGCAGAAACGCCGGGAGGCGCTGTTGCTCTTCGCCGCCGAGCGCGGGATGGAGTACTCGCGTGTCGATCCGTTCTCGATCCCGGTGTCCTACGGCTTTCATCTGTTCGGGATGGGAGACGGGCGTGGGTGCGAGAACATCCTGTCGGGAGCCTGGCAGGGCCTCCGGTCCGGGAGGCCGACTACTGGTACTACACAGAGTCGACGGACTCTCACGGCACCCGAACCAAGTCGTACTCGTATTTCTCCGTGGTCGTGGCCGACCTCGACTGCGCCGTTCCGCGCGTCTCGATCAGCAAGGAGAGCCTCTTCACCAAGGTGGCCGAGCACCTGGGGTTCCGCGACCTCGACTTCGAGAGCGAGGAGTTCAACCGAATGTTCAAGGTAACTGCGCAAGACCCGGAGTTCGCCTACAAGCTGATCGACGCCCGGATGATGAACTGGCTTCTGGCTACCGGAGGCACGTTCGGGTTCGAGGTGCTCGGGCCCAACCTCCTCGTCTATACACACAAGCTGCGTCCGACCGAGCTGATCCCGCTGTTCGGCTCCGCCCAGCTGTTCAACGACCACATCCCACGGCTGGTCCGAACCGAGTACGGTATCGATCAGGAGAAACGCCCCGACCCGACGGAGAGGAGCTCGTCGTGATCGTGCTCTGGATCATCCTGGGCATCATCGTGGTGCTGGGCCTCGGCTTGGCGCTGTCCTACAACCGGTTCGTCAGCCAGCGGAACCTGATTCGCAACGCGTTCGCCAACATCGACACCGAGCTGCGCCGCCGGTACGACTTGATCCCTAACCTCGTGGAGACCGTAAAGGGCTACGCTGCCCACGAGCGGGAGGTGTTCGAGGACGTGGCCCGAACCAGGTCGGCCGCGGCCGCCACCTCCGGGCAGTCGCCGGCTGCGCAAGCCGCGGCGGAAGGGCCGTTCGTGGCAGCCCTCGGACGCTTGTTCGCCGTGGCCGAGAACTACCCCGAGCTGAAGGCCAACCAGAACTTCCTTGCCTTGCAGGGCGAGCTGTCCAACACCGAGGACCGCATCCAAGCGGCCCGCCGTTTCTACAACGCGAACGTCCAGGACTACAACCGACGGGTGCAATCGTTCCCATCGCGGTTCGTGGCCAATTCGTTCGGGTTCAAGGAGGAGGAGTTCTTCGAGATCCCGGAGGCTGAGCGGGCCGTGGTGGGCGCGGCGCCACGGGTGGACTTCGAATCCCGCCTGGGTGGGATCGGGGACAGCACGCCTACCCCGCCCGCGACGTCGGCTCCGGACGCAGGGACCGGCGCACCTTCTGGGTAGCCGCGGTCCAGATCGCCGCGTAGGCGAACGCCAGCATCGCCAGGCCGAGCATCACGATCCGGACGTCCACGGAGTCCGCGATCCATCCGGCCAGAGTCGCCGAGGCGGCCAGCGTCAGGGAGATCAGCGCCTCGTCGAAGGCAAAGATGCGGGCGCGGATCCGGTCCGGCACGATGAGCTGCAGCGCGTAGGTGGAGAGCGTCCATTGCACCCCACCCCCCAGGTGGCCGAGCAGGACGAACGCACCGGCGAGCCAGATGATGGGCATCCAGGACACCACCGCGTAGCTCGAGCCGAATATCACGAAGGCCACGGCGATACCCCAGAAGACGGTTCGAAGGTCGTCCTCGCGGATGAACGGACGGACCAGGAACGGGCCGATCACGATGCCCGCCCCGCGGAACGCGTACAGGATGCCGGTGCCCCGGTCGCCGGCGTGGTACACGGTCAGGGCCAGGACCGGCAGGAGCGCGATGGCCCCGGCGCCTAGTCCGAATCCCCCCTTCACCGTCAACAGCGCCAGCACCTTGTGGTCCTTTCGCGCGTACCGGAGCGTCTCCCGGGTGGCATCGATCAAGCCAGGATGGTGCTGGTGGAGCGTGCGGGGCTCGGAGAACCGCCCTCGGATCAGGATCACCAGAGCGGCCGAGAGAAAGAAGGACACTGCGTCGCCGATGTAGCCGGCGCCCCTGCCGAACGCTACGACCACCAGCCCGCCGATGGCTGCGCCGACCGCCAGCATCGTGCCCCACGTCGCAGCGGCGAGGACGTTCGCAGCGGCGAGGTCCTCGCTCGAGACCAGGTTGGGCACAGCCGCGCTCGCCGCCGGCCCGAACACCGCTCCCAGCGCCGAGATCATCCCGAACAGGACGAAGAGAAACCAGACCTGTGACGCGGTGTGGATCAGGAAGAAGCCGAGAGCCAGGACTCCGCGGATCGTGTCCGCCGCGATCATCAGCAGCTGCCGGTTGTATCGATCGGCCAGCGCGCCACCGATGAAGGCGAACAGCGCGAAGGGGACCGTGAGCGTGGCGTACAGCGCGGTCACCAGCGCTGCCGAGTGGGTCAGGTCGAAGACGAGCCCGGCAAGTGCGACGAACAAGAACCAGTCGCCGCAAAAGGAGACGATCTCGGCCACGAACAGGAGGCGGAAGTCCGGATTGTTTTGCAGAAGCGTGAGTGCCGCGCGCTTTCGGTAGAAGGGACCCGGCGACGGGATGAGCGACTCGGGCAGGTCCACGACGGCCGAGCGTAGCAGGGCGCGCCCCGAGGTAGGCTTGGTGCCTTCGGATCGCGATTGACGTCGAGGAGGCCAGCGATGCTCGACCGGTTCACATGGTTCCGGCAGTCGGCGTATCTGTGGCGGGGCGACGGGATCAACCTCTATATCGATCCGTGGGGCGTCACCACCGACGAACCTGCCGACGCCATCTTCATCACCCATGCCCATTCCGACCACTTCCAGCCGGAGGAGATCGAGAAGATCCGCAAGGAGGGGACAAAGATCGTGGCCCCGCGCGACATCGCGCGGGGGCTCTCCGGCGACGTGACGCCGGTTCGCCCGGGCGACTCGCTGGACGTTCACGGGATCAAAGTCCAGGCCGTCCCCGCATACAACACTCGGGAGGAGCGCCTCCAGATGCATCCGAAGGCGAACGCGTGGGTCGGCTACATCCTGACCCTGGGGCCGAACACCTACTATCATGCGGGCGACACCGACCATGCGCCTGAGCTCTCGGCCATCCGGGCGGACGTGGCCTTCCTTCCCATCGGCGGCACCTACACGATGGACCCGGCCGAGGCGGCGGGCCTGGCCAAGGCGATCTCGCCCCAGGTCGCGGTCCCGATGCACTACGGGTTCGTCGTCGGCTCGCCGTCGGACGCCGAGCGGTTCGCCAAAGAGGCCGACCCAGTCACCGTTCAGACCCTGACCCCGACCAACCCGTTCGAGCTGCCGTGAGGAGCCGGCACACGCTCGCCATCGGGGTGACCCTCCTTTCCGTCATCGTGGGCGCGGTTGCGGCGGCGGCCTCGGCGGTGGCCGGGGCGGGCGTGTGCGCGGTGCCCAGCTTCGACCCGGCGATCCCATCGGGCCCGCCCGACAGCGTTTGTCTGAGCCTGGTGCGAACCCTGGCCCTGCGGGTTGGGCTGCTGTCGGCGGGAGCGACTGCGATCATCGTGTTGATGATGGTCGGCCTCTCGCGCCTTGCCGTGGGGCCAGAGCGTCCCGCCGGGCTAGAATCCGACCGGTCCGAGGGCCTCGGGCTCGACTGACACTGAGCGGTCCAACCCACCTCGAAAAGGAGACACGCGATGGACGCCTCAACGCTCGGCTACGACCGGCCCCTGTACATCCTGGCCTTCGACCACCGAGGGTCGTTCCAGAAGAAGATGCTGGGGATCCCGGGGACGCCCAACGAGCAGGAGAGCGCCCGCATCTCCGACGCGAAGAGGGTGATCTTCGAGGGCTTCCAGCAGGGGCTCCAGGACGGGGCCCCGAGGGTATCGGCCGGTCTGCTCGTGGACGAGCAGTTCGGCGCGGATATCGCACGGACGGCGAAGCGTGAGGGGCTGGTCTTGGCCATGCCGGTGGAGAAGAGCGGCCAAGACGAGTTCGACTTCGAATACGGGGATCGGTTCGGCCAGCACATCCTCGAGTTCGATCCAGCCTTCACGAAGGTGCTCGTCCGCTACAACCCCGAGGGCGACCCCACCATGAATCTTCGGCAGACCGAGCGCCTGCGGACATTGTCCGACTGGCTGCACGAGCGCGGCCGCAGGTTCCTGTTCGAGCTCCTCGTGCCCGCCGAGCCCTCGCAGCTCGCGGCGGTGGGAGGCGACGCCGACCTGTTCGACAAGGACGTCCGCCCCGGCCTGATGGTCGATTGCATCAAGGAGCTGCAGGCGGGCGGCGTCGAGCCGGACATCTGGAAGATCGAGGGCATCGACCGACGCGAGGACTGTCGGCGCATCGCCGAGACCGTCCGGCGCGACGGGCGTGACCACGTGGCCTGCGTGGTGCTCGGGCGCGGGGCCGACGAGGCCGCGGTGGTGCACTGGCTGAAGCAGGGAGCTGGCGTTCCCGGCTACATCGGATTCGCCATCGGCCGCACCATCTGGTGGGACGGGCTCAAGGCGTATCTGGACGGAGCCACCGACCGGGCCGAGGCCTCCAAGACCATCTCGGAGAACTACCGGCGGATGATCGACGTGTACAGTTCCGCGTCGTAGCAGGGAGAGGGGAGGACGGGATGTCGGTCATCAAGACGATCGACCTGGTCGGGGTGTCCACGGAATCCTGGCGGGACGCGGCGGCGCAAGCGCTGGCGGAGGCGTCGAAGACGCTTCGCGGCATCGAGGGGATGGAGGTGCTGGAGACCTCCGCGACCGTCGAGGGTGACAAGATCAAGGAGTACCACACCCACGTTCGGATCCGATTCCGTTTGGAGCGCTAGCGCGCTCGATAGAATCCCGTCGTGCCTGCGACCATCCTGGTCGGAACGCAATGGGGGGATGAGGGCAAGGGGAAGGCCACCGACCTCCTGGCCGGTGAGACCGACTTCGTGGTCCGCTACCAAGGCGGGAACAACGCCGGCCACACCGTCCTGGCCGGCGGGCAGCTCCTCAAGCTTCACCTGATCCCCTCCGGCATCCTGTACCCCCACGTCACGCCGGTCATCGCCGATGGCGTGGTGGTGAACCCAGGGGTCCTGCTGCAGGAGATTGACGCGCTGGCCGCGCGGGGCATCGATCCATCGAGGCTGGTGGTCTCGGGCAACGCCCACCTGATCATGCCCTACCACCTCGAGATCGATAAGGTCACCGAGCGCTACCTGGGCAAGCATCGCCTGGGCACGACCAAGCGGGGGATCGGCCCCGCCTACGCGGACAAGGTGGCCCGGATCGGGCTTCGCGTCCAGGATCTCACCGACCCAGAGATCTTCCGGGAGAAGCTCGAGGTGGTCCTGAGGGAGAAGAACCTCCTGCTGGCGAAGATCTACAACCGGCTCCCGATGGACCCGGCCGCGATCGCCGACGAGTACCTCGCGTACGGGGAACGCCTCGCCCCTCGGATCACCGATACAAGCGCCCTGCTGTACCGGGCGCTCCGGGATGGGAAGCGCGTGCTGCTCGAGGGCGCGCAGGGAACGCTGCTCGACATCGACCACGGGACCTACCCGTTCGTCACCTCGTCGAACCCCGTCTCGGGCGGAGCGCTGTCCGGCGCGGGGATCGGGCCGAAGGAGGTCGACCGGGTGATCGGGGTGACCAAGGCCTATGTGACCAGGGTCGGCTCGGGGCCGTTCCCAACCGAAGATCTCGGTTCGGCCGGGAAACACCTGGGCGAGCGCGGAGCGGAGGTGGGCACCACCACCGGCCGGGCCCGGCGGTGCGGCTGGTTCGACGCGGTGCTCCTGCGCTACGCGGTCCGGGTGAACGGGCTCTCCGATGTCTTCCTGACCAAGCTCGACGTACTGTCGGGCCTGCCAGAGGTGAAGGTGTGCACGGCGTACGAATTCGACGGGCGCCGGTACGAAGACTTCCCGCCGCACCAGAGCATCTTCCACAAGGCGGAGCCGGTGTTCGAGGACATGGAGGGCTGGCCCGAGGAGCTGGGCGGGACCGGCCGGTTCGAGGAGCTGCCCGCAGCAGCTCGCAAGTACGTCGACCGGATTTCGCAGCTGGGAGGGGTGCCCATCCGCAATCTCTCGGTTGGGCCAGACCGCGAACAGACCCTGGCGGTGGACGCGGCGTGAGGGTCCTGGTCGTCGGCGGCGGGGGGCGCGAGCACGCCCTCTGCTGGCGGCTGGGGCAAGATCCGTCGGTGGAGGAGATCTTCGTCGCGCCGGGCAACGCCGGCATCGCCGAGGTCGCCACCGTCGTCCCTGTGCCGGCCGGCGACGTGCACGGGCTGGTCGACCTCGCCGTGAGCGAGTCGATCGACCTGACGGTGGTGGGGCCGGAGGCTCCGCTCGTGGCCGGGCTCGCCGACGAGCTCGATGCGAAAGGAATGCCCGTGTTCGGACCGACCCGAGAAGGGGCACGCCTGGAAGGGTCGAAGGCGTGGGCCCGGGCGCTGTGCGACCGGCACGGGATCCCCGCTCCGCGGTCCGGCACGTTCGAAGAGCTCGCCCCGGCCCTGGAATACCTCGAAGGGTTCGGCCCACCGGTCGTGGTCAAGGCTGACGGGCTGGCTGCGGGGAAGGGGGTGATGATCGCGGAGGATCGCCAGGAGGCTGAGGACGCAGTGCGGGCCTGCATTGTCGATGATGCGTTCGGCGAGGCCGGCCGGCGGGTCGTGATCGAGGAATTCCTCCACGGGCGAGAGGTCTCGGCGCTCGCTCTCACCGACGGCGAGGCCGTGGTCCCGCTGGCGCTGGCCCACGACTACAAGCGTGCGTTGGACGAAGATGCTGGACTGAACACCGGCGGGATGGGAGCGCACAGCCCGGTGCCCTGGGTTGACGCCGACGCGGAGGAGGCGATCGTCCAGGAGGTGCTGCGGCCGACGGTTCGGGCCCTCGGGGACGAAGGCATCCGGTACCGTGGCTGCATCTACGCCGGGCTCATGCTCACAGCCGGGGGACCAAAGGTCCTGGAGTTCAACGCGCGCTTCGGCGACCCGGAGACGCAGGTCCTGGTGCCGCGTATCCACGGCGATATGGCCGCCTTCCTTCTTTCCTGCGCCGAGGGAGGGCTAGGATCGAACGAACCGAGGTGGGCCCCCGAGGCCTGCGTCGGCGTGGTACTGGCCTCCCGAGGCTATCCGGGCGACTATGAAACCGGCATGGCGATCTCGGGACTCGACGCGGCCGACGGGGTGCCGGGAGTCCATGTCTTCCACGCGGGCACGACCCGTCGACAGGATAGAGTGGTCACGGCGGGGGGCAGGGTACTGACTGTGGCTGCCCTTGGCGCCGACATCGAGCAGGCTCGCCGGCGCGCCTACGAAGCAGCTTCCATGATCCATTTCGAGGGGATGGCCTACCGGCAGGACATCGGCGCCGACGTGCCGCGGGATCGAGGGCTGAGATGAGCGAGGAGCGGCAGGAGCCGAAGCGCTGGCCCGGCGAGGGCGAGGCGCGGCCGCTGGTCGGGGTCCTGTGCGGATCGGCCTCCGACCTGCCCACCATGCAGCAGGCCACGGCCATCCTCGAGCGATTGGGCATCCCGCATGAGATCTACGTCGTCTCCGCTCACCGGAACCCCGACCAGGTCGACGAATACGCCCGGACTGCCGACGAACGCGGGATGGCCTGCATCATCTGCGGGGCTGGGATGGCGAACCATCTCGCCGGCGCCGTGGCCGCCCGCACGGCCCTGCCGGTGATCGGCGTGCCGCTCTCGGGCTCGACGCTGGCCGGGGTGGACGCGCTGTACTCGACGGTTCAGATGCCCAAGGGCGTGCCGGTGGCGACCGTGGCCATCGACGGCGCGGTCAATGCGGCGATCCTGGCCGCGCAGATCATCGCGGTCGGCCATCCGGACGTTCGCGCCAAGATCTACGAGTTCAAGGACTCGCTGGCGGAGGGCTTTCGGCCGTGATCCCCCGCTACACGCGTCCCGAGATGGCGGCGGTGTGGTCGGACCAGTCCAAGCTCGACCATTGGACCCGGATCGAGGTCCTGGCCTGCGAGGCGTGGGCGCGGCTCGGGCGGATCCCGGCCGAGGATCTGAAGGCGATCAAGGCACGAGCCATCGCTCCGACCACCGATCGCGTCGCCGCGATCGAGCGGGTCACCAACCACGACGTCGCTGCCTTCGTCCAGGCCCTGGCGGAGCCCATCGGCCCGGCCGGTCGCTGGATCCATCTCGGTTTGACGTCCAGCGACCTGCTGGACACCTCGCTGGCGCTGTTGCTCCGATCGGCGGCGGATCTCCTGCTCGAACGGCTCGAGCGCCTGCTGGCGGTCGTTCGCCGGCGCGCGCTCGAGCATCGCGACACGATCTGCATCGGCCGGACGCACGGGGTCCACGCTGAGCCCACTACGTTCGGCCACAAGCTGGCCCTGTGGGCCTTCGAGCTGGATCGGGACCGCGAGCGCCTCCGTCGCGCCCGGGAGGCAGTGAGCGTGGGCAAGGTGAGCGGGGTTGTCGGAACCTACTCCCAGGTCGATCCGCGGGTCGAGGAGTTCGTGTGCGGCGAACTCGGTCTGCGGCCGGCCGAAGCGGCGAGCCAGGTCATCCAGCGGGACGTCCATGCGGAGTTCGTGTGGGCCCTGGCCGCCACGGCCGCCACGCTCGAGAAGATGGCCACGGAGATCCGACACCTCTCGCGCACCGAAGTCCGCGAGGTGGAGGAGCCCTTCGCCGAAGGCCAGAAGGGATCGAGCGCGATGCCCCACAAGCGCAATCCCGTCGCCTCCGAGCGCATCTGTGGGCTGGCCCGGGTGGTCCGCGCCGCCGTCGGGCCGGCGCTGGAGAACGTCGCCTTGTGGCACGAGCGCGACATCTCTCACTCCAGCGTGGAGCGCGTGATCCTGCCCGATGCGACGATCGCCGTCGACTACATGCTCGACTTGACGACCACGGTGGTGGACGGCCTTCGGGTGTTCCCCGAGCGGATGCGAGCGAACGTGGACTCGACCGGTGGCATCTTCTTCTCGCAGCGCGTGTTGCTGGCGCTCATCGACGCCGGCCTCTCGCGCGAGGATGCGTATCGGATCGTCCAGGGCGCGGCAACCCGGTCCTGGGAACAGGGCCTGCACTTCCGGGAAGAAGTGTGGGCCGCAGTCGAGCCGACGGGTGCCGTGTCGAAGGACGACTTCTGGGCATTGTTCCGGCTCGGCCCGTTCGTCGAGCACCTGGACGGGGTGTTCGCCAGGCTGGAGAAGCTCGATGTGAGGGAGAGCTGAGGCCCCGTGCCCGTGGAGCTTCACGCGCGGGGCAAGGTCCGGGACATCTTCGAGGCCGGCCAGGACCTGATGATGGTGGCCACCGACCGGATCTCGGCCTTCGACGTCGTGCTGCCCACCCCGATCCCCGGCAAGGGTCAGGTGCTGACGGGGCTCTCGCTGCACTGGTTCGAGCTCACGGAGCACATCGTGGCGAACCATCTGCTCACGGCCGACATCGAGAAGTTCCCCCGACCGTTCATCGACGACGTCGGGCTGGCGGCGCGTTCGATGCTGGTGAAGCGGGCCCGGGTGGTACCGATCGAGTGCGTGGCCCGAGGATACCTGTCGGGCTCGGGATGGAAGGAGTACCGGCAGAACGGGCGGGTCTGTGGGATCGAGCTCCCGGCCGGGCTGGTCGAGTCCGGCCGTCTGCCCGAGCCGATCTTCACGCCCGCGACGAAGGAAGCCAACGGCCACGACATCAACATCTCTTTTGAGGAGATGGCGGACCGGGTCGGGCGGGGCCTGGCCGAGCGGCTGAAAGAGCTGACCCTCGGCGTCTATGAGTTCGCCGCGGCCCATGCCCGGGAGCGAGGGATCATCCTCGCTGACACGAAGCTCGAGTTCGGGTTCGCCGACGGCGAGCTGATCCTGATCGACGAGGTGCTGACGCCAGATTCGTCCCGATTCTGGCCGGCCGACCGGTACGAACCGGGCCACGGCCAGCCCTCGTTCGACAAGCAGTACGTCCGTGACTGGCTGGACGCGAGCGGCTGGGACCACGAGCCACCCCCGCCGGCGCTGCCCGCTGAGGTGATCGAACAGACGGCCAGCCGCTACCGGGAAGCGTACGAGCGGATCACCGGGGAGCCATTCGAGGCGTATCTGAAGCGGATGGGCGCGTGAGGTACCGGTTCGAGGTGTTGGTCTCGTTGAAGGAAGGCCTGCTCGACCCCCAGGGCAAGACCGTGCAGGACGCCCTGCCGAACCTGGGCTGGCCGAACGTGTCGGAAGTTCGGGTGGGGAAACACATCGAGCTGACGGTCGAGGCCGACAGCGAAGGGGCGGCCCGGACGCAGGTGGCCGAGATGGCCGAGCGGTTCCTCTCCAACCCGGTGATAGAGAGCTTCCGCATCCTCGACGTGGAGGAGACCTCCGCGACGTGAAGCCCCGCATCGCGGTCATCACCTTTCCCGGTTCGAACGACGACCGCGACGCCCTGCGGGCGGTGAAGGTGCTCGGCGGCGAGCCGGTCTCCGTCTGGCACGCCGATCGTGACCTGCATGGGGCCGACGGGGTGATCCTGCCGGGAGGGTTCGCCTACGGCGACTACCTTCGGACCGGAGCTATCGCCCGGTTCGCCCCCGCGATGAAGGCCGTCACGCGCTACGTGGAGGCGGGGAGGCCGGTCCTGGGGATCTGCAACGGGTTCCAGGTCCTGTGCGAGGCCGGCCTGCTGCCCGGCGCGATGCTCCGAAACAGCAGCCTCAGCTTCATCTGCCGTTGGGTGAACGTGCGGACCGAGGCGCCACGCGATGGGAGCCCCGGCTGGCAGCCCGGTCACGTCCTCCAGGTCCCGATCAAGCACGGAGAGGGACGGTGGGTGGCCTCAGCGGAGGAGCTCGCCGGGGTCGAAGAGCGCGGCCAGGTGACGCTGCGCTACTGCTCTCCCGAGGGATGGGAGGACGAGGCGTTCAACCCCAATGGCAGCACCCACAACATCGCCGGGCTTCGGAACGTACGCGGCAACGTCCTGGGGCTCATGCCGCATCCGGAACATGCCGTGGACCCGGACCTCGGACCCACCGGCGGGATCGCCATCTTCGAGTGGCTGTTCGCGATGTGCGGAGCCGAGGTCAGGGCGTGACAAGGACTCGCACCGAAGGGCCGCTGCATCGGTCGCTTGGACTCACCGACGAGGAGTACGCGGCGATCGAGGAGAAGCTCGGACGCGAGCCCAACCACACCGAGCTGGCGATGTTCGCGGCTATGTGGTCCGAGCACTGCTCGTACAAGTCCAGCAAGGTCCACCTGCGAACCCTTCCCACCGAGGGCCCGCAGATCCTGGTTGGTCCGGGCCTGGACGCCGGGGTGGTGGACCTCGGTGAGGGCATGGCCTGCGTGTTCAAGATGGAATCGCACTCGCACCCCAGCGCCGTCGAACCGTTCCAGGGCGCGGCTACCGGGGTCGGCGGGATCGTCCGCGACATCCTCTCGATGGGCGCGCGGCCGGGCGCCCTGTTGGACGCGCTCCGGTTCGGCCCCCTCGACGAGGCGCGCAACCGATACCTCTTCTCCGGTGTGGTCGCGGGGATCGGGCAGTATGGCAACTCGATTGGGGTTCCCACGGTGGGGGGCGAGGTCAAGTTCGCCGATTGCCATTCGCCGAACCCCACCGTCAACGTGATGTGCATCGGGTTCGCTCCGACCGAGGCCCTGCTCCAGATGAAGCGTGGCGGCGAGGGCAACGTCATGGTCCTCA
>WNGN01004896.1_pt1 | contig 19093 bp, 15 predicted proteins | sample 5400561 | NCBI WGS metagenome assembly WNGN01 (sample SAMN13153379, study PRJNA577476) | soil metagenome | isolation source: 115 cm soil or saprolite under Garry oak tree replicate 2 | place: USA:California | collected 2016-06-15
GACTCCACGCCTGAAGCCACGCAAGCTGTCGCCGACCGGCTGATTCCTGGCGTGTCGGAAGAGATGCGCCGCAAGGGCCTTGAGCACACTCCTCGCGCCATCCTGTCGCGCGGAATCGCTGCCATTCGCGGCATAACGCTCATCCTCAATTTGCCCGGCAGTCCTAAAGGCGCCGTCGAGTCCCTCGACGCCATTGCTGCTCTTCTTCCGCACTGCGTCCAAATTATTCACGGCGCCCGCCACGACTAACCGGACTTCTCGTTTCGACTTACCAAGAGAGTCGTCTAAGAAGCCGCCGTTCAAATCTAATGCGTTCGCCCTCAAGCGCACCTGACTTCATGGCCGGCAGGCGGACGGCCGACTCATCATAGAGCTTTACCCGCGAAGCGGAGGGGTTAGAGTCACCTTCAGCCGCTATGGATCGGAGCGTAACGACTTTTTTTTCACCCCGCGCTATCCGTGAGTTGCGCGAAACGCAGTAATTGCCGAAGCTCCAAATCTTCGACGAAGATCATTCAGACCGTCTGTTCTGCGTCAACGCTTCGCCTTGCATCTGCAGATGAATCTGTCGCGTCCTGAACCGGTGTCATCTTGTAATGCAGGCGGAGAATGGTGAGTCCTACGAAGGAAATCTTGTGGTCCGTGCGAAGAATGTCTTCTTCATCGACATAGACATGGAAAAGTTCATGCAGGGAACGAAAGTTTCGCACCCGCCAGTGATCCGGCCCTGACTCCACGATCCGATAGAAGCCCGATCGTCCGAAAGCTGATCCTGACGAATCAAGTCCGAACGAGCCGTCGGAATGTGCCAGCGGGCGCAAATAGACGTTTGCGCTTCCCCGGCATGGAAAGGTAACTTTGACGCAGGGATTCTCTTCTTCGGGAACTTGCGTCGTGGAATACACACCCGCGTAGATCACACGGCCTGAGGACTTCAGTCTCCGCAGCCAACCGGTGTACAGCAATTTTCCTGAGCCCGGTTCGATCAGCTGGATCACTTCGCTGGCCATGCCCTTGGCCACCTCGAGCGAGGAGATGGGAAAATTCAGCTGATCCATTCTTCGGCTGAGAAACTCCACCAGCACCCATAGAAAAAATCGCCCCACGAAATATACTTCACTCCAGACTTCCATCTGATATTCAGCGGCATGCTCATAAAAATGCCGGATTCGTGGGTGGACAGCGTCAGGATCGAACGACGGGCCGCGAAGTGCGCAGAAATCCGGAATCAGACCCGCGTGCGGAGAGTTGCGGAGCTGCAGGTGCTCCTCTTGCGCGATACGCTGGTACACGCCGGTGCCGATGAGTCCCGGCCTACCGAGGTAGCAATGAAGCCATGGCGCGTCGCTCCTGCGCATGCGTCGGCCGGTCACGCGGATCATCAGCTCAATAAAAAGCTCTAGCAGAAAGGCGAATCCCGAATAAAAAATGCCACCGGAGCGCGGCTCGACTGATGCGTTTTGTTGTGAAGAAGCATTCATGGCTTAACGAGGCATTATCCCATTCAAGTGCGGCTTAGAGCTGGCCTCCCTTGAAATTGTGCTTCGACGTCACTGCGTTTAGTGGAGGGCCGTTGCAGCCAAGGCTCTGGGTATAACCGGAAGGACGATGCGTGAAGCGTGCTGTGCGTCATTGTGGATGCGAATGTGGCCCGCCCGCATTTCAGAGGAAGTGATTTCGGACTTGCCAGTTTGCAGGTTGCGCGAGAAATGCGGAAAAAACGCGCCGGAAATCTGCACGCGGATGCGATGGCCCGCCTTGAAAACGTTTGAAGTGAGCAAGCGATCGAGATCGAGGCGATAAACCTTCCCGGGCTCCAGCAATTCCGGCTTGGTGGATCCGTTTCGATAACTGGCGCGAAGCACATCGAGGCCGGGGCTCATCAGGTTGTAAGCCGCGCCATCCGGCGTTACATCCAGCACACGCACCCACAAATCGAAATCCGGTACATCGGCGGAAACGTACATCTCTGCGCGAATCGTGCCCGTAACCTCCATATCGGATTGCAGCGGCTCGCTATCAAAAAATAGCACGTCCTTGCGTCCGGTAAATGAACGATAGTCTCGTGCGCCAAATTCTTCGTAAGGATCTGTGACTGGATGCGCTGGATCGGATAGCAACTCCGTGAATCGTCCGCACTGGACGCACAACCCAGGTCCGAGAGAGAAAGATTCCGCTCCGCGGTGCTTCCGTGAGGAAAAATAAAAATTTGTTTCTCTTGCCCGAGCAAGCGGCCACCCGTCCTCGTCGCGCCAGACATTGTCGCCCATCACGAAAATGCGGACTGGCTTTTCCTTTTCAACTTCGTTGTCGACGCCCTTGAGGTAGTGATCCATCCAGCGAAGAATAATTTCGTCGTAGTCGGCTGCTGCGGACTCGCCGAATTCGCGTTGACCTGCTTTGGAGCGTCCAAGCTCACCATGAGTCCACGCGCCAATGATGGTCGCGGTTCGCCGATCCCTTTCGTCTTTGCGCGCTTCACGTAAGCCATTGAAGTTCGTCGTTGCGCCGTCCGGGCCGTATGCTTCGTCGTACCAGCCGGAAATGTTCAGAACCGCGGCACGCACGCGGCTGTATTTTCCTCGCAGCTCGGCCCAATCCCACCAAGGATCAGCGGGCGGATGCGCTAGCCATTCGTAGTAGAACGGGGCGACTTGTTTCAAATCCGGCAAGTCCGCCATTGGGAGAAAATTCTGCAGGTGTGCACGCTCCGTCTTCCACGAAGCAGCGGTTTCCTTGGCGGTTTGAGGTCCCGGCAGATTTTTTCGCCTGCGCGCATCGGGAGCGATGTTGAGCCAAATCCAGTCCAGCCACGAGCCATCAAACACTCCGCCGGAATAGAAGAAATTTCGCGGCGTGGAAAAAGTCATCGCGGGAATCATTGCTTTCAGATGCGGAGGATCTTCGACGGCGGCCAGCCACTGTACCGCACCAGGATAAGAGAGACCGAATGTTCCAACGTTGCCATTGGACCACGGCTGCACAGCGGCCCACTCGATCGTGTCGTAGCCGTCGCGGCCTTCATTCTGGTAAGGCGCGAACTCACCTTCGGACGCGTAGCGCCCACGAACGTCTTGAATCACGACGGCATAACCGCGAGCGACAGCTTTGTTGAAGGTAGTCCATCCGGAAGAAGCGTTATCTTTCCCGTATGGCGTGCGATAGACGAGCACTGGAAATCTGCCCTCGGCTGACGGAAGCAGAATATCCGCGCGCAGCACTGTCGCATCTCGCATTTTTACCGCTACATTCTTTTGGACGACCTCTTGACCGATAGGAGCGCCACTGAGTGATAGAGCAACGATCGCCTGCGCGGCCCATCCGGCGAGCGCAGCTGCGGCGCAGCAAAAAAGGGAAACGAGGGTTCGCATGTCGGGGAATCTAGCTTACGCGTCGCGCGACAGGATTCGTGTGCGCTCTGGATGCCGCGCGAAATTCGAATCCTGAGGAGCACTCAGCCGCAAGAAAGATCCTAGGCTCCATGCATCGCGCGAAACGCCTGCAAACATTTGCGCGCCGTGTCGAGTTCCGAAAAGCGGCTGCCTTCCTGCTCAACCAGGTAATACTCAATCCCGCCACCATTTTCCGCGGCGTGAAACAAGCTCTTCCAGTCCGCCACGCCTTCACCAAACAAAACGGAATATTTCTTCGCCGCATCGGGCGACCAATCCTTGCAATGCATGGAGCGGATGCGGCCCGGATTCGCCTTAATCCATGCCACAGGATCACTTCCCGCATCGATGCATGTGCCGACATCCAGTTGCAGCATCACCGATGGTTTTGTGTTCTTCGCCAGAATTTCGATCGGCCGCACTCCATCCGTAACAGTGAATTCCATCTGATGATTGTGGTATCCCACTTTCAATCCATCCGCTTCCAGTTTGACGGCCGCGGTGTTCAGCGTGTCCGCGACTTGGAGCCAGCCTTCCGGTCCCGATTTGCCGCGCGAGCTCGCCATCACCATATACTTGCTCCCAAGGATCAGGTTGATCTCTCGCGCGTGCTGCAGCTTATCGCCGCTAAAATAGTCGCTGTCGTTATGCGTTGAAAAGCTGCGGATTCCCAGATCATCCAGCAGCTTCCGCATGTCCTTCGCCTGCGCAACGCTCCAATCAAAATATGGCGCATAAAACTCGACTCCCTGATAGCCCACCTCAGCCACGGCACGCACTGTCCCCATAGGATCCTTGCTTAGCGCGTTCCGGACCGAGTACATCTCCAGCCCCACAGGAATCGTGCTCGCAGTTCCGCGCAGCGCCCACGGCAACAGCGCGCCCATCGCCAAAAACGACCGCCGCGACCACAAATGGTTTGTCATGCCGAAATCCTACGCCAGAACGCATGTAATTTCATAGCAGTTCAGTCCCTCGCGCATGATTCTCGCGTCATGGGGCGAAGGTCGCCAGTTACGCTTCCGCCGGTCCCGCGAGACCGTCTCTCCCGCTAGTGGGTCATCATTTTGAATTAGATATGGAACCCAGTCTTGCCCTAAACTTTTGTCACGCATAGTACATTGCCATCGGGGTCATTAAACCAAGCCACGCGCACCGTTCCGCCGGGCACGTTGCAGATACCGAGATCGTCTTGATTGAAACCTTGGTAGATGTTGAAGGTCACTCCCTTTTCGCGCAGGGCTATCACAGTCGCTGCCACATCTGGCACATTGAAGCCGAGTATCGTGTGCTCATGGGGCGTGAAATCGGCCACGGTAGAGACTCGCAAATTGACTCCACCAATGTTGAAAACGGCGGCGAGGCTGTCCTCATAGGCCGTTATCAGTCCCAGTGTGTCGCCATAGAACGCGGCAGCGCGTGCGCGATCTGTCGTGCAAATGACAATTGCAGGTTTTGCAGCCTCCAGAATCCCCATCTATGTTGAGTACTTTCTTCTTGCATGGTCGCCGATTCGCTACAGGCGTTTCCTAAATCCCGATCGACCGCAATCGTAGATAAAAATAAGTCAGCTTGAGTTTGGAAATGCCGGGCGGTTTCGGAAGACGGCTGAAAATAAAAAAGACCGCCAAATTCCCGCGGTCGTTACACTTGTTCGCTGTTGATGCTTATATTCCAGTGGATGCCTACTTGTAAAGGGTAAAATGTCCGGGGCAAAACTGATGATCCACTACTCTCTCCCACGGTTGTTGCATTCCAGCCCGCCTCTCTCTAACCTAAAGAGCGACTACCGTGGACCTAGACTGATTCCATGCCCGAGCTTAACGCCGATACGCTTGTTTTTGGTTTCATCTGGTACGTTGCGTTTTTGTTTTCGACCACGTGTCACGAAGCGTCGCATGCACTCGTTGCCAAAATCGGCGGCGATGACACTGCCGCACGCGGTGGCCAGATCACTCTAAATCCAATCCCGCACATTCAGCGGGAGCCGTGGGGCATGGTAGTGATTCCAATTATTTCATTTCTTTTCGCGCGAACGATGATTGGCTGGGCGAGCGCCCCCTTCAACCCGGAGTGGGAGCGGCGTTATCCCCGCCGCGCGGCGTGGATGGCTCTTGCAGGGCCTGCGGCAAACTTCACGCTGATGCTCATCGCAGCCATTCTCATCCGCTTCGGACGAGAGTATGGCTGGTTTCACCGGGGCGTCGAGGGGCAGCCCAGCGTGTCTGGAACAATTCTCAGCGTGTTCTTCGCGCTGAATCTTTTGCTGGGCGTTTTCAATCTGTTGCCGGTCCCTCCGCTCGATGGCAGTGCGGGCATCATGGTGCTGATGGGGAACGACACAGCCCATCGCTATCTCGATTGGTTACGGACCACGCCGTATCGCAGCCTGGGGCTTCTTGCGGCGATCCTTGGCTTCCGCTATTTGTACGGACCGATTGAGGCGTTCGCCACCAATTTGCTGATCTTCGCGAAGTTCTGAGTCCATGGCTGCATCATTTCGGTACACTTCGAAGTTATTGTTTCGTAGAATGACACTCCATGCCAGACATTCATGCTGCAAGCCCAGGCTCCTCAAGCGGTTAAGCGCAATTGCAGTGGCGTCTCACCTGCATCTGCTCCGAACGAAGGAGCGACTCGATGTTTGCTGCGATTCCCGACGGCCAAACGTCCTATTCGGTCGAAGTGTCCGGCTGGGACAACAACGAAGATTTCTTTGTGGAAAAGACGGAATTGCATTGGTCCGAGCAATCAGGAAAGCACATCCCGCTCTTGCGGCCGATCGCTTCGGGTGCGCTCGTGTTCCTCCGGTTGATCGATCCTACCAGCGTCGATCGAGTGCATCCCGTTCCATATCGGACTGAGCTTTTTGACATGACCAAAGCGGGGCAGCGTCGCGTGCGACCCCTCCCCGCGCGGCCAAGTTAAGTGAGTGGAATTCGTGAAGTGCCACGACGGGAATGACTCCGCGCGTCCGTGCCAAACCGGAACAAACGGTTAGCCTCGACTTCAATCAATTGGAAACTCTCTTTGGACTTACGCCCGGCACCGCTTTCTCTGACGCAACACAAGCTCCGGCTATCGAATGACTTAACGAATATTACTAGGCAGCTTAATCGATTGCACCAGGACGGTGATGAGCCGAAGTGTGCGGCACGGTCTGAGTGGAACACAGTGTGCCATTGGTTTCCGTATGGCACAGGCAAGCGTAAGGACACTGGAACTGATTTCACCAAGGGCGGCGCTGACAAATCCGCATTCCGTCGCTCGCGGAGCGGCTGGAAGACATTGCGCTGCTGGTTCAATATTTTCTGAAAAAATACAACGACGCCTATGGAAAAAACATCACAGGGCTGACGCGCCGCGCGCAGGCAATCATGCTACAGCACGCGTGGCCGGGCAACGTGAGGGAACTTGAAAATATGATTTCGAGTGCGTGCATTACCTCCATGGGCGGCTTCATCGATATTCCCGACCTGCCGGACCAGTTACAGCACAGGGGGTCGGGGCCAGGAGGGCGCGATGATTGGCGGCCTTCGAAATGAGGGCTTCAGATTCCGTAGTCAGCGTCGGGCCAACGAGGTTGCGCGAAAAGTCCTCCGTCGACGCCGAGCGTTTGGCAGATGATGAAAGAAGCGCAATCGCTGAGAAGAAATTCCACGGCCGAGGCGACGTCGTAGGATGTACCGATGCGGCGCAACGGAGTAAGACTTGCCCAAGAAGAAATTCCACGGCCGAGGCGACGTCGTCGGATGTACCGATGCGGCGCAACGGAGTAAGACTTGCCCATGATTTCGCGAAATCGGCCAGCTCAGCTTTTGTTCTTTCCGTCTCAATCGCGCCGGGTGCAACGCAATTCACGCGAATCCCGAAAGGACCCAATTCCAGCGCCGCTGATTTCGTAAACATTTCAATGCCACCTTTGCTGGCGGTGTAAGCCGAGAGGTTCGGGAAGGGAACTTTGTTGCAGCCGGAGCCAATGTTGACGATTGCCCCGGAGCGGCGCTCTTTCATGTGACGCGCGGCACGCTGCGTGCAAAGGAAGCAGCCTTTCAGGTTCGTATCGATGACGACATCCCACTCGCTTTCTGGTACTTCAAGAAGAGGCTTCCAGACTTGAACTCCCGCGTTATTGACGAGAGCATCGAGTCTGCCAAACGAAGAAAGGATTTCCTCAAACATCGCGTCCACGTCGTTGGAATTAGCAACGTCAGCGTAAATGGCAACGGCACGAGCTCCCTGATTTTTCAGCTCGCTGGCGAGATTGTCGGCGGCAACTGGATCGACTTTGTAATTGATGGCGACGTCGTATCCTGCCCGAGCAAGCCGCGACACAATGATTTTGCCGATGCCGGAATTCGCTCCGCTGACGAGCACTGTCGGTCGCGTAGTCATTCCAAGATCCCCCACTAACAATCCGCGTGAACGAACGACGCTGATACTAACTCTGAGCAGGTTCTTCTGGGAAACGATTCACTGGAATGCTTTGGCTAGCTGCAACCACTTCGTTTGCATGCCAGCGAGAACGGATCATGCGATTCAGCGGGTCGGAGTAAGAGCGGGCAACGAGTTCTCCAAACAGAGCCGCGAGGACGATGACGGCCATGAAGAGAAATGGAACCCCGGCGAGCGGCCTTCCTGTGAGGAGGAAAATATGGAACAGCGCGAAGACAATGAACATGTGAGTGAGATAGACCTCATAACTTCGTTGGCCAAGCCGCAGAAGAGGACCGAGAATGCGAGGACTTCTCCAGTTGCTCTGGAATGCGGCGGCGATGAGCATGCAGGAGCCGACAGCGAGAAGCGTCATATCCAGCCCGCTACGTTCAAGGGCGAGGTTTGCGGGCTGAGCAGGAAAACAGAGAATGAAAATTAAGAGCGCTAAGCCGGCGAAGGCAAGTCCGCGAAGAGCTCTGCGTGAAAGCGGGAATCGCGCCGCAGCCAGCGCGGTGAGGCATCCGAGGGCGATAGCGTCCATGCCACCGAGATAGGAGTATTCGTGCCAGAGTTCGTTTCCGTGCGCAAGTACAGTTCTTGCGAAAGGACCGGCTGTAACCAAACCTGCGAGGAGGATCATCAGCGAGCCTCCGCGGCTGAAGATTCTGCTGACGATCGGAAAAAAGAGGTAGAACATTTCTTCGACCGAAAGGGACCATAGGATATCCCAATTACCCGGTAGGTAACCGCGGCGCGCTTCAAGGACGTTGACGTGGAACGTGAGCGCCGCCAATAACGCGCGGCCGATGCCGCCCGTTTTTGCCGAGACAACGAAGTCTTCGAAATTGGCAAAATGAAGAATGCCGAGAATTGCGAGCAAAAGAAAGAGCAACGGGGCGATGCGCGCGAACCGCATAAGGTAGAAACCGCGCAAGCTGACTTTTGGAAGCGGACCCCAACGTCGCAAAGCGGTTGACGTGATCAGGAATCCGGAGACGGCGAAGAAAATCTGTACGCCGGGTTGGCCGTTCCAGACGAGCGCGCCCACGAGCTGACGTGGCAAACCAGCGGTATAGGGGATTCCCGCGATGAGCAGGCGCATATTGACGTGGTTCATCAATACGAAAAAGATTGCAAGGCCACGCAACAGATCCACTCCATCGATGCGTGAGCCGCGGAGGATGGAGCTTGTGGACTCAAAGGAAGTCACAAGTCATTTTGCATGATCGGGCGTCGAGCGGCTGCGATCGTGCGACGGGGCGTTTGGTAAGCGGCAATGGCTGTTGCGAGGACGCTTGATTAGTGTCAACGGTCGATCTTGGCGGTGCCAGGAGATATTGCCGCGCGATGTTCTAAGCTTCTTGGCACGATCCCAATATCGCGGTCCTATATCGAAAACAAGGTGGCCCCGGGCGCAAGTTTGAATAAGCTGATTGTGGACTTTCGCGCGCTGGAAGCAACGTTCGCTGCCAAACCGAATTGAAGTTATCCCGCGACGACTTTAGGAAAGAGTCTCGCCGCCGTCGTTCATCGCATCGCAACCGCCGGTCATGGCAGCTTGGCGTATTCGGCCTTTGCAGCACTGAGAACAGGAATATCAGGATCGGCATCTTTCCACAAGGCAAAGAAATTCTGGTAAGCGAGGCGGGCCTTTGCTGCGTCTCGCTGAAGGACGAGGGCACGCGCGAGATTGAGCTGTGCGAGGGGATGCAGTTCACTAAGCGGTGCAACACCGCGGTGATCGAGAATCTTCTGGAACTCCGCCACGGCGTTGCCGCCGTCCTTTAAGCGAAGGAACGCCTGGCCACGAACGTAGATGGGCCAGAGGGCCGGGGTCCCGGGCCCGCTTCCGAGTTCGTATTTCGTCAACGGCTCCAGCGCGGTGATAGTCTCGGTGGGCTTGTTTTGCTGCAACAAGTTGAGAGCCTGCACGACGGGTTGAAAAAATTGATGAATGATCGTGTCGCTCGGAAATTCTTTGCCCAGATCGTCGATGAGCTTCTGAGCTTTTGCGGCGTCCCCAACCTCCGCAAATGCCAGAGCTGCAAAGCTCCGCGCGTCTCTTTCGGCAGGAAGACTGAGGGCGAGGGCAGCCTGCCGTCGAGCAGAATCGGGATAGCCGTGAGAGGCGTCCCGCACGGCTTGGACGGCTCTCAGGCTCGCCCCTAGTTCTGTCATGCCATGGCGATTTGTTTCTCTGAAAGCTTTGTCCAACGTCTCGCGCGCGTTTCTAACTTTACCCAGCGAGTCTTCACCCCAAGCGAGAAAGGAAAGCATGATTGGCTCACCGGCAGTTCCTGCGCCCCAAGTGGCCTCGCGACGCACGACTTTGTCGTACCAGCCCAGGCTGAAATATGACAAAGCCAGATTGTCCAGGGGAGTTGAGTCCCGAGGATAGGTCCGGTGCCATCCTTCATAGACCTCATTGGACTTTTCAATGTCTCCAGTCGCGATGTCGTAGTAGTGCGCCAGTATGTAGAATCTCTCTCGCTCGCTGGCTCGTTCTCTTAGATCGTAGGCCTTCTGGAAATATCCGACGGCCTCTTTAGCCGCCGACAGGTTGGACTTGGAAACTCCGAGGGTCGCGTAGGCCATGGCGAAGTTCGGATCGAGCGCAACGGCGCGCTGCAGATGGGGCACGGCGGGCTCGTCGTCCAGTTGATTGTGCAAGGCATGCCCGACGCTATATTCCTTGAGAGCTTCGAGCGAGGAGGTCGTGGCTTGTTCGAGAGGCGTTGCAAACTGTTGCACGGAGGTGAGCGATTCGCCGAGTTTTTGACGGAGGCTGATGGCGGCTTTATCGAGGGACTTGAGTACTTGCTCTTTGCCTTCGGATTCGACTTGCTCGCGCGCGAGTGAATCACCGTTCTGTGCGTTGATGGCTTCGATCGTGATGACGTAGTGCGTGCCGAGGCTGGTGATCGAGCCAGTGAGAATGGCCCTTGCGCCCTCGCGCTGACAAATTTCCTTGGCCACGTCGCCGGTGATGCGTTCATCCGAGCGGCGTCCCATGAAGCCAAGTGCTTCCTGAATTTTGGATTCGGGAAGCAGATTTAAGTAAGGAGACTGTTCCAACTGGACAGCGAGCGCTTGTTTCAAAGTACCGTCGAAGACCAGGTCACCAGTAGTATTGATGAAGTCGGTGACCAGGACAGAATCTTTTTCAGTGAGAGCGCGAGCGCGGCGGGTCGAGAAGAATCCAGCGAGCGCGATTGCGGCGACCAGGACGGGAACCGCGATCCACGCCCAGCGCCTTCGCGAGGACATTTGCGGGGATGCAGTCGCGTGCGAACTTGATGATGCCGCGACTCCTGCAAGTGCTTGCGACGATGAGGCTGCTGCGTTGATTGCCGATGCTGAAGGTGTTTGCGACTGGGATTCCGCAGCGCGTGTGCTCGCGGAAGAACTGGCGCCCGAATCCAGCTCGCGCTTGAGTCGCTTCAAGTCCGCGCGCATTTCGGAAGCGATCTGGTAACGCAAGTCGCGATTTTTCTCGAGCGCTTTTTGCAGGATGGCGTCGAACTTTTCAGGAAGCTCGTGGTTTAGGCGGATGGCTGAAACCGGCGAGCGATTCAGAATGGCTTCAAAAACGACGGCAGACGTTTCGCCGCGAAAGGGAAGCTGGCCCGTCGCCATTTCGTAGAGAACCACGCCGAAGGAAAAAAGGTCCGTGCGCCGGTCGAGGTCCTTGCCACGCGTTTGCTCCGGCGACATATACGCAACTGTGCCAAGTGAAGTACCCGGGCTGGTCAATTGGTCCGGATCGACGCCCACTGTCGCCATAGTGTCGATCTTCTCGGTCGACTTGGCGCTCGACGAGATCTTGGCCAGCCCGAAATCCAGGATTTTTGCATGGCCCCGCGCGGTCACGAAGATATTCGCCGATTTGACGTCCCTGTGAATGATGTTCTCGGCATGAGCAGCGTCCAGCCCGTCGGCGATTTCGATGGCGACATCCAGCAGCCGCTCGATCTCCATCGGCTGTCCATTGATCACGTACTTCAGGGTGCAGCCGTCGAGGAACTCCATGGCGATGAAGCGCTTGCCTTCATGTTCGCCGATTTCGTAGATGGTGCAAATGTTCGGATGATTCAGAGCGGAAGCTGCGCGAGCTTCGCGGCGGAACCGCTCGAGCGCCAGAGAATCACTGGTCAAATCATCAGGAAGAAATTTGAGCGCAACGAAGCGGCCGAGCTCGGTGTCCTCGGCCTTGTAAACGACTCCCATGCCACCGCCGCCGAGCTTTTCAAGGATCTTGTAGTGAGAAACGATCTTCCCAGCTAGGGATTGGGGTTCCGCCATGTTGTCGCACATCTTATTGTGCGAAGAAATGTAAGTCAACGAATGCCCGCAGCGGCACCGCGCGCCGAAGAAAAATAAAAGGGCCGATTTGTTGCCGGCCCTCTGATCCCAAAGACCAACTACTTGGATGCGGGAACGTGGAAGATCAGCGAGCGGGTTAGCTCGGAGCGTGACGCGTCGGCATCTTGAAGACTTACGAACAGATGTGTTAACGCGTCCTGTTCTTCCTGAGAGCGGCGGTCGCGGTCAGCGATAAATGCCGCACGCACTTTATCGAGTGAAGCGAGATCTTTCACGTCGTACCAGACGAAGTGGGTAAACTCGCCATCGGTGCGCACGTCTTCGACAGCGAGACCGTAGGCAAGAATGACGCCATCAGCCATGAGCTTGTCGAAGATGGGCTTGTTGTATTTCTCCCACGCTTTGCGGAAATCCGCGCCCTTGCCGGGTTTCACTTTGAAAAAATTATAGCGAGAGTAGGGCAGAACTCCGGCGGGAGCCGATTGCGACAACCCGATGACCAAATCGCGCGTGAGAAAGTCATGGACTTTGCTCATGTCTGCAACTTCACCGAGGCGAGCTGTGACGGACCCTGCTGGTTTTTGACCCTTCTTCGTTGCACCTGACTTAGTGGCCTCGTCGTTGAGTTTGCTGATCTGAGCGCGCATTGCGGAATCAACTTTCTCAAGGCCGGCATAATCGGCGACGGCGTACCAAATGAAATGAGTTGAATTTCCGGGAACGCGGAGCAAGGAAGCTTGTACACCCCAGGCCAGGACAACACCATCGGCCATAAGTTTGTCGCGGACAGGCTGTCCAACAGTTTTGACGAGGTCCAGGAACTCATCTTCCTTGCCGGGATTGATCGTATATCCGTACCAGAAAGTGAGCGGTTGCATCTGGGGTTGCGATTGCTGTGCGGAACTGGAAATGCATGACAACAGCATTACAAAAAGACAGAAAAACAGGCGCGTCTTCATTTTCTTGAGTCTCTCCGTGAATTTTGGTTTGCCTGCACCGGGGCAAGTATTTTGAAAATACTTGTGTAGCTCAGACGCTGCGAGCAGGCGCTCAGCGTCCTTGCTTTGAACGGCCCGACCTCATTGGGAATGGCAAGGTTGTAACACCAGGATTGAGCTACGTCAACAAACTCACCGAATTACGCAGACGTTCCTGTCGCCCGCAAACTCCAAATTTAACCGTGGCGGACGACTGTGTTCTGTGGAGGAAGTGTCGCGTGAATCCAGGTCTCTGCGGCGATCAGGTGTAGAACAAAACCGATCCAGAACGCGGCGCCGAAGAATTCGTACGGCGTCAACCCAGTCCAGCGGCTCGTGGCGAAAAATATCCCGACGATCGGGCGGACCGTCGCAACGGCAAGACCAATCGAAAATGCTCGGATCATCCATTGGCGGTGGAGTGCGATTTCCTGGCGGCGTATGTGCCAAAACGCTTTGCAGAGTGCGTACAGAAAGAGTGCGCTGAACAAAATTGTGGCCGCGGCCTGATTGACGCCGCCGATAGACTTCATCGTGAAACTCATCACCAGCGCCGAAGAGCCAATGATCAGGCCACAACCTATGAAGACGCGGCCACTCCAACGATGCCAGCGAAGATGACGGGCACGAATCGTTGAGCTGAACTGCAAGGGACCCAGCAGCATGAAAAGAAGTCCGGGCAGAATATGCACGAACGTCAGGACTGCATGGCGAGCAAAAATGTCATCGAGCGCAGCAAATTGCGCAGCTCTGGGATTGGAGGTAGTCGCGACCGGAACATAGCCGCGGGTTAGTATTGGCCATAGATGCACGATTCTGCGAAGGGCCACCGCGACGCCGATCAGTGCTAGAAAAATCACCACGCTCCAAAATGCGCGGCGGAAGCGAGTTCCAGGCACCATACAATCTATTACGTGGAACTCAGCGCCTCTCTTTCATTTCCAAATACCTAAATAAGGAATTTTTTGAGGGGGTCCCAATAGTTGCCTTTCCATCCTTCGGCCAGGTGATCCGCGTCTCCCTTGGGAAATCCCGTGTGATCAAACACAATCTTCGCGCCGGAGCCTTGCTCGATGAGTTCAAATCTCGCGATCGAGTAAAGACCTGCGGGCCAGTTGTTCAAGCGCCAGGCTTGAACGATTCGCTGGTTTGGCACAAGTTCGATATGCCGCCCCAGAATGTGGCCACCGAAAAGGCAAAAGGCACCGCCTACTTCGCGGCTGATTTCCGTTGGCGCGCTTCCCGGCGGCGTGCCGGAGTTCATCGCCACACCGAGCTTCGTGACCTTGTCGAACTGATGGGTGTCGGTCAGTGCGTCGAAAAGGCGCTTGCGGTTTGCAGTGAAAACGGGTTCCTGATGAATAGATTCGTCCGTGCGAGAAATTTCCTCTCCGGAACCGGCCCAGGCGGCGGAGTTTACAGCGAGTCCGGCTAGTGCGATGCTCGTGCCGGTGATCGCTTGCCGGCGTGTGGGCATTCCAGTCAACAGGGCCCGATTGAGCTTGTCGATCATTGTCCCCTCCCGAACGAATTTCTTCGCGGTGTTGCACACGCATGGAACCACGGATTCTGGCGTTGTTCCACACAATGTTTGCAGGGGCAGCCCTTACAGGTCTTTGAAACCGTCGCTAAACGGCCCCTTCCATTGCTTTACACGTAAAAGAATCTTGTGTTACTCTTGTTTAGTCGAAGAGAAGAGGAAAATTCAGGGGACGACGGAGAGGGCACTTGAGCGCACCGAAAGCAGCGTTGATCGAACAATTCCGTTCTCATGTCAAGGATACGGGCTCGCCGGAAGTGCAAATTGCACTGTTGAGCGAGAGGATCAACTATCTGACGACGCATCTCAAGAGCCACGTCAAGGACCATGCATCGCGGCGGGGACTGATCATGATGGTCAACAAGCGCCGCCGACTACTGGACTATCTCAACCGCCGGGACCCGGATCGGTATCGCGAGATTGTGGAACGCCTCAGTCTGCGCAAGTAGCGGTTTGCAGAGAAAACAACCGCAAACTTCGCGTGAAGTGACGAATTCCAAGCGAAAATGTCTGGAATTAGGCATTCGGCTGGAAACAGGCGAATTGTCTCGTAGTGTAGTCTGATCCGGATGCCATTGAATCCTGCCTCTGCTCAACGACAGAGCAACAATCAAACGAAGTGAATATGGAAAGGGCAGACGGATCTGCCCAGGTACCGCCAGAGGCGGAACCAAAGGAATGAATCATGCCAGAAAATAATCACATCCCGGCGCCTTACCAGGTATCGGTAGAGGTCGGTGGAAGAGCTCTGACTCTTGAGACAGGAAAGATTGCAAAGCAAGCAAACGGCGCGATTGTGGCCCGGTATGGCGATACTGTTATTTTGAACACGGCGTGCATGGCGACCAAGGCGAATGACAAGGACTTCTTGCCGTTAACGGTGGACTATCGCGAGAATACCTACTCAGCCGGAAAGATTCCCGGAGGATTTTTCAAGAGGGAAGGCCGCCCGACAGAAAAGGAAATATTGACCTCGCGTTTGATTGACCGGCCAATGCGCCCGTTGTTCCCCGAATCATGGCGGAACGAAACCCAGGTGAACTCGATGGTGCTGTCCGCGGACAGTGACAATGACCCGGACGTCATCGCGGTCACTGGAGCGGCGGCTGCGGCGTACTGCAGCGACCTGCCATTTCCGACTCCCATCGCAGCGGTTCGCGTGGGATTGGTAAACGGTCAACTTGTTGCAAACCCGACCGTGGCAGAACAGAAGACGAGCTTGCTGAACATCGTCATTGCGGGGAGCGAAGACGCCATCATGATGGTGGAGTCCGGCGCGCTTGAAGTGTCCGAAGAGACCGTTGTGGAAGCATTGGAATTTGGCCATGCGCAAGTGAAAAAGATCGTGGCCGCGATCAAGGAGCTGCACGCGCAACTAAAGCCGAAGAAGGTGGAAGTAGAGCCATGGCCGTTCGACCAGGCTATTTACGATACGCTGAAAAAGACCATCGGTGCGGACCTGAAGGATGCGCTGAACACCGAGAAGCACCCGAAGAAGGAGAGCTATCACCTCGTAGATGAGCTGAAAGCCAAAGTGGCGGAAGCGGTTCCTGAAGAGGACGAAGAAAAGCTAAAGCTGACCAAGCGTGCCTTCGACCGGCTGAAAGAAGACATCTTCCGCGACGAAATTTTGAATGCGCGCCGCCGCCCAGATGGACGGCCGTTTGACAAGATCCGCAAGATCACCTGCGAAGTAGGCTTGCTGCCACGAGTTCATGGTTCTGCGTTGTTCACACGCGGAGAAACTCAAGCTTTGGCAACACTGACACTCGGAACGAAGGAAGACCAGCAGCGGCTGGATCTGTTGTTTGCTCAGGATCAGCACAAACGCTTCATGCTGCACTACAATTTCCCGCCATTCAGCGTTGGCGAAGTGAAGCCTGTACGCGGGCCCGGCCGCCGCGAAATCGGTCACGGTGCTTTGGCTGAACGTGCGCTGCAAAGCCTGCTACCGCCCGAAACGGAATTTCCATATGCGATGCGCCTGGTCAGCGACATTCTTGAGTCGAACGGATCGTCCTCAATGGCCACTGTCTGCGGCGGTTCTCTTGCCATGATGGACGCTGGCGTGCCCCTGAAATCTCCTTGTGCGGGTATCGCGATGGGCCTGGTCGTTGGAGACAACGGCAAGTACGCGGTTATGACGGACATCGCGGGCGCGGAAGATCATTACGGCGACATGGACTTCAAAGTTGCCGGAACACGTGCCGGAATCACCGCTCTGCAAATGGACATCAAAGTCGGCGGCATCAGCATTCCAATGATGCGTGAAGCGCTGGCTCAAGCCAAAAAAGCTCGCTTGGAGATTCTGGACATTATGGACGCGACGCTCAGCGAAGCGCGCACAACCATCTCCGCGTATGCGCCGCGCCTCTTCAAATTGTCCATTCCTACGGACAAGATTCGCGACCTGATCGGTCCAGGCGGAAAGAAAATCAAATCCATAATCGAAGCGACTGGCGTCAAGATTGACGTGCACGAAGACGGCACAGTTCATATCTTCGCCACGAGCGGCTCCGGCGGCGATGCGGCGTTGCAGATGGTCCGCGACGTCACGGCAAGCGCGGAGATCGGCAAGACCTATCTCGGCAAAGTCGTGCGGCTGGCGGAATTCGGCGCGTTCGTCGAGTTGTTCCCCGGAACCGACGGATTGCTGCACATCAGCGAAATTTCCGAACAGCGGATTCGCGACGTGCGCGACGAACTGAAACTCGGCGACCAGGTACTGGTCAAAGTGCTTTCGATCGAAGGCAACAAGGTTCGCCTTTCGCGCAAGGCGCTCATCAAGGAAGCCCGCGAGAAGGCGCAGAAGAAAGAAGCAGGCGGCGGCACGACGACAGCCGCAGCTGAGTAAGAGAACTGCTTACCCGCACATAAATTGCAAGAGCCTCCGACGAACAATCGGAGGCTCTTTTGTTTTGGTGATCAGCGACCGGCGCGCATAGGTGAATCGAGAGTTTGTAGCGCCGGTCAGTTCGCAGAATTGTCCCAGCGTAGCGTAGCTTTTCCTGTGCGTTCGCCTATTTTGGCCACATCCAAGTCGCCGTCAGGAGCGCAGCACTGCGACCTCGAGCTATCTCAGCAACGTTCTGCTGTGTGAGTTCGGCTTCGTCTGATGGTGCACGATTCAGACGCAAAAGGCGCAAAGACCTTCGCCATAAAAAAGGAACTATCGTTCTTTTTTGTTGAGCCGAAACGACTTACAGCGCAGGGCCTGACGGCACAGACTTCAGTCAGTGCTCTTCACCCGCTTGTCTTAGTTCTTGGCGCAGGAGCCCGAGTGAACGGCATCGAGCGCACCCCAAAGGGCGCTGAGCGCATCCCGGGTAGAAGCGAGAATCTGTTCTTCATTCCCGCCAACATTTTCGATGAGCCAATTCCGCCAGGCGGCGCGGTGCGCCTTATCGGCTTCTTCGTGGACGGCGAAATACGCCGTGCCCTTGGCATCGTTAATTCCGTAGAAGCGGTTCAGTCCGTCCATCTTCGTCGTCGCAATTTCAGGAACCTGCGCTTCGTAGGCATACAGCGCCGCAACCGCTTCGGGAATCGAGCGATTGGCACAAATATCACGAAAGGTGTGAACCACGTTCTGTGTCCCAGGAAGTGACGGCGACGACGTGATGTCCTCTTCGCTGACGCCGAGGGCTTCCGCAAAGTCCCGCCACAGCTGCGGATGCGGAGCCGCGGGATTCTCCTCTTCGGCGAGATTTTCCAGGACCACAGGTTTCAGCGATCCATCCGCACGGGCCGCGAGGACGCGCAGATGCTTCGGAAAAGCCTCCACGTGGCGGTAATATTGCGCAGCATAAAGCTGCAGCGATTCGCGAGAAAGTTTGCCGGCCTGCCAATCCTGATAGAAAGGATGCTTAAGAAGATTCTTTTCCGCGATGGCGGCGTCGATTTTTTCCAGAAGCTGTATGTTGGCCATGATGGTGAAGCCTCCGCTGAGCGGCGATTGGAACGCGCCGCGAAAAAAGGTGAAGAGATTGTAGCAGAGGGCGCGGGGAACGAGAAACCGGATGGGTGGAAATAGATTCACCAGAGAGCGCACATCGCAAAACAAAGGTCCGTTGGCAGATTACGATCTAGCATCCACCGCCGCCACCTTTGTACACCTTCTCCCATTTGCCGTCCTTTTCCTTGTAAATTGCATAGTCCCAAGACTCGTAGTAATAGGAAATTTGTTTCTCCCTGCTCGAGCACCAGAAACAGATTGCGTTTGGTCGTTGAGTCCTTGAAGGTTATGCTGCCGACGAGAGCGTTGGGGCCGTCCAGACGCACCTTCGTCAGCCGCAGGTTTCTCAGCTTAATCGCAGAAGGCAAGACTCCAGTAACTCCTTTTTTCGTCAGGTACGCGGCTGCAGCATTGAGGAATTCGGAGCGCTGTCCTGTTGTATTGGGCTGACGCCAATTCGTGCGTAATC